>Ga0214919_10001050_pt1 | contig 46615 bp, 43 predicted proteins | sample LL1503_MetaG_FD_177994 | JGI IMG/M metagenome (GOLD analysis project Ga0214919, IMG submission 177994) | Freshwater microbial communities from Lake Lanier, Atlanta, Georgia, United States - LL-1503 | ecosystem: Environmental > Aquatic > Freshwater > Lake | place: USA: Georgia | collected... | reverse complement strand
ACAGATACTCGCGCAAGCGATGTCGGTGGTAAATAACTAAATAGCTTTCCTCACTTCTACCGGAAACGGAGTGAGGGATTCGGTTCATCAGTACGTACGATGAATCGAGCGGAACGAGAAATCGTTCCAAGCCGAAGTTCGGATCGTCCGAGCTTCGACTAACCGAAAGGAAACAAATGTCTACAAAGACACTACGCAAGCGCATCGCGCTTGTTGCAGTATCTGCGATGGGATTTGGCTTGATGTCTACTGTTGTTGCGCCTAGTGCGTCAGCTGCTGCAGTAACGGCAACAGTCAGCCCCGTCCGTGTAACGTATTCAACTGGAACAACTCCAGATATCGTGCCTTACGCAAAGATCTCTTGGACTTCGTCCATTGCTCTTACTACATCTGACACGATGATCCTCACAATAACTTCGGCGCCAACTGCTGGTGCTGCGGTAATACTTGGCACTGAAGCGATGGTTGGAACAACAACAACAGCGGCATATCTACTTGAAGCAAATAACTCCGCCTCCTCAATGGGCGCTGCACCGACCACCGATGCTTCTGGTGCTGCACTTAATAACAATACAGAGACTATTACTCTCCCCGCTGTGGCAAATCAGCCCGCAGGAACAGTAAACTTCGCTATCGCAGCAACTATTGCGGGTAGTTATGTTGGAACTATTACCACCGGTAAGGCCTCTGCTGGTGCTGGTACCGATACTGTTTCATTTAGCTTCACAACAACAGGTGCAGTAGCTTCGATGACAACAGCTGTCAGCGACGCATCTACCACCCCTGGTGGAGCATCATCCTTGACAACGACATTGAAGGATAGTGCTGGCAATGCCACACAGCCTTTGTTCGTTGACACTGTTGGAATTGCTACTTCAACAGATCTCACAGCCCAAGGAACTTTTGTTGGCTCTGTCGCAACTCTTGTTGCATCTGATAGTGGTGCTGTAAGCCTCTACGATGGCGTTGCCGTTGTAGTACACACATCATCAACAACTGCAGCAGCTGTGGCAACACTGACAATCACACCACGTGGAACTCTTGGTGGTATTGCCGCACAGACAGCGACAATTACTAACACAGCAACAGCTGTTTCTATCACGCCAATTACATCAATTGCTTACGCATCTGGTGCAACTGCAACAGGTACTCAGCCAGTTATGGCACAGGCAGCAAGCGCTGGTACTACTTCAGTCACAGTGACAGGTGTCGGTCCAGCTTCAGTAACACTTCGATTCTCAGTGGCGGCATCAGCTGGTACTGCAAATGGAATCGCATTTGGCACAGCTCAGTATGTGAACGTTGCAACTGGCACTGCTGGTGCTTTCTCAACCACAGTAACTCTTGGTGGAGCAGCTACTACTACTGGCGCAACTCTCATCCTGACTCAGGTTGATGGTTCGAACGGTATTGTTGGTACTGGAAAGATCACTATCACTCAGACTGCACGCGTCTTGACTCCAGCTAACTTCACAGCTTCTACTTTTGGAAGCCTAGTGAAGATACTTGGTGCAACTACATCAACTGACGTAACTATCATGGATCAGTTCGGTACTGCAATGGGTAGTGGTTACACAGTAACTTGCTACCGCGGAACAGCAGTTATTGCTAACTTCGTTGCATCTGGAACAACAAATTCAAGTGGCGTAGCTACTGTCGTTTGTTCACCTCTTTCAACAGTTGTAACTGGTGGAGCTGAGACTTATGTATTTACAGCTCAAGGCCAAGGTCTTGCTGAGTCAGCTGCAACTGCTAATGCAGCTACCAACCAGATGACTGTTACATACACAACAACTGGAAACATCACTACATCATCAACAGCTATTACTGGTGTAACTGGTGCTACAACTCCAATCACAGCTGTTACAACAGCTGCTGCAAACCTTATCTACCCAGTAATTACAATTCCTGGTAACGATGGACTTGCAACACTTTCAGCTGGAACTCAGGTTTACACAGCTGCTACTGGTGTTGTGTCAACAGGTGTAGCTAGCAACTTAGTAACACTAACTACAACTAACGTTGCAGCTAACACAACAACATATACAACTGATGCAGGAGCTTATGTTTCAACAACAGCGACTCCAACTGCAACAGCTGCTCTTACAACAGCAACTGTTTCATCAGTATCATCTGTATATATCTATGCAAAGACTGCTGGACTTCACACCATCACAGTTACATCTGGTGGCTTGACTCAGGCAATCAAGGTATGGGCAGTTACTGCCGCTACTAGCTACTACACACTGTCAGCAAGTGCACTCAAGACTTCATTGACAGCTGGATCTAACACAGTCATGACAATGACTATCAAGGACCAGTACGGAAATACTGTCAATGCTGGTACTTTGGTAACAGCAACAGCTGCTGGAAGCGTTCGCCTTGCAGGTGGAGCACTTACACAGGCACTTACAACTGGCGTAGATGGAACAGCTTCATTTACTGTCGTTGGTGATGCAGCAGCTGGAACAGGAACCGTTACTTTGGCTCCTACTACAACTGGTGTATTAGCATGGGCATCTGATTTCACAAAGTTAGCTGCATCAGCAGCTCCAGTGAGCTCAGCGGCTTTGACATTCACAGTTACAGCTTCAACTACAAAGACTGTTGATCAGGTATCTACAGAGCTTGCAGCAGTTTCTGCAACTCTAGCTGCCAAGATCGCAGCAGATGATGCAGCAGCAGCAGCAGCAGCCACTAAGGCAGCAGCTGACAAGAAGGTACTAGATGCAGCAATTGCAGCAGTGCTCGATGCAGCTAACAATGCAACTGATGCAGCAACTGAGGCGATCGACAACGGTTCTGCAGCAACTGCAGCAGCCCAAGATGCAATTGATGCAGGAGATGCAGCAACTGCTGCAGCTCAGGATGCAACAGATGCAGCTATGGAAGCTGGAGCAGCAGCAGCAGCAGCTGGCGAAATCGCACAGCAAGCAGCAGATTCAGCAGCAGAGGCAGTAGATGCCGCTAATGCAGCAACTGATGCAGCTAACGCTGCAGCAGAAGCTTCAGATGCAGCAACTAATGCAGCTCTAGATGCAGTAGATGCAGCTAATGCAGCAACAGCTGCAGCTAATGCAGCATCAGATGCAGTTGCAGCACTTGCTGCACAGATGGCAACAGCAATCTCGGGCATCAAGGCCCAGATCACTGCGTTGACTAATCTCATCGTGAAGATCCAGAAGAAGATCAAGGCGTAAGCCTTTAAGATCTTCTAAAAGATCTCGAACCGAGACCCGGTTCCCACTTCGGTGGGGGCCGGGTTTCGGCCTTTTTATGGGGTTGATTAGTATCCTTGGGCAATGGAAAGAAGAGCCGTAGAGGACTTGCTTGGGCGGATAGTTTCAGCAGGGTTAGTGGTTACTACATTGATCATGAGCCCGTATCTCTCAGTTGATGTCGTCAATGTTCCTAAAATCGCTTCAGCGCTGCTATGTGCGGCGCTGGGGATTGGAACCTTGATTGCAAACCGTGGTTTGTGGTCATGGCGCGAACACAGGGTAATTACAGGGCTACTAGTCTTGTTTTGCCTTTGGCAGTTTGTGGTGCTATTTGCATCAGGGGCTAACAAGAGCCAACAACTCTTTGGAGTCAACGGCCGCAATACTGGATTACTAACTTACTGTGGATTAGCAGCTATCTTGTTGGTTGCAGTCTTTGCGGCAAATGAAAAATATATTCAGCGGTTTACAAGGGCGGCGTTATTGGCCGGCGGATTCTCAATTGCCTATGGCTTATTGCAGTTTATTGGGGCAGACCCGTTGCCATGGAACAATATCTATAACCCGATACATGGCTTCTTAGGTAATCCAGATTTTCAATCCTCTTTTGTTGGCATAACGTGCGCCGTTGCAGTGGCTTTGTTGATGGACAAGAAGCTTTCAACGAAAAACAGAGTACTGCTGGCTAGTTTTATTGTCAGTGGTCTTTTTGTAGCTAAAAAGAGTGGATCACAGCAAGGCTTATTGGTTTTTGCTATTGGTGTTGGTGTGATTGGGTTTATCTATGTTCGAACCCACTTGAGCAAGGCTTTTTATCTTGGTTATATTGCTATCTCCGTAGTCGGTTTTATCGCCGTGGCGTTAGGTTCGTTTAATAAAGGCCCATTGGCAGGGATTTTATATCGAAGCTCTATTGCAAATCGTGGTGATTACTGGCGGGCAGGCTGGAAAATGACGACAGAGCACCCTGTCTTTGGTGTGGGTATGGATAGCTATGGCAACTGGTATCGAAGATCTCGTGACCTGGTGGCCACTACGCGAAGTGGAGCAAATGGAATCAGCGATGCTGCACATAATGTTTTCCTAGATTTATCATCCAATGGCGGATTCCCACTTTTGATTATCTATATCGCACTTACTGGCTTAGTCGTTGTTTCATTATGGAAAGTAATTGCTCGAACCACCGTCTTTAATCCATACTTTGCCGCCGTCGCTAGCGCATGGGTGGCATATCAAGCCCAATCGATTATTAGTATTAATCAGATTGGTCTTGCTATCTGGGGCTGGGTTTTATCCGGGCTAATTATCGGTTATGAGATTCACACTCGTGAAGGTGTTGAAGTACAAGTTGCACCAGTAAAAGAGAAGGGGCGCAAAGTTGCACCTGTAGCAAAGATATCTTCGACAACCAGAAATGCGCTCATTATTTCTTTCGTAATAGGGCTTCTACTAGGAATGCCTCCATTGGTTGCTTCGGCTAAGTTTAAAGCGGCCAAAGAGAGCGGCAACTTAGAGCAGATAATTGCTGCAGGGCATCTGTTTCCTTTAGAGCGAGATCGTATGACCTTGGTTGGAATGGTCTTGCGCGATAACAAGTTCGACAAGGAAGCGCTCACTATTTTGTTAGAGGCCACCGAAAAGTTCCCTGACTCATTTGACACATGGCAAGCTCTAGCATCACTGCCCAATGCAACACCGGCGCAGGTGGCCAATGCCAAGGCGCAGATGAAGCGGTTGGATCCGCTGAACCCAGATCTTAAATAGAGGCGGCACACGGCAATGGCTCAGGTGCTTCTCAGGTATTAGGGGTGTAATAGGCACATGACTGCCCCCACACGAATCTACAAACACTCCGCCGCCGGTACCGATTGGGCCGCGTTGTTATTGGGCGGAGGTCTTGGGCTTACGTTGGCGTTGCAGCTGACCACGGTGCGAAAGAGTGATTTCACATCGCTGTATGCATCGATTGCATCTTTTTCACGGCTATCGGCGTTGGTGGGTACCTACTGTGCAATCGTTGGAATCTTTTTAGTTGCACGTATCCCTTGGGTTGAACGCGGGGTAGGCCACGATCGTTTAGTAACGTGGCATCGCAAGTTGGGGCCGTACTCGTTATATGCAATTGGTTTTCACGTTTTATTTATTGTCTTATCTTTTGCTGGCCAAGATCATGTGCGTTTATATACCGAGCTATGGCGCTTATTAACCACCTTCGATTGGATGTGGGCGGCGCTGGCTGGATTTGTCTTAATGATTTTGGCCGGTGTGACATCCTATAAAAAAGCACGGGCAAAGATGAGTTATGAGACGTGGTGGATTATTCATATCTACACATACTTTGCTATCGCCGCATCGTTTATGCATCAAGTATTAAATGGACAGATGTTTATTGGACATCCGCTTAACCGCGCATATTGGACGCTGCTGTATGTCTTGATGGCATGTGCAATTATTTATTGGCGCTTTGGAGTTCCACTGGTGCGATCAGCAAAACATGCATTGCGCGTAGAAAAAATTGTCATAGAAGGTCCTGGAGTTGTCTCGGTGATTATGAAAGGTCGCAACTTGCATAAGTTAGCGGCCCAAGGGGGACAGTTTTTTGGTTGGCGCTTTTTTACACGTGGACACTTTTTAATGTCGCATCCGTACTCTTTATCGGCGGCGCCAACTGAGCACTTCTTGCGCATTACCGTTAAAGATTTAGGCGATCATTCGCGATCATTAGCTTTTCTAAAGCCTGGCACTCGCATATTTGTGGAAGGCCCCTATGGTGCCTTTACTGCAGGGCGCAGCACACGGCCACACGTTGTGTTAATTGGTGGTGGTGTAGGAATCACGCCGATACGAGCGCTGATGGATGAATTTAACGGCGGTGTGCAGATGGATGTAATTTTTAGAGCCTCTAAAGAGGAGGATCTAGTTTTAAAAAACGAGCTGGACTACATGGCCTTTAATAGCGGGGGCTCGATCCGGATTCACTATTTAGTAGGCCCGCGCAAAAACCACCCTATGGATTCGCGCTCGATGCGCCGATTAGTGCCGCAGTTTGCCGATAGCGATATCTATATCTGTGGACCAGAGCCGTTAGTTTCGGCGGTACGCGAGGCCGCAGAGGGCGTTGGAGTGCCTAAGAATCGTTTTCACGATGAAGCCTTTGCCTTTCACAGCGAATAATATTCGCAGTTAAGCCTGCGGTTCAGTTCAGCAAGTTCACAGGTTGATGCAGTTAAGTTCTGCATATAAGCACAACTGGCTTTAGAGCGATTAGGGATTGAGGCGAATATGAAGCGGGCGCTATTGATCGCAGGAGGCACCTTAGGTGGCCTTGGTGCGGTGCTCGCGATTACTCCGCCACAGTTGTCGTCAAATAGCTCATTAAATTTAGGTGGCACAGGGGCGATCGGCGCACCAGTAAGTGTGCCGGCGTCGGTGCCGGCTGCAGTTGATTCAGCAACACCGGTAGCAACTAATACGCCTACACCAGCTAAGAGTACGAAGGCCACAGCAACTAAAGCTTTACCAACCAAAGCTGCGCCAACACAGTCGGCAACGACTAAAGCGGTAACCACCGCTAGTGCATCGGCAACTGCTACGTCAAATAACTCAACAGCGGCTCCAGCGGCGGCTCAGACGCAAACGAGTGATCCGACTCCGGCATCTCGAAAGAAAAATACTCCAACGCCACAAGCGACCCAAAGTACAGATCCAACGCCTACTAAAACTGCAACTGCTGCACCTACTAAAACTGCAACTGCAACGCCAACGCAAACACAGAGCTCAAAAGGGGTGACAGGAAGCTTTACGGGCCCTTCGGTCTTTGTGAATTATGGCAATGTGCAGGTAGAAATTACAGTTAAAGATGGCCGCATCACCGATGCCGTTGCCCTGCAAGCACCCAGTGGGCGTAATGATCGCTATACAAATATGGCGGTACCGATTTTAAAGAAGCAGACGTTGGCAGCTCAAAGCGACAAGATTCAAGGCGCATCGGGAGCTTCATATACTTCTTATGGTTGGTATATCTCACTACAAGGAGCGCTAGCTAAAGCTGGTTTGTAAAGTATCACCATGAATCGAGTGCAGTCCGAAATACATGTATGGGGCACGGTGATTTTTATAGATTGTGCATCAGAGAAAATTAGTGATGCTCAACTACACATCGCAGTGGGGCATGTTAAAGATTATTGCGAACATATTGATAATGTTTTCTCAACGTACAAAGCCGATTCAACAGTCTCCCAACTTCGTCGCGGTGAGATTAGTATTGAAAACTGCGTTGCCGAGGTTCAAGAAGTATGGCAACTCTGCCAGCAAGCAAAATGGATGAGTGATGGCGCCTTTGATCCTTGGGCGGTCGTGGGTGGCTTTGATCCATCGGGTTTAGTAAAAGGGTGGGCCGCCGATAAGTGCGCAGATATGTTGATGTCAGCTGGCGCCCAACACGTACAAGTTAATGCTGCCGGGGATTTATCCCTGCGGGGTGGCTACTTCGATACCGCCGATGGTGTTGTTAAGCCGTGGAAAATCGGCGTCGTCAATCCCGATAATCGCTTAGAGGTTCTGAAGACATTTGACATCACGGATGGTGCCATCGCTACATCGGGCACCTACGAGCGCGGGGCTCACATCAGCGATCCATATACGGGCATGATCGCTATCGGCGCTAAATCAGCGACTGTAGCTGGCCCCAATGGAGCGATTACTGATGCACTCGCAACGGCGCTGATGGTGGCCGGTCAGGACGGGGCAAAATGGTTTACACAGCCCGAGCTAACTGAGTATTTAGTGTGGGTTATTGAGCGACATGAAGATTCGGCGTGGAGCCTCTAAAGTATGGACATGAAAAAGCAGCTGCATATATTTATAGCCCTAGTCCTTAGTTTTTCATCGCTTGGGTTAAGCGCAGCGGTCGCCGTTGATACGCGCGTCATAGACGTTGTAGAAGTTACATGGCCAGGTGCAGCCAAGCCCCCAGCCGATGCAACGGCAATTGCGGCTGTGATTGATAACGATGTAAATATCCGCTGGAAAGCCTATACAACGTTAGTTGGCGATACTAAAGATCGCACCATTAACTTTGTATCTGGAAAAGTTCTCACAGCTCCCATTGCACTTAATCAGCGCATGCCATGTAGTGGTAGTAACTCTGATGATTTTATGAAGTTTGTAAAGTCTGAGGCGTATAAGCGCTTAGGTATAAATGATTTTAGTCACCGCTATTTAGCAATTGTTTCGCCTAAGTCGGGCTGCGTGTGGAGCGGACGTGCGCCGTTAGGTGATGCTAAGAGCACTTCTGGCATGTTGGTCTTACATGATTCAGATTCGGGCTTTGTTATTGCTCACGAACTTGGTCATACTTTTGGTTTAGGACACTCTAACTTTTTGCGTTGTGAGTCCGGCGCAAAGGATGGTCCGTGGGGCGTTGATTGCCAAGCCATCGAATATGGCGGTGTTATCGATGCTATGGGAAACATTGATACAGATTCGACATTAAACACTTATCACCAATGGACCATGGGTCTAATCGATAAGTCTCAAATCAAACAAGTCTGGCTCAGTGAAACAGTTAACTTATCGCCATCTGATTTCTCTAACGGTATAAAAGCAATTTATCTGCGCGATGGAAAATCTGCATACTGGGTCGAATACCGACGCAAGATTCCAAACGTTAATTATGAAGCTGGGCTAGTGATTTATCGCCTTGATCCACCACCTGTTGCATCAGTAGTGAGTCCGAATCCTGAGGATTTAACTCAGCCTGAATTTAACCAATCACTTGGTATCGATATATGGATGATCAATCTAGATACGTTTACTTATGTATTGGGTAAAACCAGTGGTTCGATGTCTAATACAACAGCCAAGACGTATTCCGGCAACATCACTTTCTCAGCCGTGGCAACTGCCGATGGTGCCTCCGTAACAATCAAGCGCACACCTGATACAACGCCACCTCCGGTACCTACCTTGGGTGCGCTCAATCAATGGCGCTACCCTGATTTTGAAATCATTCCGCATGGCTATGAAGATGGCGAAACAACTATTGCAAGCTTTCAGGCACAAATAGATGGTGTTGTAACCGATCTACCGGCATCGGTGACAGAGAACTGGGCGCCAACGGTTTTAAATCCTTTCAAAGCACCTCCAACCGTGCATATTCGCGATCTGCCCGAGGGTGATTATTCAATCTCCATTCGTGCAATCGATATCGCTGGAAATAAGAGCGCATGGACTCCTGCAGTTAAGATTACGATCGACCGTGGTCGCCCAGTTGTTACAGCAGATTTTGAAACCGCGGCGCTCGTTGATGGTCAATACTCGGTTAAGTGGACTGGCGCCAAGGACACAGGCAGTGGTTTATGTGCCACTAATCTAGTTAATGAAGATGGTTTTATTACACAGAAGAGCACCGCAAAAACCGCACCGGCATTTTTAGTGAGCCCAACAAATCCAATCTCTACAACTGCGCAAGTTTTTGACTGCCTGGGCAATGGTTTAACGGGCGATGTCACCATCAAAAGCAGTATTGATTTGGCAAGTAAAGCTAGCAAAACAGGTAAATGGAGCGCAGCACCTGCGGCATATGGACCAGATGCAGTTAAGTGCACGGGCAAGTGCACAGCTACATTTGTACAAAGCGGAAAATTTAGCATCGTTGCCGGTGCCGGAACTGCAGTTGTAACTACAGGCACAACAACTGTGGCCACGATTACCAACTCAACAGCGGCCAAGTTGCGTATTGGCGCTTCGTTAAACTTTAATAAAGATCGAAAAGCGATTCGAATTACTGGTAGCAACTTTGTTCTCCTTGGCATTGCAACGGCCAGCGGAAGCTTTACTAACGTTACAAATCTAGATCGCACACCGCCTGCACTCGACACATCACTGACTGATCCCAAGCAGTTAGCGCTCTCTGCGCTTGGCTTTAATGCCACGGACTTTAGTCAGGAATGGACAGTTTTGCCGATGTCGCGTGGAACAACATTGGATGATCCAAGTTTAGATTTGTGCAGCTCGGTTTATCCGTCAGAGAAAGATCGCATCGAACGTCGCCAGTTGGCTGTGACTAAACCAAGTAGCCCATTTGTTTTCCTATCTACCGAAGTTGTTAGGTATTCATCGGTTGCTGCCGCCCAAGCGGCGCGGGCCGAACTAGCTAAAGCCTTGGCCCAGTGTGTTATTAATAATGGCTACAAAGACGCTTCCGGTGTCATGATCCCTTATATATTTAATACGCTGCCTACGATTCCAACAGGAGTAGTGGCTGAAGATTCACGAGTATTTGTCAATGCCCAAATCGATTCAGGGTCCGCAGCTCGTCAGTTATTAGGTTTCTACCAATTTACCGGTGCAACCTTTACGGGCCTGTATGTAATGACAAATAACTCGACGCCATTTACCGATGATCAAGTCAAGCGTTGGCTCAATGTCGCAGTACTCCTGGCCGCGCGATTAGGCGGAAAGAGCGCTTAGTTTGGCTAACTCTTCAAGTGAAAGCTCAACGATTTGGATGATCTCGTTTAGCTGATCTACGGTGCGCGCAGATGCAATTGGAACACTCACAGTTGATTGCGCACGCAGCCAGGCAAGGGCAATTGCACTGAGCGGTGCGTTGTCATGGGCAGCAGAGATGTGATCCATCGCAGCGATAACGGCATAGCCTTTATCGGTAGCATATTCACGTGCGCCGACAGCTCGCATTGAATCGACATCGGTTATTCCCGGGCGGTATTTACCAGTCAAGAAACCCTTGGCGATACCGTAAAAAGGAATATTTGAAATTCCTAGCTCGGTAATCACTTGAGCCATACCGCTCTCGTACGCTGTGCGGTCAACTAAGTTATATAAATCTTGCACAGCAACGTACGACGGCAGGCTATTTTCCTCACTAATTTTCATGGCAAGGCGCAGACGCTCCGGTGAAAAATTAGATGCGGCGATGTAGCGCACTTTTCCTTGCGCAATCAGTTGTGCATATGCGCCAAGCGTTTCCTCCATATCAACATCTGGGTCATCGCTATGGCTGTAATACAGGTCGATGTAATCGGTCTGTAGACGGTTGAGTGATTCTTCACATGCGGCAATAATATTTGCAGCAGATAACCCAGGTCGGCGATCCATCTTTGAAACCTTTGTTGCAATAACCATCTCTGCACGGTTATCTAATTTCTTTAGCCACGAACCAATAATCGATTCAGACTCTCCACCAATGTGGCCTGGAACCCACTGGTTATACATATCGGCGGTATCGATAAAATTTCCACCGTGGTTGCGATACGCATCTAGAACTGCGTGAGACTGAGCCTCATCGGCATTTGAGCCAAAGATATTGCTACCAAGGCACAGTTCATGAACAACAAGGTCGGTCTCCGGAAGAGTAATCATGGCCCAAGGTTACCTTGTTCAGATGCGCTCACAATGAGGCACAATTGCCCACATGGTGCAGACAACCGGCGGATTTACTAGCCAGGGCTTAGCTCTAGAGGCTGCAACCCTTGTTCTTCCCTCGCTATCCCAAGCCGAAGCAGTTGAGATTGGCCAGATTGCACTTGCGATTGGAACACAGCGCGCATTACCAATCGCAATTGAGGTGCGATTAAAGGAGTGGATTGTTTTTCACGCCTCTTTATCGGGCTCTTTACCAACAAATGATTCATGGATTGCGCGCAAAGCCCGAGTTGTTTTAGCTACCGGTAATTCTACGATGCATGAGAGAGTTTTAGCCGAAGAAAAAGGCGTCGATTGGTATGTAGAGTCTGGTTTACCGGAAGAGACACACGCCGTTCATGGTGGTGGCTTAGCGTTGAATGTCAGCGGCGTTGGCTTTGTTGGTATTTTAATTATTAGTGGTTTGCCACAGGTGCACGATCATTTATTAGGTGTCGAAATCATTACCGAGTTTCTTGCGCGCAAAGGAGAACTCAGTTGAGTATCTGGGTATGTGGCGAAGTTCTGATAGATGTATTACCAACTGGTCCAGTAGTTGGCGGCGGCCCAGCGAATACTGCAAAGGCTCTGGCTCGATTGGGGCATGACGTTGATTTTATCGATGGAATATCAACCGATGCATTTGGTGTCAGTGCACGTAAAGAGCTATCGCAGGACAACGTTGGTTTAGGCCTTTGTAACTCAAGTGAGAAACCAACCTGCACAGCAACGGTAACGCTTGATTCACAAGGCGGGGCACGCTATGAGTTTCTCATCGATGGCACGGCGACTTTTGATTTTGATAAAGCATGGTTACCAGACCCCGAACGGTTAAAGCCGTCGGTGCTTCATATCGGCACATTAGTAACGGTTATTGAGCCGTCGGCCAGCGTTTTGTACGACTGGGCTGTGCGGGTTGGCGAGTTTGCACCTATCGTCTTTGATCCCAATATTCGGCCGAGTGTTATGGGCGATCGCCAAAAGTACTGCCAGGCCGTTGAAAAATGGGTGGGTATTTCATCGGTAGTGAAAGTCAGCGAAGATGATATTGCGTGGTTGTATCCAGATGAAAGCTTGGATGAAGTTGCGCGCCGGTGGATTTCCGGTGGCGTTAGTTGTGTTGTTATTACGCGCGGAGCTCATGGATTAATTGGCTACACCGACCATGGAATTGAAGAAGTTGACGGTGTTAAAACCGTGATTGTAGATACAGTTGGCGCAGGAGATACCGTCGGTGCAATTGTTGTCGAAGGTATCATTGAGCATTCAGTGGCTGGTCTTGTAGGACACACACTGAATGCAGTTTTACATAAAGCCGCCCTAGCAGCTGCGATCACATGTTCACGTGTGGGTGCTCAACCTCCACGAACGCACGAATTAATTATGGAGTCCTAATGCAATTTATCGATGATGCCGAATTTCAAATCGCCATTGATGATGACAATGGCGGCCGAATTGTTTCGCTTAAGTGGCGCGACAATGAGTTCGCGGTGCCTTTTCGCGGACAGGTTCATACATCGGGTTGGTATTCAATGGCGCCTTGGGCCGGGCGTATTAACGAAGCTCTGATTACTAATGCAGCTGGAGAAAGTTTTCAACTTCCTGCAACTATTGATCCGCCGCATGCACTGCATGGTTTTGGCCTTATAAGTTCGTGGCAAGAGATTGGCCCAGGCCGATCACTGTTGCACTTACCGGCACCGTATAACGGAGCAACGGTTGAACAGAGAATTGAAGTTTTAGATGACGCCGTGCGGTGGTCGTTGGAATATGACGCCAACGGTTGTGACTTACCTGTGTGGATGGGAATGCATCCATGGTTTGCGCGCGATTTAGATCGTGGTGGGAGTGCTGAAGTTGAGTTTGAAGCTACTGAGATGTTGATTCGCAACAGCGAAGGGATTCCAACGGGTGAGCGAAGTAAGCCAACTCCTCAGCCATGGGATGATGCATTTACCGGCATAAAAGGCACCCCTGCAGTGGTTTGGGAGGATGTTGCACGCATTTCTATTGAATCCGATGCGCCATGGTGGGTCGTATTTACCGAAGATAGTGAGGGAGTATGTATCGAACCTCAGACCGCACCACCTGATGCGCAGAATTTAGGAATCACTGGTGAGGATTACATAGAGGCTTTATTCGTTTTCGAGCGTTTGGATATGGATTAACAATGATTAATCGCACGCAATTAGCACAGCTACGGTCAGTTGAAGATGCTCGCTTTTTAGCATTACATCCTAAGAGCGGCCTACTCTTTGAAGCGGGAAAGAAAAATATGCCTGGCGGCGTACCTATGTCGTGGATGGCTAAGTGGCCTGGTGCTTATCCAGTTTTTGTTGAGAACGCTAAAGGTGCGCGCTTTACTGACGTTGATGGAAATACCTATATTGATTTTTGTTTAGGTGATACCGGATCGATGACCGGCCACTCACCCGATGCAACGGTTGCTGCGATTCGCGAACAAGTCGGCAAGGGAATTACTGCCATGTTGCCGACGGCCGATGCAGCGATTGTTTCGGGTGAATTAGCCCGTCGCTTTGGTTTACCTCTGTGGCAGTTCACAGTATCGGCCACCGATGCTAATCGCCATGTGATTCGTTATTCACGAATGATTACTGGCCGTCCGAAGATTGTCGTTATCGATCGCTGTTACCACGGTAGCGTTGATGAAACTTTTGCAACCCTTGATACCAATGGAAAAACCGTAGCCCGCGAAGGAAATATCGGTGCACCAGTTGACCTAGATGAGACTACCCGCGTTGTTGAGTTCAACGATATTTCAGGTATGGAAAAAGCTTTAGCACATGGTGATGTTGCAGCGATTTTGATGGAACCGTCCATGACTAACGTTGGAATTGTTCTGCCCCAGGCTGGTTACTTAGAGGCCGTCCAGGCTTTGGCTAAGAAGTATGGAACGATTTTAATTATCGATGAGACTCATACAATCTCAGTTGGCCCAGGTGGAATGACCGCCGACCGTGGATTAAAGCCGGATTTTCTTACTATTGGTAAAGCTATCGCCGGTGGAATTCCTACTGGAACTTTTGGGATGACGCACGAGATCGCTGCTTCAATTAAAAAAATGGTTGAACTAGAGATCATCGACACTGGTGGCATCGGTGGCACCTTGGCTGGTAACGCCCTATCGCTGGCTTCCATGCGTGCAACATTGACCCAAGTTTTAACGCAAGAAAACTTTGATCACATGATTGATTTAGGAACGCGTTGGTCTGATGGCGTAGATGCTGCGATACAAGAGTTTGATTTACCGTGGACATGTAATCGTTTAGGTGCACGTGGTGAATACATGTTTGGCAAGACCGCTCCGGTTACTGGGGCCGATGCGAACAATGCCGGAGACTTTGAACTAGAGCAGTACATACATCTGCGTATGCTCAACGATGGTTTTTTGATTACGCCTTTTCACAATATGGCTTTGATGTGTCCTGATACAACGGCGGCCGACGTAGATGCGCATACTCACGCATTTCACGTTATGTGCGCCGAACTCACAGGGAACCCACAGAGCTGACTTTGGATTGGCACAGAGATATCTTCTATTCTTCACTTATCCACACAAAAGTGTGGCAGATAGAGGGGTCGACGTGAAGGCATTAACTCGAAGCATTGCAGCTGCATCAATGGCTGGAATCTTTGCACTTGCGGGAATTTCAGGAGCGGCTGCAGATGTCGCAGCACCAGCAGTAAAGAAAGTTGCGCTGACTCCAGAGCAAAAAGCCGCCTTCGAAGCAGCCAAAGCTACTTTCCAGGCTGCACGCACTGCGCGTCATAGCGCAGTCGCATCAGCTAAGAACACTGTTGCTACGGCAAAGTCGGCTCGCGACGCGGCAATTGCAGCGGCGACAACTAAAGATGCACGCGTTGCTGCACGTACAACTTTTAAATCAGTCATTGCAACTGCAAAGGCTGCAGTACCAGCGAAACCGGTAAAACCAATTCGACCATAAATCAGGGATGCACAAAAAAGGAGCCGGTTCCCCTGGCTCCTTTTTTATTTCCCACTTGTTTAATTAAACCCCAACGCTTCGTAGAGTTTTAAGCCTTTTATATTATCGGCATCTACATAAAGCATCGCTTCTTGAATTCCTTTACTGAATAGATAGTTCATAGCTGCAATTGAGACTGCGCGGCCAATACCATGACCGATGTAATCAGGGTCAACACCAACAACAAATAACTCACCAACCGGGGCTTGATTCACTAGATCATGGTGAATCTTGGTCCAACACGTGCCGACCAACTGCCCATTCTCAACGGCGATAAAAAAGCCTGCAGCATCAAACCACGGTTCGGCCATTCGGTTTTCTAAATCTTGCATTACCCAATGACCTTGATCGGGATGATGAGTGAAGACTTTATTGTTGAGCTCTAACCAGGCTTGTTTATGCAGTGAGGCATTAAAGGTTTCAATAGAAAAACCATGATCAGTATCGGGAATTCGTCCCTGCAGAGTGCGGTGAATCTTTAATATATGCCGCATGATTAAACGCGTTCGTTAATAGAGCTCTCTTTGCCAGCTGATGGCATCGTAAATCGATAACCAACGTTGCGAACTGTTCCGATGATGGATTCAAACTCTGGGCCAAGCTTTGAACGTAGGCGGCGAATGTGCACATCTACTGTGCGTGTACCTCCGAAATAGTCGTAGCCCCAGATTTCTTGCAGCAACTGCGCGCGAGTAAATACACGTCCTGGGTGCTGAGCTAAATACTTTAACAATTCAAACTCTTTAAAAGTTAAATCTAAAACATTTCCCTTAAGCCTGGCGGTATACGTTGATTCATCGATAGCAACATCGCCACTTCGAATCTCACCTGAGTGTGGATCACTGCTGGCAATTGCAGCTAAATGCCTGCCAACAGCGATGCGGATTCGCGCATCGACTTCGGCGGGACCTGATGTATCCAACATGACATCATCGATTCCCCACTCAGCGCTTACTGCAGATAAACCGCCTTCAGTTGCAATCACGATGATGGGGCAGCCAAGACCTGTAGTTGCTAAAAGCCGCGTTAAAGACTTTGCAGAAGGTAGGTCGCGGCGTGCATCGACGAGAATCACATCGACATCGGGAACATCTACTAAGACGCTAGCTTCAGCGGGCAAGATGCGAACCTGATGCGCAAGTAAACCGAGCGCGGGTAGAACTTCTGCGCTCGCGCCAGACGTGTTCGTCAGGAGCAAGACCTTGGCCATTGGCACAGACTACCCCTGAGAAAACAATGCTTCCAATCGCAGTAATGGCTATGGCCTAAGGTAGGAACATGGCTGATAAGCATGAACTCCATGAAAAGGGCTTACGCCTTACGCCTCAGCGCGAACTTGTGTTAGCTGCTGTTCGCGAACTTGGTCACTCAACCCCTGAAGAAGTAGCCGAGAAAGTACGCACGACTCATCCAGGTATCAATCTTTCAACGGTTTATCGCAACTTAGAGACGCTAGAAAATGTAGGCCTTGTTCAACATACGCACTTAGGCCATGGCGGTGCGACGTATCACGCCGCTGAAGAGTTAACGCATCTACATTTAGTGTGCGGAAAGTGTGCAGCTGTTGGAGATGCACCGATTGAGGTTGCCGCTAACTTTGTAAATACTTTGGCCGATGACTATGGCTTTAAAACCGACGTTACACACTTTGCGGTGTACGGAACGTGTACTAACTGCCAATGAGCGCAGTACTTGTCGAAGACGGTGTCGATAAAGGTGCAATCTGGCACTTTGGCGAGCCCGTTAAAGAACAGCGTGCGTTAGAGGCTGGAACGGCGTGGGCCGACCTTTCACACTTGAGAGTGATTGCAGTCAGCGGTGATGATCGTTTGAAGTGGTTGCATGATTTAACAACTCAGCTCCTCAATGATTTAGGCGTAGGCCTTTGGACATCGGCGATGATCTTGGATCCGCAGGGTCACATCGAATATCAATTTAATTTAGTCGATGATGGTACAACGACCTGGCTAGTTTTAGATCCTGGTTATGCCGAAACACTTCTTGCGTATTTAACTAAGATGAAATTTATGTTAAAGGTCGACGTTCGCGATGCCAGTAATGAATTCGCAGTTTTGCGAGCACCTGGTGTGACAACTGAGATTGGTGGACCATTCGCACTTGTAGCACGTACAGAGTTAGCAGATATAAGTGCGGGATTTAATTTAGTCGCTACACAAATCGGTACGTGGGCACTGGATGCAGAGCGCGTTGCTGCTGGCCGTCCACGAATTGGTTTTGAGACCGATCATAAATCGATTCCCAATGAAATCGGCGTACTGAACAAGTCTGTACATATGAATAAAGGCTGTTATCGAGGACAAGAGACCGTGGCTAAGGTTTTCAATTTAGGTAATCCACCACGGCGTTTGGTGATGTTGCACCTTGATGGCAGCGATGTGGCATTTCCACCTAAAGGTACAAAAGTTGAGAACGATGGGGTAGTCGTTGGATTTATAGGTACCGTTGCACGCCACCACGAGTTAGGCACAATCGCGTTAGCAATTGTGAAGCGAAATACGCCAGTCGAGGCAACGCTGAGCATTGAAGGCGTGCCCGCTTCGCAGGAAGTCATTGTTTAGTCAAGGTAGGCTTAGCGTGTGGAGCTATTTACTTCGATAATCCTTGGCCTTGCCGCCATCGCGTTAGGAGTTGCTCTGATTTTTTATGCATTCCGTGGTCGTCAATCTCAAGCACGACGTTCACCTAAATTTAGAGGACGCCCTTAGATGGTTTTTACAATTCCCGAAGGGCTGCATGCAGATCTCAATCCATTGGCCTGGTTGGTTGGTACATGGCGCGGCAAAGGCCGCGGTGAATATCCAGGTATCGAGCCCTTTGAGTACGCCCATGAAGTTGTCTTTAATCATGACGGTCGTCCATTTTTAAATTATTTTTCTCGTTCATGGATATTAGATGCAGAGGGTGAAATAGTGCGCCCAGGTGCATCCGAAGCTGGTTTTTGGCGCACTAAGCCTAATAATGTTTTAGAGGTTGTACTGTCACACAACACTGGAATTTCTGAGGGTTGGGTTGGACAGTTTGATGGTCCGAAGATTCAATTAGTTTTAGATCAAGGGTATTCAGCGCCAAGTGCCAAGATCGTTACCGCCGGTGTTCGTTTGTACGGCCTTGTTGCGGGAGAACTTTTCTTTGCCTATGACATGGCCGCTGAAGGTAAAGAGTTACAAGCCCATATTTGGTCTTCACTTGAACGCCAGGGCGAATAATTAATGTCATTACTTATCGGAGAAACTCTTGCTGAATTAGTCAGAAATGATGTTGTTGAATCTATTCACGTAGGCCACTTTGTTGCGCTCAATAGTGATGGTTCGATCATGATGCAAAGAGGTGATCCAACACAGCTTATTTATCCACGTTCATCATATAAATCTATTTTGGCATCGGCCATGGTTCGCAGTGGAGTTGTATTAGAGCCGCGCTTATTAGCACTTACATGCGCATCACATTCTGGTTTAGAGATGCATCAAAAAGGCGCGCTAGAGATTTTGGCACTGGCCGGGTTAGACGAGACTGCATTGCAGAACGTAAAAGGTCGACCACTTGATGAAGCTGCCGCTCTTGCAACTCCGGTAGCAACACGTTTGGCTATGAACTGCAGTGGCAAGCACTCTGGAATGCTTTTAGGCTGCGCAACAAATGGCTGGCCAATTGAAAACTATTTAGATCCAGAGCATCCATTGCAGTTAGCTTTCAAGAGTGAACTAGAAACACTTTCAGGTGAAAAAATTGCTCATGTTGCAATTGATGGGTGTGGAGCGCCGCTATTTCTGATCTCACTTATTGGTCTTGCGCGTGCCATCAGAGCGCTCACAATTTCAGCCGATCCAGTTCACCAACGCGTTGTGCAAGCCTGTCGAGATTTTCCAGAGATGATTGCAGGCCCTAATCGCATGTCTACCAAGATTATGAAAATCCACCCTGGAGTCTTTATGAAAAGTGGCGCTGAATCAGTAATGGTGGCATCAGTGCCCGATGGTCGCACGTATGCATTCAAAGTAAATGATGGGGGCTTACGATCCCGTGAGGCTATAACCGTTGCTGGTTTGAAGTTATTAGGTGTTGAGGCTGATATCGAGTTAGAAAAAGTCTACGGCGGAGGTCAGATAGTTGGCTCCATTCGCGCAACTTTCTAACTAGTCGTACCCTTACGTCATGAACGGGCGCATAGCCACCGTAATGGTGCATACATCTCCACTAGATCAGCCAGGTATTGGCGATGCTGGTGGAATGAATATCTATGTTGTCGAATCGGCTCAACGAATGGCAGCCATGGGTGTCGAGGTTGATATTTTTACGCGCCGCACCGAAAGTGATCAGCCAGATATAGTCGAAATATCTAAAGGCGTACGAGTTCGCTACTTTGATTGTGGTCACGGACATTTAACTAAAGAGCAGCTACCAGTGCATATTTTGGGACTCTCGAAAGAGTTTTTAAGAATCCTGCGCAACGAAAAATACGATGCGATTCATTCGCACTATTGGATTTCAGGAAAAGTTGCTATGCCTGCAGCTGCCGAACTTGGAATTCCACTAGTCCACACCATGCATACGATGGCGCGTGTAAAGAATTTAAATTTAGCCGAAGGTGAAAGCCCTGAGCCAATGATTCGTGTGCAAGGTGAAACTCAAGTCGCAGCAGCGGCCCAAGCATTAATCGCTAACACTGATTCGGAGGCAGCCAGTCTGGTCTCGTTATATGAGGCCTGCCCAGACATAGTTCATGTTGTCACCCCTGGCGTTGATCTTTACACATTTACTCCAGGAAAGGGTCGTAAGAGTGCACGAGAGAGTATCAGCACTCCACACGATGCACTTGTCATAACTTTTGTTGGGCGCATTCAGCCGCATAAAGGCCCGGAGGTATTGATACGTGCAACATCTGAATTAGTAAAACATTCTCCACTGATTCGTCCAACATTAATCGTTAATATTATTGGCGGAGCATCAGGGGCTAACACCGAAGAAGTCGAACGTTTGCAAGAACTCACTACGTGGCTAGGAATCGACGATGTCGTTCGATTTACTCCACCGGTTCCTCGCACCGAGCTACCTCAGTGGTATCGCGCTGCAGATTTAGTGTGTGTACCAAGTTATTCCGAGTCATTTGGATTAGTGGCACTTGAAGCACAAGCCTGTGGAACACCAGTAATTGCAACTGCTGTAGGCGGTTTGCGCACTGCAGTGGCTGATGGAATTTCAGGTGTTCTAGTCGATGGTCATGACCCTAAAGCGTGGTCATCGGTCATTGCACGCTTAATGCACGAGCCACAGCGACGTGTTTTGTTATCAGTGGGGGCTGTTGAGCATGCTTCACACTTTGGTTGGGATGCAACTGCTCGTGGAACTCTAGATATTTATGATCAAGTTATTACGCAAGCACAGCATTCCAGAAAGATTTCTAGTCAGTAATGGCCGTAATCGATCCTCGAATAACAATCGAAGAGTTTCTAGATTCACACGACCTTGAGTTCGAAAAGCGCGACAGCAATACTTTTTTGATTACTTTGCCGGGTGAGAAGAAATTACAGACGCACTGCGCACTCATTGTCGGAGATCATTCATTAAGCATCAATGCATTTGTGATTCGAAAGCCCGATGATAATGAAGCTGCTGTGCATGCCTGGTGTCTTACAAAGAATGCAGCGCTGTATGGTGTTGCCTTTGCTACTAATGAGCTCGGCGATATTTTCTTAGTAGGCCGTCTGCCGTTGTCAGCTGTGACAGATAGAGAGATCGATCGGTTAGTTGGTTCGGTACTTGAAATCTCTGATTCATCGTTTAACCCATTACTTGAACTCGGATTTGCCAATGCAATTCGTCGCGAATGGGCATGGCGGGTCTCACGTGGTGAGTCGCTAGCTAATTTAGAGGCTTTCAAACATTTGGTTTAGGATGTACCCATGAGCAACTTCGAACTAATCCTTCTACGCCATGGTGAATCACAATGGAATGCCAAGAATCTTTTTACTGGCTGGGTTGACGTTGCCTTATCTACTAAGGGCGAGCAAGAGGCCCGTCGCGGTGGAGCTCTATTAGCCGAGCGCGGATTATTACCCGACCTACTTCATACCTCGCTATTGCGCCGTGCAATTCATACCTCGCAACTAGCTTTAGATGCATGTGATCGTCACTGGATTCCGGTGCAGCGCAGTTGGCGCCTCAATGAGCGTCACTATGGCGCGCTTCAAGGTAAAGATAAAGCGCAGACCCTTGCCCAGTATGGCGAAGCGCAGTTCGCACTATGGCGCCGATCTTTTGACGTTCCTCCTCCACCGATTGATGATAATGATGAGTTCTCGCAAAGCCATGATGCCCGCTACTCCGATATCACTGCACCAAAGACTGAGTGTCTTAAAGATGTCATCGATCGCATGTTGCCTTATTGGCACGAATCTATCGTTCCTGATCTTAAGAAGGGCAAGCGCGTATTAGTTACTGCTCATGGAAACTCACTGCGCGCACTTGTTAAACACTTAGATGGCATTAGCGATGCCGATATTGCGGGATTAAATATTCCTACAGGAATTCCTTTGTATTACAAACTTAATGCTGACTTAAAACCTTTAGTTAAAGGCGGCGAGTATTTAGATCCAACTGCAGCTAAAGATGCAATCGCAGCAGTTGCAAATCAGGGAAAGAAGTAATTAAGCCGTAATTCCTGCGTACGTATCTACAGTCTCACGAATAATTGCTTGAACGGTAATACCGCCAGCGCGCGCAAAGAAGAAAGTTACTGGTACCTGCGAACCAGCTTTTGCACCAAGTGCTGGAACAACTGCCTTGGCATTAGCTGATGCACCTTCAAAAATGATTGGTGTATTTAGACTCACTACGTTCATTCCAGTCAGAGTTGTAGCTTGACCGTTGATTGCTACACCAAGAAGTGCATCATCCGTAGGATTATCATTAATGAGCGTGCCAACTAAAACTCCAGCACCTTCAGGGGTAGCAACGACAAGGACATTGCGGAGTTTGATGTTATTGCCATCTTTAGTAATTGTGCCTTCAACACCATCGGTAACCTGCTTAACCTGGCGGGTGGAGGCATTAAAGCCTGCACCACATGCAGTTAATGTCAATGCGAGTACGGATGAAATAACTACAATTAATATACGGCGCATGGGCAATATTCTCTCATATGAAATTAGTAGTTTAATCCGCTGGTTTTACGCTAATTATGGCTAGGTGACTGGGTCAGAAATCGCTGGTACAATTGATCCTCTAGCGAAGGGCAACACATGACATTTAAGGTCGGCGAAACCGTTGTTTATCCTCATCACGGAGCAGCTCTTATCGAAGCGATAGAAGTTCGTGTGATCAAAGGTGAAGAAAAGACCTATTTAGTGTTGAAAGTCGCGCAAGGAGATCTAACCGTTAGAGTCCCTGCAGAAAATATCGACCTCGTTGGTGTCCGCGATGTTGTCGATTCTGCCGGACTAGATCGAGTATTTAACGTATTACGCCAGCCATATACAGAGGAACCAACTAACTGGTCACGTCGCTATAAGGCAAACCTTGAGAAGTTAGCATCGGGAGATGTTATTAAGGTCGCCGAAGTTGTTCGCGATTTGTACCGTCGTGATTTAGATCGCGGACTATCAGCTGGTGAAAAGCGCATGCTCGCCAAGGCGAAGCAGATCCTTATCTCAGAGCTCGCACTTGCTGAGCGCACTGATGAAGAAAAGGCTGCAGTAATCCTTGACGAGGTTCTTGCTTCCTAAAACCATGGCTGTAAGCGCCATCATTGCCGCAGCAGGCAGTGGTGAAAGATTTGGCGCAGGATATCCAAAGGCGCTAATTCAACTTGGTGATCGCACCTTGTTGGCGCATGCAATCTCCGCACTTGCTCCTGTTGTCGATCAAATAATTATTGCCGTGCCGGCAGGTTTTGAACAACAAATCACCGAGTTAATAGGCGATGGCATCACTGTAGTTTCAGGTGGTTCAACTCGCTCGGACAGTGTGCGCAATGCTTTAGCTCACGTAACTAGCGAGTTTGTTTTAGTCCACGATGCTGCGCGAGCTCTGGCTAGTACTGTTTTAGCTCAAAGAGTGATTGCTGCATTACGCAGTGGAAACTCCGCAGTCGTTCCAGGTTTAGTTGAAGTCGATACCGTTAAATCAATCGATAGTATGGGGTGCGTAACTTCAACAATTGATCGCTCGACACTTCGCAGAATTCAAACACCACAAGGTTTTTCAACTCAGGTGCTGCGAGATGCACATGAAAGTGGCAAGGAGGCAACTGATGATGCTGCGCTAATTGAATTACTCGGTGGCCCAGTGGTAGTTATAGATGGTGAAGATAGAGCTTTAAAAATAACAACCCCTGCAGATTTAAATAGTGCACTTGGTTTTCTTGGTTTTAACCAGAGTTTTAGAACTGGGATCGGCACCGATGCACATGTATTTGGTACTGGCCGCACACTGTGGCTAGCGGGCTTGCATTGGCCAGATGAAGTTGGCGTCGAAGGACATTCAGATGGTGACGTCGCAGCCCATGCAATTTGCGACGCGCTCTTTGCCGCATCGGGTTTAGGCGATCTAGGAAGTAACTTTGGAACCGATCGCCCAGAGTATGCAGATGCATCGGGCGCTGCACTTTTGCAAGATACTCTCAAGTTAGTTACTGATGCTGGATATGCTATTTCAAATGTAACCGTGCAGATTATTGGTAATAAGCCAAAGATTGGTAATCGCCGGGGCGAAGCTATTGAAGCGATTTCAAAGGCCCTGGGTGGTGCACCAGTTTCAGTGTCGGCAACGACCACTGATGGCATGGGGTTAACGGGTGAAGGCAAAGGTATTGCGGCAGTTGCAAGCGCTTTGGTCTACAAGCAGTAGAATTAAGAAATGTCCGCACTGAATTTATACGACACCGCAACGCGCGAAGTCGGTGTTTTTAGCCCACTTAAGCCCGGTGAAGTATCTATATATGTCTGCGGCGCAACAGTTCAGGGCGCCCCACATATCGGCCATGTTCGCAGTGCAATTAACTTTGATATTTTACGACGGTGGTTAACCCATAACGGTTATAACGTAACTTTCATTCGCAATGTCACTGATATTGATGACAAGATTTTACAAAAAGCACCGCATGAAAATATGCAGTGGTGGGCATTAGCGTTGAAATACGAACGTGCATTCACGCAAGCATTTGCCGCACTGAATGTTTTACCTCCAACGTATGAACCACGGGCAACTGGGCACATCACACAGATGATCGAACTTATGCAGATACTCATTGATAACGGCAGCGCATATGCTCCGGGTAATGGCGATGTTTATCTAGAGGTTCGTAAATTAAAGCGCTACTTAACGCTTTCTCGTCAACATGTCGATGATTTGCAGCCAGCAACTGATACCGAGGAGAGATCTAAAAAAGATGTACACGACTTTGCTCTATGGAAAGCTGCAAAACCTGGCGAACCGTCGTGGCCAACTCCCTGGGGTGCAGGCCGCCCCGGTTGGCACCTCGAATGTTCAGCGATGGCCCATGCCTACCTTGGCGAAAGCTTTGATATCCACGGTGGCGGCTTAGATTTAGTTTTTCCACATCATGAAAATGAAATTGCGCAGTCAGAGGCCGCTGGATATGGGTTTGCGAAGCGCTGGTTACATAATGCCTGGGTTACACAATCCGGTGAAAAAATGAGTAAGTCTCTGGGAAATTCTTTGCAGGTAGAAGTTATTTTGCAGAAAGTTCGCCCAATAGAACTGCGTTGGTATTTAGGTGGAGCGCATTATCGTTCGATGCTCGAATACTCTGAAGGTGCATTAGCTGAATCTGCCGTGGCATTTGGCCGCATTGAAAACTTCTTAAAGCGTGCCACTGAAATATTAGGAAAGACACCAGCGATAGCAGTGGGTGCAGCATTTAGCGATGCGATGAATGATGATTTAGCAGTACCCGCAGGGTTAGCATCAATCTCTGAAAATTTGCGACTGGGTAACCAAGCAATTACTGAGAATGATCGTGGCGCAATTGAGTTAAACGCTAGTGAGATTCGTGGAGCGCTATCAATTCTTGGTTGCGATCCATTTGATTCTAACTTTGTTGGGCAGGCTCCAAGCGATCTCACACAAGTAATGGATGGTGTTATTCAATTAGCGCTCAAAGAGCGTGCGGCCGCTCGTGAGCGTAAGGATTTTGCTGCCTCAGATTCGATCCGCGATGGACTGCTCGCTTTAGGAATTACAATTGAGGACACTGCACAAGGGCCACGTTGGTCGATTATGGAAAAGAGCTAACGATGGCAGGAAATTCATCCCGAAAAGGCGCAATACGTGCCTCTAAAAAGGGACCCACAACTGGTACTGGTGGGAAAAATAAAAAACGTTTAACAGGTAAAGGTCCAACTCCCAAGGCTGAAGATCGTCCGTATCACGCAGCTGCAAAGCGTAAAAAAGCTGTTGCCAAAAAAACCGATGGAAAAACTGTAAGAAAGAGTGATGGCAAAGAAGTACGTGCCGTACGCGCACCACGAGGTGATCGTCCCCGTGGAGAAATCGTTGCTGGTCGTAACGCAGTTTTAGAAGCGCTACGGGAGGCGGTTCCGGCAACTGAGTTATTAGTTGCACGCAGCATTGATGTAGATGATCGCGTTGCCGAGTCGCTCAAGTTAGCTCTTCACTTAGGTTTACCAATTCGCGAAGCACATCGCGCTGAAGTTGAAGGTATCTCACCTAATAGCCAGGGAATTATTCTTGCGATCAAACCATTTCAGTATTCAAGCTTTGAAGAAATCATGCAACGCGCAAAGTATCCAGCACTTATCGTCGCATTAGATGGTGTGACTGACCCACGAAACTTAGGTGCAATCATTCGAAGTGCTGCAGCTTTTGGTGCAGCAGGTGTGATTATGACTGAGCGCCGCGCAGCATCTATGACGGCATCGGCCTGGAAATCTTCAGCAGGTGCAGCTGCACGTTTACCAATTGCACAGGTCACGAACCTTGCACGGACAATTGACGCGGCCAAGAAAGAAGGCCTCTTTGTCGTTGGATTAGATGGAGAATCCGAGGATGTCATTAGCTCAATGAAGGTTGCAACCGAGGCGATCATGATCGTTGTCGGCAGCGAAGGTAAGGGCTTAGCGCGTTTAACCCGTGAAAAATGTGATTTAGTTATTTCAATTCCAATTAGTGCAACAACTGAATCTCTCAATGCCAGCGTTGCTACAGCGATCGCTCTTTTCTGGGTAGATCAGGCACGTCGCAAGGGGTAATAGAAGTGGTTTTTGAGCGTTTTATTGCACTTGGTGATTCATACACCGAAGGTATGTCGGATGAAAAAAAGTATGGAAATTATCGAGGCTGGGCCGACCGTACCGCCGATGTAATGGCAGTTTCATTTGCAGATTTTACGTATGCCAATCTCGCAGTACGCGGAAAGTTGGTTCATCAAGTAGTCGATGAACAGATTGAAGCGGCAATTTCTCAAGTTACTGGCCCTAAAACTCTTGTCTCTTTTCATGCTGGCGCTAACGACGTCATTCGCCCAAATTATCGTGCTGATTTAGTGCTCCCGCTCTACGCCGACGCAGTCCGACGTTTGGCTGCATCAGGTGCAACAATCTTGCTATTCACAGTGCTTGAAAGAACTGGGAACACTGGCAAAGCGGCAAAAATGTGGGAGACGAGATTTAGAGAGTTTAATCGAAATGTTCGCGCAGTAGCCGAAGAAGTCGGAGCAATTATTGCCGATGCAAATGAAGAGCCTGCATTTAGTGACCGGAGATTCTTAGCTTTTGATCGTTTACATTTAAATTCAATGGGTCACGATCGAGTTGCACAAGCCGTACTTGAATTACTTGACCTTCCATTTGATAAAAAATGGCGTGAACCCTTACCCCCAGCAAAAGACCAGCCTGTTGTTTTCCGCGCTTGGATTACAAGCATGTGGTTTATAACTTTTGCGCTGCCTTGGATGTGGCGTCGCGCACGAGGCAAGTCTTCGGGTGATGGCCGAAGTTGCAAGTACCCAATCGCAATTCATTGGCCTCTATCGCACTTAGATTGAGGTAACAACCCATTCCCAGGTATAAGTGCCTGGCTTAATAATGTATTTCGGCAAAGTATCTGGACCACATGCAGCAGTTCCTACTCCACGGTGAGCAGCGTCTAGGTGAACTACAGTGTTTCCGCAGGGTTTTACTTCAACGTCATGGGTTGCATCGGCAAGATCAACTGCACGATTAGGTGTGACTGATACTTGCATGGGCTTAGCTAATTTAAAGCGAACTCCATGCCCTGATGCATCTGTCAGCTCAAACCAGCGCACACTATTGTGCCCACCATTTTCTTGCGGTCGCACGTAAGGTATGTATTGATTAGCAACTGTAGATACATAGCGATGGACTCGCGCAAAAGTACGATCGGGATAAGTCTCATTAGGGCCGGTACCAAACCATGTGAGATCTGCAAGCGAGCTATTGAGTTCAAAGTTAGAACCCACGCGCGCAACATCAGCAAGAGCTTTAGGCAACACGACACTCTCTTTGACTCTGAAGCCCTGTGCAACTGGAGTGATCACTTGGGTGTGCTTAATGTTGATTCCAGCACTTGTCTGCCACGTATTTGTAATTTTTACACTCGTAGTATTTTGTGAAACTACACAGTCGGTGCGCTCAATATCGCGCAAACCCCAACGTGTCCACTTAGTTGCCATATGTCCAATTCGATCATTATCTGTGGGTGCTCTCCATAAAGAAAGTTGTGGCGCAACTACTCCGTGCGGCAAAACAATTTGTCCAGAATCATCTACACAGTTAATGAATAAGTCAGAGTTCTTACCCGCTGTGACAGTAAGTGCACGAGACGGAAGTGGCCATTGGCTCCAACCAACTTCTGCCATAGCTGGCGACCATGCAGTACTGCCAATGCGCACTAACGTGAAGTTAATAAATCGCTCACCTAAACCATCGGTTTTTGTCAGAAATTTTGAAGTGACTTTAAAAGTAGCACTAGTGCGCGCGCTAACCTTTGGGAGCTTTATACGACCACTATCGCTAATCAAACCATCTCTAGTGATCGACCAGCGGAGCTCGTATTCGCTAAGATCCTTAAAGAAATGCTTATTGAACAATGTATACTTGCCGGCCGCTGATTTAACTGGGGTAATTGAAACCGGCGCTGCGATCGCTTTAAACTCATGCATTGCAGGCTTAGCGGTGCGGTCAGGAAAGACCATTCCATCACAGCAAAAGTTTCCATCGTGCTTTTTCTCGCCGTAATCTCCTCCGTAAGCGTTTCGCTTGGAGCCATCTGGAAGGGTTTGCACGGGACCGTGATCCCAGAACTCCCAAATAAACCCACCTTGTAGGCCAGGTGTTGATTCAATCACTTGCCAGTACTCGGCAAGAGTTCCATTGCTATTACCCATTGCATGCGAGTACTCGCACATAATGAGTGGGCGATCTTGTTTGCCAGATGTCGCATAATCTTTTATTGCGCTAATTTCAGGGTACATAGGACAGATGACGTCAGTTAACGAATGGCTACCTAACCAGTTACCACGGATTCCCCCTTGGTAGTGAAGTGGGCGAGAAGGATCAAAACTACGGGCATAGGCCGCGGCAGCTTCGTGATTTGTGCCAGCCCCTGATTCATTTCCTAACGACCACATCACTGCTGCAGGGTGATGGATGTCGCGTTGAATCATGCGACCAACACGTTCTACAAAAGCCGATAAGTACTTAGTATCGTCGCAGATAGAAGTAATAAAAGCATGAGACTCGATATTTGCTTCACCAATAACATAGAAACCAAGCTCATCGCAGAGATCTAAGAAAGCCGGATCGTTTGGATAATGCGAAGTTCTTACAGCATTAAAGTTCCAGCGCTTGAGTTCCAATAAATCCTCGCGCATATCCTCGCGCGTTAGCGTACGACCGGTATGGCGGTTAAAGTCGTGACGGTTAACGCCGTAGAAAATTACAGGTTTACCATTAATCAAAAGCTCGCGACCTTTGACTTCCACACTTCTAAAACCAATTTTCTGTTGTGAAACCTCAACAATATTTCCAGTTGGGTCAACTAATTCGATACGAAGTGTATATAAATAAGGGTTTTCAGCCGACCAAGCCTTGATTCCAGGTATCCGACTAGTTATATGAATCTGACCAGCTGGCCAGGGCTCAGTCTCTTGAATAGTTCGGGCAACACTCTCAGGCATCCGGCCGTGCCAGTACTTTCCGTGGAAGTAAGCATCAGTTTGGCGCTTAAGATCTTCGTTGCGCTCTGTCCATTGTGGAGAGACAAAATCCTCTAGGGTTTTACTGAAATGCGCCGATTTAACTTTTGGTAACTCTTCGATATTCATTTGGAGGCAATAGCCATGTGTTGAGGCGTTATCGATAGAAGCAATGTGGGCACGAATATCGATAGTTCCGGTTGTTAAATTCTTTTCTAAGCCAGGAGTTGTATAAAAACGTTCAATGTAAACCTTATTAGTTGCAAAGAGTTTTACTGAACGAGTAATTCCACCGTGCCACCATTGATCTTGATCTTCAATGAATGTTGCATCTGACCATTTAGTGATATCGATTCGCATTGTATTACGTCCACGCTTTACAAACTTTGTAACATCAAACTCAGCTGCTAAACGAGAATCTTTTGACATACCAACTTCAATGCCATTGATAAAAATAAGTGCTACAGATTCCCAGCCGCCAAGGTGTAAGACGATGCGTTTAGAGATCCAACCTTCAGGTAAATCGAAATCACGTTCATACACCCCGTGGGGATTGTCTGCTGGGACAAAAGGGGGTTGATCTTCGAAGGGCATTTGAGTGTTTGTATAGATTGGCTTATCGAAAAATACTTCGCTCGTCGGCTGCATCGTCCATAATCCAGGAACTGGGATTTGTGCCCATTTTTTACCGACACGATGGGTTGGACTAGGCAAAAGTTGAAAGCGCCAAAATCCATCGAGTGAGATTTTCTCCATATGCTCCAGATTGAGCATGGGCAGTCGATTAACTGAGTTGGTCTCTGGGCTCATCCAATAGTTTGTAATCACGGGCGCAAGTCTGCCACCAGCGATACTTGGGTGGAAATCGCGCCAGATTTGCTAGATGGTTAGGCTACAGACATACAGAGTTCACTTTGAGGGGGGAGTATCGAGTAGTGAAGTTTAAAAATATCACCGATCGAGAGCTCAGTTGGCTCTCCTTTGACCAGCGAGTATTAGAACTGGCCGAAGATCCACGCGTGCCCCTACTTGAGCGAGTGCGTTTCTTAGCGATTTTCTCATCAAACTTGGATGAATTTTTTATGGTGCGCGTAGCAACCTTAATGAGCAAGCTTGAAAATAATATTACCGATGCCAATGTTGCCGGTATCACGCCGCAGGATTTAATGCAGGAAATCTCGACTCGAACCAAGGCATTAGTTGAACGTCAGTCCAATGCCTTTCATAAAGATATTGTGTTGGGATTGAAGAAAGCTGGAATTGAGTTTGTCCATTGGGATGACCTAGTTGAGAACGAGTTAACGTACGTCACTAAGTTATTTCAAGATCGAATTTTCCCAGTCCTTACTCCTTTAGCGGTTGATCCTTCACACCCATTTCCATATATTTCTGGACTCTCGTTGAACTTAGCGGTAATTGTTAAGAATCCTAAAACTGATGAAGAGTTTTTTGCTCGCGTTAAAGTCCCTGAAATTCTTCCGCGATTTATCTCAACATCAAAGAATGGAACTAGTAGGTTCTTGCCGATTGAGGATTTAATATCGATTCATTTACAAGAATTATTCCCAGGCATGATTATTCAAGATCATTACACATTTCGGATTACACGTAACCAAGATATCGATTTAGATGAAGATGAGTCAGAGGATATTCTGCTCTCGCTAGAACAAGAGTTAGCACGCCGTCGATTTGGTCCACCAGTACGTCTCGAAATTGAAAAGGGTGTCGATGCCAAACTAGTCGAAAAGTTAGCCGATGAACTTGGCATTAATGAAGAAAACATCATTCACGCGCCAGCACCACTAGATTTAACTGCACTCAATAAGATTGCTGATTTAGGTGTCTCTGCATTGAAGTTTGACAGGTTTAGATCGCACACCGCAAAAGCTTTAGCTGAAGTCGATCCAGAAGACTCAGATTTGTTCTTTTCAGCGATTCGACAAGGTGAAATCCTTCTGCACCATCCCTATGAATCCTTTACTTCTTCAGTAGTTCATTTTCTTCAAAGTGCAGCGCAAGATCCACATGTTTTAGCTATTAAACAGACCCTGTATCGCACTTCGGGTGACTCACCGATTATCGAAGCACTTATTGAAGCGGCCGAAGCGGGCAAGCAGGTCCTAGCGGTTATAGAAATTCGTGCTCGCTTTGATGAGCAGGCAAATGTTCGTTGGGCACGAAAGCTCGAAGCCGCTGGAGTACATGTTGTTTATGGCCTTATGGGTTTAAAGACACATGCAAAACTCTCTCTTGTCGTGCGCGATGAGCCACAAGGCTTACGCCGCTACTGTCATCTTGGAACGGGAAACTACAATCCAAAGACAGCTCGCATGTACGAGGATTTAGGAATTCTCAGCGCAGATCTAGAGCTCACAGAAGATCTAACCAAACTCTTTAATCAGCTATCTGGCTTTGCTCCGCAATCCATTTATTCACGTCTGCTAGTTGCACCGCGAACGTTGCGATCGGGAATTACTGAACGAATCGATCGTGAAATTAAATTTGCAAAGGCTGGTAAGCCCGCTGGAATTCAATTCAAACTTAATTCGATTCTAGATGAAACTTTTGTCACTAAACTCTATGAAGCATCACAAGCCGGAGTGAAGGTTGATCTCTTAATTCGTGGCATTTGTGCCGTGCAGCCAGGAATAGCTGGACTATCTGAAAATATTACTGTTAAGTCGGTTCTGGGCCGCTTCTTAGAACATTCGCGAATTTTTCACTTTATTAATGGTGGGGATGATGAATATTGGATCGGTAGCGCCGATTTAATGGGGCGTAACTTAGATCGCCGCGTTGAAAGTTTGGTGCGCATTGATAAAAAGGATCACCATGAACGATTGCAGTGGATTATCGACCTTGGCTTATCGGGCGAAACAGCAAGTTGGAAATTGACGGGAACCGAGTGGGTGCGAAGTAGTACTGATAGTGAAGGTAATTCCCTGCGTGATCTCCACACCATAATGATTAATCACTATGCCTAGAATGGATTAGAGATGAGCGAGGAAAACTTAATTATTTACGCCGGTGGAGCGGTTTTGTGGAGATACGGTGCCCAGAAAAAAATCGAAGTCGCGCTGATTCATCGACCACGCTATGACGATTGGTCACTTCCAAAGGGAAAGCGCGATGGAAATGAATCGCTCATTGCTTGTGCATATCGTGAAGTCATGGAAGAGACTGGCTACGAATCGGTATTTGGACCAGAACTTGGCGAAGTAACCTATGTCGTCGATGGAGTCTCTAAAATCGTAAAGTATTGGTCGGCACATGCTGCCGAAAATCCAAGCGGCAAGCCTGATCCTCAAGAGGTTGATCAGATTGAGTGGCTCAGCCCTGCAGATGCGCGCAAAAAACTGAGTTTAGATGACGATAGATCGGTCATTGATTTCTTCCTCGAATTTGGAACTGGCACAACTGCATTGGTTTTACTGCGCCATGCTAAAGCCGTTAAGCGCGAAGATTGGGATGGAGATGACGGAGATCGTCCACTAGCTCACCTTGGACAACTTCAAGCTAAGAGGATGTTAATGAATTATCTTCCATATGCCATTGATCAAGTTCACTCATCCGATGCGATGCGTTGTATTGAAACAATCGAACCAATGACTCATTCATTGAGAATGCATCCGATATTTTCTAGCGATTTGAGCGAGTATCGCTTTTCAAAAGATAAAGAGGCCGCACTGGATTATGCCCAAGATTTAATGGATAGCGGTAAGCGTACAATCATCTGTAGCCATAACCCGATTTTGCCTAAGCTACTTAAGAAGTTAATTGGTAAAAAGAACTTTAAGCATTTAGACCAGGAGCTAAAGCCTGCCGAGGCATGGGTTCTGCATCATCGAGATGGCGAAATAATCGCAATTGACTGGATGCAAGCCCCTACGACCTAAGTTATCCTTGAAGCCAATCTAATCTGCGCAAAACAATTCCTTCACGTAAGGCCCACGGACAAATCTCAACTTTTTCAATATCTAGTAAGGCCATTACTGAACGTGCAACTATTGCACCGGCAACAATCTGTTGAGCTCTACTTGCTGAAACTCCAGGTAAATCAGCGCGCTCCTTTTCACTCATTCCTGCCAGCTTTGAAGTCAACGCTTCTAAATGAGCGAGCTCTAAATACTTAGGATTGTCATTAAACCAATGCCCTGATAATCGAGCCAGTGTTCTAAATGTCTTACTGGTTGCTACGAAGTGATTTGCATCATGAGAGCGAAGAATTGTAGGAAGTTTTTTCTCAAGATTATCCATAACATAGTCTTGCAAGAATTTCACATCTTTATCTGAATAAGGATCTCCACTTAAGAAATCTCGTGTCATACGTGCAGCACCTAATGGTAAGGAAAGTGTCGCCTCTGGGCTCTCATTAATTCCGTAGGCAATCTCTAAAGATCCACCGCCGATATCGAGCATTAAAATTTTGCCTGCAGACCAGCCTAACCATCGTCGTACTGCTAGAAATGTCATGCGTGCTTCTTCATCGCCAGTCAGAATTTGTAAATCGATTTGATGTCGCTCATTGATCTCTTCAATTATTGCAGCGCCATTTTTTGCTTCTCTTACGGCAGATGTAGCAAAGGCTAAAATCTCATCGGTATTGTTCTCTAGAGCATGAGCAACTGCGCTAGTGATTGCTTCGTGGAGGGCTGCGATTCCCTCGTTTGAAATCGTGCCTGACTTGTTGAGGTACTGAGTCAATCGAAGTTCGACTTTAAAGTTGGTGGTAGGCGATGGCCGAGCTCCAACATGGGCGTCCATGACCTGAAGGTGGATGGTGTTGGAACCCACGTCTAATACGCCTAATCTCACGGGATTAACCTACCGCTGCGCCTAGCGGTTGATCTCGATTTCAAGTTTTTGCGACTCACTGCCATAATTGCCGCTGATCGCAAGATCGATACGTGTTTGCACGTAGGCCTCTCTAGCTCAGTGGTAGAGCAGCGCACTTGTAATGCGCAGGTCGTCAGTTCAATCCTGACGGGGGGCTCGTAGTTTTTAGAAGGGGGAAATCATGTCGGCGTTTCCTTACGATGAATTTGCCGATGCGATAACCGCCAATGATGAATATATCAAAAGCTTTAAATACTCAGAATTAACCGGAGTTGCCCAAAAAGGTTTAGCAATTGTCACCTGCATGGACTCACGCATTAATCCCTTATCAGTTGTTGGGATGAGGTCTGGTGATGCAAAGATTTTGCGTAATGCGGGAGCACGTGTGACCGATGACGTTTTACGTACTCTGGTTTTGGCAACATATCTGTTAGGTGTCAAAAGAATCTTGATTATGCCTCATACCAATTGCCGTATGGCGCAAGTTGATGAGGCTGAAATCCATCGTGAGATTGATACGAAATATGGAATCGATACATCTGAGCTTGAATTTAAAACCGTAGCGGATCAACAAGCTGCATTAATCGAAGACGTGCACATGGTCCGCAACTATCGTTTACTCAATACGGGCGTTTCAGTTGGCGGAGCAATTTATGATGTTGCAACGGGAAAAATTACTCCGATTGATTGTTAGTTCGGCGAATTGGCCATCGCGTTTCTGGGTAGCTTAAATCTTCTAGGAATTGAACAATAACTGCATTCAAAAGTTCAGGTTTTTCTTTCATCACACTATGTGAAGTTCCCGGAATGATCGCTAACTGACTAAGGGCAAGGGCTTCGTATAGTTCAACGGTGTGATGGTGATTGATTACATCATCATCTCCGGCCAAGACCAGTACGGGGCACTGAATGCGGGCTAAGTCAGAAACCGTTAACGTTGGCTCGCTCTCCCAAATTGCGTGGATCCTTTGAGTTTTTTCGAGCAATGTATTCGGTGCATCAGGAGAAATTAAATTGTATTCAGCCTGGTCCTCTTGGCTTATTGCACGCATGATATGCGCATCTGGCATTACGCCGTTGTAGTGGAAATTTCCGCCAATCGAAATAATCGACTTAACTAGATCGGGCCGCTTAATTGCAACCATAAGCGCAATGATTGCCCCATCGCTATAACCAATTAAGTGTGCAGGCTCTTTAACTATGTCCTCTAAATATGCAATGGCTTCATTGCTCTGAAATTCAAAGTGCAGACTTCCAGATTGATCACCGGTAAATCCATGACCAGTTCTGTCGTAAGCAAAGACATGAAACTCATCTTCAAGCGCGGGAACCAGTATGTAGTCCAAGCTAGATGTTTTACTCAAACCACCATGAAGTAAAACTACAGCCTCAGCATCGCGTTCCCATTCATAGGTATAAACCTGGTGTCCCCTTAGGCTGATGAAATCTGGCACTACATTGAATCCATAATATGCCGGTTACCCCGATCAAAGGTTAGATAGTTATAGGTCCAATCGGCCATGGTTCCGATTTTATTGCGTCCACCTAATAAATAAAACAGGTGCAGCCACAACCATGCATACCAAGCAGGAATTCCAGTCATTCGAAGGCTTTTGACTTCGACGATTGCTTTGTGGCGACCGATTGTTGCCATGGAACCCTTGTCGAGGTATTTAAATGGCTTGAGATCTTGACCGGCTGCAATTCTCTTGATTTGTTGGGCAACGTGTCGACCTTGCTGCAGTGCAACTGGTGCAACCATCGGCAACATACGCCCATTATCTCCAACAAAACCTGCAATATCTCCGATTGCAAAGATATGAGGGTAATTCTTAACCTGCAATGTACTGTCAACATCAATACGTGTATTAATCAATGGCAGATTTAATTTCGCACCTGTTGGCTCACCCTTTACGCCCGCAGCCCAGATTGTTACCTCCGAAGCAATTGTGCTGCCATCGCTAACTTCAATACTACGTGGCCCAATTACCTTAACTGCCGTGTTTAAATGAACTGTTACACCAAGCTTTTCGAGATCATTTTTACCATGGGCAGAAAGCTTTTCGGAAAACATTGGCAAAATTCGGGGACCGGCTTCAATCAAATTAATTTTAATATGAGCTGCTGCATGTCGTTGATCATTTTTTAGTGGACCTCTGACTAATTCAGCGAAAGCACCGGCCATCTCGACTCCTGTAGGTCCGCCACCAACAACAGAGATTGAAAACATTGTGTCATCTTCAAAACGGCATAGATCTTCAAAGCGGCGCAAAACTTCGGCACGAATCATTAGCGCTTCATGAACACTTTTCATACCTAGTGCATGTTCAGTGACTCCTGGAATCCCAAAGTCGGCGGTCGCTGAACCAAGTGCAACTACAAGGTAATCAAAATCTAGAACCTCGCTACTATCTAATTTCACACTCTTGTTTTTATGATCAACCGATAATGGCGACCCCATCCGAAATTTCACACCAGTTTTACGTAGGGCACCTCGGACTGGGTGAGCCACATGGTCTGCAGCTAAACCCGCAGTTGATACCTGATACAGCAGAGGTAGAAAAGTTTGAAAGTTATGGCGATCAACCACAGTTACATCGGCAAATTGCGCCATCTTGCGGGCTGCAGTTAACCCCCCGAAACCAGCACCCAAAATTACTACGCGAGGCTTTTGGAGTGTCTTTTCCATGGGTTAAGTCTAGGCTTCGCAGCATGTCCATGCCCAATCAAAACCGTAAGTACCTCGTCACAGGGGCATCTGGATATGTTGGTGGCCGATTAGTCCGCGCACTTGCTGATGAAAAAGAGGATGTTCGAATATTGGTGCGCGATAAGTACAAAATCATGGGTCAGCCATGGGCACCAATGGTGGATATCTGTGAAGGCAGCGCAGAAAATTTTAGTGATTTACAGAGAGCGCTAGAAGGTATTCATACAGCTTTTTACTTGTTGCACTCAATTAATTTAGGTCCGAATTTTGATGAGATTGAAAGCGAAATGGCTCGTAATTTTGCAAAAGCTGCCGAACAAGCCGGTGTATCACAGATTATTTATTTGGGTGGTATCGCAAACGATGTAAACATTAGTAAGCATCTTGCATCTCGTGCGATGACAGGAAAATCTTTAGCAACAACTTCAGTACCAGTTTTAGAGCTTCGTGCAGGAATTATTATTGGCTCAGGCTCTGCCAGCTTTGAAATGTTGCGCCATTTAACACATCGACTTCCAATAATGACAACACCTAAATGGGTCATGAATAAAACGCACCCAATCGCAATTCGCGATGTCTTGTATTATCTAAAGGGCGTGGCACGCTTAGAAAAGCCGGTCAATCAAGTCTTCGATATTGGTGGCCCTGAAGTTTTGTCATATGCGGACATGATGCAAAAGTTCGCAAAGCTATCTGGCTTAAAGAAGCGTTGGATTATTAAAGTCCCAGTTCTGACCCCTGGACTTTCTAGTTTATGGATTGGTTTAGTAACTCCAGTGCCGACCGCTCTTGCTCGCCCGCTTGTTGGTTCGCTCATTAGCGAAGTTGTTGCAGATCCTGCAAAGAGAATCGATGGGCTAATTCCAAAACCTGCCGAAGGTTTGATTGATGTTGAAACCGCTATTTCATTAGCTCTTTCAAAGATCACAACCCACAATGTTGAAACTCGCTGGTCGGATGCAACTATGCCAACGGCTCCGTGGCAAAAAGCACAGGGTGATCCAGACTGGGCCGGTGAAATGGTTTTGCGCGATCGCCGTGAACGCATCACCGATGTTCCAGCAGAACAGGTGTGGCGACAGGTTGAACGCATTGGCGGAGACAATGGATGGTTTGGCTCTGATTTTTTGTGGTGGGCTCGTGGAGTTTTGGATCGTTTTTTAGTTGGCGGCGTTGGTTTGCGTCGTGGTCGTCGTGATCCAGATTTCTTACGAGTTGGTGAGAGTCTAGATTTTTGGCGAGTAGAAGAGTTGGAACCTGGCCGCAGATTAAAGTTATATGCCGAAATGGTTTTGCCAGGTAAAGCATGGCTGGAATTTATAGTTACAGCAGAAAATGGTAAGACCAAGATTGTTCAAGAGGCAACATTTAATCCTCGTGGACTTGGAGGTCAGTTGTATTGGTATGCAGTAGCACCACTTCATCTCTTCGTTTTTCCAACTATGTTGCGAAATATTGTGAAGAAAGCAAAAAAGAATGCATGAATTTACCGCTGAAGTAGAGGCGCTTGCCGCCGAAGTTTTAGCGTACAGCCTGGATCGGTTAAAGAATGATCCGCCACTGGATGGACCGCGCACTGCCGAAGATTTATTCAAAGAAGTTGGCAACACAATTACTTCAAAGGGTCTTGGCGGACATGATGCACTAGAAGTCTTTACCAGCGTGCTTGCTAAAGCCTGCATCTCAACTGATCATCCACGAAATTTAGCTTTTATTCCTTCGGCCCCAAGTGAGTATGCAAACCTTTTTGATCTAGTTGTTGGAGCAAGTGCTTTATACGGTGGCTCATGGCAAGAAGGTGCAGGCGCAGTCTTTGCCGAAAACCAAGCGCTCCGTTGGCTATCCGACTTAGCTGGTATGCCTGAAGCTGCGGGTGGGGTATTTGTGCAAGGTGGCACCATTGGAAATCTTTCAGCGTTAGTTGTTGCCCGCTCAGAGGCAAAGAAAAAATCTCCAGATGCAACTAAATGGGTGATTGCCTGCAGTGAAGAGGCCCATTCTTCAATTGTGAGCGCGGCAAATGTGATGGATGTTGAGATTATGAAAGTACCCGTAGCCGCTAATGGAAAGTTAATGGGCAGCGCAGTTGCTGCCGCCATTGATGCGCTACACGCAACAACATCGAAGCGAGTATTTGTAGTTGTAGCGACATCTGGCACTACTAATTTAGGAATCATCGATGACTTAGAAGGTATTGCTGCCGCCGCACACTCTCGTGATATTTGGTTTCATGTCGATGGTGCCTATGGTTTAGCTGCACTCTGTGCCCCATCAGTGCGCAAACATTTCAATGGCATAGAGCAGGCCGATTCTTTTATTGTGGATCCACACAAATGGTTGTTTGCACCATACGATGCTTGTGCATTAATTTACCGCGAACCCGAACTTGCGCGCGCAGTGCATTCGCAACATGCTTCATATCTAGATACTTTAAAAGATGGGGCTTGGTCACCTTCTGATTATGCTATTCAATTAACTCGACGTACTCGCGGATTGCCATTCTGGTTTTCATTAGCTGCACACGGCACCGATGCCTATACCGAAGCCATGGAACACACATTGGAGATCGCGCGCGCAGCCGCCGAATTAGTGAGAGCACATCCCCATTTAGAACTTATCTGCGAACCCGAACTTTCTATTGTTGCTTTTATCCGCAAAGGTTGGGCAACTAGCGATTATCAAAAATGGTCTGATCAATTGCTTTCGGATCAAATTGGATTTATTCCACCGTCATCTCATCACGGACAACCTATTCTTCGATTTGCAATAGTTAACCCTTGGACAAAAATTTCAGATATCGAGTTAATAATGGACAGGCTGTAAATCCCACACTTTTACGCTCATCCCGATACGCTTTTACCCATGTCTGCACAGGAAGAGCCAATAATGCACAGCGGCTTGAGCGATTTAGAGACCAGGATCCTAGATTTTGAAGGTAGCTGGTGGCGTTATGCAGGGGCTAAAGAGGCGGCGATTAAAGAGCTTTTCGACGTGACCGCTCCGCGCTATTACCAACTTCTCAACGACTTGATCGACAGGGATGACGCTCTTGCCGCCGCCCCGATGCTGGTAAAACGCCTTCGCCGCCTGCGCGAGGCCCGTATGTCCACCCGTATCGCCCGCTAGCTCGCCCGAGCAGCCCTTTCGTTTTGCGTTAAGTGGAATACCTCCCGTAGATTTGGCGTTAGCACTCTCGGGGTGCGAGTGATAATGCCCCCGGTAAACGCAGGATCTAACGAAAGCGAGCACGACTCATGGCAAAGCAGATTGCCTTTAATGAAGAAGCACGCCGCGGACTAGAGCGCGGAATGAACATTTTGGCCGATGCGGTCAAAGTAACCCTTGGGCCTCGTGGACGAAACGTTGTTCTCGAGAAGAAGTGGGGCGCCCCAACTATTACTAACGATGGCGTTTCAATTGCCAAAGAGATTGACCTTGAAGATCCGTGGGAAAAGATTGGTGCAGAGCTAGTTAAGGAAGTTGCCAAGAAGACCGACGATGTAGCCGGTGATGGAACAACGACTGCAACTGTTTTAGCGCAGGCACTTGTACGTGAAGGTCTACGTAACGTAGCTGCCGGATCAAACCCAATGGCACTCAAGCGCGGAATTGAAAAGGCTGTGGAGCAGATTGTTGCCGAGCTTTTGTCGATGGCTAAGAGCGTTGATTCAAAAGAGCAGATAGCTGCAACTGCATCTATCTCTGCCGCTGATGCAACTATCGGCGAAATGATCGCTGAGGCGATGGACAAGGTTGGCAAAGAAGGCGTCATCACTGTTGAAGAGTCAAATACTTTTGGTCTCGAGCTAGAACTTACTGAGGGTATGCGCTTTGATAAGGGTTACATCTCTCCATACTTTGTTACCGATCAAGATCGTATGGAGGCAGTTCTAGAAGATGCTTACGTACTGATCGTTAACTCAAAGATTTCTAACATCAAGGATTTAGTACCAGTTCTTGAAAAAGTTATGCAATCAGGTAAGCCACTTGCAATCATCGCCGAGGACATCGAAGGCGAAGCACTCGCAACGTTGGTAGTAAATAAGATTCGTGGAACTTTCCGCTCAGCAGCAGTGAAGGCACCTGGCTTTGGCGATCGTCGTAAGGCGATGCTTCAAGACATTGCAATTCTTACTGGTGCAACGGTTATCTCTGAAGAAGTTGGTCTCAAACTTGATCAAGCCGGATTAGAACTCTTGGGTCGCGCTCGCAAGGTTGTTATTAGCAAGGAAGAGACAACAATCGTTGAAGGCGCTGGCGATGACGCTCTCATTAAGGGCCGCGTTGCTCAGATCCGTTCAGAGATCGAAAAGAGTGATTCAGATTATGACCGCGAGAAGTTGCAAGAGCGTCTTGCAAAGCTGGCCGGTGGCGTAGCTGTTATCAAGGCCGGTGCCGCAACTGAGGTTGAACTAAAAGAGCGCAAGCACCGTATTGAAGATGCAGTTCGCAACGCCAAGGCTGCGGTGGAAGAAGGAATCGTCGCCGGTGGTGGCGTTGCACTTCTACAAGCTGGCACTGCAGTATTTAAGAAGTTGTCATTAACTGGCGATGAAGCAACGGGTGCAAAGATTGTTGAGTTTGCAATCGAAGCTCCACTTAAGCAGATTGCAATCAACGCCGGACTTGAAGGCGGAGTAGTTGTCGAGAAGGTTCGTCACTTAACTTCAGGTCACGGATTAAACGCGGCAACAGGTGAGTACGTTGACATGATCAAGGCTGGCATCATTGATCCAGCTAAGGTCACACGTTCAGCACTTCAAAATGCTGCATCAATCGCCGCTCTCTTTATTACAACTGAGGCGGTTATTGCCGACAAGCCAGAGAAGAATCCAGCACCAATGCCACAAGGTGGCGGAGACATGGACTTCTAAGACCGTATTTACCTAGTAGTTACGCCGAACGCCGTCAGCCGATTAACAGGAGGACGGCGTTCTGCTTTACCCTAAGCACATGGCCAAGAAGTCGTTAATTAAAAAAGCAAAGGGTGCGCCAACTAACGTTGCCCCTTTTGATGCGACCGACCTTGCCCGCGCAGCAATTATTGATGAATTGCATGGTGCATTTGAAATTGGCAAATTTGTTTCTGTTGAGTTCGATGATGAAGATCGCGTTGCGACATATTTATTTGAAGCAAAGTTGCCCGGCTATAAAGGTTGGCGTTGGTGTGTCACTGTTGCAAAAGTTGATGCCGATGCACAACCAACAATCTGTGATGTAGTTGTTCTTCCTGGTCCAGATGCTTTAACTGCACCAGATTGGATTCCATACCGCGATCGTATTTTGCCTGGAGATGTTGGCGTTGGCGACATAGTTCCAAGTTCATTAGATGACACACGTTTAGTTGATGGTGCACAAGCACTTCCGGCCGATGAAGAGTTAGACACTGCAATGGCCCTTGAACTTGGCTTTGGTCGTGCACGTGTGATGTCTATTGAAGGTCGCGATCAAGCCGCTAAGCGTTGGTATGACGGTGACCGTGGACCGAAGTCTCCAATGGCTGAATCTGCACCCAAGCCTTGTTATTCATGTGGCTTCTTTATCCCGATCGCCGGCTCGTTGCGCTCAACTTTTGGCGTGTGTGCCAATGCAATTTCACCTGAAGATGCACGCGTAGTCTCAGTAGATCATGGCTGCGGTGCTCACTCGGAAGCGACCTTCGCCGAACCTGGTGTTAAACTAACCACCTGACCGCACCCCTGCGGCTTTATCAGTACACAAAATTCTTAAGGAGCCCTCCCTATGCCTACAGGCCGCGTTAAATGGTTTTCATTGGAAAAGGGTTTTGGTTTTATTGCAAATGATGAAGGCGAAGATGTTTATTTAGCCGCTTCATCACTTCCAGAAGGTGTCACTACCGTCAAACCTGGAACAAAGCTTGAGTTCAGTGTTGCCGATAGCCGTAAAGGCCCACAAGCTATGTCGGTTCATATCGTTGATGCTCCACCCTCATTGGCTGAGAACTCACGAGTTAATCCCGATGATTTAGCGGCGATGATTGAAGATACGATCAAGATTTTAGATCGCGTTGGAAATGGTCTGCGCCATGGTCGCCACCCAGCCGGGCCAGAAGCAGAGCGATTGGGCCGTGTACTGCGCGGTATTGCTGCTGCGCTAGAGGCTTAAATCCCGCTTCGTCGTGCGCGGCGAATGGAGTAACGAATACCAGTTGCGCCTAATAAGGCACCAAAAACACAGGTCCAAATGATTTTTGCATCGGCGTTTATTGCGAGTGCAATAACACCAGCGATTAGCCAGCAGAGTGTTCCAATTGCTACTAAGGTTACAACTGAGCGAATATTTGTTGACATACGAGAAGAGTAATGCGATTTCTATAAAAGTAGATGGTAACTGGCGCTCTTTTAGGCATCGAAATTACCGCATCCTTTTTCCAGCAAACAGCATTTCAAACATTGGTAGTTGGGCTCAACGCATTGCCCAGGACTGGTTGATATTAGAGTTAACTAATAATAACGGCACATATTTAGGTCTAGTTACTGCCGTGCAGTTTGCACCAGTCTTACTCTTCTCACTTCACGGAGGAGCACTAGCCGATCGCCTCGATAAACGTAAAGTTCTTATTGCAACAAATATCGTTGGGGGTGCAGCGTCAGTCGGACTTGGGCTATTAGTCACAACCCACGCAGTTCAACTGTGGCACGTCTTCGTATTAGCTGCCGTACTTGGAGTATCTACCGCCATTGATGCTCCGGTGCGCCAAGCATTTACAAGTGAACTCGTTGGCAACGATGATTTACCAAATGCAGTGAGTTTGAACTCGGCGAATTTTAATGGTGGGCGTTTAATCGGCCCAGCGGTTTCAGGCTTATTAATCGCCGCTTTTGGCACGGGGCCTTCGTTTTTGATAAATGGGGCGACCTACTTTTTTGTAATCTTTGCGCTATTAAAACTAGATAAAAAAGATTTTTTCTATCAAGACCGACCCAAATCTCTTGGCAATATCCGAGAGGGCATTGCTTACGCTAAGGCTCGCCCCGACATCTATGTAGTCATGATCATGGTCTTTACTCTTGCAACTTTTGGTCTTAACTTTCAAATTTTTAACGCCCTTATGGCCACACAGGAGTTTGGTTTAGGTCCGGCGAACTTTGGCCTGATGGGAACTTTTATTGCTGTGGGATCACTCACGGGTGCAATTGCATCGGCACGTCTAGAACGATTTAGAACAACGCGCTTTGTAATGCTTGGCGGAATGGCATTTTCAGCATCCATCATGATGTTATCAATTTTGCCAAACTACACAACGTATATTCTCTGGCTACCAATATGTGGACTTACCGCACTCACAACTTTAGTTTCGGCAAATTCAATTGTGCAGATGAGCACGGATCCAGCTATTCGGGGTCGTGTTATGGGGTTGTACTTATTAATTTTTATGGGTGGAACACCCTTTGGTTCACCGCTTATAGGTGTTACTACTGATTTAATCGGGATTCGATTGACAATAGTAGTCTGCGGCGGAATTTCTCTTGCAGTTTCACTCTTTGTCTGGGTTAAGTTTCGGAATAAAGTACAAGTGCCAGCAGATATCAGTGTCGAAGCAGTTTTAAAGTCCCGCAATCGCAATCATAATAATTAAACCAAAAAGCACAATGAGGGTTACAAGTCTGCGAGTTTTATAGCTCATACATGCTCCTGAACTGGCCGTGAAGGTATGAATTTAACGATACCAAATGCAATGGCAATGAGCACGGGCACCATGATGTAGGCACGAGAAATTCCAAAGCTATCTCCAAATACTCCAAGCAAGAATGGTGCGACTGCAATTGCAATGCCAGCGGCAAGAGAAGAGCGTCCGATAGCTAAGTCTGGGCGACCATCACTAAATGAAATCAAGCGAATCGATGCCAAAGCAAACTGCATAGATACTCCTAGACCGACTGTAAAGAGTGATGCCAAGCTAAGAAACATATTGTGCGATAACCAGAAGGAGACGAAACCAACGAACTGGATAGCAATAATGGTGAGAAGTTGGGTGTCTAATTTCAGGTTATGTAATACAAGTCCGCCATACCAGCGGCCGATTCCCATGCCAGTACCCAGTGCCACGATTGCAACTGTTGAGATTGCTGCAGTTGAACCAACACGATCGCGCAAAAGTGCCGCCGACCAAAATGATGTTGCAAACTCACTTGAAATACAGGCGACAAAACCAATCCAGGCAATCCAAAAGGTTCGCGAGAGTTTTCCGCTTTGCGGACCAGATTCATCGGGCACGTGTGCGTCATCGCTCTTATCGCGCCCAACAATAAATAGCGCAATTGCCACAGGCAGTGCAAGCAGCAAACCAAGGCGCCACAAATGTGGGAAGGCGATAGCTATGGTGCCGATCAAGGCAGTACCAGTAACAAAGCCAACTGATGCAATGCCATTTGCTTGTGGAATCGCGACTTCAGCGGCCTTGCCATAGTGATGAGACATCGCCGTAAGCATTGTGTTGATAATGATGGAGGTTCCAAAGCCAGTAATAAGCGTGGCAGGAAGCGTCATGTATACGGGTGGGGAGGCAACAAAGATCGCCAAACCTGATGCAAAAATAAGTAGGCCGATCCACGATAAACGTTCGCGACCAAAACGATGAACGAGGCGCGGATTTGCATACCCTGCAGCGATAGATGCAACGCCCATTGCCGTGCCATGTAGGCCAGCAACAGTTAAAGAGGTTCCTTGGTCTGCACGCAGAAGTGATTGCGCGGGACCAAAGCCACCTAAGTAAAAGTTAACAATGGCGGTTTGGGTAGCAACTATCCAAAAAAAACGATCACGCTTAAAACTCTTTGGCACTAGAGCCCTTCCACAACGAAATCAATGCACTGAGTTAGTGCGGTGACATCACTTGGATCTACCGAAGGAAACATACCGATACGCAGTTGATTCTTGCCTAACTTTCGATAAGGCTCGGTATCCACGATTCCATTAGCGCGCAGTGCTGCAGCGATTTTTGTTGCATCAATTGCCTCATCAAAGTTAATGGTGCCCACTACTTTTGAGCGCATCGCAGGGTCGGTAACAAATGGCGTTGTGTAGCTGGTTTTTTCGGCCCACGAATACAAAATATCCGATGATTGCGTGCTACGTCCAGCAGAAAAACTCAAACCCCCACCGGCATTCATCCATTCGATTTGATCGGCCAACAACATGAGCGTTACTAGTGCTGGCGTGTTATAGGTTTGATCAA
>Ga0214919_10001049_pt1 | contig 46616 bp, 54 predicted proteins | sample LL1503_MetaG_FD_177994 | JGI IMG/M metagenome (GOLD analysis project Ga0214919, IMG submission 177994) | Freshwater microbial communities from Lake Lanier, Atlanta, Georgia, United States - LL-1503 | ecosystem: Environmental > Aquatic > Freshwater > Lake | place: USA: Georgia | collected... | reverse complement strand
GGATCGATAAAGCTCCACTTCGTTCCTGTCGGGAAACCTGCTCCCCCACGTCCCCGAAGCTGACTCTTTTTCACCTCCTCGCGAATGGCAGGACCTCCCATCTTTAGTCCCTTTTTCAAATTCTCGTACCCTCCATGCTTTTGGTAGCAGGCGATGTCACGGGTATAGCCCGGCGCGTCGATATGTTTGAAAACAAGCCGATGTTCAGAAAATCCCATAGAACCCCTTATTTACACCCTGCCACCAGCTCAGTGGCCCGTTTTTCACCCACCGCTTGATGAAACTCATCGTTACGCAAGATGACTGGCGCCGTGCCACAGGACGCCAGGCATTCGGAATATTCCAGGGAGAATCTTCCATCCTCGCTCACCATCGCGCCTTCGTGTCCATCCGACTTAAGATTCATCAACTTTTGTAGTGCGGCAAATGTCTTTCCCGCACCCCCCAGCGCACACGGTAAAGTCCGGCAAACACGAAAATGGAACTTCCCGTAGGGCTTCTGCCGGAACCAGGGGTAGAAGGTTACCAGTTCCAAGACCTGAATCTCTTGCAGGGTGAGTTTTTTTGCAATCCACTCCACTCCCCTCGGACCAATATAACCGAAAGTCTCCTGCCAAAGGTGCAGGAGAGGAAGAACCGCGCTCCGTTTCGAAACTGGGTAGCGGCTGATGAGATCATCTGCCTTCGCCTCCATCGCGGGGGTCACCTCGCCAACCTCAGGTTTGACCCCACTTTCCATACCAGCCTGGAGAGGAACGCTCATCGATCACACTCCCCCATCACGAAATCGAAACTTCCCAGGATCGCAGGAACATCACTGACCGTGTGGCCCGGCAATAAATGATTCAGGATGCTCAAGTTACAGAATGACGGAGCACGAATCTTGAGTCGGTGCGGCACGCCACCCCCACGACTGTTGAGATAAAATCCCAGCTCCCCTTTCGGATTTTCCGCCCCGAAATAGATTTCCCCAACTGGCGCGTCTGGCCCCTGCGTCACCACCAGAAACTGGTGAATCAGCTCCTCCATCTTCGTCAGGACTTTATCTTTGGCTGGGAGAACATTTTTCGGGTCGTGCACTTGCCAGGCCCCGCCCGGCATTTTAGCCACCGCTTGCCGCAAAATGAGAACGCTCTGCCTCATCTCCTCCATCCGAACAGCAAATCGATCATAGCAGTCCCCTGTCGAGCCTACTGGGACCTCAAAGTCATAGGTCTGATAATCCAAGTAGGGAAAAGCGCGGCGAACATCATAGGGGTTACCCGAACCACGCAGGTTGGGCCCGGTCAACCCATAGTCCAAGGCGATGTCATCAGGAATAATTCCCACATCTTTGGTTCGATCCACAAAGATTCTGTTCCGATTTAACATACTGCCGAACTCATCCAAACGCCCGGGGAACTGCGCACAGAACTCGGTCACCCCCTCAAGAAAGCCAGGCGGAATATCCCGCGTTTGCCCCCCCACCCGCGTGAAACTCGTGGTGAAGCGAGCTCCCGTGAGTAGCTCGATTAAATTGTAAATCTTTTCCCGCTCCGTGAAGGTGTAAAGAAACATGGTCATCGCTCCCACATCCATGGCAAAAGCCCCTAAGCCCAAAAGATGGGCCGAGATTCGAGCCAACTCACAGCAAATGACGCGTGTCACCTTGGCCCGGGGGGGCAACTCAAAGCCCATCAACTTTTCAACCGCACAAGCATAAGCAACGTTGTTGGCCAGTGGTGCCATGTAATCCAGTCGGTCGGTGTAGGGAACGAACTGATTCCAAGTCATGTTTTCGGCAATTTTTTCGTCCCCCCGATGGAGATAGCCGATATCCGTATCCACTTTTGTAATCACCTCCCCATCCAGCTCAAGAACGAGACGCAAAACTCCGTGGGTGCTGGGATGGGAAGGCCCAATGTTGAGAACTAACTTCTCGCCCACATCCTCACTCTCCGCCGTCCGTGCGAGTGTGTCCCCAAACTCCAAGGTTGTCGTGCTCACAACGATCTCTCCTCAGCTGGATGAGCGCGGGGCTCTCGATCTTGGGTTAAAGATGCTGAGCTGGTCACAAAGGGCCCGCCCTCCAGCGGAGCCTTCGCCGTAAAAGCAATATCCGGCATCTCTGTCGGCAACCCTTCCAAAGGAAAATCCTTTCGTAGGGGGTGATGGGGATACCCATCCCACATCAGAATCCGGCGCAAGTCGGGATGATCGGCAAAACGTACTCCCACCATGTCCCAAGCCTCACGCTCATGCCAATCCGCGGTCTTCCAAATATTCGAAACGGTGGGAACTGCGTCCCCTTCGGCGACCTTCGTCTTAATTCGTAGATGCTTTTTTTCTCGCAGATTGCACAACTCGTAGACCACCTCAAAGCGCGGATCGGTACCGTGATGATCCACCGCGGTCAGATCCACCAAGTAGGTGTAACCTTTCGCCTTAAGTGAAGTCATTAGCTCGGAGAGTTTTTCCTTAGCCACCACCCAACTGGATTCACTCCGGAAATCAGGCAGCTTTTCCGCTCCAGGAGCGATTTCCTCGATCAACACATCCTGCCCCATACTCATGCCGCCTGTTTTTGACCCAACACCACCCCGCGACTATGAGCAATCTTGTCCTGCAGCTTCATTAAACCTTCTAAAACCGCCTCGGGGCGAGGTGGACAACCTGAAATATAAACGTCCACGGGTATGAGGTGATCGATTCCTTGCAGCACCGCATAGCTCCGGTACATCCCGCCCGTGCTGGCGCATGCCCCCATGGCAATACACCACTTCGGTTCAGCCATCTGGTCCCAGACACGCTTTGTCGCGAGGGCCATTTTATAGGTCACCGTGCCCGCAACAATCATTAGGTCCGATTGTCGGGGGGAAAAGCGCATCACCTCAGCCCCAAATCGGGCGATATCGAATCGACTGGAAGCAGAGGCCATCAACTCAATGGCACAACAGGCCAAGCCCATGGGCATGGGCCAAAGCGAATTTTTTCTCATCCAATTGACCGCAGCATCAAGGGTGGTCAGAACCACGTTCCCCTCTACCTTCGAATTGTAGCCAAGTTCACTGGTGCTCATCGACATAGGTGAAGCTAGTCAGGGTTTTGAGGAGGGCAAGACTGGGGGGATAGGAATCAGTCCCGCTTGACCCTGCTATTAACTCCCTGCATCCAAGAAGGATGCTTCTTACGGCTATGAACATGGGTGCCCCCCCACCCCTCTGGATGCTTGCCCCTTTTCTGCTTTTGATCGTGGGCATAGCAGTTTGCCCCCTTCTCTTCGCCCCGTGGTGGCATAAGCGATACCCCTTGATCAGCGTGACCCTGGGCTTGGTTGTGATCGGTTACTACCTCCTGCTTCAAGGTTCCGTATCACCTGTCACAGCTGCACTGGAAGAGTATATCAGCTTTATCTCCCTGATCGGATCTCTCTTCGTTGTCTCGGGTGGAATCCGGATCGGAGTTGAGGGCGAGGCTACCCCGTTTCGAAACGTGCTCTTTCTTTGCGTCGGAGGCCTCTTGGCCAATGTCCTTGGAACAACCGGTGCCGCCATGCTGCTCATCCGGCCCTGGATTCGCATGAATCGATACCGCATTACCGGTTTTCATATCGTTTTCTTTATTTTTATCGTAGCCAATATCGGGGGTTGCCTCACCCCTATTGGCGATCCCCCCCTTTTTCTTGGGTACCTTCGCGGAGTCCCCTTCTTTTGGACTCTGCAAACCTTATGGGTTGAATGGCTCTTTGTCGTCGGCCTCGTTTTAGCAGTCTTCTACGTCTTCGACCGCCTCAACTTCACACGTGCACCCAAGCCAATTCAGGAAAAAGAGACAAGCCATGAGGCCTTCCAAATCGAGGGCTGGAAAAACATAGTTTTTCTAGGCTTGATCCTATTTGCAGTCCTCATCCGCGGGGCAGGAGTTCCTTGGTTTTTGTCTAACGGAATCATGGTGGCGGCTGCCTTGGCTTCGTACTTCATCACCACCCCAATCGTACGACAAAGAAATGAGTTTACCTTCGAGCCTCTCAAAGAAGTGGCTTGGCTCTTTTTTGGCATTTTCTCCACTTTGATTCCAGTCATCCATCTTCTCAACTCCTCGGCTCATAACCTCGGGCACCCCTCGAACCTGCATTACTACTGGATGACAGGTTCCCTCTCATCCTTTCTTGATAATGCCCCCACCTATTTGACCTTCCTCACCCTCGCCTTGAACCTCCATGAGCCTACCCTCCATCTCTTCGACCAAGCGGAAATCGCCCGTTTCGCCGCGCAAGATCCAGCCACTCTCGCGGCCATATCCCTTGGGGCCGTTTTCTTTGGAGCCGCCACCTATATCGGGAACGGCCCAAACCTAATGGTCAGGTCGATCGCGGAATCTTCGAAAATCAAGATGCCCTCCTTTTTTGGATACATCTTCCGCTTCACCCTCCCGATTCTCATTCCAATCCTCGCCTTGGCGGGTTGGATCTTTTTGCGATAAGATATTTTTGTGCCATTCATCCGTTCCGCCGGAATTCTGCTTCATCCGACCTCGCTTCCGGGCCGCTTCGGCATGGGCGAAATTGGCCCCGAGGCTCACCGTTGGTTGGCCCACCTCAACAGTATGTCTCAAAAGCTGTGGCAAGTCCTTCCACTAGGCCCCACTGGCTATGGTGACTCCCCCTACCAAACCCTTTCCACCTTTGCTGGAAACACCATGCTCATCTCCTTTGACTCACTTCAAGATGAGGGGCTATTGCGGGAGGAGGATCTAAAAGATTTCCCTCTTTTTCCAGAAAGCCATGTGGATTACGGCCCGGTCCTCATCGCACGCTCAAGAATTCTCGACAAGGTGGCAAAGTCTTTTGCGCGTCGCGCCTCCCCCGCTTTAAAAGCTGGATGGTTGCAATTTTGCGAAAAAGAAAATTATTGGCTGAACGACTACACCCTATTTTGCGCTTTAAAAAAAGAGTACGCCGGAGGCCCCTGGGTCCAGTGGCCCGAGGATCTGCGCCAACGCCAAACCTCCGCCCTCCTAGAGGCCAAGAAGAAACACTCGGTCGAAATGAAATATTCCACGATTCTGCAGTTTCTTTTTTTCCATCAGTGGAACTCACTACGACAAGAGGCTAAAAAGCGCGGAATCTCGATCATCGGCGATATTCCCATCTTTGTTGCTCATGATAGTGCCGACGTCTGGTGCCGACCTGAACTTTTCTTTATGGAGAAAGACGGCCAACCCTCCGTCATTGCCGGTGTTCCCCCTGACTACTTCAGCCAGACGGGACAAAGGTGGGGCAATCCGCTCTATCGATGGGAGATGCACGAAAAGGAAAACTTCGCCTGGTGGATCGCGCGACTGAAAAGCTCTCTTGAGCTATACGATACAGTTCGAATCGACCACTTTCGGGGGTTTGCCGCCTATTGGGAGATTCCTGCCCATGAAAAGACTGCGGTCCGTGGTCACTGGGTTCCTGGGCCAGGCCGAAAGCTTTTCGATGCGGCACACCAGGTGCTTGGTTCCCTTCCTATTTTGGCGGAAGACCTCGGGGTGATCACTCCCGAAGTCGATGCACTCCGGGATGATCTCAATTTTCCCGGAATGAGAATCCTTCAGTTTGCCTTCGGAGATGACCCTAAAGCCGAATCGTTCCGACCTGAAAGCTATCCCGCCAACTGCGCTGTCTACACTGGGACCCATGATAACGACACCACCGTCGGTTGGTACCAAAGCGAGCCCGGCAAAGACTCGACGAGGAACGCAGATCAGATCCGACGCGAACAGCACAACGCGCGAACCTACCTCTCCTGCGATGGATCTCAGATTCATTGGGACATGATCGGGCTCGCCCTCCGATCCCCTGCGAACACAGCCATATACCCTCTGCAAGATGTTCTGGGGCTAGGCTCGACCGCTCGCATGAATGTTCCCGGTCGTGAGGAGGGAAACTGGTCATGGCGCTTCCAATGGAACCAACTCACGCCCCAAGTGGAACAACATCTCCATCGCCTCACTCTTGAGGCAAATCGCAGCTAAACTTACTTAATCCAGCTTGGGTCTTGAATGATAAACTGGAGCTTCCCTTTATAGAGTCCTAGCTCTCCGACAACTTTAACCTGGCTACCTTTGGCCATCACCCGGATGGCATCTTTTAGATTTTTATTATACGAATGCAGAGAATAAAGTTTCCCTCCTACTTCAATTTCGAGGGGGCGAATTTTTGATAAGGTCCCCTCGACCAAGAAATACTCACCAATCGCACGGGCTACCTCCTCAGCAGAGGCACTTTGCAGGACTGACGCGTTTCGAAGCTTATTTCGGTCGACCCGATCAAATCCCACGAGAACCACTTCCTTGGGAGGCAGGGAACTTTTGGGTGAAGCGCCACCAACAACATTGATTCCATCTCCAACTCGAAAAGTTGCCATCACGGGAAAGTGATCACTCGCCCCCCAACCAGGTCCATAGTTGGTCCAACGCCACGGCAGACCCAGGGGCTCGCGAACATTGACCCCCGGAACTAGCACCTGGTGAAAACTACCAGGGACATACTCCACCCCTTTTCTATCCCCTAACCCACGTGTGATCATGATCTGAATTAATGTTCCCCACTCACCATTGTACTCGTCCGAATATCGTTTCTCCGGATCTACATCGAACCAAAGATTGTAGAGATCCGGTTTTCCCTCCCCGCCCAGCACTTTCGCATCCCCCTGAGAGCCCAATACGTCCTGCACTGCGGTCTTCATCATAAAAGAGTATCTTTGACCTTGGTTATAATGAGTATTGAAATCTCCACCTAAGATGACATCGGCCGACGGGTTGGCCTGTAAAATTTGATCTAAGCGATCGCGTACCGTTTTGGCATTTCCTAGCCGTGTATTCTCCATGGCGGGATTTCCTGCACCGCTTTTCCAGTGGTTTCCCAGGATGATTACCTTGGCCCCACCGACCTCCAACTCCGTTTCTAAAATTCCACGCGCAGAGGGCGTCTCCCAAGTTTTCTTGGACACGATTGGAAGTCGCGTCAGGAGTCCTGTGGTAATCGCCTCCTGATGTTTTTGTGCCGCCTCAGGAACATCCCCTACAACCACGGTGTATCCAGGGAGGCCCTCATCCTCGAGGGCTTTCAAGAGCCACGCTTGAACAGGAACTCCCCGCAACTCATTGGTCAGATCACTCGTCAGCATCTTTTCATACGTCGTGCCCTTATATTTCAATAAGAACTTCTTGAGATCTAAAACGTTTGAGTTGGGGGATTGATCGGCCTCAAGTTCATTCAGGATGACCACATCCGGCCCGCGGCCATTTCCCACGCTTTTTAAAACGGTTGCGATTGTTTTCAGTTTCCGAGCCAACTTGCTCGGCCCGTAGCTATTCTCGTCCGTAGGTGATTCTAAATAGTCGTCGTACGACGAGATTCGATCCACATCGAAAAGATTCTCCACATTGTAGGCCATCACCGTGAACTCTGTGCCTCCGTCCCCTCTCAACTCCCCAATGAAAAGGCATGCCAGCGTAAGATAGATTCTCCAAAAACAACTCACACTTTTACCCTACCCATTTTTTACCTGTTTCCCACTCATTCCTCGCCCGCTTGACGCCCCAACACTTCCCGTTAAAATATTGATTCTGTGATAGTTAGAAAAGAGTTAAGCTGTTGCCTATCAATTGTATCGATAGTTTCGTTTTTCGCATCAACCGCTCTTTTACACTCCCAAGGCGACACAGGTGTTGATCTTCTACCCAAACGCGCTTGGTGGGGTGGGTACGGATATGTCAACCGCACTGGTAAATTTGTTTTAGAACCGCAGTATGAATCCGCCCTTCCCTTCTCCGATTTCTTAGCTGCGGTCAAAAAAGATGGAAAATGGGGCTACATTAATGGGGAAGGCAAGTTTGTCATCGAGCCCCGGTTTGAAAATGCTTTCTTGTTTAGCGACGGAGCGGCCGCGGTTCAGGACAATGGCAAATGGGGCTTTGTCAATCGGTCGGGCAAATTTCTTGTCGAACCAAAATACGAAAGCGCAGGTATTTTTCGCCAAGGTTTAGCCGCCGTCCGTTGGGAGGGAAAATGGGGGTTCATTAGTAAGGACGGAGAGATGGTCGTTCCACCCAAATACGAACAAGTATATTTCTTTTCCGAGGATCGTGCGGGAGCTTCCGTCAACGGCCAGTGGGGATATATCGACCGCACCGGCACCTTCACCGTCCCCCCGAAGTACGCAGAGGTCCTCCCCTTCTCCCAAGGGCTGGCCGCCGTCAACCTAGGCGGCAAACGAGAGGATAATGAGTTTTCAGGAGGCGTTTGGAATTTTGTCGATCCTCAAGGCAAAGTCATCATCGACCTCGCCTTAATCTCCGCGGCTCTTCCAGAAAAAGGGGCACCCTCTCGCGTCGGCACCGATGGACGACAAGATACCACCGCTAAGATCGAAGCGGTCGAAAATGGATTTCGGGAGGGAAAAGCACGCGTTCAAATAGGAACCCGCCTCCTCAACGGCGACTTCCAAGGCCCCTCCTGGGGATTTATCGACAACAAGGGAAATTGGCTAGCCGACGGGAATACAAAAATCCCGCTGAATTTTAGCAACTACACCCCAGGAGAAGGCTTCACCTTCGAATCCGATATTTTGGGAAATCGCGGCACCGCTGGAGATGTCCTGCAAACAGCCAAGAATGCCGAGACCATAGGAAAGGCCTACGAGCAGGTGGAGCAAATCGAACGAGATGCGGACGAAGATTTTGCCTCCGCTGACCGCATGGCCGAATTAGGAGATCAGGAAGCCGCAAAAGCCACCCGCCAATTAGGTAAGGAGAAACAGCAGGAAGCAAAGCGCCTTCGCGATGAAACCGACCGGCGGGGTGGTGAAGCCAACGCAAACTCGATCAAATACTTCGACCAAGCGCTGAAGATCTACCAGGCCTTCGTCAAAGAAAACCCCGACGATTTACGGCGAGCCGAGGCACAATACAAAGTCGGTGAAATGTATGAGCACCTCACAAAATACTGGGATGCCTACAAGGCCTACAAAAAGATGGTGGAGGAAACGGCTTCCAACCAGTACTGGGACTTGGCCATTGAGCGAATGTTCGCCATCGGAAATGTCTACCTAGCGGGCCAACACCAGATGATGTGGAAGATTCCTATGCCTGCCGATATGAATAAAGTTGTCGAAATTTATCAGACGATTATCAAGTCAGCCCCATTCGGTTCCTACGCACCTCTGGCCACATTTCACTGCGGATTGGCACGTGAAAAACAGAAGAAGTGGCCCGAAGCGGTCAAGTTCTATGAGGAGCTCCTCGACAAATACCCGAAAAACGATCTGATCGACGATGCCCAATATCAAATTGGGTATGTCTGGAGTAAAGCAGCCCGCGAACCTGAATATGATCAGACCGCCGCCCAGAAAGGAATCGAAGCTTTTCAAGATTATCTGGCCCGATTTAAACGCAGCGACAAAACAGAGCAGGCCTCCGAAAATATCATTATGCTGGAGCAGCGACTCAGTGGTGGCTCCCTCTCCGTCGCCAAGTTTTACGACAAAGCGGGCAACTACCCTGCTGCTTTGGTCTACTACAATGAGGTTTTGACCCAAACTCCCGACTCTCCCCAAGGACAAGAGGCCCGACAAAGGAAGCGAGTTCTCGAAGACCTAATCTCCGAAACGAAGCAGCAAACGAGCCCAGCTGACAAATCCAAGATCAGTTTTAGATCGAATCCCCAAACCCAACCCCGTAATCTGCCCAATCCATGAACTGGCCCCTTCTTGCCCTCCTGCCCTTGTTGCTGGGTGCTTGCGCCTCTTATCAAATGGGAAGCACCCCCAAACAAGCCAACCTCAAAGACGTCAAAGTTATCTATGTTCCAACCGCCCAGAATGAAACCGATGAGACCGACCTGCCTGGCATCATGACCAATGCCATCCTGCAGGAGATCGACCGGGACGGAACCTTTCGCCACGCGCGTAAAGACGAAAGTGATGCGATTCTTGAGGTGACCATTAAAAAGGTCGAACGCTCTGCCATTCGGCAATCAACCGAGCAGTTCCTGACAACTCTCCAATTTCAGCTGCTCGTCACAGTGCAATACCGTCTTTTCAATCTAAAGGACAAGAAAGATGCCGTCCCCAACTCCACCGTGATTGGCACCACCACCTTTTTCGTACAGGGCGACCAAACTGAATCCCAACGCCAAGCCTACCCCCTCGCTGCCATCAACGCTGCACAGACTATAGTAAGTTCAATTTCGAATAGCGGTTGGTAATGTTGGAGTAGTATCTCGGTTCGGGTTGGCGGTACCGAAACTCGTTCTTACATCTCTCAGGATCGCATCCGCTGCATCCATTCGGATCAGGCCTACCCGAGGATACTCAATATCAAGAATGACATAACAGGTCAGTGTAATCGTCGCGATGAAAAGAGCCTGATGCACCCTTGCCCTTTTCTCCATACCCGCCAGCTGATATCCCACGAGAAGAGATGAGATTAGACAGAAGGCTAGGAGCATTCCAAAAATTACTATCGGAGGGTGGAACTGCATCGCAGACATTCTGCTTGTCGTAATGTCAAACATGGCATTAAGCGCAGGGATCAACTGCATTCCTGGCAAAGGGGTTGTACTTTTCGACACGGAAAGCAAAGATTCACGCCAAATCTCCTTCTGCAGATTCTGGCTGCGCTGATACTCCGCCACCACAGCCTGCGTGTCAGGGATCAGCTGGTACGTACGAATCCTCGAGTCCGTGTATTCACGAAAGAGCTGCTGCAGCACTCGACAATCGTCTGCCGGGAGAAGATTTAAGCGCAAGTAAGCTGTTCCAATATTGTTCGCCTCCTCCACGATCATATTTCTTCTTCCCTCAAAACGATTGAGAGAGGAGTTAAATGTGAAGGCCACTAAAAGACCGAATAATGCAAAAATGGGTGCATCAATCACGCTCAGCGTTTCCTTCAACTGACCCTTCCCTTCCCGCAAATGCCTGGCCCCAAGTCGGGACCCTAATTCCAAAAGAAAATACATTCCAATGGCTAAGGCTATGACCAATGGAAAAGTTAGGGTATAAAGCAACATCGGTACTTGGTTGAAAACGGTGATCGCCATGCAAGAGGGGATCAAATAATGCTCGATCATCAAGGCAACTTTCAGGAAATTGGCTTCTGAGTCAAACCTTCCTCTACCAATTTTCCACCGGCCCTTGGGGGACAGGAATCTCCGACCGCTCCACCGGCGCATCCCCCGCAAAAACCGCCTCTAACCTCGAGGGCGCAAACTTCACCAGTAGCTCCCCCTTCTCATCTAGAAATTGCTTCCGCCACTCCCGATAATCCCCCAACGCTTTCTCATAGTCCGCACGGTTAGAAATACGCACGGCCGCTTTTTTGAACTCACTGGATGGGCCAAACCTTCTCGCATACCAAGGAATCACCTTGCGAAAAAGCACACACCCACGCTCCTCCCCAAAGAAATCAATGTTCCGCTCTAAATGCCTACTCATCACCTTTACCCGCTCCTCGAAATCAGGTTCTGCCATCAACTCGCCAGTTTCTAAATAGTGAGCTGTGGCTCGAAATATCCAAGGATTGTAAAACGCCCCCCGTCCCACACTCACTCCCCTGCAGCCCGTTTCGATCATCATCCGCTTCGCCCCCTCTGGCGTGGTCACATCGCCATTGCCAATGACTGGAATCCGAACTGAAGCAACCACCGCCGCAATTCCCTCCAAACTTACTTTGCCAGAGAAACCCTGCTGCCTCGTCCGACCATGAACAAAGATTCCAGCGACTCCCGCTTCCTCTAAAGCCTTTGCTAGATTGGGTGCGGTTAAGTTTTTTTCATCCCAACCCAACCTCATCTTTGCCGTCACCGGGATCTGAACCGCTCCAACCATCCCCCTAACCAGCTCTGCGGTCTTGGTTAACTCCGTCATCATTGCGGAACCCCCGCCCACCTTGCAGACCTTGCGAACCGGACAACCCATGTTGATGTCAACCGAGTTGGCGCCTAAGTCCTCACACTTCTTGGCTGCATCCCGCATTTCAGAGGCCACCGCACCGAAGAGTTGAACCGCCCAAGGCCGATCATCCGGCGATGTGGCCACCAACTCAAGGGCCCGACGGTTATTCTCGAGAAGAGAACGCGCATTGACTAAATCGGTGGTCGCCAAACCACATCCCCCAATTTCACGCACCGTCCGCCGAAAAGGCAGATTGGTATATCCCGCTAAGGGGGAGAGACAAAGTGGAGTCGCAAGCTCCAGAGAGCCGAAACGTAATTTCACAATTTCCTTTCACTGATTTCCCATATCCGCTGGGCATCTTCCAAGCTTTGCGCAGCTTTCGACGGAACCCGCTCTTTCCGACTTGCATAATAACCCCCTTGGATCGGTCTCTGCGTGCGGGAGGCCAACCAGACAGCTGTATCCGCTCCTTGCTCATTACTCTTTCCCCATACTTTTTTAAGAATACGAAAGGCGGCACCCGCAAAACCAAGATTCTCATCTCCCAAGGCCGAGTTCACTAACCCTGGATGCATCGCACAAATTCGTATTTTCGAGTCCCACAACCTCCGCCCCTGCTCCGCCACATAAAGAATGTTGGTCAATTTAGTCAGGCAGTATGCCCTCCAACCGTCCCACTTCCTTTCACCTTGCAAGTTATCCCACTGAATTGAGCCCATCCGATGAGCTTCGGATGCTGTGCAGATCACTCTCGGGTCCACCGACTTTTCCAATAAAGGCAAAAGTCTTTGCGTCAAATCTACATACGCCAGGTGGTTCATCGCCCAAGTTCGCTCCAATCCCTCCTCTGTCACCCTGCGCTCCGTGAAGTACCCGCCCGCATTATTCCACAGAACATCCAACTTACCTTCCGTTACCATCAGCTTTTCTGCCAACTCCCCCACCTGCTTTCGAGATGTTAGGTCCACGGAGTAGGTTCTCACCTCGGGGGCTCCTGCCATTTTGCAGCTCCTGGCCACCTCCTCCAAACGACCACGGTGCCGCCCTACCAAAACTAACTCCGCACCAAGTGCGGCCAGCTGCAATGCCCCGGCACGACCGATGCCCCGTGTAGCCCCCGTGATCAAGACCACCTTGCCCTTCATACTAATTAAAGGTTCGCCCATCGACTTTTTATAGCGGAATTCTGCCACATACCAAGAGTGCTCGAATGCGATGATCGACCATGGAGCCATGGGGATTGGTCCCCGAAGTAAACCTCCCCAGACCCATCCTACTTACGCCTCTGGCGAGAGAAGAATGATGGCTCATGGAGCCATGGGGATTGGTCCCCGAAGTAAACCTCCCCAGACCCATCCTACTTACGTCCCTGGCGAGAGAAGAATGATGGCTCATGGAGCCATGGGGATTCGAACCCCAGACCTCCTCAATGCCATTGAGGCGCTCTACCAACTGAGCTATGACCCCGAAAGAAAGTAAAACCGTATCGCAAAAAACTCTCACCGCCAAGGCAAACCCTTGGCTTGCGAAATCTCCTCTCTCCCATCATTCTAGGCACATGAAGAAATCCATCCTCCTGGCTCTCTTAACCGCCCTTGCCCTTACCTCCTGTCAGCAAGCCCCATCGGGATCTGATGCTGAAGACGAAAGAAATCCATTTTTCCGCCAAGCCAGTAAAGATGTGGCCGACCTCAATTACCCCGCAGCCATCAAGCAGTTCGAAAAAGCACTGGCGGTTAACCCCACCGTGGTAAAGGCCTACCTCCAGATTGGCCTTCTCTACGGGGATAAACTCGGCGATCCGATTAGTGCAATCTACTTTTACCAAAAGTATCTCGAAGCCCGCCCGAATGCCTCCGAGCGTGAGGAAGTTGTCGCCGCCATGGAAAAAGCAAAAATCGATTTTGCCCTTAGCCTCACCAACAGCGGCATCCAAAATGCAGCTGAAATTGCCAAGATGAGTAAAGAGAATGTCGATCTCAAGCAGCAGATCGCTCAGCTTCAAGGAACCCTCGCTGCCAAAGAGGCTCAAGTCTCTCAAGCGGCCGGAGCCGCCACCCCACCCAAAGCAACTGCGGTCGTTCCTGCATCCCCAAGCGCAGAGAAGAAGCCCTTGAAAGCCCCGTCGGTGAAGCCCCAGGAAGCCGCCAACGCAATTCCCTCTGTGCCTGCCTCAACCCCACCCGCTGCCCCTGCAGAGGCTGCCACCCCTTCCGCCGATGCAAAACAGCACACGATTGGCCGCGGAGATACACTTTGGAAACTCGCCCGAAAATATTATCCTGCGTCCCTCGACCTCAACGAGGAAATCGCCAAGATCAAATCTGCGAATCCGGGTCTTGATGACCGCAATCTGAAGATCGGCACCGTGATCACCATTCCATGAGTCGCCTCCGCTCCTCACCTGACGATCAGCAAGATCTTCCCCTGCCCTCTGGGGGTCCGATAGAGGATCTAAGCGCAGAGCTCCAGCAGCGGCAACATGAGCTGATTCAACTGCAAAGGCAGCAACAAGACCTCGAAGCACGCAAAAAACAGCTCGAAGAACTCAGCACTCGGCGCCACGAACTGCTCCAAGGCCAAAAAGAAATCCGGGATAGTCTCCTGCGGGGAATCATTATTCTCGAACGTGCCGAGGCTCAAGGCCGCAAAGAGGTGGATCAGATGAACGAAACCCGCCAAGTCTTCAGCGAGCAACTTTCCCAAATCACCAGCATCGATCCCTCGGAGTGGCTGGCCACCGGAATCGAAGAGGAGCTCTCAAAATCCCTCGCCAAGGTTGACCAAGCCCAAGCCATCTACACTCAATCCCGTGCAAAAATCGATGCTCTCAGAGGTCGAGATCTCGACCCTACAGCCGATGACCCTGAGGGAGGCACCAACAACTCATCTGCCTCTGCCCAAGAGTCCTTTTCCACCAATCTGGTGCGAGGTCTTGCCTTTAACCTCCCTCTTATCGTAGCCGCGATTGTTGGCCTGATTCTTTACAGCATCCTGAAATAAATTTTCGCCGGATGGAGTTAGGCGTAAATTATTCCCACGCTCCGTGAACACTATTTCTCTCACACTTGATTTACACCATATCCCTTTCGATACTTAAGGATGCCTTTTCCTAGCTTTAGACGTGACCCCATCCGTGAGGAGGTGCGTCGAATTAATCGCGAATCATCCCGTCTGGGCCACACCTCACGACGCTTGGCTGAAGAAGCCTCCATGGTGTCCTCAGGACGCCATCAACCCATTCGATCGGTCTCTCCATCCTCCCAGATTAAACAAGCGCCCTCACTTCAGGTGGAAAGCAGGCTAGCGCGCCGAAAGGTAATCCTAGCGGCCACCATCTCACTTCTTTTAGCGTGGATTCTTTTTAAGCTTGTCTCGGGCTAGGCGCCCAAGCCGTACTATTTCTTTTTGTCAGCTTTAGCAGGCTTAGTGGGCTTCTCTGCTTTGGCGTCTTTGCTAGCCTTTGCTTTGCCTTTTGCAGAATCTTCCACCGCCTCAACCACAGGAGCTGGCCTCACCACCCATTCTAAAAGGGCTAGCGGAGCCGCATCACCATGCCTGTAACCCAGCTTCAGGATCCGCGTGTACCCCCCCGCACGATCCTTGAATCGTGGAGCGATTTCCGCAAAAAGCTTATGCACAAGATCCGACTCATGCAGGGCAGAAATCGCCTGTCGACGGTGGTGAAGGCTCCCCTTTTTTCCCAGGGTCACCAACTTTTCCGCCACCGGACGAGCGGCCTTCGCACGCGAAACTGTCGTGCGAACTCTCTCATGCCGAATCAGCGAGCCGACCAAATTGGCCAACATGCTGTCTCGGTGCTGAGACGTCCGACCTAGCTTTGTCGTGTTTTGACGGTGTCTCATGCCTGACCATTCGCTCCAGCTGCTTCCACGGGAGCCACAGGGATCGTCAACATCGACGCATCAAACTTCATTCCAAGGGAGAGCCCCAAGGAGGTCAGCTTGTCCTTGATCTCGTTCAGTGACTTCTTGCCAAAGTTCCGATACTTCAGCATCTCGGCTTCCGATTTCAGGGCCAACATTCCCACCGTGGTGATATTTGCATTGTTCAAGCAGTTCGCGGCACGAACCGATAGCTCAATCTCATTCACGCTCATCGCCAACAGCTTTTTTAAGGCCGTGTTTTCCACAGGGGCCTCAAACTTGACCTCCTCAAACTCGATCGGCTCTTTGTCGAAGTTGGCAAAGATATCTAAGTGGTGACGCAAGATTCCTGCCGAGTGAAGCAACGCCTCATCTGGGGTCAGACGGCCGTCAGTCCACAACTCAAGAACGAGCTTGTCATAGTCAGTCCGCTGACCGACTCGGGTGTTTTTCACCTCGTACTTCACCTTGGTGACGGGAGAGAAAAGGGAGTCCACCGGAATTAAACCGATCGGGGAATCTTCCCTTTTGTTGTCTTCCCAAGTGGCATACCCACGGCCGACACGGACCTCAAATTCAGCCTCAAACTTTGCTTTTTTGTCCAAAGTGCAAATCACCTCTTTGGGATTCAACACTTCGATTCCAGCATCCAACTCAATGTCAGAAGCGGTCACCGGACCCTCTTTATTCACCTTGAGCGACAGCAAACGAGGCTCACGGTTCGGAAGCTTAAACTTCAATTTCTTCAAATTAAGAACGATCTCCGTGATATCTTCGACCACGTGGTCAATCGTGCTGAACTCATGCTGCACTCCAGTAATCTTCACACTGGTAATCGCTGCGCCCTCCAAGGAGCTGAGCAGGACACGTCGTAGGGAGTTTCCTAAGGTTGTCCCATAGCCTGCCTCAAAAGGCTCAGCCGTAAATTGGGCGTAAGTCTCCGTGGCGGTTTCTTCGTTCTTTTGCAGACGGTTCGGTAGTTCGAATCTTCCAAGTCGTAGGGGCATAATCTTTTCTCTCTTTCCGGCCGGGTTACCCTTCCCCCGCTACCTGGGAAAGGACCGACGGCCGATACTGATCTTCGTTGGTTTTCATCGCCGGTAGCAGGCGATGAAGCTGTTTTACGAACGCGAGTAAAGCTCGACGACCAACTGCTCGTTGGCCACCGGATTGAGCTCTTCGCGTGTCGGAATTCGTGTGAGCGTTCCTTTGAACTGCTCTTTATTGAGGGTCAACCAATCCGGCACAGGCCGAATTTGGCTCTTCTCCAAAGCATTGGTCCCAAGCTGGCGGGACTTCGGGTTGTCTCTTACTTCGACCACATCCCCTGCGCGGCAACCATAGCTCGGGATCGAGACCTTCTTGCCGTTCACCGCAATGTGGCCGTGCGAGACCATTTGACGAGCGCTACGCCTGGTGGAGGCAAACCCCAAATGATCCACGATACTATCTAGGCGAGTTTCCAAAAGCTGGAGGAGTTTTTCCCCAGTGACACCACGGCTCTGCACCGCCTTTTGGTAATACAAGCGGAACTGCTTTTCCAAAATTCCGTAGCTGTACTTCATCTTCTGCTTCTCTCCTACCGCGATGGCAAAATCAGACTGCTTCCTTCGGCCCTTGGCACCGTGAACCCCCGGGGGGAAATTCCTGCGCTCCAAAGCTTTTGAAGGACCAAAAATCGGTTGGCCAAAACGCCGATTAATTTTGTCTCTCGATCCTGTATAACGTGCCATAAAAATTTCTCCTTAAACTCGTCGTGCCTTACGCATCCGGCACCCATTGTGAGGCACAGGCGTGACATCCCGAATCATACTTACTTCTAAGCCAACAGCTTGCAGAGCTCGAACAGCCGATTCACGACCCATGCCTGGCCCCTTCACCCTAACTTCAACCTCTTTTAAACCGTGCGCCATGGCTTGCCGGCTCGCATCCTGCGCCACTACTTGAGCGACATAAGCAGTCGATTTTTTTGAACCACGGAATCCCATTTTCCCCGCGCTCGACCAAGCAATGACATTCCCTTTTAAATCGGTGATCGAAACCACGGTGTTATTAAAGGTTGCCAAAATATGGGCTACACCATTTTGAATCTGCTTAGCCCCCTTGATCTTGGGAATCTTGATTTTCGAAGCATCTTCCAAACCATCCAAAGTAAGACTTTCAGGAGATAAAATGACCTCTTCTTTTTTTCCACCCTCTTTGCCACCGCCAGAAGATTTTGCACCCTTCGGTTTTTTGGTTTTCGCACCCTCTGGAGCAGGCCCCTTCGCTTTTGCTTCTGGTTTCGATGCCGGTTTGGCATCAGGCTTTTTTTCGTTCTCGCTCATACGATTTAGGTCTTAGCCGCTTTGGCATCCTTACTGCGGATGACGCCTACGGTCTTTCGGGGGCCTTTGCGAGTCCGTGCGTTGGTCGATGTCCGTTGTCCTCGCACCGGCAATCCTTTGCGATGGCGGATTCCTCGATAACAGTTGATTGTCTGCAAACGCTTTAAATTCTGCTGGGTATCCCGACGTAAATCTCCCTCAATCAGAAACCGATTTCGTTGGATCACGCCGATAATTCGATTGATCTGCTGATCGGTTAGATCTTTGGCTCGCAAATCGGCAGGAATCTCTGCTTCTTCCACCACCTGCCTCGCCCGTGTTGCGCCCAAACCGTAAACGTAACGAAGACTATACTCTGCCCTCTTTTCACCCGGAATATCGACACCTAATACACGTGGCATAGTTTTACCCCTGCCTCTGTTTCAACCGAGGGTTCTTTTTGTTAATAATGTAGATACGTCCACGGCGGCGGACGACTTGGCAATCGCTCGTGCGACGTTTGATAGATGCTCTGACTCTCATAAATAAATAGTTCCAAACATTATCGAAGACCAACTATCTTGGCAAGCCCCTTTCTCTCAAAGATATCTGCATTTTTGTCCTTGCCCACTATCTCACTGGCACTTTTTCGCCTGCTAAGTTAGCGCAACTTACTGATGAAGATTGGGTTAAAATCTCTGGGTCTCCCTCTGTAATCAGAACAACATGCTCAAAGTGAGCGGAATCACTTCGATCCGCAGTAACTGCTGTCCATCCATCCTTCAAAATACGTATCTGCTCCCCACCCTCATTGACCATCGGCTCAATCGCTAAAGTCATTCCCGGCCTGAGGAGCGGCCCCGAGTTTGCTTTGCCAAAATTTGGAATCTGGGGCTCCTCATGTAATTTTCGGCCGACCCCATGCCCAACGAACTCCTTCACTACACTATAACCAGCCGCCCTCACGCAACTCTCTACCGCATGACAAATCTCCCCCAACTTGTTTCCGCTTCGGGCTGCCGCGATTCCCGCCTGCAATGACGCTTCAGTTCGCTCTAGTAACCGCTGCCTTGATGGGGTAATCGCCCCTAATCCAACTGTTGTCGCCGTATCCCCGACCCAGTTGTCTAAAATAATTCCAACATCCAACTTCACCACATCCCCATAACCTAACCGACGCGCCCCACCGATTCCATGAACCACCTCCTCATTTACGGAAATACACAGCTGCCCAGGAAATTTGCGATAACCCAAAAAAGCACTCCTTGCCCCCGACTTGGCAATCAACTCCCCCGCCCAACGATCCACATCCCCCGTCGTCTTTCCCGGTTCTAAACGCAAGACAAGCTCCTCAAGAATAGCCCGAGCCAGCCGACAGCTGGCACGCATTCCAGCGATCCCTGCAGCATCCTTGATTGGGATAATCGGCATGGCCCCGTGGGCCTTATCGCAGGGAAAGAACAATCCCGCCCAAGGCAATGATCGCTATCAAAACTAATAACCAAGCAATCTGTCTCTCCGAAATCGTCTGAGCCGTTCCGCCCACACTTCCTGTGCTCCTACCCTTGATTCTCCCCTTCTTGAGGAAACCATCATAATGCCTCTGCAAAAGATACGTCTCCGCTTGGCGCATCGTATCCAACATCACTCCTACAATAATCAACAGACCCGTGCCTCCGAAGAATTGTGCCGTAATACTGGGCACTCCAAGAAAGTTTTGCACGAGCATCGGCAGAACCGCCAAAGCAGTCAGAAAGATTGCCCCCGCAAAAGTCAATCGGGTCATGGCGTAATCTAGAAATTGTGCCGTCGTTTCCCCAGGGCGAATTCCGGGAACAAATCCACCGTGCCTTTTCATATCATCCGCAATCTGAATCGGGTTGAAGACCATCGCTACCCAGAAGTAGGAGAAAAAGAAGATCATTCCCGCATAAAGAACATAGTGAAGCGTCCCTGTCGCCAGGGCTGCCGAAATCCGATTCGCTGTCGGAGATCCCGGAAAAAGAAAACCCAAAATACTCGCGGGAAACAGCAGGATCGCGTTCGCAAAAATGATCGGCATGACGCCCGCATAATTCACCTTCAATGGCAAAAATGATGTCTGACCCCCATAAACACGGTTTCCCCTCACCTGCTTCGCATATTGAACACTCACTTTTCGCAAAGCTTGGGTCAGGGCAATGGTGGATCCGATGACAATAAAGAGAAATGCCAATAAGAGGAAAAGGATGAAGGGGCTGATCGGCTCGCGACCACTTCCTGCGGGAGGAACAAATACCTGCCACCCAGCGACCAGCGCTGCCGGCAAGCGAGCCACGATACCGATCGTGATAATTAAAGAAATTCCATTCCCGATTCCCTTTTCCGTCACCTGCTCGCCGATCCACATGAGCAACATTGTCCCCGCAGTTAGTGTAATTACCGTGATGGCCCGAAATGCGATTCCAGGCTCAGGCACCAGAGGCCCCAGGCGCTGAATCACTTGATCGATTCCAGAAAAGATCGGGATTTGCGTCGGATTCTCAAAGCTGGTTGCCAACAGGTAACCCTGCACCACACACAAAATTAACGTTCCCAATCTTGTGTACTGAGTGATTTTTTGCCGTCCCCCCTCCTCCCGAACTAACTTTCCAAGGGAGGGAATTACCCCAGTAGCCAACTGCATAACAATACTCGCACTGATGTAGGGCATAATGGTCAACGAAAAGATCGCGCAATTTTCTAAAGCACCGCCACTAAACAAATTAAACAAGCCAATGACACTTCCCTGATCCTGCTGATCCACCACCTGCCGGAAGAACTCCCCTAAGACAAGCGGGTTAATTCCAGGGCATGGAATCGAAGCCCCGATTCTCACCACGACAATCAGAGCGAGGGTGAAAATAATCCGGTGCCGAAGCTCCGGAATCTTAAAGCAGTTAAAAAGGGCGTGAAGCATGGCCCGTGGGTAACCTGGGTAAGATTACTTCTTCAACAGGGTTACTTTGGCCCCTGCTGCCTCGAGCGCGCTTTTGGCCGAACCACTCGCAGCATGCACTTCGAGAATCAGATTTTTAGGTTTTAACTTTCCGCCGCCCAGAATCTTAATTCCAGCCCAGTGACCCTTCACTAAACCCACCTCCCTCAAGGCATTTTCATCCACCTTGGCGCCGTCCGAAAACAGATCCAAACTATTCAGGTTGATGGGGGCAAACCGCTGCGTAAATACTGCGTTGTTGAAGCCCCGCTTCGGTATGCGCCGGATCAAAGGCATCTGTCCGCCCTCAAAACCCAAACGCAAACTACCACCCGAACGGGCTTTTTGACCTTTATGGCCTTTTCCTGAAGTCTTGCCCTTTCCGGAACTCTCTCCAGATCCTAAACGTTTCCGGCGATGCCTAGCACCTGGCCGAGGAACAGTCGTACTCATGAGGCTACCTCCACTGCTGCCGCCTTTGGCGGACGTTTCTTACCACGAAGTTCAAGAATTTGTGTTCGGGTCCGAAGTTTTGAAAGGGCATCCACCGTGGCCTTGACCACATTGGCTGCATTGCTTGATCCCATCGACTTGGCCAACACATCCTTTACCCCAGCCGCCTCAAGGACCGAACGTACACCACCACCTGCAATCAATCCTGTGCCGAGGGACGCAGGTCGCAAGAGGACACGCCCGCCGCCAAACGAGCCATTCACCTCATGGGGCAAAGTGCTCGGTCCAATATTATAGGGCAGAAGGTTCTTCTTGGCGTTCTCCGTCCCTTTACGGATGGCCTCAGAGACCTCTCTCGCCTTGCCAAAACCCACACCCACCTTCCCTTTTTTGTCACCCACCACAAGGAGGGCGCTGAAACTAAAACGACGTCCACCTTTCACCACCTTGGCGCAACGGTTTACGAAGACAACTTTCTCAAACATATCGGACGGAGTCCGAGTACGCTCACGACGGTTCGTCGTGGGTTCAGACTTCGGAATAAATTCCGAAGTCTTCAAAAATGCTTTTTCCACCACAACTTCCGCGGGAAGCGTGGGGTCAATTTCGACGGGGGGGACTGCGCTCATTCCATTTACCTCTTTAGAATTTCAAACCAGCTTGCCGAGCCGCCTCAGCAAAGGCTTTGACCTTTCCATGATACAAAAAGCCGCCACGGTCAAACACCACAGCGGAAATTCCTTTTTTCGAAGCACGTGTCGCCACCTCTTTGCCCATTTGTGCCGCACCGGCCACATTGGCGCGAATCCCCTTCTTCAAGGTTTCTTCTAAAGTGGAAACCGCTGCCAAGGTTTTGCCTGCGGCATCATCAATCACCTGGGCGTAAATATTTTTACCACTGAAAGAAACACAAAGCCGGGGCTTGGTGGCATCCCCGCGCAGACGCAAGCGAATCCGCTTATGAATTCGGATCCGGCGTTCCCTACGTAATTTAGATGGATTAGGCATAAAGTTCTACTAGGCAGACTTGCTTTGCGCTGTCTTGCCTTCCTTTCGGCGAATCGTTTCCCCGGCGTATCGCACCCCTTTTCCCTTGTAGGGCTCTGGCGGCGCATACCCGCGGATATCCGCGCATACCGCACCCACCAACTGCTTGTCCGATCCTTCCACCAGTAAACGAGTGTTATCAGTCACGGTAACCTTAATTTCAGCGGGCAGCGGATATTCGATCGGGTGAGATTTTCCAAGGTTCAGGACCAGCTTCTTGCCTTGAACATTTGCCTTAAATCCGACCCCATGAATCTCCAGATTCTTGCTGTAACCCACGCTGACACCCGTCACCACATTCTGCACTAAGCTACGCGCTAACCCGTGCATCGAACGGGCCATCCGCTCCTCCGTGTCGCGAGACACGATAATCTTGCCTGCGTCCAACTTGGCAGTGGTAAAAGGAGGAAGATCGAGGGACAGCTTCCCTTTCGGGCCTTCCGCCTTCAAATTCTTACCCTGCATCGCCACTTTGACGTTTGCGGGGACCAAAATAGGTTGATTGCCTATGCGGGACATATTACCAAACCACGAGGAGCAACTCCCCGCCTACGTTTTGCTTTTTTGCGTCTTCCCCAGAGAGGACACCTCGCGGGGTGGACAAAATCGAAACTCCCAAACCACCCAAATACTTCGGAATTTCTTTCGCGCCCACATATCGCCGCAGCCCTGGTTTGGAGAGTCGTCGGATGCAGGTAATCGCCTTGCCACTTCGCACCGTCCCGGTCTTCATCGCAATATGAAAATCGGTATGGATACCCGTTTTCTTAAGCTCGAAGTCCTCAATAAAACCTTCCTTTTTCAAAATCGCGAGAACACTCCCCCGCATTTTCGAATGCTTCGCCTTGACCGTCTTCAGGCCAGCGGTCGACGCATTGCGAATCTGGGTGAGGAAATCAGCGAGTGGATCGGTAACCATAAAACTACCAGCTCGCTTTCGTTACACCCGGGATTTCTCCACGTAGTGCCATTTCGCGAAATTGAATTCGGCTCACGCCAAAACGACGAATATAGCTCCGCCTCCGACCCGTAATCGAACACCGGTTATATTTCCGGGTCGAAAACTTAGGGGTCTTCTTTTGCTTAAGCCGCCAACACTTCTTGGCCATCTGTCTTCTCCTTATTGCCGGTCTTGGCGGCGTCTTGGGTTCTCACAATGAAAGGCATGCCCATCAAAGCCAGCATTTCCCGAGTCTCTTCTCTCTCTTTACCTGACGTAACAAAAGTCACATCAAATCCTAAATTCCGTTTCACCCGATCAATTTCAATTTCGGGAAAAATCGAATGATCCTTCACCCCCAGGGTATAACCCCCACGACCATCGAACCCACCGTTGGGGATTCCGCGAAAGTCACGAATGCGGGGCAAGGCCGCACGAATAAAGCGAAGCAGAAAATCATACATGATTTTTCCGCGAAGGGTCACTTTGCAGCCGATCTCTTGATGCAATCGCAAATTAAAGTTGGAAATACTCTTTTTCGATTTTGTCTTAATCGGCTTCTGCCCCGTAATCATTGTCAGATCATGCACCGCATCCTCCAAAGCCACTTTGATATCGGTCAAGGAACCGACCGAGCAGTTTAAAACGATCTTTTCCAGCTTGGGAACCTGATGAAGATTGATGTAGCCACGATTCTTCATCATCGCGGGAACGACTGTCTTCAAATAGTGAACCTTAAGATCGTTTTCCATAAACTACTTCTTTCCCTTGCTCTCTTTTTTCTTCTTTTCGGTCTTGGCAGCTTTAGGACGATTCACCAAGCGCAGGTTGGAAATGTGGATCGTCCCCTCCCGCTCCATCACCCCACCTTTAGGATTATCTTGAGTAGGCCGAACGTGACGCTTGATCATGTTTACTCCCTCAATCAAGGCACGGAAGGAGTCGGTTTTGACCTCAAGGATTTTACCTTTGCGGCCTTTTTGCGATCCGCTGATCACCTCAACCTCATCTCCCTTATGAACGTGAAAGCGATTCATAGAGCTCAGAGCACCTCCGGGGCTAGGGATACGATCTTCATAAAATTCTTTTCCCGCAACTCACGAGCCACTGGACCAAAGATACGAGTCCCACGAGGATTGGAATCCTTATCAATAATCACCGCAGCATTGCTATCAAAACGGAGATAAGACCCGTCATTCCGACGGATGGGATATCTCGTCCGAACGATCACTGCGCGCACCACCTCGCTTTTTTTAACCGTTCCATCCGGCGCGGCTTCCTTGACGTTGGCGGTTACGATATCCCCAATTTTTGCAATCAGAGTCTTCCGGCCGATCACCCCGATCATGGTCGCTTTGCGTGCGCCAGTGTTGTCCGCGATATTAAGCCAAGAACGGATCTGGATCATACATTCGCCTCCAGAGGTGCCTCAGCCTGCTTCACCACCTCCACCAAGCGCCAGCGCTTCAAGCGACTCAAAGGACGACACTCGATAATACGGACGGTGTCCCCCTGCTTGGCTTTCTTTTCCTCGTCATGGGCATAAAACTTTTTTTGCAGACGAATAATCTTTTTATACTTGGGATGGGGCATGCGACGTTCCACCCGAACCACGATGGTTTTTTCCATCTTGGCCGAGACAACTTCTCCAACCCTCTCCTTCAATACTGCAGCTTTGACAACAGCTTCGCTCATCCTTTGCCTTTCGTCACCGCACCTAGGCGGGACTCCGAACGCGCAGTTTCAATGCGCGCTATGGTTTTCCGTATCTCACGCAAACGGCTCGGTTTTTCAACCTGACCGACCTGCTGTTGAATACGCAGTTGGAATCGCTCCCGACGGAGTTCCTCCGCCTTGCGATCCAGCTCTGCGGGCTTCAGCCCACGAAATTCTTCAATCTTCAAAATACTAACTTCCTTTCTCGGGTAATGAAACGTGTGGCCATCGGCAACTTGCTGGCGGCCAGTCGGAAACACTCCTTCGCGTCGGCCTCCAGAAGACCGTCGAGCTCAAAAAGGATAGTCCCTGGCTTAATAACTGCCACCCAAAACTCTGGCTGCCCTTTTCCCTTACCCATCCGTGTTTCTGGGGGTCGAGCCGTCACCGACTTGTCAGGAAAGATTCGAATCCAGAGTTTTCCCTTCCGGTTCATATTCCGGGTCAGGGCTACACGTGCTGCTTCAATCTGAATATTGGTGAGCCAGCATCGATCCAGCGATTGCAGGCCGAAAGCGCCAAATGCCAGCGTAATGCAACGCGTGGCAAAGCCTTTACGACTGCCTCGCTGGGTCTTACGGAACTTAACGCGTTTGGGTACAAGGGCCATAAATAGACTCCTAGCCGGTTAAACCGACTCCTCCGGTAAACAGATCCACACTTTGATCCCAATTTTTCCAGCGACGGTGTGAGCCTCGGCAAATCCATAGTCAATATTCGCACGCAATGTATGGAGAGGAACTTTACCCTCATGATACTGCTCGGTCCGGGCGATTTCGCCTCCACCTAAACGTCCCCCCACCCGCACTTTGACTCCAGCAGCTCCGAAATCGAGGGTTGTTTGCAGCGCTTTTTTCATTGCCCGACGATAAGAAACACGCCGTTCTAACTGTACGGCAATATTCTCAGCCACCAGCTGGGCATCGAGTTCAGGGTTCTTAATTTCCTTCACATCGATCAAGAGCTCACGATTCGGCGTCAATGCCTGAGTATCCTCACGCAATTTATCCAATTCACTGGCTTTTCTGCCAATCACCAAGCCGGGCCGCGCGGTATGCAATGTCACCCGCACACGGTTGGACGCTCGCTCAATGACAACCTTCGAAATGGCAGCCGACTCCAGTCGCTTCTTAATAAAGGCACGGATCTGAAAATCTTCGTGGAGAAAGATCGGAAAGTTTTTCTTACTCGCGTACCAAACCGAACTCCAGTTACGGCGGATCGGTAAGCGGAACCCGATTGGATGAGTCTTTTGTCCCATAACGTTCTATGCCTTCGACGGGGCTTTCGCCTTCGTCCCTTTCTTTTCTTTCTTCACTGGATTGGCTTCTTCCGGCGTCATTTCATGAAGGGTGATTCGAATGTGGCTAGTCCTTTTCCGAATCGGGCCTGCGCTTCCGCGTGCTTTAGGTTGGAAACGATGAAAGGTTGAACCTTCCCCAACCATCACTTCATGAACACGAAGTTTGTCGGCTGGAATCGAGTGATTGTTCTCACCATTGGCCACGGCAGAACGCAATGTCTGGAGAAGCAAACGAGCCGATTTTTGCGGAGCAAAACTGAGACGAGCATCCGCCTCTTTTACCGATAGACCGCGCATGGCACGCGCAATGTCGCGGATCTTGAATGCAGACATTCTGGCGTACTTCATTTCGGCTCGGGCACTTCGGATTTCTGTACTCATTTTTGTGCTAAAACCGCAATGCGGTCCCCCACTTGAATTTGAATTCCTTCTCCCAACTGCTCCGGCAGTCCGGCAGAAATTAGTTCGCGAACTTCCAGCAAACGACAACTTCCCACAACCTTATCCCCTCGCAGAATGCGAAAGGGCATTCCCTCTTTGGCTCCCTGACGAGTTCCGAGATTTAAAACGATCGACTGCTGCTGGCGATCAACCGCCACGACTTGCGCATCCGAAAGGCTCCTTGCCATGGGACGAGGTGTATTGTTTTTTTGCAATTCATTCCAAAGACGCTTGGCTGACTCAAACTCCGCCCGTGCGGTAGCTTTTTTCGCCGGAATCGGTTCCCCTGCCCAGATCGCCGCGGCGTCCACAACTTTGCCCATCTGATCTTGCATCTGCTTTGCGTATCGCTCTGCACGAATCAATTCACCTGAAAGACGCACCACCTGATCATGACTGTCTTGAACATCATTGCTCAGCGTGGAGAGACCTAAGATCTCATCCCTTCGCTGAAGTTCTACCCAGGCAGCTCGATAAGCCTTCGCCTCAGCCTGTGCCATGAGCAGCTCATTCACCGAGGTAGGTGAAGCAGCCTCTACACAGGCGCCCAAAGCCAAGAGCGAAAGAGTAAATACCAATTTCATTATTTGGTTACCTTCTCGGTATGGCCACCGTGCTTCTTGAAGATGCGGGTAGGAGAAAACTCACCCAGACGGTGCCCCACCATGTTTTCGGTGACAAAGACTGGGTTAAACGCTTTTCCATTGTGAACCAAAAAGGTGTGACCCACGAATTCAGGGGAAATCATCGAGCGCCTTGACCAGGTTTTAATTGGTTTCTTAGCTCCCGACCCGATTTTTTGCACTTTGACCAGCAAATGGTCATCGATAAACGCACCTTTTTTTAAACTACGGCTCATGAGGATCTCTTCTTTCTCCGGTCCTCAACAATAAACCGGGTCGATGTCTTATGACGGTGACGAGTCTTCAGCCCCTTAGCTAATTGACCCCAAGGAGAGACAGGATGTTGACGTCCACCACCACCCTTACTCTTTCCCTGACCTCCACCCATTGGATGATCCACTGGATTCATCACCATACCACGAGTGTGGGGTCGGCGACCCAACCAGCGGGCTCGCCCAGCCTTACCTAAACTCACTTTTTCATGCGAAACATTTCCCACCTGCCCGACGGTCGCATAACAATCTGCATGCAAACGGCGCAATTCACCGGAAGGCAGTCGGACCAAGGCATAGTCTTTATCGATCGCCGTGCAGATCGCCGCCGCACCCGCCGAACGCACCATCTGCGCCCCTCGTCCAGGAACCATCTCAATATTATGCAAAGGCAGACCTTGAGGAATCAGTCGTAGGGGCAAAGCATTGCCAACCTCAGCCGGAACTTTTGGCCCAGCCGAAACGGTTCCACCCACCTTCAATCCTTCCGGAGCCAAAATGTACGCTTTCTCTTTCGCCCCATAATCGATCAGGGCGATCCGTGCAGAGCGATTTGGGTCATACTGGATGCCAATCACCTTGCCCGCTTTAGTCCGTTTACGCCGATTCCACTCAATGATTCGAAACTGCTTTTTGTGGCCACCTCCACGGTGGCGAGAAGTCGTGCGACCGTGGGCATTTCTGCCTCCGGTGCGACGCTTAATCTCCATCAAGCTACGCTCAGGAGCTGACCCTGGGGTCAATTCACTAAAATCATGCAGCTGCGTGAAGCGCAATGACGGGGTTAAGGGGCGAAATTCTTTAAGGGGCATAGTCGTATTTCCTAGGCGAGCTCAATTTTCTGACCTTCGGCCAGCGTGATAATCGCACGTTTACTGTGGTTCGTCCGACCCGGTTCACCACGTCGAGAACGCCTCGATTTACCAGCGCGCCTCATTGTATTGACTCGAACAACTTTTTTACCAAAGAGAGAGGTGATCGCTTGGCGAATTTCTAACTTGGTTGCATCGGGTGCCACATCGAAAAGGTACTGGTTGTGTGCTGTCGCAAGGCGACTCCCCTTTTCCGAGATGCGTGGGGTCAAAATGACTTCGGTAGGTTGTCTCATGATGTTTTCACTTCCTTGCCGTTCACGCTTAAGCGAGTTCCCAGCTCTTTCCACGCCTCCTCCGAAACCCAAACCATGCGACGGCGTAGTAAATCTTCTGCATTCACTTCACGAGCCGGCCGTACATCCACTTCCCGCAGATTGTGAGCAGCCCGCAACAAGGTGCTTTCGGGTTTGCCCAAGATGAGAAGCACAGAAAGAGGCAAACCTGCATCCTTCAGCCAAGCAATCAGATCTTTTGTCTTAGGCGTCTTCAAGGCCGGGGCAGAACCGCTGTGCAGCTTGCCTTGTGAGGCCAAGTCACTCAACGCACGGCGAAGCGCAGTTCGCAGCACGGTTTTAGGAATATCTTTGCGGTAGCTGCGAGGATGCGGTCCGAAAGCAACCCCACCCCCACGCCAAACGGGTGAGGATTTGTATCCCGCACGTGCGCGGCCTGTTCCCTTTTGATTCCACGGTTTCGCACCCGAGAGATCCACTGTGGCTTTGGTCTTAGTGGAATGAGTTCCGGAACGCCGAGCCGCCCGATAGGCAGTCACCGCTTCATGCAGGGCTTGGCTGGCTTTTCGGTTCTTAAAAAGATCCACCCCTAAGGCCTTCTCCGCCGCGCCTAAATCAACTGATTTCGCTTGCGCCATAAAATTACGCCTTTACCGCCACTTTTTTTGCATCACGCACGATGACAACACTTCCGTTAGCTCCTGGAATAGCACCACGGACGAGGATTAGTTTTTCCCCTTCACGTACCTGCATTACTTTCAGGTTCTGGATCGTGCAATTATCTAAACCTAAATGCCCGGGCATTCCGGCGTTCTTATAAACACGGCCGGGAGTAGAGCGGCAACCAATAGCTCCATTACGACGATGGGTGGTCGATCCGTGAGCATCCGCCTGACCCGCGAAGTTATGCTTCCGCATCACACCGTGAAACCCCTTACCTTTGGAGAGGCCATACACATCCACCAACTGGCCTGCTTTAAATCGTGTCACGGCTACTTCGGTGCCGACGGCGAGATCTGCTGGCCCGGCGCGGAACTGACGTAAAAAGAGAGGGTTCTTACGACCCGCTTTTTCAAAGGCCACTCGCTGGGGTTTATTGGTCCTGGAACTTTTCCGTTCGCCCATTCCCATGACCACTGCTTTCACCTTATTTTTCTCAGGAGTACGAACCTCATAAACCGTATTCGTCTCTGCTGAAATAACCGTCACAGCCGTGGCCAGACCCTGATCATCATAGATCCGGGTCATGCCGACCTTTTTTCCAATCATGCCAAATCTCTCAATCATCGTCAGGTTCTCCTGTTAGATCTTGATGGTGATGTCCACGCCTGCTGGAAGGTTCAATTTCTTCAGTTCGTCCACTGTTTTGCCAGAGGGCTCTAAAATATCCAAAAGACGCTTGTGAGTACGGATTTCAAACTGGTCCATGCTCTTCTTATCGCAATGAGGCGAACGGTTGACGGTATATCGCTCGATTTTTGTCGGCAGAGGAATCGGACCCGCGACCCGAGAGCCAGTACGCGATGCTGTTTCAGAAATCTCACCTGCTGCTTTATCAAGCAGGCGAAAATCAAACGATTTCAGACGGATACGGATGCGGGTAGTGGCCATAGGTTAGCCTTTCTTTTGTTGGGTGACCTGAGCAAGAACACTGGAGGGAACCTGCTCGAAGTGCGACGGCTCCATCGAATAAGCCGCACGACCGCGGGAAAGAGAGCGAATCGTATTCACGTAGCCAAACATTTCCGCCAAAGGAACCTCCGCTTTGACAACTGATGTAAGATTTTTGGAGTCCACATTCATAATCTTTCCACGACGACGATTGATATCCCCTAAGATATCCCCTTGATATTCATCCGGAGTGGAACACTCCACCGACATAATGGGCTCAAGTAGAATTGGCCCTGCTTTTTGCATCGCATCTTTTACCGCAAAAATTGCCGCCATCTTAAACGCTAACTCGTTCGAATCCACTTCGTGATAAGAGCCGTCCATGATCTCGATCTTCATATCAATGACTGGGCTTCCGTGAAGAACCCCATTGAGCAACGCCTCCTGCACACCCTTCTTGACTGCCGGGATGTACTCCTTGGGAATATTTCCACCAGTGACTTTGTTGTCGACGGTGATTCCCTTTCCACGCTCTTGCGGCTCCACTTGAAGAATTACGTGGCCGTACTGCCCACGACCTCCCGATTGCTTGATCAACTTGCCCTCTCCGCCCGAACTCTTGGTAATCGTTTCGCGATACGCGATCTGAGGAGCTCCTGAATTGGTTTCCACGCTAAACTCACGCTTGAGCCGATCGCAAATAATTTCCAGATGAAGCTCGCCCATTCCCTTAATGATTGTCTGTCCTGTCTCCTCGTTACTCTGAACCTGAAAGGTCGGATCTTCTTCCGAAAGACGCTGGAGTGCTTCACCCATCTTTTCCCGATCACCTTTTGTCTTAGGTTCGACAGCCATCGAGATGACCGGCTCAGGGAAACTTGGCGGCTCGAGGGTGATTTCAAGATCTTCATTCCGCAAGGTGTCACCCGTCGCAATGTCCTTCAGTCCAACCGTTGCCGCGATATCCCCTGCAAAAACTGTATCAATATCTTCCCGTTTATCCGCTTGAATTTGAATCAAACGACTCACCCTCTCCCGCTTTCCGGTGCGTGAATTATAGATGAATTCACCCTTGCTCAACTTTCCTGCATACACCCGGAAAAAAATCAGCTTCCCAACAAAAGGATCGGTCCAAAGCTTGAAAGCCAATGAGCAGAATTTAGCGTTATCGTCCACCTTGACCGGGATGCGCTCTTCCGGATTTTCAGTGCTATGACCCACCGCAGGAGGAATATCGATCGGGCTTGGGAGATACTCAATGACCGCATCCACCAAGGTCTGCACGCCCTTATTTTTAAAGGCCGAGCCACCCACCACTGGGACGAATTTATTCGAGCAAGTCGCACGACGAACTGCTTCTTTCAGCTGCTTGGTCGTTGGCTTCTTCTCTTCCAAAAACATATTACCGACCTCTTCATCTACATCCGCAATCGCTTCGACCAGCTCATCCAGCCGCTTTTTAGCCATCTCTTTATGCTCAGCAGGAATTTCCTCAATCGTGTAGGTCGAGCCCAAATCCTTACTGTCCGCGTAAACAATCGCTTTTTGATTAATGATATCGATCTGCCCTTTCAAATAATCTTCTTTTCCTAGGGGCACAAGAATCGGCCAAGCGTTTGCACCCAGCTTCGTCTTCATCTCGTGAAGCGCCTTCTCGAAATCGGCTCCGGTCCGATCCATCTTATTGACGAAAGCAATCCGCGGCACCCCGTACTTGTTTGCCTGACGCCAAACCGTTTCGCTTTGCGGCTGCACTCCTGCCACCCCACAAAATACCGCGATGGCTCCGTCCAAAACACGAAGAGATCGCTCCACTTCCGCCGTAAAATCCACGTGCCCAGGGGTGTCGATAATGTTGATACGATTCTTTGTTTTTTCGAAAGCTTTGGTGATTCCGACGTCTTCCTTCACCGGCCAAAAACAGGTGGTTGCCGCAGATGTAATCGTAATTCCGCGCTCCCGCTCCTGCTCCATCCAGTCGGTCACGGTGGTTCCCTCGTGAACCTCACCCATCTTGTGAATACTTCCAGTGTAGAAAAGAACGCGCTCGGTCAGCGTTGTTTTACCTGCGTCGATGTGAGCACAGATTCCAATATTCCTTGTTCTCTCCAAAGAGTAGCTACGGGCTGCATTGACGGGAGCGGCCATAAAAATTACCAGCGCAAGTGGGCGAAGGCTCGGTTGGCTTGCGCCATCCGATGCGTTTCATCCCGCTTCTTTACTGCGTTGCCTTGGCCGGTCGCCGCATCACGAATCTCTTGGGCTAGTGCCTTTTCGAAAGCAACCCCTTTGCGCTTGTTCGCTAGCTCGACAATCCACCGTAAGGCCAAAGAAAGTTGCCGCTCTGGGGTGGTCTCCACCGGAACCTGATAGGTCGCACCACCGACTCGGCGGGATTTGACCTCGAGACGAGGCTTCACATTTTCAACCGCTTTTTGCACAACTGCGAGAGGATCCCCACCGGAACCACCTTCATTGGCTCGCTCGATCGCATTATAAACCAACCGACTCGCCGTAGATAACTTTCCTTGCTTCAGGATATATCCAATCATCCGGCCGACTAACATGCTTTCAAAAACCGGGTCAGCGACTGTCTTGCGTGAAATATGGCGACGACGACGTGACATGGTTCAGTCTCCTTTAGGCTTTAGCCGGTTTGGCTTCCGCCGAGGCTTTGGCGCCACCACCCTTGGGTCTCTTCACGCCGTACTTACTACGAGAAACCAGCCGAGAAAGTTTGTTCGAATTACTTGGCCCAGAAGCACCCAGCGCATCCAACGTTCCCCGGACAATGTGGTAGCGCACCCCTGGCAAATCCTTCACCCGACCACCACGAATCAAAACAATCGAATGCTCCTGCAAATTATGATTTTCTCCCGGAATATAAGCGATCACCTCTTCTCCGTTCGAGAGTCTCACCTTAGCCACTTTGCGGAGCGCGGAATTCGGCTTCTTGGGCGTACGGGTCATCACCTGCAAACAAACCCCACGTCGCTGAGGACATCCGTGCAGCGCAGGAGATTTCGTTCCCCGATTTACGGCGGAACGACCCATTCTCACGAGCTGATTGATAGTCGGCATGTTCTCAATGTCCTCTTCCACACTTCGATCCTTGGCCCAACGACACCCCGGGAGGGGCCCATGAAGCGCTCGATGGCGCACGCATGGAGGACGATTCAAGCGAACCGTCGCATGCCGCAAAACCTAACTGGACAACCTTTTCAGGTTCCGGTCGGATGACAGCGGAAATTCAAATCCTGCCGAAAAAAACCCTTGTCGGCAAGCGATTTCTACAAGATTTACGCTTCAGCTAGCCAACGCCGCGGGGATATCTAGAGCGACCTTGCGGGCTCTTTCCTCCTCGGGCTGGGTGCTGACCAATGCATCTCCAACTGGCTCACCGAGATGCAGCAGCTTGATCTTGCGATAGGCACTAAAACCGGTTCCCGCCGGGATCAAGTGACCCATAATCACGTTCTCTTTGAATCCCAACAGCTTGTCCACCTTTCCTAAGGTCGACGCATCCGTAAGAATTCGCGTCGTATCTTGGAATGAGGCTGCTGAGATGAAGCTTTCCGTTTCAAGAGATGCCTTGGTGATGCCTAGAAGAACGGGGGTTGCCTCTGCCGGCTTTCCACCCTTCTGCTCAATCACCCGATTCGCCTCTTCAAACGCAGTTTTCTCAATCTGCTCACCCCAGAGGAACTGGGTATCTCCCGGCTCGGTGATTTTCACCTTGCGCAACATTTGACGAACGATGATCTCGATGTGCTTGTCGTTAATTTCCACACCTTGGAGGCGGTACACTTCCTGCACTTCGTTCACCAAATACTCTTGCAGCTCTTGCGGTCCACACACCTCGAGAATTTCATGCGGAACCACCGGCCCTTCGGTTAACTGCTGCCCTTTCTTCACCGTATCGCCTTTATAGACGATCAAGTGCTTCGAGAGCGGAATCAGGTGCTCTTCTTCCGTATTGGTTTCAGGATCTTTGATGATCAGCTTCTTTTTGCCGCGAACGTTCCCTTGTAAATCCACCACTCCATCGATCTTGGCAATTTCCGCTGCATCCTTGGGCCGACGTGCTTCAAAGAGCTCCGCCACGCGAGGAAGACCACCCGTGATGTCCTTGGTCTTGGTGACCTTACGCGGTGTTTTCGCCATGCGTTGACCCGCTTGGACCTTCTCCCCGTCCTTCACCTCAATATGCGCTCCTGCAGGAATGCTATACGCCGCCACAACCGCACCGGCCGCATCCACAATTGCGATTTGAGGATGGAGATCCTCTTTGTGCTCAATGATGACCGTCCCGACCGATTTGGTCGTTTCATCCACTTCCTTCTTCATTGTCACCCCTTCCAAGATATCCTTGAACTCCACTCGACCCGCCTTTTCGGTTAAGATCGAGATGTTGTACGGATCCCACTGGACGAAACTCAGACCTTTTTTCACTTTTCCACCCTCGGGAACGGAGATCATGGAACCGATGACCACAGGGTAACGTTCCAACTCACGCCCGTCCGACGCATGGACACTGATAAACCCGTTCTTATTCAAAACGATGTCATGACCTTCCAGCGCTTTCACCGTTTTTAGATCGGTGTACTGCACGGTTCCGTCATTCTTTGCCTTGATTTGCGGCTGCTTAAATACCTGTGAGGCAGTTCCACCGATGTGGAAGGTACGCATCGTCAGCTGGGTTCCAGGTTCCCCGATGCTTTGGGCAGCGATGATACCCACCGCCTCCCCTAACTTTGCTTCTTGGTTTGTGGCCAAATTCAGCCCGTAGCAAGAGATGCAAACCCCGCGCTTCGTTTCGCAGGTCAAAGCGGATCGGATCTTCACCCTTTCCTGACCTAAATCTTCAATGGCCGCAGCTGCTTTTTCACTGATCATTTCTCCCGCAGCCACCACCTTCTTTTTGCTCACCGGATCCACGATGTCGTCACAGCTCACCCGGCCATAGATACGATCCCGCAAGCGAACGATCTCATCGTCCCCTTCCATGATCGCTTTGACCCAGATGCCACGATCTGTACCGCAATCCTGTTCACGAATAATGATATCCATCGCCACGTCGCACAATTTACGAGTCATATAACCCGAATCAGCCGTCTTCAAGGCGGTATCCGCCAAGCCTTTACGGGCTCCGTGGGTACTAATGAAATACTCCAAGACAGAGAGGCCCTCACGGAAACTTGCCGTGATCGGACGTTCGATAATTTCTCCTGACGGTTTCGCCATCAAGCCGCGCATTCCGGCCAACTGACGGACCTGATTTCGGTTTCCTCGCGCACCCGAATCCACCATCAGATACACAGGGTTAAAGTCCTTACGACCTTCGTTGTGCTCCAAGGTGCGATACATGGCAGAGGAAATTTCCTCCGTTGCTTGCGTCCAAATATCTACAATCTTGTTGTAACGCTCTCCGTCGGTGATCGCGCCCATCCGATACTGCTTTTCGACTTGGCTGACCGATCCACGGGCCTTCTCAATCACCGCAGGTTTCTCCTCGGGAATGATCATGTCATTGATTCCGATGGATACACCCGCACGAGTGGCTGATTTAAAGCCTAAATCTTTCAGCTTATCCAAGCAGACCACGGTAGCGGCATGACCGCATACTTCGTAGCAGCGGAGAATGATTTCCCCCAACTGCTTCTTGCCTGAGGGCTTGTTGATAAAACCAAGTTCCTTGGGCCAGATGCTGTTAAACTCCACGCGCCCTGGAGTGGTTTCAATAAACTTTTTCGATCCATCTCCAAAAGTGGTCTGTAAACCAAAGTCAGGATTCTTAAACAAAATCCAGTCGTGGGTCTTCAGGCTCTTTTCCGACAGTGCGAAATCTACCTCGTCTGCGTTGGAGAAAGCCGTCAGACGCTTCTTCGCTTTGTCCCCCTTCTCCGTTGTCCGAAGCGGGTTTTGCGTAATGTAGTAGCACCCTAAGGTGATGTCTTGGCTAGGTGTGGTAATCGGTCGGCCATTGCTCGGCCCGAAAATATTGTTCGGGGCCAACATCAAAAGCCTGGCCTCGAGCTGAGCTTCAACGCTCAACGGAATATGAACCGCCATCTGATCGCCGTCAAAGTCCGCATTGTAGGCCGTACAGACCAACGGATGAATCCGAATGGCATCTCCTTCGATCAATTTAGGCTCAAACGCCTGAACGGAGAGACGATGCAACGTCGGGGCACGATTTAAGAGCACCGGATGTTCCCGAGTTACTTCATCGAGCGTATCCCAAACGATGGCCTCTTTGCGCTCAATCATCTTTTTTGCCGAGCGGACGGTGTGAACCTGGCCCAGCTCTTTCAAACGACGAATAATAAACGGCTCAAACAACACCAAGGCCATCTTCTTAGGTAAGCCGCACTCGTTGAGTTTCAGTTCCGGCCCGATGACGATGACCGAACGTCCTGAGTAATCCACTCGTTTACCCAAAAGATTCATACGGAACCGACCGGTCTTACCCTTCAACATGTCCGAGAGTGATTTCAGAGGACGGTTTCCTGCGCCCGTGACAGCTCGGCCGTGTCGGCCGTTATCCATCAAGGCATCGACCGACTCCTGCAACATTCTCTTCTCGTTCCGAATAATCACCTCTGGGGTCTTCAACTGCAGAAGATTCCGCAAGCGATTATTCCGGTTGATCACACGCCGATATAAATCATTCAAGTCGGAGGTGGCAAAGCGACCCCCTTCAAGTGGCACCAACGGACGCAGATCAGGAGGAATGACAGGGAGCACCTCCAAAACCATCCACTCCGGTCGCGATCCTGCATTCAAGAATCCTTGAACCAGCTTCAAGCGCTTCGCGACCTTCTTACGGGTCTGCTTGCTCTTGGTCGTCTCAAGTTGCTGCTCTAACTCGGTGACCAACTCATCCAAATCAATTTTCTTAAAGACATCGCGAATCGCCTCGGCACCCATTTTGGCAACGAAAGAATCACCAAACTGCTCCTGAGCCTCGCGATATTCTGTTTCGGTGAGCAACTGCTTGGGCTTGAGGGGGGTCTTCCCTTCATCAATGACAAGGTAATCCTCGTAATAGATCACTCGTTCGAGATCGCGCGCCGTCATGTCCATCATCAATCCCAATCGGCTAGGCATACATTTGTAGAACCAGATATGGCTAACTGGCACGGCCAGCTCGATGTGCCCCATCCGCTCGCGACGAACTCGTGCCAAGGTGACTTCCACCCCGCAACGATCGCAAATCACCCCTTTAAACTTAATCCGCTTATACTTTCCGCAAGAACACTCGTAATCCTTCGTCGGCCCGAAAATCCTTTCACAAAATAAACCACCCTTTTCCGGCTTAAAGGTCCGGTAGTTGATGGTTTCAGGATTCTTGGTCTCTCCACGGCTCCAAGAGAGAATCGATTCGGGCGAAGCCACCGTAATGCTGACTTCGTCAAAACCTACGCTTCTCTCCATTCCGAGGATTTCACGTGCCGATTGGGTCTGTTGGTTCATGGGATAGTTTTTTCTTGGGGTAGTGGGTTAGGCTGTGGCAACAAGGATATCGGGTTTCTGCAAGTCTTCGTCAACGACGCGACTCCGCTCGCCGACTTTGATATCCAAGCACAAGCTCTGCATCTCTTTGATCAACACGTTAAACGACTCCGGGGTTCCGGCTTCGAGGGAATTATCACCTTTGACAATACTCTCGTAGATCCGAGTCCGCCCAGCGACGTCGTCCGATTTGACGGTGAGGAGTTCCTGAAGGGTGTAAGCGGCGCCATAGGCTTCCATCGCCCAAACCTCCATCTCTCCATACCGTTGGCCACCATACTGCGCCTTGCCACCCAACGGCTGCTGGGTCACCAAGGAGTACGGTCCGACCGCTCGGGCATGAATCTTGTCCGCCACCAAGTGATGGAGCTTGAGCATATAGATCAAGCCAACAACCACCCTCTGGTCGAAAGGATCGCCCGTGCGCCCGTCGATCAAGGTAGATTTACCATCCTCATCCAAATGAGCCTTTTTCAAGAACTCACGGATCTTGGTTTCGTTAATTCCGTCGAAGACAGGGGTCGCCACATTGAATCCCAGAGCTTTCGCCGCGATTCCTAAATGGGTTTCCAGCACCTGTCCCACATTCATACGAGAAGGCACTCCCAGCGGATTTAAAATAATATCCACAGGAGTTCCGTCCGGCAGAAACGGCATATCTTCTTCAGGCACAATTCGAGCCACGACACCTTTGTTTCCGTGCCGGCCCGCCATCTTATCACCCACCGAGATCTTTCTCTTAGCGGCGACATAGACCTTCACCTGCTTGATAATTCCGGGGTCAATATCTTCCCCAGACTCGAGCCGCTCCATCTCCATATCCTTCTCGTTCGAGAGCTGATTAAACTTCTGCTCATAGCTCGAGATGATCTCGCGGATTTTGATCCGGATCGGACTGGGATCGATTTCGATGTGGTTGTAGACGTCGGCAATCTTGCGAAGCAGCGTCTTGGTGATCTTACGGTTGGCCGGAATGATAATTTCACCCGTCTCCGCATTGACTACATCCAAGGGAATCTTTTCGTTAAGCAGGATATTCGAAAGCGCTTGAGTCAGCTCTTCCTTCATCTCCGCATGCTTCTTGATGTACTTGTCATCCACGCCCTTGGCATGCCGTTTGGCTTCGCCCGGAGCTAATTTGATAACGTCTTTCTTCAGAGCCCCGCCTGTCGTTTTTACATCCATCACGATTCCCGCGGAACCGGAAGATACGACCAAGGAGCTATCTTTTACATCAGCCGCTTTTTCACCGAAGATGGCACGGAGAAGACGCTCTTCTGGCGCCAATTCCGTCTCACTTTTCGGGGTAATTTTGCCAACGAGGATATCGCCTGCCTTTACCTCCGCGCCGATGCGCACAACGCCATCAGTCCCTAGGTTTTTCAAGGCTTCATCCCCAACATTAGGAATGTCCCGTGTGATTTCTTCAGGACCAAGCTTGGTGTCCCGAGCAGAAATCTCAAACTCCTCAATATGAATGCTGGTGTAAACGTCTTCCTTCACCAAACGCTGGCTGAGCAGAATTGCGTCTTCGAAGTTGTAACCGTGCCAAGGCATAAACGCGACGACCACGTTCCGGCCTAAGGCCAACTCTCCTTGATCAGTGCAAGGACCATCCGCAATGACCATTCCTTTGGTCACCCGCTGGCCAACTTTCACCACAGGACGCTGGTTGACGCACGTTCCGTTGTTCGAGCGCATAAATTTGAGAAGATCGTAAACGTAGACGCCCTTTTCAGGGTCGGTCTTCATCCGCTTCCGGTTTTCAGGCGCCTCGCCATCCTCAGTCACAATGACCTGACGCGCGGTGACCGAGGCAACTTTGCCCGGGCCCTCACTCAGAATCATCGCGTGGGAATCGCGAGCTACCTTCGATTCCATTCCAGTTCCGACGACCGGAGCCTCGGAAATCAGCAAAGGAACCCCTTGGCGCTGCATGTTTGAGCCCATCAAGGCTCGGTTGGCGTCGTCGTGCTCGAGGAACGGAATCAAGGATGCCGCTACCGAGACCAACTGTTTCGGAGACACGTCCATGTAATGGACCTTATCCGGCTCAACTTCTAAGAATTCGCCACGATATCGCACCGAGACACGCGGCGAGGTAAACTTCCCGTGACCATCCACCGCCGTGTTGGCTTGGGCCACGATAAAGTTCTCCTCTTGATCTGCCGTGAGGAAATCATATTCCTCCTTCACGCGACCATTTTCTACTTTGCGATACGGGGTTTCGATAAAGCCGAATTCGTTAATTTTACCGAACGTCGAGAGACTCGAGATCAGTCCGATGTTCGGACCTTCCGGAGTTTCAATCGGACAGATCCGCCCGTAATGGGACGGATGCACGTCACGAACTTCGAAGCCCGCACGCTCCCGGCTTAGACCCCCGGGTCCAAGCGCGGACAAACGCCGCTTGTGAGTCATTTCGCTCAAGGGATTGGTTTGATCCATCAATTGAGAAAGCTGACTGCGCCCGAAGAAATCCCGAATCATCGCGGAAAGTGCTTTCGGATTGATCAGTTTCTGCGGTGTCATTCCCTCGGTATTCACGTCAAATAGGGTCATCCGTTCTTTCACCAGTCGCTCGGTACGGCTTAACCCCGTTCGGCACTGATTTGAAAGAAGCTCGCCCACCGTACGAACACGGCGGCTGCCCAAATGATCGATGTCATCCGTGGTTCCCTCACCCAACCGAAGATTGATTAGGTAACTCGTCGCAGCGACCACGTCTTCACGAGTAAGAATACGGGTCAGAAGATCGGTCTGCAGACCTAGCTTCTGGTTCAGTTTATGCCGACCCACACGACCAATGTCGTAACGTTTCGGATCAAAAAAGAGCCGCTTGAGAAGTGCTTTGGCATTCGTCACTGTCGGTGGATCGCCAGGGCGCAACCGCCGATAGATTTCTTTTAAGGCTCCTTCGGTATCTTTCGTCGGATCTTTTTTCAAGCACTTCAAGATCGTATCGTCGACGCGAATATCGACCACCTCTGCGCTTTTCATTCCTAAGTCGAGAAGTTGGCGAACCACTCCCTTGGTCAAAGGCTCAAAAGCACGCGCCACCACCAAATCTGCATTGGCCGTGTCTCGCACCTCTTTAATCAAAACCTTTTGACTCAACTCATTTTCTTCAAGATCTTCAGCCAACTTGAGATTCTCAAGTCGGTAAAAGAGCGAGATAATCTCTTCGTCCGTGCTGTAGTCCAAGGCACGTAGAAGGGTGGTCAGAAGAAACTTGCGACGCCGTTTCCGACGATCCAAGTGAACGTAAAGTAAGTCGGAGGTATCGTAAGAAACCTCCAGCCAAGAACCCCGATCCGGGATAATCCGATAGCTATGCAGCAACTTTCCGTTGGCATGCACGCTGGATTCAAAACAGATCCCGGGGGAACGATGGAGCTGGCTGACAATCACCCTCTCCGCTCCGTTCACCACAAAGGTTCCCTGTTTCGTCATTAAGGGGAGCTCCCCCATGTACACCCTCTCTTCAATCGTCGATCCGTCGTTATGCAAAACGAAGGTCACGTAAAGAGGAGCGGCATAGGTTACTCCTTCGCGCAGGCATTCGATCGGCCCATTCTTGGCCTTGCCGAGTTCGTAATGACTAAAATCAAGTTTGATCTTCTCGTCATATGACTCAATCGGGAAGACCTCACGGAAGACGGCTTGTAAACCGACGTCGCTCTTCCGTTGCTTCGGGTTAGTGCCTTCTTGGAGGAAGGCACGGTAAGAGTCTAACTGAACCTCCATGAGGTTCGGCATCTCCACCGTCTCGGGCAACCGCCCGAAATTTACCCGCTCGACTTTGGTCGATTTTGCCATGCTGCGTACTCCTTATCCCAGTTTCCTGGGGATTGGTTTATTTGACCTCTACTTTAGCGCCTGCGGCTTCGAGCTTCTTTTTAATCTCAGCAGCCTCTTCCTTAGTTGCACCTTCCTTCAGGGTCTTCGGCGCACCTTCGACGAGTGCTTTGGCGTCGGCGAGGCCGAGTCCAGGCACCACGGTGCGAACTTCCTTGATGACGCCGATCTTATTGGCACCAGCGTCCTTCAAGACGACTTCAAAAGTTGTCTTTTCTTCCGCGGGAGCAGCACCACCTGCAGCGGCACCACCAGCGGCGGCAACGGCTACGGGAGCAGCTGCGCTCACACCCCATTTATCTTCAAGTTTTTTGACCAGTTCCGACGCTTCAAGAACGGTTAATCCGCTCAAGGTCGTCACTACTTCTTCTAGATTTACTGCCATTTTGTTTCTCCTTCCCCTGCTCGTTGTTTCCAAGAGCTGAGGTGTTCAATGTTTGCCTTGGTTAGCCGATCACACCCGTGATCGAATTATCCCGGAAAGGCTCCCGGGCTAACACGAGGTTGTTGCCTTTCATCTACAGATTACGCACCCGCTGCCGGGGCTGCCTCCGCTTTGCTCTTCATAACGCGAGCCAAACGAGCTCCAGGTTCCGCCAAAAGGCGGGCCAAGGTCGAAGCCGGCGCTGAAATCGCTCCCAAAAGACGAGCTCGCAAAACTTCGGCTGAAGGAAGATCTGCCAACATCACAATATCACTCACCCCTAAGACCTTCCCATCCATCAACCCAGAACGAAGACTCGGACGGGTGAACTCAGCTTTAAAGGTCTTGATTACCTTGGCCGCCGCAGGCGCATCTTTTCCGCCAGAAACAATCGCGGTTTGTCCGGTTAAATCTTTACCTAACCCCGCTAAAACTTCTTCCCCAATGGCTCGCTTGAAGAGTGTGTTTTTCACTACCTTCACTGCGGCACCTACTTTGCGTAAACGGCCACGCAGCTCAGAAAACTCAGCCACTTTCATTCCGGTATAATCCAGCACAATGAGGTAAGGAGAGGACTTGACCCACTCCCGAATCGTATCGATGACTAATGCTTTTTCTTCTTTCATAAAAATCTTTCCTTCTAGTCGTCCGAACCAGCCGCAGCATCTGCCACAGCCAATGGAATTCCTGGCGAAAAGGTTGCCGAGAGAACACAGTTCTGCAGGTACTTGCCTTTCGCCCCAGCCGGGCGTGCCCGGGAAACCGATTCGATCACCGCATTCACATTTTCACCCAGCGCTTTATCTTCAAAACTCAATTTTCCGCAGCTGACATGCAGGTTCGAACCTTTATCAATTTTAAATTCCACTCGCCCTGCCTGACACTCTTTCACCGCTTTCGCGGTATCCTCGGTCACCGTCCCAGTTTTCGGATTAGGCATCAAGCCACGTGGTCCGAGAACTTTGCCAAGCTTACGGACTTCGATCATCGCATCCGGAGTTGCGACCGCGACGTCGAAATCGGCCCAGCCCTCCTGCACCTTTTTGATTAAATCCGCATAGCCTACGGCAACGGCGCCTGCAGCTTTACCTGCCTCGGCAGCTGCGCCCTGGGCGAATACGATCACTCGAACAGTTTTTCCTGAGCCATGGGGCAAACTCACCGTGCCGCGCACCACTTGGTCGCTCTGCTTGGGATCCACACCCAAATGAAACGAAAGATCTACGCTCGGGTTACCCTTGCTCTTCCCCGCGGGCATCTTCTTCAGAAGAGCCACTGCTTCGGTCACATGATAACGCTTCTTCGGGTCCAACAATTTGCTGGCTTCCGTGAATCGACGACTTGGTTTCTTGGCCATAGACAAAATCTCCTTAGTCCGCAATCTCCAGCCCCATTTGACGAGCCGTTCCTGCAATCGTGCGGAAAGCGGCTTCATCCGAAGCCGCGTTCAAATCGTTACGTTTGATCTTCACAATATCCATCACCTGCTTTTTTGTGATCTTTCCTACTTTCAAACGGTTCGCCTCTTTCGATCCCGAGGCAAGACCTGCTGCCTTTTTCAATAGCACAGAGGCCGGCGGGCTCTTCGTAATGAAAGTGAATGTCTTATCCTTATAAACCGTGATCACCACGGGGAAAATATTTCCAGCTTCCTTGGCCGTCCTAGCGTTAAACTCTTTGCAAAACGCCATGATGTTCACGCCCTGCTGACCCAACGCCGGCCCCACCGGAGGAGCCGGATTCGCCGCCCCAGCGGGAATCTGTAAACGAATAATTCCTGTAATTTCTTTTGCCATAAAACTAGTTCCTTTCTACCTGCCAATATTCCAACTCAACCGGAGTGGAGCGTCCGAAAATCGATACCGCCACGCGGACCCGACCCCGCTCCGTATCCACTTCCTCCACCACGCCCTCCTGGCTCTGGAAAGGACCATCCCCCACCTTGACTCGATCTCCCACTGCAAAAATAATCTTCGGAGTAATCTTCTCCTCTTTTTCACGAATCTGGCTCAACATCCCTTCGACTTCATCCGGCTTCATGGGCGTTGGCCGATCGCCATCCGCAAAACCTAGAACTCCGGGCGTCTCTTTCACAAAATACCAAGGCACCTCGTGCAGTTTTTTTTCTGCATCATACAACTCCATCTTCACAAAAATATAACCCGGATATAGCTTTCGCTCCGTCTCCACCTTCTTCCCCCGCTTGATTTCGGAAATTCTTTCCGTCGGAATGATCACCTCCTGCACCACCTCCCCCAACTCCTCTGTCTTGATCCGGCTCAACATATGACGCTTCACATTTGTCTCCTGACCGGAAAGAACATGCACCGCAAACCAGCGGGCCTCAGAAGAAACTGTGACGACTTCGTTCATCGATTAAAACCTCACCATCCAGCCCACGACGCGGCTAATCAGAAAATCGAAACCCGAGGTGTACGCGGCCAGAACTAGGGTCGTCAGCGCTACCACAGTCGTGCTGTCGATCAGCTCCCGATACTTTTTTACGCCCGACTCACTCGGATCCCACGGCCAAGAGCACTTCACTAGTTCACCGTGAACCTCGCCGACAAACTTTGAAATCTTGGACCGCTGCAGAAAAAGGACAGCCAGAACGCCCAAGGAAACAACTCCTAGGACGACCGTTCCGACCCAACTTCCGCCAATTTTCCAAGCTTCCATTTTTTCTTTCTCCCTTTGTGAAAGTGCAGGGCAGGAGGGACTCGAACCCCCAACCGACGGTTTTGGAGACCGCTACTCTACCAATTGAGCTACTGCCCTCCTCTTCCGTCCGGCTGGGGAGGACCCACTCCAAGGAGCGAGCTCTTCCCTCCGGTCTGTTTCGTGACGGTTAAGCCACGATTTCGGTGACGCGACCGGCGCCTACCGTTTTTCCACCTTCACGGATGGCAAAGCGGATCTGCTTTTCCATCGCGATCGGGGTAATCAGCTCGACTTCGATGTCGACATTGTCTCCGGGCATCACCATTTCCACCCCGGCCTTCAAAGTCACCACACCCGTTACGTCCGTCGTACGGAAGTAGAACTGAGGGCGATATCCGTTGAAGAAAGGGGTATGACGGCCACCCTCATCCTTGCTCAAAACATACACCGTGGCTTTAAACTTGGTGTGCGGCTTGATCGTTCCCGGCTTGGCGATCACCTGACCGCGCTCTACATCCTCTTTTTTCGTGCCGCGGAGGAGCAGACCAACGTTATCGCCCGCTTCTGCGGTATCGAGAAGCTTGCGGAACATTTCCACGTCCGTCACCACTGTCTTGGCGGTCGGCTTGATTCCGACGATTTCCACCTCTTCCATTTTCTTAAGGATGCCACGCTCCACCCGGCCCGTGACCACGGTGCCACGACCTTCAATGTTAAACACATCCTCGACCGGCATGAGGAAAGGCTGATCCTTCGGACGGTCGGGGATCGGGATAAACTTATCCACCGCATCCATCAACTCCATGATGCACTTGGCCGCATCACTTTTGGGATCGCCCGATTCGAGGGCTTTGAGAGCACTTCCCTTGATGATCGGAATCTTGTCTCCAGGGAACTCATACTTGGTCAGGAGCTCACGGACTTCCACTTCCACCAATTCGAGCAAATCTTTGTCGTCCACCATGTCCACCTTGTTCAGGAAGACGACCAACGCCGGCACGCCCACCTGACGAGCCAACAAAATATGTTCGCGGGTCTGCGGCATCGGACCGTCCGCTGCGCTGACCACCAAAATAGCACCGTCCATCTGCGCCGCACCCGTGATCATGTTCTTCACGTAATCGGCGTGTCCCGGACAATCAACGTGCGCGTAATGACGCGTGCCCGTGGCGTACTCCACGTGGGAGGTGTTGATCGTGATTCCGCGCTCTTTTTCTTCAGGCGCATTATCGATTTGATCGTAGGCGCGAGCTTCGGCCAAACCGCTCTTGGATAAAATCGTCGTGATCGCTGCGGTTAATGTGGTTTTCCCGTGATCAACGTGCCCAATGGTTCCGATGTTGACGTGGGGTTTCGAACGGTTGAATGCCTCTTTCGCCATAAATTCTAATCTCCTTGCCTTGCGGTTTCAGATCTTTCTGTTCGCCGGATCGGAACTCCGCCGTCAGTGTCCCCACTCGGGGTTTCACCGCGACCGAGCCCATGACCGGGTTTGAACCGGTGACCTCGTCCTTACCAAGGACGTGCTCTACCAACTGAGCTACATGGGCGAGATGGAATTCGAAATGAAT
>Ga0214919_10001048_pt1 | contig 46697 bp, 53 predicted proteins | sample LL1503_MetaG_FD_177994 | JGI IMG/M metagenome (GOLD analysis project Ga0214919, IMG submission 177994) | Freshwater microbial communities from Lake Lanier, Atlanta, Georgia, United States - LL-1503 | ecosystem: Environmental > Aquatic > Freshwater > Lake | place: USA: Georgia | collected... | reverse complement strand
ATCATCGCCTCAAATTGCTCATCGCGTCGACTGCCCTTACCTACATTGCCAGGATTGATACGATACTTGGCGAGGAGTTTTGCGCACTCAGGGTAGGTCTGTAAAAGCTTATGTCCGTTAAAATGAAAATCGCCCACGATCGGAACATGACAATTTCTTTGTTTTAGCTCTTCGAAAATCTTTGGGATGGCATCCGCAGAAGCTTCATTATTCACTGTGACTCTGACAATTTCAGAACCGGCTTTCCATAACTCAAAAACCTGCGCTACGGTTTTTTCAACATCCGCTGTATCGGTATTGGTCATGGATTGAACCACAATAGGCGAGCCACCCCCCACAGGAACAGATCCCACCATCACTTGATAGGTTGGTTTTTTAATTAAAATTTCTTTCATTTATATTATAATAATCAATAATTTATTGAATTAAGTTAATTCTTTTTATAGATCTTGTGGTCTTATCTTTAACCTGTCCTGCGAGCTGTCCACAAGCGGCATCAATATCATCCCCACGCGTTTTTCGGACCGTCACAATATAATCTTGGTTCATGAGCACTTCTTTAAATTTACGAATTTGTTCACTGGAAGAACATTTATATCCGCTATTGGGGAATGGATTAAAAGGGATTAAATTAAATTTACACGGCACGTCTTTTACAATTTTAAGTAAGGCTTTTGCGTCATCCGCCGAATCATTAATGCCATCTAACATCACATATTCAAACGTCACAAAGTCTCTGGGTGCTTTTTCTAAATAACGCTGACACCCCGCCATCAATTCTTTAATAGGAAACTTTTTATTGATAGGCACTATCTCATCCCTCAATTTATCATTCGATGCATGAAGAGAAACTGCTAATGCCACTGGACAATCTTCTTTTAAACGATCCATCGCGTTGACGAGCCCACTGGTAGAGAGTGTGACGCGACGTCGACTTAAGCCATAAGCCCTATCGTCTAACATGAGCTTCATCGCACTCACCACGTTGTCATAATTGGCGAGCGGTTCGCCCATCCCCATCATCACCACATTACTGATAATGCGCTCAGTATTAGGAAGTCCGTTATAGCCTTCTTGTTGTCTGATATGAAAATTAGCTAACCAAAGTTGTCCAATAATTTCAGCGGCCGTTAAATTACGATTAAACCCTTGCCGACCGGTGGAGCAGAATGTGCACTCTAGTGCACACCCTACTTGAGATGAAATACATAAAGTACCTCTATCATCTTCTGGAATAAACACAGTTTCAATACCGTTATTCCCACCCACATCGAATAACCATTTACGTGTGCCGTCGTCCGACATCGCATCACTCATGATGCTCGGAAATTGGATGGTGGTTTTATCTATTAGTACTTCACGAAATACTTTAGAAATATCCGTCATCTCATTGAAATCAATAAGACTTTCTTGATAAATCCAATGCATCAACTGACGGGCTCGATAAGGCTTTTCACCGAACGTTTCCATATATGAAACGAGGTGCTCGTAGTCCAAATCGAGCAAGTTAGTCATTTAAAAATTAACCGAAGAAGTACTTGATTTCGTTTTTAGCGTTATCCGATGAATCAGAACCATGCACCGCATTCGCATCAATGCTTTCTGCAAAGTCAGCACGGATTGTTCCAGGGGCTGCTTCTTTAGGATTAGTCGCACCCATCAAATCACGGTGTTTTAAAACGGCATTTTCACCCTCTAAAGCCTGGATCATGACAGGGCCCGAAATCATAAATTTCACTAAATCGTTAAAGAAAGGGCGGGCTTTGTGAACAGCATAAAAACCTTCTGCCTCTTGTTGAGATAAATGCGTCATTTTAGCTTTGATAATTTTTAAGCCTGCATTTTCAAAGCGCGTGTAGATTTGACCGATTACATTTTTTTTAACAGCATCAGGTTTAATAATAGATAAGGTTTGTTCGATTGCCATTCTTTAATACTCCTAGTTGAGATTTAACACCATTGAAAAGACTGTTAAAATAACATTTTTAGAAGGTTTAATAAAGAACAAAGCTTAATGCAACAGACCTATTTAACCACCGCGATGTATCATTTTGTGGGTCTGCCTCACTTTAAAACCCTACGCGAACCGTTACTTCAATTTTGTATGTCGCGTGAGATTAAAGGCACTCTTCTTTTGGCTGATGAAGGGATTAATGGCACGGTGGCGGGATCTGAAAAATCAATTCATGAATTACTTGATTACTTAAAAAACGATTCCATCTTTGGGGGCAACTTTAAAAATTTGGGCCATAAAGAATCTTGGTCAGACAAACACCCCTTCTATCGTATGAAGGTGAAGTTAAAGAAAGAAATCGTGACGCTAGGTGTTCCTGGTGTATCGCCCACTAAAGTGGTGGGCACCTATGTGAAGCCTCAAGATTGGAACGCCATCATAAACGATCCTGAAGTAGTCTTGATTGATACACGTAACGATTATGAATATGCGATTGGCACTTTCAAAAATGCAGTGAATCCAAAAACCAATACCTTCCGAGAATTCCCCGAATATGTGAAGACGCATTTTGATCCAAAAAAACATAAAAAGGTCGCGATGTTTTGTACCGGTGGCATTCGCTGTGAAAAAGCTTCTTCTTATATGATCAACGAAGGCTTTGATGAGGTCTATCATTTAGAAGGTGGCATTCTCAAATACTTAGAAGAAGTCGATCCTGAGAAAAGTTTATGGCAAGGCGAATGCTTTGTATTTGACCAAAGAGTTGCGATTAAGCATGGGTTAGAGGTGGGTGAATTTGATCAATGTTATGCCTGTCGGTATCCTTTATCCGCGGATGATTTGCAAAGCGACAAATATACGCCTGGCATATCCTGTCCTCATTGCTTTAATACACACACCCCAGAGAAATTAAAAAGCTTAACTGAGCGTCAACGACAAGTCATTCTTGCTAAAAAGCGTGGCACACATCATATCGGCAGCTAGTCTTTTAAGCATTTCTTTAAAAAACTAAAAACCTTATCTTAAATATTGTTTTGTTGTCTATTGTTAATAAATCTATTTATAATGAGTCTCAATTCATTACAAATAGATCTCCTTATGACAACTAAGCCTCCTGCACAAACTCCTTTTGATGATGAGATTTCACTGCTAGATATGATCCAATTCTTTAAAGATAATTTAAGAGGAATTCTTTTTTTTGTAATGATAGGTGGTATCTTAGGCGGTATTCTCGGAAAAATTTTAGGGCCCGTGTATGAAGGCTCAATGCTCATTGCACCCGCCAAGGTTGCAGGAAATTTTGTGGTCGATCCCAAGATCACACTGACAAAATTAGAAATGAATAGCTACTACCCAAAAGAAACTTTTTTAATTTGTAACCCTAAGTTTTATAAGGATAAGGATAAGGATAAGGATAAGGATAAGGATATTGACTACGATATGTCTGATATTGTCAAAACTTCCATCACGAGAGATGGCACACTTCTGTCACTCAAAATGTATGATAGAGATAAATCAGTTATTAAAAATTGTCTCGAGAGTGTCGAGTCCAACATTCAATCAAGTCAACATATCATTGCAGAACCCATCATCGAGATGAAAAAAAATGAATTAGCTTTAGCAGAGAATAAACTTCAAATCAGTGAAGAATTTAGAAACAAATTAAACGATAAGCAATTAAAAGATTTAAAAACAAATGAATTGCGATTTTCAACCGATGTGCTGTATGCGAATATCGTACTTAGCAACGCCTCTGAAATTAAAACACTTATGGACCAATTAAATAAATTAAAAACCGACCTCTCGTCAGAGCAAACAAAACAAGCAAGTAAAGTGCTTCCAATCAATATTGAAAAAAAATCTTTCCCATCATTGAAATATGGCATGCTTTTAGGATTATTTTTAGGTTTCGGTTTGGGAATATTTATTTCTCTCATAAGACAAATCAAGGTTTAATTTTTATAAAAAATTAAACTCAATGCTTCTAGCTAAAATTAAGAAAAAATTTCTCAAAGACCCGCTGAAATATCTTGAGCTCATCTTCTTAAGCTTAATGCTCTTGAGCTTACCGAGTTTCGAAGCCCCAAAAAATATCTTCCTGATTCTTTTTTTAGCCACCTCCCTCTACCGTCAATTTATCAAAAAAACAAAAGACTCCTGGAAACCCTGGGACTGGATTTTTTTAAGCTACATTGCATCTGCGTTTTTAAGTGCCATCTTTGCGGGTATCCCAAACGGTGATGAGTGGGGCGGCTTTAGAAGTTTTTTAATCTGGACTGGATTTGCCTGGCTCTTAAGTCGCACAAGATATGAGAATAAAGAAATTACCTGGATCATGTGGGTAACCATTCTTGGAACATTGCCGCCCCTCGCATGGGGTTTAATCGAGAACATGGTGATCCACACCAAAGACACATTGCAACTTCATTCTGTGGGACACGTCAACCACTCGGCGATCTATCTCGGCATCATCTTAGGCGCTACCTTAAGTGTGACTTTGAGTACCTGGCGCGATGTGAGTTTTATTAAAAGACTCGGACTCATTCTATTGCCCATCCTATTCTTTGTGGCCATCATCATAGGCCAGAGCCGCGGTGTATTTGGCATCAGCCTCATCCGCTTGTCTTTAATTATCTTACTCATCCCAAACCCTAAAAAAATTAAGGCGGTGGCCTTCGCGCTCTTCGCGATTATTCTAGCCCTCATGCCAGTCATGAATGCCGCTATCATCCAAAAACAAATTGCCGTTCAAAATACTAACAACACCCTCTCTGACCGTGACCTTGTCTGGAATGTGTCGTTCGAGGCCGCACGTTTTTATCCGATCTTTGGTGTAGGCAACGGCAACTGGAATCGCATCACCTTGGAAGATCTTAAGAGGTCTAGGGAGGAAAGAGGCATTCCTTTTGATCCCACAAACTATAAACTCGATGCGGGTCACAGCCACAGCCTGTACCTCACCTCCCTTGTGGAGAGAGGTATCGTGGGCTTCATCGTCTTGATGGCCTTTATGGGGACATGGCTCGTAACCCTTTTTAGAAGCTACCAAAAACTCAAAACATCTAATCAGGGTTCTTACATCTGGGGTGCATCCTTGAGTGCATGGATCGTCACCTGCGGGGTAGGATTTGTCAACTCCACCTTCCATCACGAGCACGCGATCCTGGCCCTCCTCTTCCTGGGCCTTCACCTAAGCTACCTGAAATACCATTCCCCAATGCGCGCTAAACGGTATTAGCATGCCCATATTCGATCCATAGCAGACAGTTCGTTTCGCAAAATACATTTTTTTAGAAACAAGTCTTACACCAGGTCGGTCTTCTGGCGTACCAACAAATTCAATACCAGCGCGCTCTAAAGCCCCTTTAATAGACTCTATAACCCTAACCTGTCCAGCAGGAATACCTTCCTGCGTTTCAAAATGCCTACTCACTGAAAAAGACAGGTTCTTTTTCGTGATTTTCTAAGAACTCATATCTAACTGTTCGTTCAATTGCTTCCTCCAATCTAACTGGAGGAACAAATCCTGTTTTAGAAATCGCAGACTCATAAACAGAGTTAGCACAAAACTTCTTAACTCGTATTGAACTAATAGCTAGTTTTTTACGCGCAATAAACGCAATCAAATCGAATAACTTACCAACTAACAAACCGAGATAATACGGCAGTCTAAATTTAATTTTTCCAGAACGACCTAAAATTTCATTAACCCTCGCTACAAGGGTATTCATAGTAAAATCCGGTTTATCAATATAGTTATAAATGTGTACGCCAGGCTTGAAATCTATGGAATATTCGATAAAGGCAGCCACATTCTCTACATAGGCCATGGACTTTCTATTATGCCCATTACCTACCATAATGAATTTACCAGAAACAATTTGCTTTAGCAGATTATAAACATTACCCCGATTACGCTCACCGAAAACCACAGTTGGTCGAATAATAACAAGCGTTCTATTTTCCGGATCTTCAGTATGCCATGCTTTATAAACTTGCTCAGCTTCAAACTTAGTTCGTCCATAATCATGGAAAGGCTTGATTAAGCCAGATTCGTCCGTTTCTAAAGGTGCAAAACCATATACGGCAACAGAGCTGGTAAAAATGATTTTTGAAATACCTTTTTCTCGAGCAACGGTACAAATATTTTTTGCCCCCCTTACATTAACTTCATCATATAAACTTTTAGGGCTAACATCATCTTTATGCTCTGCAGCCAAGTTGATTAAAACTGCCGCTTTTGAAACAGCGGAGCGCAATTGATCAACGGATCTTACATCAGCAATCACAGTGGATCTCGCAAGAGCTTGATTTTGGATCTTATCAATAACAGTCAATTTGGCATTAGCATTAGCATTTAATAGTTTAAAAAGGCGTGTGCCAATAAAACCACTACCTCCGATGATATTAAAATTAATTGTCTTAATTTGAGTTAACTTAGAACTAGTCATAAATAAAAATTTATACGTACCCAGATCATAAATCTGATACTTCACAAACAAATATAAAAAAGCTTTTAGAGAACGTTAATATGGCAATATTTATCAATTTCACCTCTATTGTAAATAGGTCTGTAAAAATATCTTTTAAAAGTTGCAAAAGAAATGTAAGAAAAAAAATAAAGAGTAGATAAAAACAAACTTATCTTTTCCTCATGTCTATAAAGCTTCCACACCGACTTAGCCGCACGAATAGCATCGCTTGATCTAGAATCATGAACTACTGAATATCTCGCCAAATCGTATGGGCACCTGAGAACTTTGCCATTTTTTTTAATAGCTATGGACCAAGCCAAAAAGTCCTCTGCTCTATAATTCGCAGAAATCTCACCAAATGAAAAATCAGGAAATTTGCTTCTATCTATTACTATCGTCAAACACCCTAAATAACGTGTCATATGATGTAAATGCCATCCAATAGAGCTTGGGCCGCTTAAACGACGACCTATCAAATGTCCGCTTTCAGATATAAAGCGATAATCAGAAAAAGTAATACTTGCATCAGTATGCTGCATAAAAGAAATCTGAACCGATAGTTTTTGCGGCATCCACTCATCATCGGCATCCAAAAAAGCTAAAAATCTTCCACTCGCGGCCCTGATGGCTTCATTACGAGCATTTACAACGCCCATGTTTTTCTCGAGTCTTATTAACCTAATACGCTCATCAGAGCGAGCATATTCTTTTAATAAATCAAAACTTCCATCTGTTGATCCATCATCGACAATTATATGCTCATATAAAACATCATCCTGACAACGAACAGTTGCAATAACCCGCGGCAAAAATTTAGCTGCATTATAAGCAGGTGTAATAACAGTTACCAAAGGTAAGGACATATTGATATCCAATAAACAGAATTTACAAAATATAATTCACTTAGCTAATTAATCAGACTCCACCTGAGCAATATATCCAATAACAACTGGATCGTTAAGCAAAACAATATCAATTAATTGCTCGGTTTTAGTAAATTAAAGGTGATTGTGCCTAACCTTAAAATTAACGCCAATCTTTGCGGTTATCACCTAACTCAAACAATCTTTCTATCCTTTAATGAAATCATCAATGTCGACTACTCAACAATCTAAATCTATTGTGAATAATTTAACATCTAGAATACCACTGATAAAGTCTTTGCAAACTTTAATTAGGTATATCATTTACAAACTTTTTAATTAGTCTTTAATAAAGCAAAGAGAAAGCAAAATATCTTCTAAGAATTCTTGGAATCAATTTCTTAATTTTTAAAAAGATGTATATTTTTAAGTAATTAAAGTTGGATAGATTTCTAATGGCGGATGAAAGAATCTCCAAATCACCGAGAGAGGAGTATTCACTCGAAACTCCGCCAAGCTCATAAATTACATACCCACTCTTAAAAACAGGTAAAGAGCCTAATCCTTTAGGAAAACTTTTAGATATTAAATCAAAATCTGCCGCAATGCGGTAGTTGATATTATAGTCCTTATGATCTGATGGTAAAATCAATCCTTGATGGCAATACCCGTATCCTGAAAGTTTAATAAAATCAGGCCATTCTCTTTGACTTTCTGGATCACGGACAATCACTTCAAGGATTCCAACATCTTCACAATTTAAATAAGGGTCTCCAAAGACAACATCTCCTGCATTCAAATAATGAACCAACGGGGTTCTTAAAATTGCTCGACCTTTATTCATTGCATCATATATGCCTTGATCTTTCTCTGAGATAAACAGTATTGATAGATTTTTTTGATACCTTCTGACAACTTTTTTTGTTGAATCAATTGATCCACCATCTACAACTATTATTCTCTTGGGTTTTGTATTACAGCACTGAAGTGAATTGAGTGTTTTTTCTAAACCCATTGCATTATTAAAGGTAACTGTAACAACAGTAATTTTATTGTTAATCATTTCACAAAACACCAGGAGCAATTGAGTTTAATAAGAAGAATCATTTTGAATTATTATCATTAGGAAACGACAACTGCAAAATAGATGTAAGTATTAATCCTATATAAACTGGGGTTAGGCTTAAAATACCTCCTATCAAGATAACAACAAAAAAATACGGGATAACCCTGTCTGACAAACTCATCCCCACAAAAAACATTGTAAAACTCAAGAGAGTTGTCAAAATAATCCCATTTGAAATTAGTGATTGAATAAACCAATTGTGCGGTATGTTTCCATAGAGTTGAACTATTTCTGAAGTTAGATTTTTATTGCCAAGTAAAATATCAAGCAAGTTAGTATGAAAAAAATACTTAGCGGAGTTATAGTAGAGCATTATTCTCTCTCTATTACTGTCGTCGTTTAAAGACATAAGCCTATCAAAAATGTTTTCTGCCCCGAAGTTATATCTGCCAACGTTTTCAAGCAAAACATACAGAATAGGCTGAATAAAAATTGATCCGAGAAATAAACTAACAAATAATATTCGTGTAAGACTTTTGCTTCTAATTGCAAGGTAGCTAGAAATTGTAAATATTATTAACGAAAAAAAAGCCATTCTCGACTGAGTCGCAAAGATCAAAATAAAGAAAGTTATATAAAACAGAGTCCTGTCAAACCTGAAGCCATTATTCGAACCCGATTGATTTGGGTAAAGATATGTAAACATTAATATCAATATAAAACCTGCAGCAGCAAAATTTGGATCTCCAACATACCCATAAAATCTACCGTCTTGGTAGTACCCAAAAATAACACTTCCCCAAATAATAAAAATAGTTAGAAAGTAAAAAAACTTTTTAAACTTCAGCTTAGCTAGGAAAAAATTTTTAGATTTAGTTGAGCAATTAAAATACAATCCAATGAAAATATAAAGAATGGGTGTTATCCAGGTCTGATAAATGCATGCGGCAAATCCAAAAAAGAAAAACATAAAAGTTATTAATAAGTCGCAAGTTTTATAACGACGAAAAGACTGCCTGATAAAGTCGGGGGCGAGGATAAGTAAAAAAAAATATAGAAAACCTTTAAAAGGATACAAAGTAGCTAATCCCAAAATAAAAATCGTAAGGAATCCGTATAACGCATCAATAAATCTAAGACAGGAAGAATTCAACGGAGGGTGTATGCTGCGCTTTTTTATACCGCTACTGATCATCAAAGAAGTTCTCGTCCGTATTTAACAAAATTTTCAGAATACTTTTTCATAGAAAATTTATTAACAGCGTTCTGCCTAGACCGCATGCTAAGATCATCACCAGCTTGATTAAGAACCCATAAGATCCCTTTAGCTAAGTCTTTTTCATCAAATGGTTTAGCGAGATAACCAGTTTCTTTATGATTGACAATATCAGACAATCCCCCAACATTGAAAGCAACAACAGGAATTCCACATGATTGGGCCTCTACGGCAGTATTCGGCAAATTATCCTGGCGTGATGGAATAATCGTCATATCCGCTGAGCTATAAATAACCCTCAACGTCAAATCATCATATATGCGACCAACATAATTAATTGAAAATCCCATATCAGGTTTTTTTAAAGGCTCTGCCTGACCAAAAACCACCAATTGCATATCTGGTCTAATATTATGATTACTCTTAAGCCATTTCAATGCATAAATCAACAAATCAAATCCTTTTCTTGGATCACCCCCTCCACCCGCAGCGCCAAATAAAATCAATGGGACACTTTCATCCGGCAAGCCCAATAAATCTCGAGCAAGTTTTTTTGGAATTGGTTTCCAAGAGTCAGTATCGATGGGGTTAGGAATTACAGTTACCGGCCACTCTTTCATTAAAAAACTTTTCTTTACACATCCAGCTAACCAATTACTTGGTGCAATAATCTTTATCGGCTGCTTCCAGTAACGTCTTTTACGATTCCATGTCCATCGATTCAAGTCGAAGCCAGACTCATAAATTGGTCTATTAGCCCTGCAATAACCATCACGCCAACGATAATCAAAAGTATAATGTTCAGCACCACAAAATGCCCACATGTCATGTAAAGTCCAAACAAGTGGCTTCTTAATTTTTGCTATATCTCTAACTGAAAGAAGCTCTCCTTGTATCCAGTGGAGATTTACAATATCGGCATCAGACAGATTAATTTTTTCAACTAGATTAGAAGTTAATAATTGAGGAGAGTGAATAACAGTATTTGAAGTCTTCAAGAGCCTAGCGAAAAGCAGTCCTAACTGGGCACGCATCAAAGCAATTCCTTTAGCGTATTTACCACAAGGACCGAAAACATATGGATCTCCGGACGACATCTTAGCAACAAACATTTGCGAATCAATACCGTTAGCTAGCAAAGCTTGATGAGCACGAAATGCAGCTTTAGCAGCGCCTCCATCAACATCAGAAAAACTTATATGCAATATTTTCACTTTACTATCTTTTTTTGTGATTTTTTAAAATTATTAAATTTCTTAAAATCTTGGAAAGACGCTTTGGTAGAATTCGCGTATAACTCCAAGTCTCCAATGAGGCTTTCTCAATCTTTCTTGCAGAACTTAGGGAGAGCTCACCTTTTTTGAAAAATGGGGTGGCGTATGAAACTTTTTTTTGTGGAATCAGTCCCATTCCTTGCATTGCAAGTTCCCATGTATCCCTTAAATGGTAATGTTGCGGCAAATGACATTTAATGACTGGCTCGAAACAATTTGCAATTAGATATATACCTCCATCTTTGAGATATGCAGAAGTTTTATAGACCAACTCTATTGGATCCATTACATGCTCGAAAACATCGGTTGCAATAATCAAGTCATAACTACCAGTTAATTCCTTTTCAAAACGCACATTAGGTGTATTAGCTACCATTGCAACAGCAGACTTCCTTGGATGTGGTTCTATTACATCAATTTTGGCTTTTGGCAATGCTTGGCCTACAAGACGCGCCAACCCGCCAAACCCCCCACCAAAATCTGCCACACGGTTTGGCAACTTCCCTTGAATCCAATCAGTAAATAATTTTCTATTCTCAATACTTTGAGAATGTTGCTCTATAAACAATCCATTTAACAACCAAACTGGATGATTGTAGAACTTTTGAACTCGCTCATCCAATACATTTGGATTGCAACCAAGTGCTATCCATTCTTTATCCATTAACTCCCACAATTCTTCTAACGTTGGATATCCATTGAAAGAGTCGAAGACTTTTTTTATGTAATTAACCTCTTCATCTAAAAGGTGTTCTTGGATTATTAACGGAACAAGATCCGAAAAATTTTTCATTCTTGATTGCCTAATCAATTTGGTCCAGCTTTTAAAGTTTTCTGAGATTCATTACTGTTTTATTACTCTCACAGACCGCAAAAATTTAAGCACTTCGATTGCAATATAAGTTTTCTAGTATTATCAACAGTAAACTCTTTATGCTTAACGAGTACGGCTATTAAATCAACTCTAGCTAGAGCTTCTTCTAATTTAACTATCCTTACTATATCACTACCCCTAATGTTGGGCTCTACACAAATCACATCAAACCCTTGCGATTGCAGTTCCTCTGCGATATGTAACGCAGGTGACTCGCGCAAATCATCAATATCTGGCTTAAAAGCTAAACCTAAACATCCAATGGTAGGTCTCTTTCCATTTTCAAGTTCAAATTGATTAGCTGCAACTTTAATTTTCTCAATAACCCACTCAGTCTTTGCATTGTTCACTTCACGTGCTGAACGAATTATTTTTGCAATTTCCACATTCCTAGAAACAATGAACCAAGGGTCGACTGCAATACAATGACCACCAACACCAACACCAGGATTCAGAATATTTACGCGAGGATGAAGATTTGCCAAATTAATTAGATTAGAAACATCAATACCTTCTTTATCACAAATAATAGAAAGTTCGTTGGCAAAAGCAATATTTACGTCACGAAAACTATTTTCCGTCAATTTACACATTTCAGCAGTTTTAGCATCTGTTTCGTGCACTTCACCTCGAACAAACGTACGGTAAAAATCTGCAACAATCTTTGCGGAAGTTGGAGAAAAGCCACCTACAACTCGATCATTCTGCACCAATTCGATAATGATTTTTCCTGGTAAAACACGCTCAGGGCAGTAAGCAATATGAACTACGTTTAAGTCAACGCCAAACTCAAGTAGGATGTTAGCCATTTTTTCGGTTGTCCCAACTGGCGAGGTTGACTCAAGAATTACCAAATCTCCACTTTTAATAAATGGAGCGATAGCTCTTGTTGCTGACATTACATAATCTATGTTAGGAGTAGGCACTTTTCCAGCACTGTGAAACGGGGTAGAAACGCAAATTATATATACATCAGAAGCAGTGCCCTTAGTAGATGCTCTTAAGGCTCCAGACGAAACTGCTGAATATACGAGACCTTCCAAATCAGGTTCAATAATGTGAATTTTGCCTTGATTGATTATTTCAACGGCATCCTCATTTGTATCCACCCCATGCACGGTATAGCCCCTGCTCGCTAGTAAGGCAGCTGTGGGTAAACCGATATATCCCAATCCAACTACGCATATTGATTTATCTTTCATTAACGGGCTCTCTTTAAAATTGATTATTCTAGGTCTTTTAGAATCTTAATAATTCGCTCACAAGCATGGCCATCTCCATACGGATTAAGGGCTCGTGCCATCATGATGTATTCATCCCCACTCGACAAGAGTTTTGCCACGCCAGAAACTATTGATTGTTTCTTGGAGCCTACCAATTTCACAGTACCTGCATCTACAGCCTCTGGGCGTTCTGTCAATTCACGTAAAACTAGCACGGGCTTACCGAGACTTGGGGCCTCCTCTTGAATGCCACCGCTATCAGTTAATACAAAATAAGAGTGTTTAAGTAAATAAACAAAAGGCTCATAATCCAAAGAGCTTATCAGATGAATATTAGGCGAACCTGCTAATATTGAATAAACTGGTCGCTGAACATTAGGATTCATATGGACAGGATAAACAAAGTGTACCTCTTTAAAAGAAAGCGCTAACTCACGAAGAGCTTCGCAAATTTCTATAAAACCACTACCAAAATTTTCTCTGCGATGTCCAGTAATAAGAATAAAACGTTCATTTCGCCAATCAAACGATAGCAATTCATCGATCTTAGCTTCTACTTTAATCAACCTTGCAGGTTGATCTTCAAAACGATTTAGAATCCATTTAATTGCATCTATAACTGTGTTACCAGTTACAGTAATTAACTGATCTGAAACTCCTTCAGCTAGTAAATTAGCTCGACTTAATTTTGTTGGTGCAAAGTGCCAATTCATTACCTTAGCTGCCACTTGCCTATTAAACTCTTCCGGGTAAGGTGCAAAAATATTATGTGTTCGCAAGCCCGCCTCAACATGGCAAATTTTAATTCTGCTATAAAAACAAGCGATTGCAGTAGCAAAAGTTGTAGTTGTATCTCCATGAACCAAAACAAAATCAGGCTTATTCTTGGCAAATAAATCCCTAAGACCCAATAAGACAGATGTAGTGACATCATACAAGTCTTGTTGTGGTCTCATAATATTAAGATCAAAATCAGGAAGAATATCGAATACCTTTAATGTTTGGTCCAACATCTGCCGATGTTGTGCTGTAACGCATACAGTTACATCAAAAAAATCAGATTGCGCCTTCAAAGAATGAATCAATGGAGCCATCTTAATAGCTTCGGGCCGAGTCCCAAAAACAAACATTATTTTCTTTTTAATCAAATTACACTCGTTATCTCATGTTCGGAAAATTGCGAATCTTATCGAAAGCATATTCAAAAGCTTTTTTATAAACATCTATAACCGTATGAATATTTATTTCATTTTTGATTATTTTTTCAGACTCCATGCCCATTTTTTTTGTATTCTTCAAATCATTAAAAAACCAGCAGATTTTCAATGCAAGATCTCTCGTATCATCTTCCTTGAAAAATCTACCATTTACTTTCTCTCTCACTAAAAATTTTTCAGTTCCATCACAGGTAGAGCATAAAACTGGCAATCCGTAAGCCATAGCATCATTAATTGATAAGCCCCCCATACCCGCTAATACGTAGAGCGAGGATTCCATTAAGCATTGACCCAACCGCTGATCATAAATCGCGCCAAGGAAATTGACGGATTCAGACAAATTCAACTTATTAGCCAACTTTTTTAATGGCTCCTCCTCAGGCCCTGTGCCTAAAATCAATAATTCAACCGAAGGGTATCTCTTTTTAACTTTTGCAATTGCACGAATCAAAAGGTCAACTTTTTTCCATCCCACTAATCGGCCTACATGAATAACTCGATATGGATTAGAAGGAAACAATTTAGGCAATCTGATCAATCTTGCCTTTTGCGCAAATATGGCATCAGTATCAGGTGAGTTTCGGGTGACAAATAATTGCTCGGGATTAACTCCATAGCTACAGAGAATGTCAGAGGCCTCAATATAATTAACATGCGCATCAGCCAACAAGAAGGATCGCCTTCTAACTTCCAATTGCACTCTTCGCATGATTTTGTAGAGACCGGAAATATAGATTAACTTATTAGTATTTTTTGAGATACTCACAAAAACCTTGTTGCAAAGCCTAATATTCTGAAGCTCTTCGTTATACCTATTTAATCTAAACGGATGATCTTTAAGGATTAATGCAAAGTTCATTACTTTTCTTAGGCGGATTAAGCTTAGCTCAAATAAAAAGCTTGGCAAATAGGGTAGCAAAACCACCACCACGTCTGGCTTCTCTATCTTGATAACATCGGCCAAGTTTTTATATGTGTAATATAAAGAAAAAAAACGACTTGCCTCATCCAATTCAATAACTTTGAAACTTGCACCTTCCTGAGTCAGACTTACACCTTCACCCACCAATGCTGAACGATTACCACGCGGAACTACGCAGACTAACTCAATATCACTATCTAAATTAAGTTTTGATAAAACCAGATTGTAGTAATGGGTTAGCGCATTTGTAAGATACAAAACCTTCATGTTTTTTTTCTAAATGCCATACAACATAGTTGATGCAACTCTTGCTTGCTAACTTTAATTGGCTTGTTTAAAATTTGCCCGCAGGTCCAAAAATTACCATCACTATACCTCCAATATTCCTCGTCAATTAATTCGATTAAACCTGACTGAAGCCATGACGTTCTTTCGGCATCTGAAAATGATTGGGTAATAAAAGGAATTTCCTCTCTATTCGCCCAAGAATTTGATAGTTTATAAACGTTGGGTACATATTTTTTTCCATAAGGGCATGTTAATACTAGAACACCGCCAGGATTGAGAAGATTAGCCATAGAATCAATAGCCACTTTGTGATCTTTAATATGTTCTAAAACACTGATACAACAAATAAAATCAAATTTCTGGTTTAGTTTTGTTTTTCGTATATCATCGTTTATGACAAAGAAGTGCCGATTAACCATACCTTCAGGCCAATAATCTTGAATATTATCAATTGCGGTAACAAGCATCCCACAATTTCTTAGCATATGAGGCAGAGCCGTGATTCCAGTACCAACATCTAATATAGTTTTTGGCCAGATTTCAACAATCTTTCTAAAAAGAAATTCAAATTCTATTGGGCGCTCGTTAAGCCATGTAAAATTCTGTTTCTTAAATTCACGCTTCACAATTAACTGAGGGTAAGCCATACCAACAGAATTAATTAATATCTTTATAAAATTTTTAAGTTTCATGATCTAACAAAGATCCTTTCTGCAAAACCAATTTTCATCATTAATGCATCGGCAATAAACTTAGCTGCCCAGTTAGGATAACCATTACTTACATAACCACGATAAATAGGATATGACCCAGGAATAGCACCACAAATATCTTTAATTGGGCTATTAATTACTTGTGTCTTTTTGATAGCAGAGAGGACTTTATCGGCTGTTACGAGATATTTCTTATTATCCTCTACCAAATGTGAGAATCTATAGAGCAAAACAGCGAATTGTGCGTTACCCGTGAGACAAGAATCACTTAATGTGCCATTCCATTTCTCATCATAAGCTCTTGGCAACATACCAGGAATACCCTTGACGTGTTGTGTATCTGCCACGATACACAAAGAATCAATTGTCTTTCTTACAGAGCTGAGTAAATCAAACTCCTTAACTGCGTATTCATCTGTTAGGAAACACTCCAGCAAACCTCTTACAGTATAAATAATGGTATGTGTAATTGGCAATTCATTATTAAAACCACAACATTCGAACCATCCATTTTCTTTTTGTTTAGATACAATCCATCTCAAATTATTGATTGCTGTGACACGATAAACTTCTTGATCAGTCAGTTTCGCCAATCTTAATAAAGCCCAATCCACGCGAGCTTCATAAGTGCGGGCTCCGCAATAACTTCCTAGTATCCATGTGCCATCATTTTCTTGAATAGAAACCAAATAATCTCCAGCACGAATTGCTGCATCTAAAAATCTTCGTTCGCCGGTTCTCTCAAATAATAAACACCATCCCAAAATTACTTGACCAGTATTAAATGGAGCAATATTTCTAAAAGATAAGTCCGAATAAATTCCACCATTATTAGCCTGAATTGATATCTCCCAGTCGCCAATCTCAATTGCTCTTTTTATAAAGGAAATATCGCCTGTCATATCAGCATAAGAAAAATAAGTTCCTACAATATAACCGCTTGTTTCCGGATATGAGCCTTGCCAACCACTCTTAAAATAATAAATTGCTGCTACACCTGCATCAGACTTATGAAAATCTTGCGCATAAGATAGCCAATTCATAGCATGATCAAGATGAATTAAATCATCATATTCATCAAACAAAGAACAAGATAAATATTTAAAAATTAATTTTGATTGCTCTCGGCCACAACCACATCGCTTTATAAAATAAAGAAAACTTTTAAGTTGCGCAAAAAGCGGAATCATTTCGATAATTTTTATAATATTTTTTTTCATAAATTATTTAATCGCTTCTAAAAAGAACATTTGATCAGGTCGATTATCCAAACTGCACACCTCACTTATGCAACTATCAAGAAATTTTTTTTGTTTTACATTTTTAAAGCCTGCACATTTAAATACATCTTCCAACGTTTCATAATCATAAAAATATCTACAACTCCCAGCAAAAGTTTCATAGCCATAGAACCATTTGTTAATTTTATCTGCTCTTGTCTTACCCTCAAATCTGTCTGCCCCATCAAAACCCTTCTGAAAGAAAAACTCAGTATCTTTCGTTACATAAAGATGTGCAATTAATTCTAAATCTTGTGAAGCAAATCTAGCTATGCCACCTTTTTCTAGGATTCTATGCACTTCTTTAATTAACTCCTCTCCTCTCTTTCGGGTAAAATAATTTATTCCAGAAATACAAGTAACAACTTTTATGCTATTTGAGGCAAAAGGCAAAGTGCCCCAATTCAAATTAATAACAATATCCGCCTTCAAATCAAAATCGACACCAGCGTAACTAGCTACTTTTTGGTTTCCGCAACAAAGATTTACTTTCTGCACACTTCGATTTATAAATAATCTGGATCTAATATCCAAGACTGATAAGTATAAAAATTGAATTAATCTGCGCAAAGTCATTTAAAATTTCTTTCATAAATGCCTAGCAAATTAAATGAGCGGGTTTTCAATTTAAACATCAGATTCGTCTCATTTTGGAATAAATCTGAAATAAATCCAACGACACCATAAGAAATGAGTGTTGCCCAAGCGGCCCCTTTAATTCCGTAACTGGGAATAAAAATTAGATTTAGAATAATATTAATTAATAACCCTAAAAAAGTTCTTTTAAATGCTATTTTTTGGTAGCCTTCTGTTATTAACCATTTAGCACTAGCTGTCCCGAGAAATACAAAAACTGAGGCCCATACATGTATCCTCAAAACACCAATAGCTTCTTCAAAGCTATCACCATAAGCAGTTAAAATAATTTTTGACGCTAATAATGAAATTATTACGGAAAGGGTAATTGATATAATCATCATCAAATCAAAAAGTCTCTGAAATTTTCTGCAAAGCAAATTCTCGTCATTTTGCTTTTTCGTACTTAATATAATTGGAAAATAAGATATCGAAATTATTACTGGAATAAAATACATAGCTTCACTAATCCTAACCGCTGCACTATATATCCCGACAGCTTTATATCCAATCATTTGTCCTAGCATAATTTCATCCACCCTTAGGTACAAAATTACAGACAGACTTGCAAACATCAAGGGCAAACTCTCTTTTATTAGATTCTTTGCTCTTTCAGTTTTTATAGTTAGATAATTGAAGTGCTTCGTTTTTAATCTAAAAACCGAAATTACCATGATGCCGGTAACAAAAGACTCAAGCATATAGGCCCATGCAAAAGCTACTAAATTTTCAGACCGCAATATTAAAAATATTTTTACGCCAGAAAAAACCATAAAGCTGAAAGCTTGCACCCAAGCTATATACTTGGACTCGATCTGAGATTCAAACCAATAAAGTCCAACTTCACTGAACTTACAAACCAGACCTGCTCCAACTATTGCGACCAAAATAACAATATCGGTAGCATCTCGATTTAACAAAAAAATAGTAAAGCAACATAAAAAATAGGCCAGAAACCCGCTAATAAAGATTAGTGCTCCAGATGTACCTAAAATTTCCCCTTTGCTTTCTGGGTGATTAACTAGTTGTTTCACAACTACACCTTGTAAACCTAATATTGCAATTGCGCTAAATATACTAACGAAGGCAATCGCAAAATTTAAAAGACCAAATTTTTCTGCTCCTAAATATCTAGCAACCCAAGTACTAACCAAAAATCCCAAAGTCATCCTGATTATTTTTTCAACGAACAGCCAGCCAACATTTTTGATGGCTTTACTAGAAGCAAATCGCAGTCTTATCCAATCAATAAATTCTTTCGTTTTATAATGCATCATTACAAATTTTTAATCATTCCTTACTTTAATCAAATAATGTCGTTGTAACTTTGGCCTACTAAAGTTATTTGTATTTCTGCCATTTCCATGCACTTGCAAACATATCAAAAAGCGATTTCTTAGCTTGCGACTTTAAACTTTGTTTAGCTTTATCGATCTTCAAGAAATAGACTGGCAAATCACCAATACGTCTTGAGGAAAACTAATCGCTGAATGACCACCTATATATATCTAGCTTCTTCAATTAAAAGAATATTCATCTTCTATTCCGCTAGTTTATGTAGATAAATCTCTAAAAAACATTCAAAAGTAAAAAATATTCGCCTATTAAATCATTCCCCTAATTATTTTTAAGATTATTCCACACTCGCATTCACATTAAATCCATTCAATTTTAATAGTGCAAGCTGTTTAGCTTTAGACAAGTCGCTAAGTATCATTTCTTTGCAAATGTCTTGCGCTGATATTTTTGGAACCCAACCAAGTTTCATTTTAGCCTTTGCTGGATCACCTAGTAAGCTTTCAACTTCTGTCGGACGGAAATAACGTGGATCAATTTGTATAATTACATCACCAACCTTTAAAGCCGGCGCTTTTTTACCTTCTACTTTAGTAACAATTGCCCTTTCACTTAAACCCTGACCTTCAAATCGCAAGGCAATACCCAGCTCTGCTGCCGACCATTCAATAAATTGACGGACGCTATATTGCACCCCTGTCGCTATTACAAAGTCATCTGGCTTATCTTGTTGTAACATCATCCATTGCATTCGTACATAGTCCTTCGCATGGCCCCAATCACGAAGCGCATCGATATTACCCATATACAGACATTTTTCTAAGCCTTGTGCAATGTTGCATAGTCCTCGGGTAATTTTGCGTGTCACAAAAGTTTCGCCTCGTCTTGGACTTTCATGATTAAATAAAATACCATTACATGCATAAATACCATAAGCTTCCCGATAATTCACAACGGTCCAATACGCAAATAATTTAGCAACTGCATATGGGCTTCTCGGATAAAAAGGTGTGGTTTCTTTTTGTGGGATTTCTTGAACCAAACCATAAAGCTCTGATGATGAGGCTTGATAAAATCGTGTCTTTTTTTCTAACCCTAGAATACGAATAGCTTCAAGTAAACGAAGCGTACCAATCGCATCGACGTCTGCCGAATATTCTGGAGATTCAAAACTCACAGCCACATGACTCTGGGCCCCTAGGTTATAGATTTCATCAGGCTGTGTTTCCTGCACGATACGAATCAAGTTACTTGTGTCAGTGAGGTCGCCATAATGTAATTTGAAATGTGCATTTGAAATATGCGGATCTTCATAGATATGGTCAATCCGCTCTGTGTTAAGTGAACTAGAGCGACGCTTAATGCCATGAACGATATAACCTTTTTCGAGTAAAAATTCGGCTAAATAAGAACCGTCCTGTCCCGTAACACCTGTGATTAATGCGACTTTTGGTTTACTCATATTTTTTATTTCCTTTTTTTTAAATTACACGTGACGCAATAAAAAATCTTGATAGGCTTTGTTTAGTCCCGACTCAAGATCAGTCTTGGCATGCCAACCCAATTCATTTAATCGGCTACTATCCATCAGTTTTTGTGGTGAGCCATCGGGTTTCTTTGAATCAAATTGAATTTCACCTTCAAAGCCTATTACTTTTCTGAGAGTCATTGCTAATTCGTGAATGGTAATGTCGCTCCCAAAACCAACATTCAAATGACTTCGCATGATTTTTGTTTGTGATTGATATTTTTTTTGGTCTAACTCCATCACAAAAACTGAAGCTTCCGCCATATCGTCCACATATAAAAATTCACGTTTTGGTTTACCACTCCCCCAAATCGTGACCGAAATATTTCTACTCACTTTAGCTTCATGAAAACGTCTAATCAAAGCCGGGATCACGTGTGAATTTTCAGGGTGATAATTATCGCCCGGTCCATATAAGTTGGTTGGCATGACACTACGGTAATCCACGCCATATTGCCGGTTATAACTTTCACATAACTTAATGCCGACTATCTTGGCAATCGCATAGGGTTCATTGGTCGCTTCTAAATGCCCTGATAACAATGCCTCTTCTCTAATCGGCTGCTTGGCTAATTTAGGATAGATACAACTTGAACCTAAAAAGAGTAATTTTTTAACACCTGATTTGTAGGCTGATTGAATCACATTGGCCTCAATCATAAGATTGATGTATATAAATTCTGCAGGATAAGTATCGTTCGCGTGAATACCGCCTACTTTAGCTGCGGCTAAATACACTTGTTGCGGTTTTTCTTCTTCAAAGAACTGATGAACAGCGGCTTGATTACTCAAATCTAGTTCTTTATGAGTACGCCCAACAATATTAGAGTAGCCTTTATTTTTTAAGGTGCGCACAATGGATGACCCCACCATGCCTTGGTGCCCCGCCACATAAATTTTTTGATCTAAATCATTCATCTAATTTTTTAAGCGCCCATATGAATCATCAAATCGCTCAATATCATCTTCACCTAAATAGCTACCCGATTGCACTTCAATAATTTCCAACACATTCTTACCCGGGTTTGAAAGTCTGTGTGTGTGCCCTAAGGGTATATAAGTCGATTCATTTTCTTTTAAGGTAATTTTTTTATCATCACACACCACCTCTGCAATACCTTTGACTACCACCCAGTGCTCCGCCCTTTTTGTGTGTTTTTGTAAACTTAATGACGCGCCTGGATTGACCTGGATTCGTTTCACTTTAAAATTGCTACCCTCATCAAGACTGTCATACCATCCCCAAGGACGCGAAACCTTACGATGTAAAACTTGCTCTTCTCTTTGTTGTGAGTGAAGCTTATCTACAATTACTTTCACATGCTGACTCTGATTACGGTCGGCAATCATAATAGCGTCAGAAGTTTCAATCACGACGAGATTATCGACCCCCACCACGCTCACCAATTTATGATTCGCATAAATGAGTGAATTTTTTGTGTTCTCTAGTAAGGTATCGCCGTAGGTGACGTTTTGATGATTATCTTTATCACCCACCTGCCACACCGCGTCCCAAGAACCCAAGTCATTCCATCTCGCATCGAGCTCAACCATCTTAATATCAAAGTTTGATCCAGGACACTTTTCGATGACAGCGAAGTCGATTGAATTCGAAGGAATTGCTTTAAATAAATTTTCGTTTGGGCGAATAAATAAAGCGTCTTCCGTTTTTTGATTGAATGATTTGAGAGTGGCCTCATAAATCTCAGGACTAAAGTGTTGGATGGCCTTTAACCAAATACTCGCACGTAACACAAATATGCCGCCATTCCAAAAATATTCACCCGACTTTAAATAATTTTCTGCGGTAGCGAGGTCAGGCTTCTCCGTAAAATTTAAAACTTTAAATGCTTGGTGCTCGTCTTCTGATTTATCTTTTTTTATATATCCAAAGCCTGTATCGGGTTTGGTGGGTTTAATCCCCAATACCACAACAGCTCCTTTTGATGCTGCTTCAATCGCATGATGTAAACTTTTTGTGAAATTAGTTTGGTCTTGTACGGTTTGATCGGCTGGTGTCACAACAAGAATAGGATCTTCTTCCTTATCAATCGCCTGGAGCGCTGCTAGGGTTAATGCCGGTGCGGTATTAAGGCCGATAGGTTCCAAGAGTAATTGTGCTTTCACATCCTTCATCTCACGCAGTTGATCTAAAACTAAAAATCGGTGCTCTTCGTTAGTGGCGATAAGGGTGTCGTTTAATACAGTAGATGAATTTTTTAGCAATTGAAGTCTTTCAACGGCTTGCTGGAATAATGTCGTCTTACCTGATAACACTAAGAATTGTTTCGGAAATGCTGATCTCGAAAGTGGCCAAAGCCGGGTACCTGATCCCCCACATAAAATGACGGGTGTGATATGAATTAAACTCATAGAAAACTTCTCTCTTTAAATTTCCAAGCACTTTCACACATGTCATCCAATGAACGTTTCGTGTTCCAGTGAAGCATTTTATTTGCAAGATCAGGTTTTGCATAAGATATGGCTGTGTCGCCCCCTCGTCTTGAAATGACTTCATAAGAAATCTTTTTGTGAGTAATTTTTTCGAAGGTATGGAGGAGCTCAAGAACCGTGGTGGATGTTCCACTCCCCAAATTAAAAGCATGCCAACCCTTATGCTCATTTAAAAAATTCAAACTCGCTAAGTGACCTTCGGCTAGATCCATGACGTGAATATAATCGCGCTCCCCTGTCCCATCTCGTGTTTTGTAATCGTTTCCGAACACTTTCAATTTTTCTAATTCACCTGAAGCGACTTTCACAATATAGGGCATGAGATTGTTTGGAATGCCTTTGGGCGACTCCCCAATTAAACCTGAATCATGGGCTCCAACAGGATTAAAATAACGTAATACAGCAATCGACCATGTGGGGTCTGAAATAGACACATCACGTAATATCTCTTCAATAAAAAGTTTAGTACGGCCATAAGGATTAATCGGACTTGTTGGATGATTTTCATCATAAGGGAGGTATTGGGGTTCGCCATATACGGTAGCACTTGAGCTAAAGACTATTTTTTTAATTTTGTTTTGTTGCATGGCACTGATGAGGCTAATAGATCCGCCCACATTATTGTCATAGTAATGAAGCGGATTTTGCACAGATTCACCCACAGCCTTTAGTCCCGCAAAGTGCATAACAGCTTCGACCTTATATTCACTTAAGGTTTTGGAGAGAAGCTCAAAGTCCCTTATATCTCCCTCAATAAAACTTATTTTTTTAGCTGTAATTTTTTCTAAAAATTGAAGAACAGATGCGTCATTATTAGAGAGATTATCGAAGAGCACAACCTCGTGTCCCGCCTCGATTAAGGTCACGGCGGTATGGCTCCCGATATAACCCATGCCCCCAGTGAGAAGGATATTCACTTCATATACTTTCTTAAATGCACGCTATCAACCGTTCCCATGCCTAACCCCTCTTCGCCTTCGACTGAATTAAATCAATCTCTTGTTTGAGGGCATGGTATTCAATCATCTTACGCTTTAGAAAACCTGCGGTGAGGCTAGCTTTTTCAGCAATGCCTTTGGGTGTTAAGAGGTAGAGGTAGACCGTCTTATCGGGATTTTTTTTAAAATTACCGGCTTTGATGTGACCAATATCGATAAGGGCCTTTAAACAATAATTAACGCCACCCAAACTAATACCAAGCCTTTGGGCGAGCTCACGCTGCGTGAGATTGGGCTCTTCCTCAATAAGGTGCAGCACGCGGAAGTGCACGTCGGGGTCGATCTTCTTTAAGGCTTTGGCCATATGTTTGATAAACCTTACTATTGTTCAATATTGAACAATAGTAGCCTAACCACAAAAAAGGTCAAGCGCCATAAGTGCTTAACTGATGAGAAATTTGGGGTCTGGAAATATCAACTAACGCTTATGAACTGTTTTTTTTTTTTTTGAATATTAGGCAGCATCGCATAGAGACTGAGATAAAGCCCTACAAATATCACGATCGCGGCAACCGCGAAGAAGGGTTTCTGGTAGGTCCAGGACAGGCTGAGTAAGGGGAATATCCACAGGCTACTTAAGGTAGGCATCACGAGCGCGTTGGCGATTTTTTTATACGCCGGCTGGGGCCTCAAAAAATAAAAAATTTTAAGGTGGAGGTGCAAGGTGTCGGGCCTGAAGACTGATACGCCCCTCAGTACCCTCCTGAGGATGGTGAAGACGATCTCCGTCAGGGGGTAGATGAGCACAAGGACGGCGGCGTAGGGTGAGATCTCGGGGTGTCGCCCAAAGAGGATGATGGTGAGCATGCTTACGATGAGACCTAGGCTGTAGGCGCCCAGGTCCCCTAAGAAGATCTTGCCGAAGGGGAAGTTGAAGAGCATGAAGGGGATGAGCATAAGAATCGCGCTGAATACCAAGGGCAGCATCACGGTATCATTCGACTTGTAACTCAAAAATAACAGTGCGCTCAAGATGCTTAACGCCACGGCCCCGCAGAGACCATTCACCCCGTCTATCAGGTTCATGCCGTTAGCAATCGCCACCATAGATAAGATGTAAAATAAGCTGATCCCACCCTGGAGAAGAACGAGCTCCCCCAAAAGGGGAACGCCGGATAGGTCGGGAAGTGGCCCCGTGAAGGTCGCCCTGAAGATCCACCCCACGAAGATGAGAGAGAGGAGCCGCATCGCCGGCTCCACGTTGTGAAAAAGATCCTCCTTCAGGGCTATGAAAAGAGCTGGCGTCAAAGAAATGAGAATCAGCCTTAAGATGTTAGCCCCCTCACCTGGCTGGCAGTGTGTCACGAAGCCCGCGAGGGATAAGATATAAATGAGGCCACCCAGTCTTGGCGTCTCGTTGAGATGGATACGCTGGATGGCCTTGTAGGCCTTGAGCCCCAATTGGCGGTAGAATTTTTTATGCCACAGGTAGGCGATCAGCCCGTTAAAAAAAAGACAACACGCTATCCACCTAAGGACGGAGGGGTCAAACCAGATCATGCTATCTATAGGCATCATGGTCATTTTATATCAAAGATATAAAAAACTTAGGGGAAAGCTTCTGCATTTAAGAAAGTCTGGCCCAGCTTATCTCTAGATGAAACCTGAACCTCTAGGTCCCGAGGCCAGTCAATACCTATAGTGACATCATTCCATAAAATACAACGCTCACTCTCGGGGTGATAAAAGTCTGTCGTCTTATACAGAAATTCGGAGGTCTCGGATAGCGTTAGGAATCCGTGCGCGAAGCCTTCAGGGATGTAGAGTTGCTTTTTATTGTCACTCGATAAAATTTCAGCGACATACTGGCCATACGTGGGAGAGGATTTTCTTAAATCTACCGCCACATCTAACACTTTGCCTTGAGTCACACGCACCAATTTACCTTGTGCATGTGGTGGCAATTGATAATGCAAACCTCTTAATACCCCTCGAGATGATTTGGAATGATTGTCCTGCACAAATGAAACATTTAATGAAGTTTCTTTTCTAAAAACATCCGATCTAAAACTTTCAAAAAAAAAGCCACGCGCATCTTCAAATACGCGGGACTCAATTAAAAGCACATCAGAAATGCTTAAAGGGATGACCTTCATATTTAAATAATTTTTTCGTGCAAGATACGTTTCAAATATTGTCCGTAGCCATTCTTTAATAATGGTGCCGCTAACTTTTCAAGTTGAGGGGCATCGATCCATCCTTGGCGATAGGCAATTTCTTCCGGACAGGCTACTTTTAATCCTTGTCGATTTTCAAGTGTTGCAATAAATTGACTCGCATCAAGTAAAGATTCATGGGTGCCTGTATCAAGCCAAGCATAGCCTCGTCCCATCACTTCGACATGTAGTTTATGTTTATCTAAATAAAGTTGATTAAGATCGGTGATTTCGAGTTCCCCTCTTTTAGATGGCTTTAAACTTTTTGCCATCTCCACCACATCTTCATCATAAAAATAAAGACCGGTCACCGCATAATTTGATTTAGGTTGCATAGGCTTTTCTTCTAAGGAAATGACTTGATTCTTACCATCAAATTCAGCGACACCATAACGCTCTGGATCCTGGACATGATAGGTAAAAATTGTCGCGCCCTCTTCTCTACTTTTTGCGTTTAAAAGAAGCTGATGAAAGTCGTGACCATAAAAAATATTGTCGCCTAAAACTAATGTTGAATAGTGATTGCCAATAAACGATTCACCTAGGATAAAGGCTTGTGCTAATCCATCGGGCGACTTTTGCACACAATATTGAATATGAATACCCCATGGACTACCATCTTTTAATAAAGCCTCAAAACGTGGCGTATCTTCCGGTGTTGAAATCAATAAAATATCTTTAATGCCAGCTAGCATTAAAGTGCTTAAAGAATAATAAATCATGGGCTTATCGTAAATAGGTAATAATTGTTTAGAGATTGTTTGCGTCACAGGATAAAGACGGGTGCCTGAGCCTCCGGCTAGAATCAAACCTTTTCTATTGTTTTTGATTTGCGTCATTTAATGAATGATTTCTTTTAAAACCTTTTTAATTTCTTCTTCCCAATGCGGCAATTCTAGCATGAAGGTCTTTTTAATTTTTGTGTTATCAAGTCTCGAATTCATAGGACGTTTAGCTAAGGTTGGATATAAATCACTTGAGATCGGTTTGATATCTTTAGATGTCATGGTCGTTTTAAGACCTAAACGCATCGCCTCATCAACGATGAAGCAAGCATAATGAAACCAATCAGTGTCCCCCATTGGTGTCACATGATAGGTGCCAAAGTCTTTGAAATTAGTATTTTTCAAAATAGTTTTGACGATGTTGTAAGTTACGTTAGCCAATAGATCACTTGAAGTGGGTGTACCCATTTGGTCACTCACCACATTTAAAGAGGATTTTTCTTGGGCAAGTTTGAGTATCGTTTTTAAGAAATTTTGGCCATGAGAACCAAACACCCAGCTTGTTCTTAAAATAATATGTTTTTTGTGATGACGAATAGCCTCTTCACCTTCCCATTTTGATTGACCGTAAACAGATTGAGGATTGGCTTGGTCAGGTTCAAGATAAGGCTCTTTTTTTAAACCATCAAATACGTAATCCGTTGAAAAATGAATGATAGGAATATTTAGTTCGGATGCCTTTTCAGCTAATACTTGAGGTGCGACTGCATTGATTTGATGGGGTAATAATTTTTCAGATTCAGCCTTATCAACTTCAGTATAAGCTGCAGCATTAATAATAATGACAGGTTGGATTTTATCGATAAAAGTTTTTATTGCTTCGGGATTCCCTAAATCAAGCTCAAGCCTATTAGTGGCAACCACTTCACCCAATGATGCTAATTTCTTATGTAATGAAAATCCTACTTGGCCATCTTTACCCGTGAGTAAGATTTTCATAGATACTGCTTTTCTACCCAGTGTTGATATTCACCCGATACCACATGATTGACCCACGTTTCATTTTCTAAATACCAAAGAACCGTTTTACGAAGTCCCGTCTCAAAAGTTTCTTGAGGCCTCCACCTAAGTTCGCGCTCTAATTTCGAAGCATCAATCGCATAACGTCTATCGTGACCCGGTCTATCTTTCACATAAGTAATTTGATTTTCGTACTTTGATCCGTCCGCCTTAGGTTTTAATTCATCTAAGATGCCACATAAAGTTTTAATCACTTCTAAATTTGTTTTCTCATTCCAACCACCGACGTTATAAGTGTCACCAATGTAGCCTTGTTCTAAAACTTTACGGATGGCACTGCAATGATCTTTCACATAAAGCCAATCACGAATCTGCTGACCATCACCATAGATAGGAAGTGGCTTACCATTCAATGCATTCAAGATGCATAAAGGAATTAGTTTTTCTGGAAAATGGTAAGGCCCATAATTGTTTGAGCAATTCGTGGTTAAGACAGGGAGTCCATACGTACGAAACCAAGCTCTGACTAAATGATCACTGGCGGCTTTACTTGCACTATAAGGACTATTAGGTTCATAAGGATGAAGTTCTGTAAAAGCGGGAGCGCTTTTATCTAAAGATCCATACACTTCATCGGTCGATACGTGTAGGAACCTAAAACCTTTTTTGGCGGATTCATCAAGATCATTCCAATAACTTCTCACCGACTCTAATAAATGGTAAGTGCCCACAATATTGGTCTCGATAAAATCACCCGGCCCATCAATTGATCGATCGACATGGCTTTCTGCCGCAAAATTTACAACTGCTCTTATTTGATATTTTTTTAAGAGGTTTGAGACTAAATCATGATCTCCAATATTGCCTTGTAAAAAATGATGGTGCGGATTTTGATTTAATGAAGATAGATTTTCTAAGTTACCTGCGTAGGTTAATAAATCCAAAGAAACAACATCTTCAGTCGATTGATCACACCACTCTAATACAAAATTAGAGCCAATAAAACCTGCAGCACCTGTTACAAGGATTGTCATGAATCTAATTTTATCATCAGGATTAAGATTTCAGTGCTTAAGGATTTTTGGATGGATAAATTTTTAAAGGGTATTTTTAGCAAAAACCTCCTCAATACGTAGTAGTGAATGCAAGAAAAATTTAAATTAATTCAATCTATATAATGCAGGTATCGTATTATGTTAATTTTAAGAATTCAAGGTCGCTACACTAAAACAAAAAAAAATGAAAATTTGCATAATTATTACAAATATGAATGCGGGAGGGGCCCAAAAAGCAACAAATGATTTAATGTCTGCTTTTTCAAGAAATGGTCATCATGTTACTTTAATATTGCTTGAAAATGAAATTACACTGCCTATAGAGAAAGATATAAATTTAATTCGAGTTCAATTAGGGAGACCCTACCTTAAAGGTTGGATCTCTAAAAGATTACTAGCAAAAAAATTATATCAAATCTGGCTTGACCTTGAGAAAAAAAATAGATTTGACGCAGTCATCTCTAGGCTTACGTTTGCAAATGAGATTGTATACCTGTCAAAAATTCCCGAAACTATAAGTATTATTGACAACACTCTAAGTGAAGAGATAAAAAAACTTAGTAAAACAAAACCCATAAAAGCCATCAGGAAAAAAAATAGATACAAAAATATTTATTCAAAACGAAAATTAATCGCAGTTTCTCATGGGATAAAAAACGATTTAATTAACAACCTAGGACTTAAAGCAGAAGATATTTATGCAATTTATAACCCCATAGATATAGATAAAGTCAGGAAACTCTCAAAAGCCAATGAAGTTTGGATTCCTGATTACAAATATATAATTCATGTAGCAAGATTTATAGGGCAAAAAAGACATGATCTAATGCTAGATGCATGGGCTTTAACAAGAACAAGCCATAAATTAGTCTTATTAACAGACGATGTACATAGGTTAAAAAGAATGATTTCTGAAAAGAACCTAACTTCCAGGTGTAAAGTTATTCAGTTTACAGACAATCATTTTCCATTAGTAGCAAACGCAGAGCTATTAGTTTTAACATCTGATTTTGAAGGTTTTGGGCTTGTTCTGATAGAAGCGGCACTATGTAAAACACCGTTTATTTCAACTGATTGTAATCACGGTCCTAGAGAAATTATTGAAGGTAAATATCAGGATCATCTTGTAAAAATTAATGATGCAAATGCAATCAAAAATAAAATTGAAAGCCTGCTTAAAAAAACAAAAAACCCATTAGATCTCGATGTGCAGAAATATGCTTTAGAAAATATACTGGAGCAATATCTTGATATTATTAAAAATAAAAGCGCCCTTTTTATTAAAACTAAAAATATTGGTGACTCAATTATTTTAACTTCAGCAATCTCTGCATTATCTGATTCATACCAACACATTGATGTAATCTGCATGCCGGGTAGTAAAGAAATATTTGAAATGCATCCACGAATTCGAAATATCTTTACAATTCCAAGAGGGAGAAAATTTACAGAAAAATGGAAATGTTATTTTTATATTCTTAGACAGATTCATAAAAACCGTTATAAACTCATAATTCAATTCTCTTCTGATTGGAGAGGTGCGCTTATAAGTCGTTGGAAAAATGCAAAAATATCAATTGCAGGAAAAAATCACAAAAGGGGAGCTTACTGGCAGAGATCGTTTAATGTTCTTGCATCGGAAGCTAAATTAAATCGTCATGCAGCAGAATCTGATTTAGATTTATTAAGAAGTGCAAATTTATTTGACACAAAAATAGCGCCTCCATACTTACAAGTTCCGCCAAAAAAATCATTAGATGAAGCAAATTTATTTTTAAAAACAAATTCAATAAATAATAAAAAAATTATTTTTATTCACGCTCAATCGAGATGGTCATTTAAGCGTTTAAATATTGAAATTATTGTTAGGGTAATAAATTTATTAAAAAACAAATATAAAATAGTGCTTAGTGGTTCGACTGAAGATTATGAAATGAATAAAAAAATTTATGAACTATGTCATATAAAACCAATTATTTTAAATTCTAAATCTATTAGGTTTACAGCAGCGGTAATGAAATTATCTGATTTAATTGTAACTGTAGATAGTATGACATTGCATCTTGCAAGTGCATTAAATAAGAAAACATTAGCAATTTTTGGCCCCACAAGCGAGATTGTATGGGGTCCCTGGCGAACAGAAAGTAAAGTTTTTGCTTTAACTGAGGCCGATGATATTAGTTATTCATGCCGGCCATGTCTTTCTGATGGCTGTGGTGGAAGTAAAATAAGTGCATGTTTAGAAAATATAAGGCCAAATCAACTTGTCGATGAAATAACAAAGTTAATGAAAAAAGATTAGCAATCCAATCAATATTGAAGTTTTTAAGCATTTTTTCTCATAATGAAAATTTATTATATAAATATCGACAATCGGGTCGATCGCAAGAATTTTATTGTTCAGCAATCTAAATTATTAGATTTAGAATTAAATCGCATCTCTGCTATAACGCCAAATAAAATTAACTTAGGCAAGATAAAAGAACAATATAAGGTTAGGATAGGCCCTGGAGAGCTCTGCTGCTCATTAAGTCACAGATTTATATGGAAAAAAATTGTCAAAAGCAAAGAGTCATATGCTCTAATTTTAGAAGACGATATAGTTATATCGAAACATCTTAAGAGCATTTTAAATAAAATTACATCGAGTAAAATCGCTTTTAAGCTCCTAAGAATTGAGACTCGTAATGAGAGCGTCAGATTTGGGGATGTTAAATTTATGCTAGGCGAGAGATTCAAAATACGAAGAACCTATAATAATGCAGTTGGCACTGCGGGCTATATTATTTCACGTGATTTTTGCAAAACACTTCTTAATAATAAGAATTTGTTTACAAAACCGTTAGACCACATACTTTTCTATAAAAATAATTTTGGCGATGTCCAAGGCCAATTTCTGCAAATTTTTCCTGCCCTTGCAATACCTTATGATGATTTTTATGGTGGAGATTTTGGTAATTTTAATGCAAAAAGAATTATGTCAAGCAGTATTGGGAACATAAGATATCAAGATCCGACAAAAAGAAATGAAATAAAAATATATATTAAGGTTATCAGGGAGATACATAAAATATTATTACAATTTATTAGCTTCCCCAAGGCTATTTATAACTCGATTACAGGAAAGAAATCATTTTTTAAACATAGAATATTCTTCGCTGAATAAATAATTCTAGCTAATTTTAATGCACCTATATAAGCCCTTCCAACCCCTGAAGGGGAGTTTAAGGATATTTTTACAAAAATCAAAAGCAGTAACTTTCATTTCAATTTTTCTTGCAATATTCGTTAGCTTTAAATAATCAATATTGTTTCGACTAATAATTGAGTCACAAACCATCATAAAAAGTCCGTTGTAGGCCCCTTTTCTAGATTCGAATAAATGAAATACCCCATATTCATAAAAAGTGCCAATACCAAAAAGGTAATCCCTGCCGTGTGGCCATTTAGGAATTAGAGAGTAAAGTGGTCTTGCTAGGTATATTTTTATATTTTTTAATTGAGCTTGCCTTGTTATATTTTGGCCTATGTCATTATATTTATCAGCGGAATAGCTTGGAGATCCCATTTTTAGCCATGTTTTTTTTGAAATAGCATGAAACATGGGCCCTGCGTATGCATGCAAACTATCTTCTAAATGATTCGCAACTTGTGAACAACCCCATATACCGCCTTTTTTAGCAAAGTCAGCTGCTTTGTAAACCACTTCAGCATTCATTACAACGCAATCTATATCTACAAATATTAAAACGTCGTTTAATCCCGCGGATTTTAATTGCTCATTTAAAAATTCTCCATGTTTTTGTCCGGTTCTTTCAATCTGCTCCAATTTTAGGCCTAAAAATCTAAAGGCTTTTTTTTGTATCTCAACAATTTCAGGATCTACATTTTTCCAATACATAGAAATTAATTTAAAATTTTTCATTTTTTTATTTTTTATTTTAAAAATTAGGTTAATTCTAGCAGTCTTAATATATATAAAAAAAATAAAAAACAATTATATTAATGTAAGCTATGATTTACATATGAGAATTAAATATGGAATCGAGCATAAATCACCACCCTCCCTTGAATTAACAACTATGGTAGGATGCCCTTTGATTTGCTCTTTTTGCCCACAAAAAACACTCAAATCTAATTATGGCAAGCAAGAGAAATACCTCAAAATTTCTGATTTAAAAAAATCTTAAAGAAAATTCCAAGTAATACAGAAATACATTTTTCTGGAATGTCTGAACCGTGGGCGAATCCTGACTACACTAAAATGTTAAAAATTGTTCTTGAAATGGGCTTTAATGTCGCTATATATACAACCATCTATGGGATGGCTCCTAATGATGCCAAATTAGTAGTAAAATTAATTGAGAGGTATAACAATCAAATTGTAACAATTTGTTTACACCTGCCAGATGCCAAAAAAATATGAAGGGGTGGAAATGCTCTAAAGACTATGAGGAGTCTTTTAATATATTAAGTGGCGCAAATGTAGATTGTGGAATTCTAAAAATGACAATGGATGAAAGTGGGGAAATCCATCCGGACATTAAACACCTAACAAATATAAATCATGATTTTAAAGGTCACACACGAGCAGATAGTCTGGATGTTGCTCAGGTTAAAGTTCAGCCTATAGTTCAAACGCCTCATCATTACGGGAAAATTATGCTTAGATTTTTAATAGCAAAGAATTTTTGATGATTATTGAGACAAATGAGAATAGTGGATTTTCAAAGTGCAGCATTTGCAAGTCATGCGATAACGTTACCCCAATAGGTTTTAAGTCAAAAATTAAAAAATTTATCCCGAAGCCTATTAGAAAATTTATTTAAGTATTAAATCCATCCAACCACTGGCTGCTTCTATACGTGGTGAATAGAAGGTGATCGTTTAATTCAAATCATTTGAAATAATCACTCTTTAGTGGTTTTTTTATTGTCTGCTACTTTTTAATGGTATAAAAAAACCACCTCTCGGTGGCTTCTTACTCTAACTAGTGAATGGTGGAGCTGGGGGGAACAAATCAATTAAAAAAAATCCTTATTATTCAATAAGTTATTAATTGAGTTAACTGTCTTTACCCACACCTTTACCCACAAAAAATTGGGGAGGTTTTGATGCCCTACCCTGAATTATGTGAAGTATTGTAACAGAGGAGGAAGATTATTCAGCTGTTATAAATTTCAAATCATCAGCTGTTGGCAAATCCACCCTAAAATTAACCTGAATTAACTCTGCTAGATATACACTTGCAACCAAACTATCGTAATCACTTATCCATTGGTAATTTTTAGAAAACACAAGTTCTATTAAAGGAGGGTTGGTTTGAATAAATGCTCCTACGATGTTTCCTTTAGCTTTACTTGGCATTGCTTTCACATGTGCAAAGCGCTTGGCTAGATAATCTATCATCTTTTCAGAGTCAATCCTTTTAGGATAAACGCTCGCAGCCATATAAAGGGCAACAACAGAGGCTACATCTCTCTTTAGAATGACTGATTTTAATCCTCTAAAATCTTGAGCAAGTCCTATAGCTTCTTTACTGTATGAAGGTAATGCGTGGAATGCCTTTAATTCATCTAAAGCAATAATTTCATAACATCCATTTTGCTCTAACAAATCAGCTTGTAATTTTTCTTTTGATATATTTCCATATGCCCAAATAACCGCAACATCAAATTTACCGTTATGTGAGAAGTCTTCTTTACTATTGGGAACGAATTTAAATTCACATCTCAATACCCTATATGGACTTTTCCTCATATCCAAGATTAAAGCGTCTGGACTTGTATCAACTTTACCTAGCTGGTCTAAAACAGGTCCTATATAGGCAAGATTAAGTATTTCTTTTGCAAGTTGTGTTGAGAATAAATGTCTTAATGACATTTCATCTATAGGTCTAAAATTCATTAAATTTTCTCTGTTATGACTTCGTTAATTTATTTGTCTACTATTTTTTCGTTAAACTATCTAAATCTTGACATGCATCCATGCATGTTGAAGCTGCTCTATCACAAGAGTAAGATGACCCAGCACATCCCGCCATATCTTTTGCACATTGAGCTTTACAATTTGCGCCTTCAACAGTTTTTGGATGAAATGAGCTTCCAGCAGCGCAACCCACCAAACAAAACAGAATGGAAATGATAAGTAATAATTTAGTTTTTCGCATAATTTTCCTTTTTTTATAACTCCGCTAAATATATCTATATTGGCTTATTTTTTATTTATCTGCTTTAAGGTTTCTTCAAGTAGCTCATCAGTCATTCGATTAGCTTTCTCTTTCTCACTCAATTGGTCAGTAAGGACATTAGCTTTTAAATTAGCCAACATTTCCTCACCGATTATTTTTGCTTTCTGCTCTTTTGAAAGTTTCTTTTTCATATTATTTTGAAGAAAATTAACTTGTCCATTCATTAAATCTTACTACCCACCACCGCCATTTGGGAACAATTTCATCATCAGAAGGAATAGTTTTCTTTGTGCTAAATTTTCCATCTACCATAATAAACTCATCATCATTAATAACTGATGACCATTTAGCAAAACATTTCCAATTTTTATAATCTCTTACAACACATTTTTCATAGGATTGCGGAGCTGACCCTTCTTGCCAATATATAACACGCTGCTGTTCAAACAAAGCTTTATAAGTTACTGGCAAAGAAGTTTCAGTCTTTATAGTATTCTTGTCGCCTTCGTAATGAAATAAACTATAAACGGTTACCTCATTTTTCCAATAATTGGAGTCTGTATACAAAAAAATTGAAAGGGAAATTCCAATTACAACAATAATAATTCCTAAAAAATCATCCATAGAAAATTAATTCCCCATTATTTTTTCTGCTTTTTTGCACTCTAGCGTTTCTTGCGCGAGACTATATTTTTTTTCATCGGATTGACTTCTCCAGTAATTAGAATAATGCCCGTCATTTAAATTAAATTGGGCATAAAACCAATTATCTGTTTTACATTTTTGCTTGCGTTCTTCTTTTGAAAAACCATCCGCCATGAAGCAATCAGTATTTCCACATTCAAGAATTTCTGAACCGCCGATTTTTCTGCAACCTATGTGGATATCTAAATCGTACGAGCGCCCAAAAAATTTTTCTTTTACCTCAAAACTTTTTTTGTACGACATTTCACTATTCATAGCTTCATCTTTACCTTGAATAGGATTACCTGTTTCTACCTCATAAAAAGCTTTTACTAATCTGCCATCACACTTTACAAACTGGGATTTTGTAGTCGTATTTATAGCAAATGAATATAAAATAAAAAAACCAATCGCATAAAAAACGTATTTTATTAAGTCATCTTTTCCCATATATATTTGGCTCCATTAAATTAATTGTTTTCTTTTGTAACTCTCTGATTTTTAAAGGAATTATTATAAAATTTTTTACTTGTAACTCATTGTTTTAAATAGCAATTACTGGGCTGACTTGTCAATTGTAGTTTGCATTAAATTTAGCAAGACGTATACTCAAATAATGAAAAAAATACTCACGTTATTATTTTTTTTACTACTTCTAGGCTGTGCTGCTGAAATAACATCATCAACACCCAGAACAGTTATTGTTAAAGCTGGTATTCCAGATATGGGGGTTGAGAGAGCATTGGTGCTTGCAGAAGCTGAATGTGCGAAAAAAGGACTGTCTGCACGAGTGCAAGCAATTACTAACCCAAATTCTGATAGATATATTTTTGAGTGTGTTTAATAAATAGAAAAATGATAAAAATTAATTCATTAAATGGGTGGCAAAGAATTGGAATTGTTTTATCTGTTGTCTGGTTTTTTGCTGCTGGAATAACTCAAAGAAGCAACGATGTTGATAAAGCGTTTAAATATGCTAGTTTCTCCTCTAACCTCTGTTATGAAACCCATAGAGACTCAATTAAAAGCGGCAACACAGATGTATGTGCCGAAAAATTTACAGATGATTATAAATTAATGTTGGAGGGCAGTTGGATTGGTTCTTTAATAATTGCAATCATTCCAATTCCTATATTTTGGGGAATAATTATTTTGATAATTAAAATATATCGATGGATAAAAAAAGGTTTTATTAAATGAAAAAAATATTAGTTTTATTTTTAATTTTATTTATGTGTGGATGCGCCACTTCGTCTGTAGTTGTCGGAACAGTTAGAGCTCCAATAGAAATAACTAAAGTTAAAACTTACTTACACGCTCCAAAAAAATATGAGGAAGTTGCTCTTCTTGAAACGTCTAGCAAAGCTTCATGGGCTGTAACTTCACAAGGCAAAATGGATGTTGTTATGGAGCGCTTAAAAACAGAAGCAGCAAAAATTGGAGCAAATGGAATACTTTTAATATCTGCTGGAGACAAATTAGCTGGCTCTATAGGTAATGGAGTTGGCACAACAACTGCTGCTGGTAATACAGCATACTCAACGGGCACAGTTTCTAGCCATGCAATTTTTCATAAAGCAGGCTCTGCAATTGCTATATTTGTTGAAGAAGAATAATTCAATAAACCTATGGTATATATTTATAAAGCAGTACTCATACAGGGTAAATAAATAAATAATTGATAGATTACTGGCTCTCATAGAGAGTAATTTTTGTATTTCATATCTATGATTGGTTCTCTTGGGGGGTAGTCAATTTTAATTGGTTCTCTATAAGGGTAGATGAATTAATTTTCTTCCAACGAAATGAACCTTTTCTTGTAGGACTTACATCTAGCTTTCCTCCGCATTCGTCTATATTGCGAATAGTAAGAGCATATAAAGAACATTTATTTTTTCCACCTTGCCTAGTCTGCTCTATAAAACCTTTTGTTTCCAATTCTCGCAGCGATTTAAACAAAGTGCCTTTAGACTTAAAGCCTCTACTTTTTAACATATTAAATGTTGCTGCCAAGTCACCATTATTTCTTCCATTGTATTCTTTAGCCATTTCGATAAACAGCTTCACAGCATTTCCAGAGAGGCTTCCAAACGCTGGGTCAAAAATTAGAGAGTCTGGCAAATAAAGAAAAGGCTCCTTACCTCTTTTTGGATTTTTTCTAGCCATGTTTAAATTTCCTTGCCATTCTTGAACCAGAATTTTTAGCAGCTTCAACTTTATTTGAAATGCGTTTATGGGCATTACAAATGTCTTCCCTTACTTCACATATTCTTTCGTACATTAACTCCAGCTGGGCTAGTTCAAAATGCGTTTTAGAGGCATCTTTAACTGACTCCAAGAGATAGAAACAAGTTGAGTCTTCATTACAAAGAACTCTTAATTTCCAGTTTTTATCTAAAGGGCAAATAGGTGCACAGCATGTCTCGTATTTAGGGCAGTTTTGTGGAGTGAGATTATTCATGACTAATCCCTCCATTAAGATGAAGGGCATTCCTTACTTCACCAACATTCCAAGCTGTAGTTCTTAATGTTAGTTTCTTTGGTTTAGGGATTGAGCCATTTTTACAACCTCTCCAAATAGTTGCAGAAGAGCAACCATAGAGAGCCATCATCGTGCTTAATCTGACATGAGCTGAATTTGGGAGATACTCAAAATTTCTTAACGCATCATTGTTTTGTATTACGTTTTCTTTTGACATTACGAACACCTTTATGAGTTGAGGTGTTAGGTATTTTATACATGAGAAATGAGCTGTATAGTCGTGGATGGGTAGGTAACTAGGTAAAAAAAATAGGTGGGTATGCAGCGGAAAGCCCATAAAAAAAGGGCTTTTGAGGTGGGTAAGTTATTTTTAAGTTTTCGTTGCTCCTCCTGTTTTTTCCCAATTAACTACGATTGCAATTCGCTCTTTTGCTTCATTAGACAAATCAGTATTTTTATCTAACCAATCTCTTACTCTTGCTTTTGGTTTTCCTTTTCCTTCTTTTAGAGCAACTTCTTTCCATGCTTGAATAGCTATATCTAATTCTGGAGGGTAATTTTTTTGAGATTTATCAAAAAATAAATTATCAAGATTTAGTGATTTATTAGGCATGTAAAGTTTATTTTCAATTGCCCAATCAAGCCAGTCTGGAGGAAGTCTTTTTGATATAGCCCAGTCAATAAAGTATTTAGGTGTTAGTTCGGCATCTTGTAAATCAGCTGAACTCAAAATAGCATCAAGCTTTCTTAATCTATCAATCATTTTTTCTTCAATAGCTACAATTTCTTTTTCAAAAACATCAAAAGCATCTGGGTCTAATACAAATTGAATACTAATCTTGTTATAACTACTTAACATTTGAAAGCCAGCTAAAACCATCATGGCTTGCTGTGGTTGCCAGAAGTCATATAACAAATAAGTTTCTAATTCCGTTTTGTCCCAATTTTGTTTATTAGTCATTTTTTACTTTTCAAGTCATCTAGATAATCTGCCCAAGTTTGCATCATTTCTTTTCTTTGCTTGATAAATCTTGTTCTATTGTATGCTTCACCTAATGCATCTGGAACTCTATGAGCAAGTTGATGTTCAATAATGTCCCTGTCAAATTCTAATCTTTCATGAAGAATTGTTCTAGCCATCGCTCTAAAGCCGTGCCCTGTAATTTCTTTTTGTGTGTCATACCCCATTCTTTTTAATGCAGCATTAATGGCAGACTCGCTCATTGCTTTTTGTTCATCATGTCCATTTGGAAATACAAACTCGCCACTACCAGTTAATTTTTTTAAGTCTTTAAGAATTTCTAAAACTTGTCTTGCTAGAGGCACAAGATGCATCGTCTTTGTTTTGCTTACGAGATATGACCACTCTGCCTTTTTTAAGTCTATATCTTTCCATTTAGCCGTTCTCAATTCAAAGGGTCTAACAAATACCATAGGTGCAATTTTTAAAGCACAACAAACTGAATAACTGCCTTTGTAACCGTCAATGGCTCTCATTAACTGTCTCACATCATCTGGCTCTGTCAAAGCAGCCATGTGTTTAGGTTTTGCAATTTTAATAACGCCCCTTAAAGCATCACAAGGATTGAATTTAATGTGCCCAGTAAGAAGTGCATGTTTAAAAACTAAATTAATAACTTCTCGTGTTTTTTTGACTGTAGGGCTTTTGTTTGCATTTTCAATTCTTTTAAAAACTTCTAATAAGTCTTTAGGTGTAATTGCAGAAATAGGCTTGTCCCCAATCCATCCAAAAACATAAAGTTCTAGCCTTCTTAATGAGCGTTGACGATATGAGGGTGATAAATGTTTAAAGTGCACCCCTATCATTTCTTCTGCAATAACTTTAAACGTGCTGGAATAAATTTCTTTTTGAATTGCTAATGAAGTTTTCTTTGAGCTTGATGGGTCTACTCCTCTTTCAATTAACTCGTTAGCTTCTAGCGTTCTCTTTTCTGCTAACTTTAAACTTACTTCTGGATAAGCCCCAAATGAAAGCGTGTTCTCTTTTCCATCTAATTTCTTATATCTAAATAACCAAAATTTAGAGCCATCTTTTTTGCCAACTATATACAGTCCACGACCCAATCCTTTTTTCTGGAAAGGCTTTAGCTTTAATTGTTTAATTTGAATATCAGTTAATGAGAATGCTAGTTTTGGCATTTTTGTGGGTATAAAACCTTAAGGATTTATCTTTACCCACAAAATTACCCACAAGAATGGGTAATGTCAAGATGTTTCATGATGTGTTATGAGTTGAGTATTATTATATAAGTTATTGATTTGTATGAATTTTTAACTCTTGGTGATGCTTTATGAAGCCTTTAATTGGTGGAGCTGGGGGGAATCGAACCCCCGTCCGTAAGCACTCTACAAAAAGTTCTACATGTTTAGCTATCGTTGTTTTTGTTTAACGGTTAAATCACCAACGAGCAAGCAATTTCGCCGCGAGTCACCTTAGTTTGATTATTAGTTAAGTGACCCAACCAATAACGAGCTTCTCTTTATGACGCTGCTGCGGTTGCCCGCCCGACCGAGAAGCGCTTCGGTGCAGCGTCCAGCTGGATTAAGCAGCTAGAGCGTAAGTTTCGTCGTTTGCGACTATACTTGTTTCTAGATGGATTTACGAGGTAACTAGGCCTCGACATGCCCTCACCTGCTTTGCAACCCACGTCGAAACCGGGTCAGCCCCAAAGCAAGCGATCATTATACTACTTCTTGTTAGCAGCCCGCATGATTCTTGCCTTATCCCGCTCCCAATCGCGTTCCTTTTCAGCGTTACGTTTGTCGTATTGTTTTTTACCTTTAGCTAAACCTATTTCAATTTTGATGCGACCACCTTTAAAGTGCATATCGATCGGCACTAAGGTGTAGCCTGAACGCTCAACTTTACCGATCAGTTTTGCAATTTCTTCGCTATGAAGAAGGAGTTTTCGGGTGCGGATCGCATCGGGTCGAATATGTGTTGAAGCAGACCCCATAGGGGTGATATGGCAACCAATGAGGTAGATCTCGCCCCTTTGAATAATGACATACGCTTCCTTAATATTGGTTCGATTGTCCCGAATCGCTTTGACTTCCCATCCTTCCAATACGATTCCAGCTTCATATTTTTCTTCGATGAAGTAGTCGTGAAAGGCTTTTTTGTTTTGAACAATGCTCATGAAAACTAACTAATCCTTTAAAATGTGTATTTTACGCTAATTCGAATTTCACCCATGGCTGATGTCAAAAAAAATGTGATTGTGAATCACTCGGTTGATCAAATGTTTAACCTTGTCGATCGCATTGAAGACTATCCCTTATTTTTACCCTGGTGTGGCGGCACAAAAGTATTGGAACGAAATACTGAAATTACAAAAGCCTCTATCCATATTAAATATAGTGGGGTGAATCAAAGCTTCACCACACAAAATACTAAACACTATCCTGATCGTATTGATTTAAAACTGATCGATGGGCCTTTTAAGGTGCTCGAAGGTTATTGGATTTTTACAAAGATCAATGAAGAAGCTTGCAGTATTGAATTTCATTTGCATTACGAGTTTTCAAATTTTATTTTAGATAAATTAATTTCGCCTATTTTCAGTCAAATTGCGAATACCTTTGTCGATGGTTTTGTGTCACAAGCTGATAAGATATATACAAAATAACTAAAGATAAACATAGCTTATGCCAAACGAAATTTTGATTGAAGTAGCCTACGCGTTGCCGAATAAGCAGCTCATCATTCCTGTGAAAGTAAAACAAGGTATAACCGCGGAAGAGGCAATTCAACTCTCAGGTATTGTTAAAAAATTTCCTGAGATTGATTTAGAAGTGAATCAAATCGGCATCTTTGGAAAGCTCACACAATTGGATCACATCATGCGCGAACGCGATCGTATTGAGATCTATCGCCCCCTGATTGCTGACCCGAAAGAGATTAGACGTCAACGTGCGGCCGAAGGTAAGGTCATGAAAAAAGGTGGGGATAGCGCTTAAAACCCACGATTTCATAGCCATAACGAGACTTTTTCTGTATAATTTCGTTTTGCGCAAAGGATCAAAAGATGCGTTTAATACAACAAGCACTCACTTTCGATGACGTGCTCCTCGTTCCAGCTCATTCCACAGTGTTGCCTCGTGAAGTCAATTTAACCACGCAATTGACCCGAAAAATTAAGCTTCATATTCCGATTGTGTCAGCAGCCATGGATACAGTGACTGAATCCCGTTTGGCTATTGCATTAGCGCAAGAAGGTGGACTCGGTATCATTCACAAAAATATGACGCCGCAAGAACAAGCTTACCAAGTGTCTCGTGTCAAACGTTTTGAATCAGGTGTGGTGAATGATCCCATTACGATTGAACCTAATATGTCAGTTCGCGATGTGATGAATCTCACAGCACTTCATAAAATTTCAGGCTTACCTGTAATCGATGGCGGCAAAATTGTCGGTATCGTCACAAACCGAGATTTACGTTTTGAAACGAATCTCGATCAGCCGATTAAAAATATCATGACACCACGTGATCGATTAGTGACCGTTAAAGAAGGTGAATCCAAAGAGGAAGTGATACGACTCCTCCATCACCATCGTCTAGAGCGTGTTTTAGTGATCGATAAAAATGATGTATTAAAAGGTTTGATCACTGTGAAAGATATCCAAAAATCATCCGACCACCCCTTTGCATGTAAAGACGATAAAGGTAGACTTTGTGCAGGTGCCGCTGTCGGTGTCGGTGAAGGTACCGAAGAGCGTGTTGAATTATTAGCGAACGCAGGGGTTGATGTCATTGTAGTTGATACAGCGCACGGTCATGCACAAGGTGTTTTAGATCGCGTCACATGGGTTAAGAAACATTTTCCACATATCGAAGTGATTGGTGGCAATATCGCGACTGCTGATGCTGCAAAAGCGCTTGTGGACGCAGGGGCTGATGGGGTTAAAGTCGGTATTGGTCCAGGTTCCATTTGTACCACTCGCATTGTGGCAGGTGTCGGTATCCCACAAATTACTGCGATCAGTAACGTCGCTGAAGCATTAAGTAAACTTAATATACCTTTCATTGGTGATGGTGGTATCAGATTCTCAGGGGACATTGCAAAAGCAATTGCGGCAGGGGCAAATTCAGTCATGCTAGGTTCGATGTTTGCAGGTACCGAAGAAGCTCCGGGTGAGGTTGAGCTCTTCCAAGGCAGATCTTATAAATCATATCGCGGCATGGGTTCCATTGGTGCGATGCAAAAAGGTTCATCCGATCGCTACTTCCAAGATTCTGAAAACAATGCAGATAAATTAGTCCCCGAAGGTATTGAAGGACGCGTTCCTTATAAGGGCAGTGTGATTAGTGTCATTCATCAATTGATGGGTGGACTCAGGGCTTCTATGGGTTATGTGGGGGCTAGAAATATTGATGAGATGCGCAAAAAAGCTAACTTCGTTCAAATCACAAGTGCGGGCATGCGCGAATCACATGTCCATGATGTGCAGATCACTAAAGAGGCTCCCAATTACCGTGTTGATTAATTTAAATGTATCAACTAAAAAGCCTCCGACCAAGGAGGCTTTTTAAATCCTATGGATAAAATTCTTATACTCGACTTTGGTTCGCAATACACACAGCTCATCGCACGTCGTGTGCGAGAGATGCATGTCTACTCAGAACTTCATTCGCATGATATGAGTGAAGAAGATATCAAAGTATTTAATCCAAAAGGTATTATTTTGTCAGGTGGCCCTAATTCGGTGTATGAATCGGATACACCTCTCGCACCTCCAATCGTTTTTGATCTTGGTGTTCCAGTCTTAGGTATTTGTTATGGCATGCAAACGATGGCAGCGCAACTTGGTGGTAAGGTTGAAAATGCACATGCACGTGAATTCGGATACGCTGAAATTAGAGCGCATAACCACTCACCTCTTCTAGAAAATATTCAAGATAAAACCAATCAAGACGGTCATGGACTTCTCGATGTATGGATGAGTCATGGCGATAAAGTGACAGCATTACCACCCCAATTTAAAGTGATTGCAAGTAATGCATCCACGCCTATTGCTGGCATGATGGATGAAACAAAAAAATTCTATGGTGTGCAATTCCATCCTGAAGTCACACACACTAAACAAGGTTTTAACATTCTTAAACAATTCGTTACTTCCATTTGTGAATGTAAACCAAGCTGGACAATGCCTAATTACATTGAAACAGCCATTAAACATATTCAAGAGACTTTGAAAGATGATGAAGTCATATTAGGTTTATCTGGAGGTGTTGATTCATCTGTTGCAGCAGCCCTCATTCATCGCGCGATTGGCGATCAACTCACTTGTGTGTTTGTTGATAATGGACTTCTTCGTCTAAACGAAGCCACACAGGTCATGAAAACATTTCATGACAACCTAGGTGTCAAAGTCATTCATGTAGATGCCTCAGATAAATTTTTGAGTGACCTTAAAGGTATTACCGACCCTGAACAAAAGCGAAAAATTATTGGCCGTGAATTTGTTGAAGTGTTTCAGAATGAAGCTAAAAAAATTCCAAAAGCAAAATGGTTAGCGCAAGGCACGATCTATCCTGATGTCATTGAATCAGCATCCGCTAAAACTAAAAAAGCACATACGATTAAGAGTCATCACAATGTCGGTGGCTTACCTGAAACATTAAATCTAAAACTTCTAGAGCCATTACGCGAACTTTTTAAAGATGAGGTACGTGAATTGGGCGTTGCATTAGGATTACCTAAAGCGATGGTCTATCGTCACCCCTTCCCAGGTCCTGGTTTGGGTGTGCGTATCCTAGGTGAAGTAAAATCAGAATTTGCAGATCTACTTCGTTGTGCGGATGCGATCTTTATTGAGGAACTCATCAATTCGGGTTGGTATGACAAAACATCACAAGCCTTTGCTGTATTTTTACCCGTGAAGTCAGTAGGTGTGATGGGTGATGGAAGAACCTATGAATATGTAGTGGCATTAAGAGCGGTTGTCACATCTGACTTTATGACGGCACACTGGGCAGAATTACCTTACGACTTATTAGGCAAAGTTTCCAATCGTATTATTAATGAAGTACGTGGCATTAATCGTGTCGTCTATGATGTTTCTGGCAAACCACCTGCAACAATTGAGTGGGAATAATATGCGATTCGAAGAGTCTTTAACAATACAAGACATAATTAAAAAACACAGTGCTTTTAAAAATATTATTAATCTGGGCTCGGGCAACGTTGAGCAGCTTAAAAAAACTAAGCCTTGGGTTTCAAAAAATGTATTTGATTTATTCAAAAAACAAAAAGCTAAAATACTTCATGTAGATGCAGAAAATTTTCCAGGTGAAGATATTGTGCAAGATTTAAGCCAGCCTAATTCACTTTCTTTCTGTGATAAGTTAAAAGGGTCAAAATTATTTATATTGGCGAATGTTTTAGAGCACATACCTAAAAAAGCACATGCTGAATTTTTAAAAAAGATTTATAGTAAAATGAAATCTAAAGATGGATTAATTATTACGGTTCCTTATGATTATCCTTACCATGCAGACCCTATTGATACGATGTATCGCCCATCTCCGAATGAATTTAATCAATTATTGCCATTAACATGGCTAGAAGGTGAAATTGTAAGTGCTGGATCTTATAAAGAAGAATTTAAACGCATGAGTGTCTTCAAAAAGATAAGAAAGCTTTTAAAGCCGCTTTGGATTCTTCAGAAACCAACCAAATGGCTAGAGAATCATCGATTATTTTATCTTTTCAAACAGTATCAAATCACTATCGTATTTGGAATTAAGTAAGATGAGTCGCGCATTTGTCAAAGAAAATGATTTAGAGCATGCAGGTATTGATATCCCTGAGAGACCTTTAAGTGATCAGCCTAACTATGTCACGCCCAATGGACTTAAACTTCTGAATATGCAAATTGATGCGTTAGAAATTGAGCGTGCGAAATTAAAAAATAAAAAAGATGACCCTATCGCCAAACAAAAAATTGCTATCGTTGAGCGAGATATGCGTTATTATGCAGCGCGGATTGAGTCAGCTATTCTCACAGCCCCTAAAGAAGAAGATCATTCAATGGTGTTATTTGGTGCCAAAGTGACGGTCGAAGACGAAGAAGGCAAGTTAA
>Ga0214919_10001047_pt1 | contig 46699 bp, 49 predicted proteins | sample LL1503_MetaG_FD_177994 | JGI IMG/M metagenome (GOLD analysis project Ga0214919, IMG submission 177994) | Freshwater microbial communities from Lake Lanier, Atlanta, Georgia, United States - LL-1503 | ecosystem: Environmental > Aquatic > Freshwater > Lake | place: USA: Georgia | collected... | reverse complement strand
GGGCGGAGCCCAAGCGGTCCTGACGGCCAAGATCGTCAAGCTCGACTTCGCACATCAACTTCCCTCCCTCCATCGGGGCCCGGATGTTTGACAGTTTCTTCTTTCCTCCCGTTTCTGTCACTTCTCCAATCACGTATTCGCCCCGCTTCAAATATTTATACCCGGATACTTGAATGTCTGAATGATGCACGAACAAATCGCCCGAGACAAAGCCGTAGCCCTTTCGCTTGTTGAACCACTTCACTTGGAACATTTTAATTACATTGGGACCGTGGCTTTATATACGTTTAAGGCACCATGTCTGTACATATCATCGGCATGGTTTTCTCCTAAATAAACATATCCTTTCGAAACCAACAGGTTCTTAATGTGTGAACGTCTAGGTTCTACAAAATTGTGTTCTACATCAATCAAACCAATCGTATATTTATTAAAATCAAATGCCTTCAGTATCTCATATTCACTTCCTTCTGTATCAAGAGACAAATAATCTATAAATCTGGGTGCGTCACATTTTAATAACATGTCGTTGATGGATAACGTCTCCACAATGATTGTTTTTTTATTTGCGTCTACTTTTCTTTTGTGACAATCAATATGCTTTTGTAGACCAGAAAGACCATCCCCGAATTTGTCTCCAATCGGTTCCATTGCGATATCAAATTCTAGTTTAAGTCCAGTTTCGCTATAGATAGCATTATTTATGCATATTGAGTTTGGTCTGTTAATAACCAGTTTCTCATAATGATAAGGTATAGGCTCTACGCAAATCCCTTTCCATTTATAATCTCTTTCCATTAAATAGGTATTCGATATCTCTATACCATCGCTTGCGCCAATCTCAATAAAATAACCGCTGTGTTTACGATTATAAAAAGATAATACCTGTATATCCTGGTTTATTTGGGATATTGAAGATGAACCAAGTTCATACATATCAATGACTTTTTTCCATCTTCCCAACATTTCATCCTGGTGCTCTTTCGCAAAAAGTAGAATAGTTTCAGTTTTTTTAATAAAATCAGTTGTCTTGACCTTTTCTTGTAAATCGTTCCATGTATCAAAATAGACAAACAGTTCTTTGTTTTCCTCACAATACCACTCAGACAATGTCAATAGTTCAGGTTGAAAATATTCAGGCGTATAAGAATGGAACGGTGGCTGAAACCAACCCTTAGGCGCACCTATCGTAAAGAGCTCCATCAAAAAACGAACCGTAGGTATAAAAGTGACCATTCCATGTTGTATTCGTTCAAATAGCGCTATCGTGGACCATGCGTAAGGTATACAAATGATACCTTTGTATACCAACAACTCTGAAATATGGTCTGAAAATCGTTCACATTTATTGGGAATACCCAGTGTATGTAAATGTTCAGACAAATTCATTAATTTTGTTTCATTTTCGTATGGAGGGATATAGAATAGTTCTTTGTTCATATCGTAACTTTGGGTTTTATCTTTAGAAATGACATTTTTTCCTATTGGCTTTATGATAAGATTACCAACTTCTACTCTCTTAAGTTGAGAAGCATAAACAGACTCAATCATAGAGTTTCCAAAAATAAAAACATTCTTTCGGTTGGGGATATCTCGTAACAAACGATAAAATTCAGGGTCTATCGTTTCTGGTTTCATTTCATAGTCAAACCGGTTACATATCCAAATCATCAACAATTTAGACCAATTGTTTTGTAAAAATGGTCGACAGGTTGGACAGGTATCGGAAGTGATGATACCATCAAATGTATGAAAATAGGCCTGATGTTTATCCCAGCAGTTTTGGGCCCTATCATGGTCTATTTTATACAAATCATTTCCTTTCGTGATGCCGTCATCAAAATACATGACCTCCAATTCATGTCCAAGCTTTTTAAAGACATACTCTATTTCTAACTCGCATCCTTTGTGGAAGGTTATATGTAAAAGACGCATTAACTAGGGTGAGGTATAATCTTTATATAATTATGATACAAGGTTACTATTCGATTTTTCTATACCCTTCAACGCTTCATATAACTCAGACTGCTCCGAGGGGGACAGTTCCGACATGTCCATTTTTATCCATCGATACTGGGTCGGAGACAAATGTTCTTTTAATACAGACATCGTTTCGGTTTCTAACATACTTTCCAAAAGTTCATTCAACTCTTTTGTCAGGTCTGGGGAATTCAATAAAGATTGCCTCATTCGAGATGTCTGTTTCAAAAAGTTGTCCTCTTGAAGCAGATAGATGGATAGATGTTTGATTTCTCTGGTCAAGTCATTGTAATAACTCACCTGTTGTTGTTTAATCAGTTCAGGGGTGCTGGAATAATATTGTTGGTCTTTGTATTGAAGGACAAATCCAGAGGAATTAAAGGTTTTGACACAACCTTCAATACAGGTCTTGCATAATCGGGACGGCTTCAAAGGTAGATATTCCTTTTGTATTCGTTCACCACAAGCAGCGCATAGAAACAGTTGCTCATACAAGACAAACCTCTCCATAAAGCTCTTACAAGGGAACATTTTTCTACGCCATAGTTCACTTACATAAAGATACAAGGACGCATAGGCCTTTTTATGAAGGGTTTGTCTCGTCGTGTAATCCTCAAAGGAATGAACATACGAATAATCGAGACTACGAAACAAGTCGATGCACTCCTGGTAGATGGCCTCGACCGACAAAGCTCGAAGTTCGTCTTCGGTCATATGAATAGACGGAGAGAAAAGGTTTTGAAAAGAGGTTAACGCTTAGGGTGAACCTTATAGGCTCGTTGTAGCCTATACACCGTTCGACGACATAAGATTCTACATACCAAGGACGCAAACATATACAATCCTAATAGATTTAAATATAAATAAAATTAACTCGAATCAAGTTGTGCACGATAAAAATGGACACATTTCATTTCGCACAGGAGTGCTTCTTTGTGATACGATAGAATGACGTGATGGATACGCGGGTCGCGATGTGTCATTTGTAAGATTTCAAGAACCCGCAAATGAAACCCCAATTCCTGAAACGCAAATCTTCTCCGATGTAAAAGGTTGTCTCGGTCTTCTTCTCTCGTCCTCTGGTCCTCGATGGCCCAGCGGGCATTCTCTTTGGCTCGTCTACGATTCTCTATTTCCCTGCGTTCCTCTTCTTCAATGCGCTGGAATAGTTCAAGGTCAAGTGTATAAGGTTCTCTATAATAAAGTAGATGTTTATGATAGTCTCCTTGTTTATAAAGTTCATACATAACATATTGTTGTTTCTCTTTTCGGACACGCGCCTCTTCTTTGGCTCGACGATGGTCCTCAATGGAACGATTCAGAACCTCTTTCATGCGAACCTCTCTTTCCTGACGACGTCTTGACGCCTGTCGTGTGATACATTCTTCATGGAACATTCTCTCTATTTCTCTATTCGCTGAAAGATTCATACATAAACGTAACAGGTTAAAAAATAAGGAATATATATGCTGGAATATGAGGATTTTGCTCGGTTAGGTAAATACCTACATGAGTTGTCCATGAGTGTTATTTTTAGGTTCCATGCACGATACAAGGCACTGATTGTTCATAAATAGGTTATCCATTTCTAGCTGGTCCATGGCGAACTTCTCACGTAGGAACAGGTAAAACAAGTAGACATACATGGCCACAAACACATGCCTAACCGGATTGTTTTGGTTGACATATAAGAAGAACTCGATAAAGAGGGCAAACGCATGGACTGTGGTGAAGTATTCGATGAAATTCATGTTACCGAAAACATATAAATAGTTTCTCTTCAATTTTTACAATGAATGTATTTTGGTTTAGGCGAGACTTTCGGTTGTTGGACAACAAAGGTCTGAACGCACTCGCGCTTAAAAAGGAACCTATTACGTGTATCTTTATTTTTACACCCACGCAATTGAAACACAATCCTTTTTATTCCGAGAGAAGTTTTCAATTCATGTGTGAGTCCTTGATGGAATTACGGGAACTGTTACGGAAACGAGGCGGCGACCTTGCGTTCTTTTATGGCGAGCCCTTGGACATCCTCAAGAAACTCGACATGAAGACCCTCGCATTCAATCAAGACTATACCCCCTATTCCATAGAACGAGACAAGAAGGTCGTGGACTATTGTCTAGGCCATGGCATTGAATGTATTACAGAAGAAGACGTGTTGCTAGCCAACATGGGCACTTTTGTAAAAAAGAACGCGCAACCTTATGTGGTGTATACGGCTTTTAAAAACCGTGTATTACAGAATACACCCGATGAACCTCATACAGTAAACGCAAAGTTTGTCTCGTATCCAAGCACCTATGAACCCAAGATACCCCAACACGACCAACTCGAGGGAGGAAGAAAAAAAGGGTTGCTTCACTTGAAGCGCGAGTTCACTCGAGACATGCAAACCCCCATGCAGTTATCCCCCTATTTAAAATATGGTTGTGTCAGCATCCGAGAAGCTTATGGGTCCAATGACGACGAAGGATTTCGTGCACAGTTGATATGGCGAGAGTTCTTTTATTATTTAACTTTCTATTTCCCAAGAGTTTTGAAAGAGCGAAGTTCCTTTAAGGCTGACCCGATTCAATGGGTAGAGGACCCCGTAGGATGGAAGAACTGGACCGAAGGTAAAACAGGATACCCTCTGGTAGATGCGTCGATGCGACAACTGAATCAGACCGGTTTTATGACCAATCGAGGGAGACTCGTGACAGCCAATTATTTGACACGAACCCTCAAGATAGACTGGCGTAAAGGAGAACAATATTTCGCAACACATCTGATTGATTACGACCCGGCCATTAACAATGGCAATTGGCAATGGGTCGCAGGGACAGGGGCAGACAGGGCTCCTTATGCACAACGCATCATGAACCCCATTTTACAAGAGAAAAAACATGACCCCGATCATGCCTTTGTCCGAACCTGGATAAAGGATATAGAATGATATTGATAAGGGGAAAGAATGGAGCTCGCCTTTTTCTTGATGGACCCGTATCATCGACTGTTGCGAAACAACCAATGGACTGTTCGCGAAACAATCTATGCCGAATATTTAAACAATCATACCGATTTGAGTTGGACGCAATATTACCGTGGCTTAAGTCCTTCTATCCATCTTGTGGCCATGGAACTGGACCATCGTATTCGTGGAAAAGACTATACCGAATTGTCTCATCTTCGAGAGCTTGAATACGCACAAGTCTATCAAGACATGGAACTAAGGACGATAGAAGAAATTAGGAACAAACGAAAGGAATGGTTGAACACCTGTTGTTTACCTGCCCTGGTGCATCGTCTACTTCTGGAGGAACCCTAAAGCACTGATAAAGGGGTCGCGCAACTCAAACCGATGACCCAATACAGTCACCTCAATGACTTGTTCTAACTCATAATCTTCCATGTATATCAACGGGTTCAATTCACGCGTGAGATACACCACAATAGGATTTGCTCCTTTTCGAACTACCGCCCGTATACCAATCTTCGAGATACTTTCCACGGTGCAAGTCAGTCTCATTCCTTCATAGGGATGACATACTTGGACCAAAAACAGGACCCGGTATTCAATAAGGGTCCCGTGAATACCCCCCGAGCTATACGTGACCACCTTGGTGGTTTCAGGACGAACATAGCCTTCTTTGATACAACGGCCTTCTAGGTTGTCTCGGGCATACAATAAAAAATACTTTTCCATATCTCGCCCACAATGTTCAAACTTGACCGAGACCGTTTCCACGACCAGATTGGATACATACAAATGACTATCTTTGACCGTTTCCTTCATGATGGGCTCCAATGTCTCCACGGGTTCAGGATTTGGTTCTTTCACCTTACGCAAGGGAGCAAGTTGATTTCTATCCATCACATACGTGACCTTGTAAGGATAGACAGCAAAAGCATCTTCTAAAGAACGTTCATTTTTATAGTCTTTCAATAGAATCCTCGTCTCTTTCTCTGGGTCTTTTTTTTCGGTCTGATAGGTCGTGACAAAGTCGTCCATCTCGTAAGGTCGAACATAGATGGAGAGTCCTCCGAGTTGTTCCATTCCATTCATTTGAGAACGCTTCATGTCTTCCACGAGTTCGTCCCATTGTTTCAATTCTTTGACTTCACCCTTGAGTAAGGTGCCTTCACTGGGCTTATACAAGGGAATTTTTTGTCTCGACAGTCGGTTTATCAAAGCATCTTCTTCTCCAGCCATAAAGGTATTCGGAAATCCATTGATTTTTTCAAATTGTTCGCCCGTAAGACCGATTACACCCGGTCCATAAAGAACCGCCTTGTCGCTATGTTTAAAATAGTTCGCAAACATGGCCTCGTCTGGGTAGGCATCCGACGCGTGAAATACATAACGATCATAACGTTTTTCTTTCGCCAAAAGATATCCCACATTCCACAACAAGGCTCGTTTTAAGGACTCTGCGTTGTTTTGGTCGACTACATAAATATCCATCAAATGCTTACCTAAACCATAGGACGACAAGGTCTTTAGTTTTTCGAGATGTTCCAAGTGATTGCGATGAGGGACAATCAAGGCCATCCGAACAGCCGAGACACGACTGTCCTCTGTCGGAAGAGACAAAGGTTCTACTTTCGGGTTCATCGTTTCATATTCTTCACGGGTCAAACGAAATTGATTAAACATCATGAGGAAATAATTCTCTAAGAATTCGCGGGTCAATATCTTTCGAGCAAGGACTCGGGCATTCTCCGCGATTTCCTTGCATTTGTCTTGATTCTTTTCGCAATACGTCAATAGCGTATCCAGGTTCGACAAGTCTCGCTCAACCGCAAGATAGTGAACACCCGCCTGTAAATATCTCTCTGCCCATGACGTATAGTCGCTGGTGACACGCAAGATGAGAGACCCTGTGGTCATGCTATTCAAAAGACGATAGGCGTTTACGTTACCATCCACATGAAGGATGTAGCGATATTTACTTTGGTCTGCCATAGATAAAAAGGTGCCAGGTTGAATACCTGTATTTAACATACCCAGCCCATGAACCGGATCAAATCGAACCGAACCGGTATCAATGGTAGGGTTTTTAGAGTCCTTGTTTAGAGTAAGACCAATATCCAATCGGTCCTTGAAGAGGTCCTCTTTTGCCAACAAGGCAAGTTTAATCCGCATATTGGTTTCATCGGTATAGCCGCAGCCAGTCGGTCCGCCTCGAAACACTGCGCGTATATCTGTTTTCTTATTCCATTCCGTCGTCCAGGTATCGTAGGGCAAGGGTTTGGTATAGACATGTTCCATTTCATCGTAATTGGGAATGGGAATATCCATGTATCCTTTCTGCCCAGACATGGACAAGATAGGTAACAGGGATGTATACTTGGGTGCGGGCACATCTCCCATCACCATGGGAAAGGGATGCTTTTTGTCTTTCCTTACAATCACCGCGTCGGTCAGGTTGAGAATAAACATCCCATCAGGCAAGGATAAGGTTCGAAACAGAGTAAGGTATTCATTGTCGTCTATCGATACATTCAACCGGTCCTTGACGACGCACTGCATGATACGCTTCGGGACCATCTTCTCAATCTTGGCACGTTGTTTGTCCGTAATATGCGGATTGGAAGACAATCCTTTCACTGCCTGGTCAAACCGTTTTTGATAACTCTCGTGAAGGTCGGGGATAATTTTAAACATAGAGGGCTTGCCGTCTACCACAGACAAGACAAAACATTGATGAGACAAGGAAAAGATATATTTCATGGTCTGGGTCAACGCATCCTGGTCTATTTTCCATAAAGGGTCTTTGAGTGGGGGCAATAACGTGATGCCCGATGCGGATTTCTCAAAAGAGGTGTGATTTTTGGGGCTCTCGACCAAAGGCATAAGGATACGTATGGCATCACTGTATTTCACCAGGGTTTGTATTTTTATTTTTTCCATTTCTATATCGTGCTAATAAAAAAAAGAGATTCCATCATAATTCATCCTATTATACGTCCGATACACGGATAAGCTGTTCAAACAAAGCAATCCACTGGGTGGTTTTTACCTTTTCTATATTGGCGTCCACAGTAATCGCGTCTTTCAGCCAGTCCTCGTGATAATAATGACATTTTTCAAGGTAAGCTAAAGGAATGGTTTCGCCCTCGCGTCCGCGGTTCAGTGTTCTCCGATAGGAGACCGTGGGGTCACACCGTAAATAAACGGGCGTACAGTGGGCATATTGATTGAACTCGTCAAACCACATTTGATAAATTTTATATCCAATCTCGTCGATGATGCCATCGTCGTAAAGCATCTTGCAGAACACATGTTTATCTGTAAATAAACATCTTTCGCAAATGATGAACTTGGTCTTAGGGTTTTCCAGTGCCTTTCGAAGGATGGAGAGACGCGAAATGTAGGCAAGCATTTGAAACTTGAACCCATACGCGCGTTGGTCTTTGTAATAGTGGTCCAGCACTGAACCCTCTGCGTCCTTGCAGTTGAGCCAGATGTCCACGGGTTCTTGAAGAAAGCATACGTCTTCGCGGCCCTTGAAATGTGTTTTCAGCATTTCAAGAAAGGTTGATTTGCCAGTGCCAATGTTGCCTTCGATAGAGAAGATACGTGCCATGTTACATCCTTTCTATCCTATATTCGCGGATTCAATTTTATAGATATACTGTATAGAATGGGCATCATGGAACAACTTGCGGAATATGTAAACGGAAATGAGGTAAATGGTGTAAACGCATTGAATGACCTTGGTCGAATTACACCTTACGTAAATAAACTACTCGGCGAATTGAGTAAAGAAAACGGTTCCTTTAAACAGTTACAATTACCACAAAACACGTTCAAGTTTACGGGAGGGACAAATGCAAACACAGTCAATAAGACACGTAATGGGAACAAACGTAATATGAATGTGACCGCAAAAAATAAGAATCAAGGTATCTCAAAAGAAAAAAGGTTCACGGCATGTCTTCTCTTATCTGTCATCATGTTATGTGCTCTCTCCCATTTACGAGGGATTACTCCTTTTATTCATTCTTTTACACAAATAACCATTTTGAATAAAAAAGATATGTTTGATAAAGTGATTCTTCCTTTCATGACCATGATCGAGGGTAGCTTTACATTTTTAAAAACCACTCTTTTACCCAATATCAAAGAAGGTCTTTATACAAAAGCCATGTTGACCATCACTGGTATGGATTTTGCGAATGACCCCAATAAGGTCATGGCCACGGTGACAAATATAGCCAAGGTTCAGGTATTCATGGTAGGTTTACTCGCGCCTGCATTAAATCTAGTCTATAAACCAAGTGTTCCCGTAATCGACCCGACCAAACTAGGACCCATTTTAGACGAAATCCTAAAGGTTTTAAATGAGAAATTTAAAGGGGCCATAAATTATATACATATGGAAATTCCGAATGGAAGTTATTTATTGAAACCCGAATGGAAGGCAGATAAGGCATAAGTATTTGAACTCACGGGAACAGAAACTTGTCCACCTCGGTCCGAACACAGAAATAACGATGCAACACGATACCTGCCAGAAAGAGGGTCGCCAAAACCATGTAAATATTCCATCCAAAAGAATAGGACAATAACTCGGCAATCACAATCGTGCCCACCACATCCAATAACGCAATTCCTCCGTAATGTGTATGAAATCCTTGTCCTGGAATACCAAGAGCATTTGAGTATTCACCTGCCATACATTTCATGTAATCTATTCTGATATTTTAGATTTAGAATCAGAATAGATTTATTCAAGTATAAGAGAATCAGATTTAAAAAAGTCCAGTCGACCCAAATCCTTCCGTCCCACGAGCCGTTTCATCCAAATGGTCTACGCGAATGATTTTAAACGGCTCAAGCGAGGGTGAACAAATCTGAACAAACCGCTGACCTTCTACACACTCATAGGGACCCGATACATCAAATACCGCTCCAAGATTGCCGCGATAGCCGCTGTCAATGATGCCGACGCTATTCGAAAGACGTAGAGGCGTCTTGTAGATACTTGACCGAGGATACAGGTAAAAGGCACTCGGTCCTTTGCCCTCTTCATACATGGCACACCGAACCTGGAGGTCTACTTTATGCGTTCCACTGATGAGACACAAGGTCTCTGGGAAGACCAAGTCAAACCCGGCATTTGCATAAAGATTGTTTTCTACTTCTCGGTTGTGCTTGTCAATCAGTCCGTCATACAATTCCTTCAGGTGAGGTAGAGCTACACAGAGCTTGAGAACCTTCATTATAAGACTAAGTGAAATTGCCTTTAATATCTTATGTACAACGCTTTCTTGATTTACGTATCTTTGCCAAGACCTTCTTGTTCTTCGTCAACCTCGCATAATATTGCGCGGCCCTTAAGGCTTTACAATCCAGTCGCCCGTTTGTGCATACTGGATAACGCAAGGTATCGGGTTCTAAAAAACAAGAAGGTCCATATTTTTTGCGATAACTCTTTCGATAGATCGGCGCCTTCCATCGTTTATAGGTCATTATAGACCTTTGTTATTTTTTTGTAACCAAAATATTGTAGGGATTGCAATTATACGAGACAGGAGTATCATAAACGGTGGGGGCTCCAAAGGCGTCAAATAACGTCATCCGATTGGGTCCAGGGTCTACTCTACACTCACTATAGGGTCCCTGTTTTGAGATAAGATTCTCTTTTTCACCCGTAGGATTGAAACAACAAAAAAGATTGTCCTTTTTGATATACGATTGTCCCGGAATACATTTTTCAACCGAACAACTAAACCCTTCTCTCTGAAAGGAAAGGAATAGGAGGAGTAAGACTGCGATACATAACCCTATCATATAATCATGAAATAAATTATATTGATTATAAATAATGACAGAGCGAAACATATTTACAAATAGTCTGTCGGTTGGATTTACGCCAGCTGAGGTAGAGACCAGAGAGGCATCTGCTCAATTTAATACGGTTAAACGTGCGATAGACATTAGCGGAAATGCCTATGTTACCGGAAAGGTATCGGTTCTGGGTATCACTGATTTACTAAGCAATCTGAATGTAACAGGAAATACTTCTTTCTTGGCGAACCTACAAACAAATGGACAAACCGTATTACAAGGAACCCTGAATGTGTCAGACCAAGTATCCTTAGAGTCCAGACTCTTGGTCAAAGGAAACACTTCGTTTCTGGGTATCGTCCAGATGAATGCGCCCACTATCCTAAAGTCGTCCTTGAACGTGTCCAATAGTGCGACTTTTCTGGAAAATATCCAGGTCGATGGTCCGACATTATTAAGGTCTACCTTGAATGTCTCCAAGAACGCTTCTTTCCTCGATGCGGTTCAAATTAACGGACCCACCTTCCTAAAGTCGACCTTGAACGTTTCCATGGGTGCGACTTTCCTGGACAACATCCAGGTAGAAGGACCCACCATCCTAAGGTCTACCTTGAACGTGTCCAAGAACGCGTCTTTCTTGGAATCAGTCCAGGTGGATGGAGCCACGGTCTTAAAGTCTTCACTCAACGTGACCAACAATGCTTCCTTCTTGAATGCCGTCCAGGTGGACGGACCCACTCTGTTAAAGTCATCCCTTAACGTATCCAACAATGCTTCTTTCCTGAGTGCGGTCCAGATAGAGGGACCGGTCCGCATAAATGGGTCCATGACCGTATTGAAGAATGTGTCCTTCTTGGATGCTGTTCAGATTAACGGACCCACTATCCTAAAGTCGACACTTAACGTATCCAATAGTGCTTCTTTCCTGGATGCGGTCCAGATAGAGGGTCCGGTCCGCATGAATGGGTCCATGACCGTATTGAAGAATGTCTCTTTCCTGGATGCAATCCAGGTGGACGGGGTCACGGTCCTAAAGTCAACCCTTAACGTCACCAACAATGCCTCTTTCTTGAATACAGTTCAGATTAACGGACCCACTTTATTAAAGTCAACCCTCAACGTCTCGATGAATGCCTCTTTCCTGAGCGCTGTTCAGGTAGATGGACCCACGGTCCTAAAATCATCTCTCAATGTCACCAGCAATGCTTCTTTTCTGGATGCGGTCCAGATAGAGGGACCGGTCCGCATGAACGCTTCTGTGACCGTATTGAAGAATGTTTCTTTCCTGGATGCGATTCAGGTGGATGGAGCGACGGTCCTAAAGTCGACCCTTAATGTGACCAACAATGCTTCTTTTCTAGGTGGTTTCCAGGTAGATGGAGCCACGGTCCTAAAGTCAAGCCTTAACGTCTCCAACAATGCTTCTTTCCTGAGCGCGCTTCAGATATACGGACCGACTCGTCTATCGTCACTTAATGCCTCCATGAATGCTTCTTTCTTGAGTGCCGTCCAGGTGGATGGACCCACCCTGTTAAAGTCTTCTCTCAACGTGTCCAATAACGCCTCTTTCTTGAGTGCTGTCCAGATATACGGACCGACTCGTCTATCGTCACTCAATGTCTCGATGAATGCTTCTTTCCTGGATGCTGTCCAAATAGAGGGACCTGTCCGCATGAATGCGTCCATGACCGTATTGAGAAATGTCTCTTTCCTGGATGCGGTCCAAGTGGACGGAGCAACTATCCTAAAGTCAAGCCTCAATGTCACCAACAATGCCTCTTTCCTAGATACGGTCCAGGTGGACGGGGCCACGGTCCTAAAGTCAAGTCTTAACGTGGCCAACAATGCTTCTTTCCTGAGTGCTATCCAGGTGGACGGAGCCACTATCCTAAAGTCAACACTCAATGTGACCAATAACGCTTCTTTCTTGAATGCGGTCCAAATAGAGGGACCTGTCCGCATGAATGCATCGATGACCGTATTGAAGAATGTCTCTTTCCTGGATGCGGTTCAGATTAACGGTTCTACCCTGTTAAAGTCACTCAATGTATCCAACAATGCTTCTTTCTTGAGCGCAGTCCAGGTATACGGCCCGACTCTTCTATCGTCACTCAACGTCTCGATGAATGCGTCTTTCTTGAATGCGGTCCAGGTAGAGGGACCCACGATCTTAAAGTCTTCGCTTAACGTCACCAACAATGCTTCTTTCTTAAGCGCAGTCCAGGTGGACGGAGCCACTATCCTAAAGTCAACACTCAATGTGACGAATAATGCGTCCTTCCTCGGTCCAGTCCAAGTGGACGGTTCCACTATCTTAAAGTCTTCGCTGAATGTCACTAACAATGCCTCTTTCTTGAATACAGTCCAAGTGGACGGACCCACCCTGTTAAAGTCTTCTCTCAACGTCTCCGATAATGCGTCCTTCCTCGGTCCGGTCCAGATATACGGATCGACTCGTCTAGCGTCACTCAATGTTTCGATGAATGCCTCTTTCCTCGGTCCGATCCAAGTAGATGGACCCACCCTGTTAAAGTCTTCTCTCAACGTCTCCAATAACGCTTCTTTCTTGGATACAGTCCAGATATACGGTTCAACTCGTCTAGCGTCACTCAACGTCTCGATGAATGCGTCTTTCTTGAATGCGGTCCAGGTAGACGGACCCACTCTACTAAAGTCAACCCTTAACGTCTCCAATAACGCTTCTTTCCTGGATACAGTCCAGATATACGGTTCGACTCGTCTAGCGTCACTCAACGTCTCGATGAATGCCTCTTTCCTCGGTCCGGTCCAAGTAGACGGATCCACTATCTTAAAGTCCACCCTGAACGTCACCAACAATGCCTCTTTCCTGGGTGCGGTCCAAGTGGACGGAGCCACTGCTTTAAAGTCAAGTCTCATCGTCACCAACAATGCTTCTTTCTTAAGCGCGGTACAAGTGGACGGACCTGTCCGCATGAACGCATCCATGACAGTATCGAAGAATGCCTCTTTCCTGGATGTGGTCCAAGTGGACGGACCCACTCTGTTAAAGTCTTCACTCAACGTGTCCAACAATGCTTCTTTCTTGAGTGCTGTCCAGATATACGGAACGACTCGTCTAGCGTCACTCAACGTCTCGATGAATGCGTCTTTCTTGAATGCGGTCCAGGTAGACGGACCCACTCTACTAAAGTCTTCGCTCAACGTCTCGATGAATGCGTCTTTCTTAAGTGCTGTGCAAATAGATGGACCCACCACCCTGAACTCTACCTTGAACGTAAGTGGGGACGCCAGCTTCAAAAATCTAAATGTATCAAGCTTATTCATAAACGGGGTCGCCTCCCAAGGAGGAGGAATGGGAACCAATATTTATTGGAATGTATACTCTATACCTGATACAACCGTCAATTACGTGTCGTCAAATGCGAATCGTAATACATTACTCAACGTATCCTATGTCGCGCCTGTATCTGGGTTTTATCAGGTGGATGCTTATTTGAATCTTACCACAAATATACGGACCACGTGGACATCTTATCTTCAAACAAACAACACAAGCAATGTATCCTGTGCGTATAGTTCTCCTTTTGTGAAATCCAGCTATTTTACACAAAACATAACGGAAGTGATCAAACTGAACCTGGGTGAACGGGTAGACCTCCATGTTGTTTGTGATTCAAACGTAAGCTTAACCACAAAAGGGTCTAGGTTTCGAACATCGCTCGTAGGGTCGGCTTAGACTTGGCTCTGTGTAAGAAAGGTATCAATGAAGGCAACAGGAATGTCTTCTAGATTGTCCATGTATTCTTTACGCGTGGGCTCTCTAGACAATTCGACCCGAAACCGCGTATTAAATTCTTGAATCTTCTTGTATTGATTGACAATGTTATTGTCGGAACCTAGTTCCTGTTGTAAGCGCGTCGTAATGTTTTCCTTGATACGGTCTTCTGGATTCTTGTAAATACTTTTTCGTATCGAGACGAGTGTATCCAGAATATCAGGCTTGGTGAGTTCTTGATACATGCTCTTGATGTTTGAGTTTGTAAATGAACCGTCAAAGGTGCTTTTAAACTGAACCAGAATGTCTTTGTCGATAGAAGGACTGGTCTCAATGAGTCGATCGTATTCTTCCGTGGCAGTCAGCATGAATTCACTGATGGGGGTACGTTCCGTGGGCTTTCGAGCCAGCTCGTGTTTGATGCGGCGATAGAATTTATCCCAAGCGATGGTGCTGACCCGATGGGACTCGTATAGCTCCGTAATGTGTAAAAACTGTTGAACTGTGGTAATAATACCTGCCAAAATATTGATGCACCCAATCACGACGGGGGCATAAAAGATATATTGAGAAGGCAACTTCTCCTGCGCAAAATTGGCGGTCCCGGTCAAGGTGCTCATAATAATGACCGGAATGGTATAGACGTTGTGTAAATATTGATACTTTGTGTTGCTTTTCATGTGCAACCATTTGTAACACAAGGCTTTGTCTCCCCACTCGGATAAAATCGTTTCATGTTCAATACTCCATTGTATAGGCAATTCCATACCATAGAGTGATAAAAAGAATACGGAATTAACCAAATGCGGTTCCTATCACAGGTCCCATGACAAACGTTTTCTTTTTCTTAGTTCTAACACGTGGTCTGGGAATAGGTCTCTTCTTTTCATTTTTTGTCCTACGGTTTGAAACCAGTCTCGCAACCACATTCTTTGCATTTATTGTCTGTCTTTTTTTAGGAACTAATTTAATGAATTTAGAAGATAGCCGAGACAACATCGACGGCTTCGGTTCTTTCGGGGAACTGGACGCATACACCTCGTCCATGTTGATGCGTTCCGCGCTATTCTCTTTTTTATAAGCGAAATCGTCATTGTCTACATCAATCGCATATTCGGGAATGAGTTTCAGGATGAGTTCCTCGTTTTCGGGAAAAAAGGAAAGAAGGTATTGTCTCAAATTATCTAGTCGCTGCTCCTTGGTCTCGGTCGTAAACCGATGCGGGTCATGACTGTGTAATTTATACCATTTAAGAATATACTCGGGGATCAGTTTGGATAGTCCATTTTCCACGATCCCTTTGATGTATTCGTATTCGGGATTGTCAGAGACAGACAATACGGTCCCACAAGCAGTCATGAGAGAAATAACAAAACGTTCCAAGACGCCAGTCGCACAGCTCATCCCCGCAGCTCCTTCGTATGCGTTGATACAGTCTTTCAGAAAGGCTTCCGTATATGATTTTTTAAACAAGATGGATTGTTTTTCGACATAATCCAAGGAATACAAAATAGAAAGACGCCATGAGGGTGAATATAAAAAATAATTGACACGTCTTAGAACGTTTTTCATAATTTTGTCAAAGTCCTTGCGATGCTTGACAATCTTTTCTCTATCGTTCTTCATTTCATACTCGAGTAAATTCTTTCTCCCTGAAAGGACCCTCTTTTTGTCTCGTTCTTCCAATAGAGTCAACATTTGTTCTTTCTTGTTCTTGTCCATACGGACCCGTTTGATTTCTTTCTCCACTTGAACGAGCTCGGTCAAGAGAGCCTTTTCTCGTTCTAGTGCTTCTTTTCGTTTCGCGGTTGCCATGGACAACAATCGGTCAATCTTTTTCATATAATGAACGGGTTGAGACAACTGTTTGGACGTATGTATCTTGTCCAGAATACTTTTCTTTTTCGTGTATAACTTCTCTAAAGTTTGTTGTATCAAAGGAGTATCTAGGTTTAAACTCTGCTCCATCGATTTGTCCAACTCGACTAGTTCTTTTAGTTTCTCCTTCTCCTGGTCAATGACATGTTGTTCCAACTGGTCAATTAAACCGTTCATGCTTCGCTGAATAAACTCGGGAATATCTTCGACGGTTTCGGGTTGAAGAAGGGTCTTGGATTGAAAAAACGCATTAAGACGTTCAATGTCTACTTTTGCCGAGAACTGGTGAATTTGATAGGCATTTACCTTTACGACTGGTCTCGCTGCAACAGGTTCGCCTGGGTCGATCCCTGGAGGTAGGTTTCGAGCTTCTATCGCAGACCCATCAAACATTTGGTCCGTATCCGCATCCTCTGCAATTTCCCATGCCGTTAAATTTTGATTAAACCCGATTGTGTTTACAAACATTAGACTTAAATCCCTAACATTCGATACGTCCCACAGTAAAGGCTGATTAAACCGATGACAAGATACAAACATCGAGGCCATAAACTGAACTCTAGCGACATCCCATACTAACGGTTGATTAAAATGATGACAAGCCTCAAACATTTCGGCCATGTCCTGTACCTTACTTACATCCCAGTGAGACTCGGTGATGCCCACCAGAGGACTATCAAACCGTTCACAACCAGCAAACATTCGGTTCATTTTCAATACATTTGAAACATCCCATTTCAGGGTCTGATTAAACACAGGACAACTCTGAAATAGATTTTCCATGTTCCTTGCGCTACCCACGTCAAACTCTAGAGGTTGGTTGAATTCAAGGCATTCGCTAAACATAAAGGACAGGTCTCTGACATTGCGTAGGTTCATGCGGATCGGGCTATTCAATTTTTCACAATTCATAAACATGGCACTCGTATTCGCGAGTTCCTGTGTATCCCATTCTATCTTTTGGTTAAACACGAAACATTCTTTAAACATATTGGACATGCTCTCTACATTTCTGACATCCCAGTTAGGTGTATCCACGCCCGTTAATGGTTGATTAAATAATACACATCCTTCAAACATGGATTGCATCGTGGCTACATTCGAGACATTCCATTGTAAGGGTTGGTTGAACACATCGCAATCTTTGAAGGTCATGGACATATCTTCGACCTGACTTACGTCCCACTTCAAGGGTTGATTGAACGTTTTACATCCAAAAAACATGTCGGTGAGGGTGAAGACCTTTCCCATCTTCCACTCAAGTCTTTGGTTAAACCTTACACAATCCTTGAACATAAAGGAGGTGTCTGCTAGACTGTCGGTTTCCCATTCCAAGGGTTGGTCCAATGCTTTACATCCACTAAACATACCTTGCATGTTTTTTACTTTTTTGACATCCCATCGTAGAGGTTGGTTGAATGCTAGACAATCTTTGAAGGCATATGACATATTTATCACCTGACTTACATCCCACTTCAACTCTTGATTAAACTGTATACAATGAAAAAACATTTCATCCATAGTCTCTACTTTTCCCATCTTGAAGCGAAGAGGTTGATTCAACTTTATACAATTCCTAAACATGGTTGAGGTAGTTTCTAGACTATCCGTTTCCCAGTCCAAGGGTTGGTCAAATTCTGAACACCCGCTAAACATACCTGACATGTATTTTACCTTTTTGACATTCCATCGTAGAGGTTGGTTGAATTTGTCACAACCTAAAAACATCCCTACCATTGAAACGACATTACGTGTGTCCCAGTGTAAAGGTTCATTGAACTCGGGTGTTTTCATGAATAGCATTTCCATGTTAGTCACCCTGCGTATGTCCCATTCTCCAATGGGCACATTCTGTAAATCATCCGGCAGCTTCTCTTTCTGTTTGCAATAGTGTTTGACAAGCATGTGTATATTTTCATCGGTAATGATGGTCATATAGTTAGATAATATTTTAGAAAAAGAATAAACATCTAGGTTAATGAAAGACCGGTTTTTAGAAATTTCATCGATACGAAAACAAATCCAGGAACTCTTTCATCGGCTTGAGGATAAGAAAAAGGGGATGAAAGAGAATTATTCAACTTTGGTCGCCAGTAACGATAACCATTTTTTCGGTCTCGATTCGTTCCGGTTTCAGGTGAAACTCGCCGAAAATGAACTGACCTTTTTAAATGACCAATTCGTCTTGATTGATAACCGACTCTATTGTGACTATTATAAACTCTACAACCATGTCTATGACTATTATGTAGAGAACCTTCCGCCAGGAGTAATAAAAAGCGTCTTTCCGATTTACAAAGATTTAGAACCCACCAAGGTCTATGAAACAGAACTGGTTCATAAACTTTACAAGGATATCTTGACATTAATACACAAAGCCTATGATACACTCGACCATGAACATCGAAAAAGAGAATCCGAAAAACGATTAACTACGTCTGGGATACACATTGGAAACTATGTGCATAATCGTGTGTTCACGGATACCCTCATTAAAACGAACATTGAATTGTTTGAACAATATTTAAATACTTATTTTATATATCACATGACCTTTCTTGTAAACTTAAAAGAGAGACTGGGTATGTTCTTAGAACACGTCCTTCGTAGACAGCCAGTAGAACAAGGCTGTCATCTGGATGAGCTCGACGATAACTTTGTAGGAGTGGTTAGAGATGAGACTGAACCAGTCGTGGTCGAGACATTCCATTCTATCTCTGGAGTGGAAGCAAAGCCGGAGCCTGAAGTCAAAACCGACCTAGCCAATTCAGTCCTCGAATCCAAATCTGAACCACCCGAGGAAGCTGAAGTCAAATCCGAGACAAACTCTGAACCACCCGAGGAAGCTGAAGTCAAATCCGAGACAAACTCTGAAGCAGTTGAAGCACCCGTCGAGACAAACTCTGAATCAGTTGAATCAGTCGAAGCACCCGTCGAGACAAATACCGAAGAAGTAGATGAACCAAAATCGGAACTGTCAGAGGAACTCGCGCCAGTAGTGCGAGTCGAAGAACCCGAGACAAAATCCGAGACAAATTCAGATTTACCCGTCGAGGAACCTGAACCGTCAAAGGAGGTTCCACTCACAGCAGAAGAAGTGCTCAATCCGATTATTGAACACATCCTAAAAGGAACAGAACCGAGTCAAGAGCCCGCAAAAAAGAAGAAACGCCCTCGTAAGAAATAAACCTTAAACCGAACCCTTGGTTTTACGAGAGACTAACGCATCAATATCCATATCTACTTTCACGTTCACTCTGTATTTAGCAAAACATTCATGTTCAAATTGTTTCTCAGGGACATGTTGATGAACAATCCGTGCAATCATTTTGTAGAGTTTGAAATCAGGGTATCGGTCTTCTCCATTCTTCTTGTATAAAATGTTGGTTCCATTGTCGTCGTAGACCCACGATAAAATGAGGTCGTAGATAGGAACCTCGCGAAAGTGGTCGATTTCTTTGAGGTCGTCAATGATGAAATCTAGCATGGAGCATGCCAGGCGACACAAGTCAAAACTGTAGTTTGGCTCAATGGTCGGTTTAGCCGGGTTGTAAAAAGGCTCACAATTGTATTGAGTATAGGCCATGCCATTTTCTGAAAAACTATCGCTACAGATACGCTTTCCGTTGACTTCGTAGATAGCTCGTCCGAAATCAATGATTTTATACATTTTTCCAAAGGTAGGGATTTGATAGGTATGACCAAGCACTTTGTAACAGATAAACTCTTGGTCTGTCTTCACATACATGATGTTGTTGGTATGAAGGTCATTGTGTGTAAAATGAAAAATCTGCTGGTAGGTATAGAGCATCACAATAATCTGGAACATGGCACTCTCAAGCTCCTCCATGCGCATCGCATCGGTCTCTAAAAGGGAGTCCAAGGTGTCCTCGCATTTCTCCAAGGTCACGACTTGAACTGGCATTTTCTTAATGTTAAGAACCATATCCTGCATCAGTTCAGGTGTTTCACAATCACTCTCTTCTTCCTCTTCTTCCTCTTCGTCTTCGGTAAAACTGAGTTCAGACCCATGGTCTTCGTCCAAATCGAGTTCTACTTCGTCGGTAACGGCGCCGTCGCTGTCCGATTCTAATTCAGCCTCTAAGACATCCGATTCTAAGAGTTCAGCCTCAACATTCAATTCTTGTGGTTCAGGTGCTTCATCCAGTTCCTCTAATTCAAATACACAAGCTTCGTCTGAAATTTGAATGGGTTCTAGTTTTTTATCTTGAAGAAGGTCATTCAGGTCCTCCTCTTTGAAAAAGAATTCATGATTCAGCCTATCTTTAAAAAAGGTGCTGTCGCAAATATATTCAAAGTCGTCGGCAATGTTAATTTCGACGTTCTCCTGTATACAAATATATTCATCAAATACTTCCATACCATGTTGAAAACCCTCCTCTTTCAAGCCGGACGTTAAACAATAAAAGAAGCTATCCACGTAGGCATAATTGTGGGGTGATTGGATGCACGAGGTAAAAGGGGTTTCCTCGGGAGGGTTCTCGATAGGTAAGGACAGAATATCCTCTTGCTTGTATTTACCCGATAAGTATTTTACAAAATCGATTAAAGGGATAACCTTCTTAAAACAGGTCATCTCTTGATGATTCGTATCTTTCACCACATACTCGTTATACGAGTTCTGTTTGACATAGACGTCTACCTTTTTTTTAGGGACAATCGAGGTATATGCCTGAATAGGGTGAAAAGTCGCGTTCATTGTTTTCACGGGATAAAAGATTTTATACGTTTGAACTCATCAAAAGGCCGCGTCTAATTTCAACCTACGTTCTCTGTGTATATGTTAATGACCCTTGAATTAAAAAAATTTGACATGAAACGTATCGTTTTTCATAAAGACGAAAACAAGGGACCGGTGATTGTGTTGATTGGTCGCCGAGACACGGGTAAAAGTTTCTTAGTGAGAGATTTACTCTATCATCAAAGGGATGTCCCGATTGGAACCGTCATCTCCGGCACAGAAGGCGCCAACCAGTTTTATTCCAACCATGTGCCTGCTGTGCTGATTCATTCGAAGTTCGAAACGGGTATCATACAGAATATTTTGCTGAGACAAAAACAAGTGATGAAACAGGTGAAAACCCAATTGGATATGTATAAGAAATGTAGCATCGACCCGAGGACCTTTGTCATCCTGGATGATTGCTTGTATGATAGCTCTTGGTCCAAGAACGAGCTGATGCGTATGATTTTCATGAACGGTCGACATTGGAAAATCATGTTGATTATTACGATGCAATACCCTTTAGGGATTCCTCCCCAGTTACGAACCAACGTGGATTATGTCTTTATCTTAAGAGAACCCTACATTGCGAATCGTAAACGTATTTACGAGAATTATGCCGGTATGTTCCCCACGTTTGAATCGTTCTGTCAAGTCATGGACCAATGCACCGAGAATTTCGAATGTTTAGTGATTTGCAACAACAGTTCAAGTAACGAGCTCACTTCTCAGGTCGCCTGGTACAAGGCCAATCCTACGCCACCCTTCAAACTATGTGCTCCCGAGCTATGGAAGATGAAAGCCAACAACGAAGACGAAGAACAAGCCTTTGACTCCAAGAAGAATATCAAGCAAAAGATTAATGTCAAAAAGACTAAATTTTAAACCAAATAATTGTCGAAGTCTAATCTAATGTGTTGGAACGAGCATGTATCTATGAATACATTCTTGTTTAGTAGTTTTGTCTTAGGTCTTGTATTGTATAATAATCTCTATACCCCTTATAAAATCAAGGAAATACACTCCCTTGCTGCTTATCTATTCCTGTTATCGATTATTTTGATGCAGTTGGTAGAATTCTTTCTATGGCGAAACCTGACCACCGAGTATAACCTGTTGTGGAGTGGAATCGGTCTAGGGCTACTCCTTCTACAGCCTATCTTTAGTTTGTCTCTGATAAAAGAGGTAGCCTTGCGAGAGTGGTTAGCCGTGGTCTACGTCTTTTGGGTATTGGTCCTGGGTAAGCTTACGGTAGAAAAGACGGTTGTAGGCGAGAATGGACAATTAGAATGGGGATTCTTCAAAGGGTATTCTCTCTTTGTATTTGGATGGTTTGTCTTTTTATTCATAGGTCCTATCTATGCCGAGTTATGGATAGAAATCTCCTTGGCGCTCGTGTTGGGCATGATTACCTTTATTCGTTATCGTCTTCCAGAGACAAGAGGTTCGGTATGGTGTTGGTTTGTCAATATCCTTTTACTCTATTATGCATCACTAATTCTTTTTTGGTATCCATTTAGATAATCCCTTGGGTTTTATCGCATAACGGTATGCCTTTTTGGTAGGATTACATTTCCGCAAAAGATGAAAGTCGACCTTGGAAGCGTTGCCCCCTGTCAAAGCGCTGGCTAGACGCGCAATGCCCCACGATTGAGCCGTCTGGTTGGGTCTAGACCCACCCGAATAATACGCACCCTCCCCTTTTTTCACAATCCCTTTTAAGACCGCGAGAGGACAACCCGTCGCCTTGGCCAATTCGCGTGTAGGAAGAATGTTTTCAACACCAAATAGGGCTTTGGCTCTCGCGATATGGCGCGAAGGCTTGGACTTGAAAGTGACATGTGGCCGAGGCACATAAATACCTTGTCGGTAAAGCCGTCTAGACTTTTGTATACCCTGCTTTTGTCTCCGTCTATCCTTTTCACTAAGTTGCGACGGAAGATAACGTTTTGGAATAAATTGTGTCATATATAATGGGTTTAGTTTATTCTTTTAAAATATCCATTCATGCTAATGATTACGACTACCTTAATGGGTGGACTAGGCAATCAATTGTTTCAATTGTTTAACCTGATTTCGTATGCCGAGACCCATCGGCAAGAATTCATGATTGAAGAGGTTCCTGTTGCACGTGAAGACCGACCCTTTTATTGGGACACCTTTTTGGCTCCCTTGCGTAAGTATTTGAAACCACCGGTAGCCTTGCCAGTGTATCAAGAAACCGGGTTTCAGTATGCCCCTCTCCAATCTTACCGCCTTATTCAGCAACCCTTTAAACTATTTGGATACTTCCAGTCTTACAAGTATTTTCAAAAAAACGAACACGTCGTCTTTGAACATATCCAGTTAAAGGAAACCCTGGCACAAACGCGGGAAAAATACCCCTTTGATTACACCGACTTTATTTCCATGCATTTTCGGGTAGGAGATTACAAGTATTTGCAAGAGCATCATCCTGTATTGCCTCTTTCTTATTATACGAGTGCACTGAACGTCATGATGCGAATGACCTCGGCAAGAAGGGTCCTTTATTTTTACGAAGAAGGAGACAAAGAACATGTCGATGGATACATTCGTTTGTTGAAGCCTCTTTTTCCAGACATGTGTTTTATTTCAATCGATACGACAATACCCGATTATGAACAATTAGCCCTGATGTCGTGTTGTTCGCATCAGATTATTGCCAATAGCACATTTAGTTGGTGGGGTGGATATTTCAATACAACCCCTGATAAAATCGTCACCTATCCATCCAAATGGTTTGGACCCGCTCAAGCAAAAGACACGTCAGACTTATTCCCCACCACGTGGATTAAAATATAAGGTTTCGTATTCTTTTTCTTCTCTTCTATTGGTAATGTTATTGATCATTGGTGGACTCCACTTCAAAAATCAGCGAGGATTAGAGGAGTTGCTCAAGGGTGAATATACCTACGGAACGATGGAAGACATTCCACAATACACCCATATTTATTCTCCGTCTGCGCCTATCGATACCTCTCTTTATCCAGAAAAGGTCTTTTTGTTTGGTCCGCATTTTTCCCTCTTTCCGGATACCAAATTGTTGGCGATTCACAACACTCATCAAAATGCTTGTTATCTATTACAGAGTCAGTGGATACTCGATGCATGGACGTCCAAAAATGCGGCGGTGTTTTTACCTCTATACCTTTTCCCCTTTCCAGTTGACACGACGACTTTTTGTCCCACGGGTTTACCTCGTCAAAAAGTCATGGTGTACTTTAAACATCGCGACCCCTTTGAACTCGCTGAAATAGAGGATTACTTGGAGAAAAACAATATTGCCTATACTCTTTTCGATTATGGAAAAAGGTATAAGGAAGAAGACTATATTGCGGTCTTGAAAGAAAGTAAATACAGGATTATTCTTGACGCATACGAGACACAGGGGTTCGCAATACAAGAAGCCTTGTCGGCAGACGTCCCCTTGTTTGTATGGGATTGTCGCACCATGTTACAGGATTATACAAGCATTCAAAAAGATATTCTATGCACAAGTGTGCCTTACTGGGATGACCGTTGCGGCATCAAGGTCTATACGAAACAGCAGTTTGAATTGGAGTTTCCCATCTTTCTCTCGAACCTCGCCACTTACGAGCCGAGACAATTTATCTTAGAGAACCTCAGTGTGGGTAAATGTAGAGAACGTTGGAATGCGTTGTTCGATACATTTAAAAAAGTTGAAATCGTATAAGGTTTAACGATAGCGTTCTACTACATCACGCGCATCTAGATGATTTCCTTTGGCATTAAAAGAGCTGGACGAGTGGATACGATGCAAGACCAACGCATCCGGAAGATTGTAAAAGAACCGTTTCTTTCTCCACAATCGCAACCATAGGTCATAATCTTCTACACCATCCACTGAACTATCCCAAAGACAGAGCTCTTTTTTCACGAGACAACTGCTGTTAATGATGGGATTGACTTGAAGAAACGGATGGGTCCGTAAGTCTCCGGTAGGAATGTCGGGTTGTCCGTATCTTTCCCCAAAATAGTGGCAATGTGTTCCTATCACATCATACAATGACATCAAGGGCAACTGTTTTTCTAATTTTAAAGGTAGCCATACATCGTCTACATCCAACAGGGCAATCCATGCGTATGAACAATAGGTTAACATTTCATTCAGGGTATTGGACTTACCTTTTGTGGATAGGTCCAATACCCGAATACGCGCATCTTTTTCATAGAGTTTTGCCTTTTGGTATACGGCTGACCCAGGTGGATGACCATTAATCCCAATCAAGAGTTCCCAATCTTTAAAGGTCTGTTCCAAAATACTGGGGACCGAATCATCGATGAATTCAATGCCGTTATAGACTGGCATTAAAATGCTTATCATTAGCTGAATAAAAGAAATGTGTTTAATTCAAAAAAGCCTGAAAGACAAACCATCTATTTTTTGTCTCGTCTAATTCTTCCACCAAAATAAACGGGGAGGGGTCGCTGAGAATACAGTCGACGATGATGATTTGGTCATCTTTCACCAGAAGGTCTTTTTCAAAATAATGTGCCAACTTGCGTGAAAAGGTATTCGTCCACCAATCTACCTTTTTGGAGGAAACTAAAAAGAAACCTCCTGCAACCGTGACCCTATCGGGAGGGAGAGGAATGTAGGGTCCCTGTGTATTGTGTTGGATGATTTGTTGAAAGAGGTTTATGGTTTCTCTAGAACCAGGAAGACCATAATAAATCTTATCCGTCTGTAATTGGGCTATCTTGGAAGGGTTGGGCCATGACCGAAATTGCTCAGGAGACAACAAGGGTTCTCTAAAATATCCAATGTCACACCATGCATACCAATCACTCTCAAAATAAGTGGTGGTTTCTTTGACAAAATGAACCTTCTCTGCCCACAGTAGATTCAGTTTCCAGTCTGTTTTCCATGGGCTGTTCTCATTCAGTAAATGATTCTTTTCGTGATTCTTTATCCATGCGTCCTTGTAGGTATATCCTTTAAAGTCTTCCCATTCTTTCAAGACAATCTTTACCCGGTCGCGCTGAAACGGTTCCACCAACCAGAAGCTTTCTTTGTTGGTATAAATCACCAAATGAAAATGAGCATTCTCTAAGAAGTAGGCCATCCATTGCCTGTAGACCTCTGCATCAAATTTCGAACGGACTTGATACCAACAGGTGGTAAAGGTAATCGACATAAAAGAAGAGGTGAATAAAAACCTACAGTTATAACGTATGCTCATTTATACACGAAGAGTAAAAGAGGTGTATGTATGGATGTAGTTTTGTATACTATGTATTCTATTTAGATAGGTGTGATGGTCTCTCACGAAAGACATGAGTTTTACAACCGTCTCCTGTTTATCTGAGTTTAATTCAAACTGTATCCCTTTATTGATCAATTGAACAAAATCTGTGTCATAAAGAAGTGCTTCGTCAAACAATTCATGAACAATTGGATTGTTGGTAATCCCCATTCTTCCATAGGAAATATTTTTGAAAATTCTACAAGGTATATATCTTTCGACCAATTGAGATTGTGATTGAAATGCAGGAGAAATCAAGGAAGTTTGTATTCGTTTAACGTTCTCTTCTATAGAGACATTGTATACGGAGCTTTTATCAAAAGTGGCGCCCGACTGATTAAACTTGATACCATTTTCTAAACATATTTGTCTAAAAAAATACCAAACATCTGTCACGCTTCCGATAAAGTTTACTTCATTGGTTCGACTTCGTTGAATTTCTGAGATACGTTGTATATTCTGGTCTATTTCATGTGGAAGTAAATCGGTTGCCCAATACATGTACAAACAATGATAACCGTCTATTTGTGAATGGTATTCATGTTTCTCTCCATCTTTTAATGGTGTATATATTGTATCTTGAGGGTCGTCTCGAAAATCCCGAAGGGTCACTTTTAATACAATAATATTCTCTTTCGGCACTCCTTCATAATCACCTTTGTCTACATAATGAGACAAATAAAGACAATCCGTTCGTAACGGTATTTTTTTATTGACCTGATGTTCTGTAATAAATAAGGATTGAGTAAAATCGATTTGTGATACGTCATCCTTGTCATCATACCAAGAGGTAGGATAACCAAGAGATTTAAATCCTAAATAAAAGCCATTGTGAATATAACTATGCGTATGACTATGCAGTTTATGACCCCATATTACAATTTGTTTAATCTCCATTACAAATTGTAATACTTATTTTTTCTATTATACACGAATCAGATTAAAACCCTGGTTCATTCACAAAGACGGGTGTCTTCATATCCACTGTTTTCAAATACTCGGTTTTCAAATACAAAAGACTAATCAGGATAACGGTGACCAAGAAACTGTCTCGCAAGAGATTGGGTTTCTCTGTCTCGTATTTGAGTTTCTCCAGAATAAGCTTGACCACAAAAAACATACCTCCTGCGATGAGTCCAAGATAGATTTCCTCCATTACACTTGAAGGGAAGAAAAAAAGTCGACATCAAACGATTTACAGTTCAACGATGCCTAAATCCAAGGTTTCGCCCTTGTCCATGTCGTCAAAACACAGGGCTTGGATAGGAATGTCTTCGCCTATTTTAAAATCGTCGGGTGATTCCAAGGGAGGGAGGTCAAAGGTTTCTACCTCTGGATTAAAAGAGAGTTTGGGTTTAACTTCCTCGATAGGAATGATGTCTGGCTTGAAGACAGGAGTTGGTTCAGGCACAGGGCATACATTTTTGGGTTCTTCTACAGGCTTCTCTACAGGTTTCTCCACGGGTTTCTCTACAGGTTTCTCTACAGGCTTCTCTGGTTTGACATCAGGCTCCTTGGTAATGTATTCTGTCGACTCATCGATATATTGACGGAGGAGAGCCTCGATGGGAATACGGTCTCGAATGGTATTCATGATGCAGACCTGGACCAAGAGCTCAAACTCGCGCGTCCGCTTTTGCTTCTCGAGTCCGGATACCTCAAGCTCAAAGAGGTAAATCGAAGAATAGAGCTTTCGTGCCACGTTGGTATAGACTTGGTGAATGAACAATCCAAAATCAGGAATGTCAATGTTGAGTTTCTTGGTCTCGGAACCCACCCGAACACAACTCAAAATCTTCATCTGGATAATGTGCACACACACCACCAAATCTTCCAAATAGGCACAGTTACACATCTTGACAATTCGTTCCTTCTCCAAGTCAATCGTCTGTTGATTCCACTTGGGAATGCGTGTTAACAGGTTCTGAAAGGTCATCAAATACTTCTCGGGCTCTTCATTCGTATCACACAGCTGAACCGACTCGTTAAAGATGGAACGAAACCCGTCCATGATATGAGGGGTCACGTAATTCATGAGCAGAATAGACCATTCGTTTTTGGATTCCTGTAATATATTTGACGTTGTATCATCCATATATAGGTTTAGATAAAGAAAACGCATTTTCTAAACGAATTTCTAAACGAAAAGGCTTGGTTCAAACTGTTTCAGGATAAAAAAGAGTATCATCTTCTCGTGTTTCACCTTTTTACATAATTCTTCGTAAAAGAATGTAAATTCATGTAAGGCGCTATTTTTTGTATAATGCTGTAACAATCGGTCACCATGTATCCCGTTTTTATAGAGGTGTTCAATGAACTCGAGCCCGCCTTGTTCTTTCCATAAGGTATACTCGGGGGGTAACTCGGGCAACGGAGACATGTTCATTTTTCCGGAAAAATACACATGGACAAAACGCGAACAAATGGGGTTCAATAACTTATCCTTGTAAGACGTGACAATAAAGAAACGATTCTTGTTGCTGTAAATTTCAATACAACGACGCAATGAATACTGCGCATCAATCGTGAGATTTTCCGCATCATACAAAATGATACTCTTAAAAAGATGTGGATGAATACACTGTTGCTTGACAAATTCTTTAATGTCGTCTCGTATCATCTTAATCCCTTTGCACATGGAACATTCAATAAACATACAGTATTGCTGTTTATCTTCGGGTGTATAAATCTCATTCAGAAATTGCTGTAATGCCTTTCGTTTCCCAGAATGGACCTCCCCATGAAGCAACAAATGAGGTAGGTTACGCGACGTCCGATACGTCTCCAGTAAAGAACTTATCATTTCCATCTAAACTACCTTTCATTATTTCTCTATATGATATAATGAAACGAAGAGAGATTAACCTTTTTAATCAAACCGTACCGAACGAGGCTATACAAAAGTCATTACATGCTTGTTATGAAAACATTGCCTTTTCAACCTTTCCCTATCACGCTTATCGTCTAACTCTGTCGTCGCATACCTTGGACAAATACCATTCTGGAAACTGTATTGCCATGACCACCTTTCTCAAACGATACTTACATACCAATCACAAGATACGGTCTTTCATCGTGCCCGCAAGTGTGCCTAACATTTTTCGAGTGGAGGGAACGCCTGAACTCTGTCATGTCTCTTTACTGATTCCCTTGACCGAGACAAGCTATTACATTCTGGACCCGGCCTTTTACTTTTTGGGGCCCATGTATGTGGACCAGGTAAAAGCCGAACCCTATGCGGTCGATAGCATGAACATCCATAAACAGAGGCATGAAACGATTCTTGGACAATACGACGGACAACGTTGTCTCTGTTTTTTTGAAGAGAGCCCATCCGATACATGGGGATACGAGACCTATGAAGTTCTAGACCCAGACGAAAGCATCGGTATTCATTTCCTAACGCATAAACCTGAACCCTTTCTATGTAAAACAATCATGTCCGGGGGCGTTCCCTACAAAGATTATCATCTGAAGATGGAAGAGGGTCAACTCGTATTCATTCAGGACCACGTCGAAGTCTATAGAGGATTGCCTGACCAATTGCCTGAACGTTTGCACGAAGTTGTGGAACAGCTCTTGTTCAAATACTTAAGGCCTTTACGGTAATACGTTTAGTTCAAGGAATTCATCTATCCAGTTATCCTATGTTGATTCCCTTCGAAATCATCAAACACATATTACTTTCTCAAAACATAGAGGTTCACGGAGCCCTTCATATCGGAGCACACGAATGCGAAGAGTTAGACTTTTATCATAGAATGGGTATATCCTCTAATAATATTGTTTGGATAGACGCAATCCCGTCAAAGGTAGACAAGGCAGTAGAACGAGGTATACCCAATGTCTACAACGCGGTTGTCACAGACAAAGACGACGAGGAAGTTGTTTTTCATGTTTCAAACAATGGTCAGTCCTCTAGTGTGCTAGAGTTAGGAACACATCTTCAAGAGCATCCTCACATTTTTTATGTAGAAGAAATTGTGCAAAAATCGGTTACGATAGACACCTTTTTTGAAAGAAAACAATTAGACGCATCGAAATACGATTTTTGGAATTTTGATATTCAAGGAGCGGAACTCATGGCATTGAAAGGTTCTATACAATCTATACAACATGCCAAAGTCATTTATTTGGAAGTCAATGAAAAAGAACTCTATAAGGAGTGTGGATTGATTGGTGAAATTGATGTCTTTTTGTCTACCTTTCATTTTAAACGGGTATACACGAACATGACTCCGCATGGATGGGGAGATGCGTTGTATATTTTAGATTGTTAAGTTATACTTGTCGTTTGACTTTTATAGATTCGATAGAAGTCAAAGCTCAACCCTTATTAAATTAGAACATGATTACTCCCCTCCAAACATCTGGTCAAACACCATACCTCCAGCATTGGACAAGAAGCCAAAGAAGAAATATTGGATAAATGGAAGACAGCCAATGAGGCAGAGCAGGATACCTAAATATTGCATAGGCTGAATGTCCTCAAACAGCTTGGTTCCCTTCTTGTTATAGGCGACAATAAGGTAATAACCCAATCCAAAAAAGGTGAGACAAATGAGTCCAACCAAGGCCATGGACGCCAAGGCACCCAACACGCCGCTAAAGACCGAAAAAAACATGAAACTGGATAAGCCTGTATTGGATGTAGATTTCATGTAGATTATACAAATATTTTATTTATCATGGCAACCAACATGAAGAGGATACCGCCCCATATACTGTCGATAAAAACAAGAGAAATGGGCCAGTCCCTCAAAATGGCATAGTTGGTGGTTTCGTAAATGAGGTAGACCAGGAACCCCAAAAAGAAGGCCTCCCTTATCGTATGATTTTTGACTACAATAAAGTAGACCAATAAGGTTGTCATGGCCAGGTAGCATACCAGTGCCGAACTGTAACGTATGGCCAGCGGTTTACGTTGTAGTTTTTCAATGGTTTCATTCATGAAACGATACATCAAGCTAAAGTAGATGGTATCCAACACCACAAACGATACAATCGTCACAATAAACGCGGTAAATAAAGTCATATTCGTCGTCATTATACTATCTATCTATATTTTATTTAAGCCACACTTCCAATGGGTTGTGTGTATGGATTACTCTTGAATGCTTTCAACAGGTCGAACGTGGGGTCCTGATTGGCGATGCGGTATTGCTGAGGTTCGCTCGTGGAGGCCCCTAAAAACCGACTATCTGGCACCGAAGCGGCTCGGCCCATCTGTCGATAATCGTTTTCTACCACACGGTTGGCACTGGTGTAATTGGTTTCCACATTCAATTGTTTTGCATTTCCCAAGGGGAATCGATTGGTGACATCGCGGACGATATTGCGTTGATTGTATTCCGCGTCATAAGACTTGTTCTTTTGTTTTCCCTTGGGTTGACCAAAGACCTCGCCCTGAGTAGACTGTCTCTGGGTCGCTTCAAGATACGGGTTGGCCACCTGATATCCAGTGGTTCCTTGTTGGCGGTCTGTATGGAGGTAGTTTAATCCAATCTTTTCAACATCCATCTCGCGGTGCGTGGTGACCAGTTGTTCATGTGGATTAAACACCAACGGTTTCGCGCCTCCCTTGAGGTTACTCTGATAGGTCTGGTCAATCGTATTCATTTTTTTACTGTAGCGTAAGGTTTTGACAATCGGGTCTACGACGTTGGCCATAAACATACCTCCCACCGTTCCGTAATAGTCTTCTTGACTGTCTCGACTGTTGGTATAGGAGGTATAACTTTCTTTCCCGTAATTTTGCTGCGTGGTGGGAAATTGTCCTTGAGGCGCAAGGTTCAGAGGGTCTGCACCAAGATAGGATTGTTTGTGGACGGTTCCCTCTTGTCCTTTGTTCGCATAACCCATTTCCTCGCCCAACTTCACGCCATAATATTCAAACGTCGTGCTTTCGCGTTCTTCCTTGGTCAACATCTCGATGGGTTTGTTGCGAGGACGCTCGATACCACCCGCAATACCCGCGCTTTCTACACCATGATAAGCCCGGAAGGTTTCAGGCGTTTTCTTGATAAACTTACCCATTTGTTCTTGAGAAGTGGCAATTTGTTTCGGGTCATACGCCGGTGCCTGATAGTTGTTCTCGTAATTGGATTTGGGATTGGTTGCCACGCGTAGTTCGTCGACCGTCTTGGGACGCTGTTGTTCGTTGAGTCCCCAATTAAACCCATCGTGTCCCTTGTGGTCTTTGATTTCCTGCCAAGGCTTGTCGTTGGCATGTCTCGACGACTCTTGCACACGAGACTGATAAAAGTCATTTTGATTCTGATTACCAAACACGGCCGTCACCTTCTCGGTTGGTTTAAAAAAGGACGAGATTTCCTTCTTTTCAATAAAGAGGGACCCTTTTCCATCCTTGCTATCCAGAATTTGATTGTCGGTAAAGTTTGAACCATACGATTTCGAATTGTAAAACATCGTCATGTTGCTATGTTTGACATCGTCGGTTAAGATGTCGTTTCCATCCAAGGAACGAAACAACTTCTTGGAATTTTCTGGTTTCGGCGTAAAATACTTATCCTGATACTGCGAGTAATCACCATCACTGTTCATGCCATATTTCGAAGTGTCCGACTTACTGACCACCTTGTTCTCTGTATCCTTCAACAGGAGAGTGGAGTCTTCGACGTTGGCGACCGAGAGTTCTTTAAATCCCTCTTTCTTAGACTTGTCGTTGGACATTAAATACAAGGCCCCTAACATGACTACGGGTATTGCGATTTGAGCCATTAGTATAAATAAATATTTTAATAGTATGCAGAACGATAATAATCTTTTTCGAGCATACGTGTGGGGCAATTGTTGTCAAACTTGAAAAAGAGATTGGCTTGCGGATTCAGTGGTAGAAAAGCATATTGGGCTTGCGGCTTTTCACGGAAGGTCCATGCAGGGAGCGAGGTGCGCGACTCATCGACCGCAAATGTGGTTGTTTCATAGGTGTTGGAGCGAGTTTGAGGTTTGGTATATGGAATCGCATCTCGACTCAGGGTCTTGGGTCGTAAAGACTGACTCACCTCGAAACCATTGGTCTGTAGATTGGCACCCCATTTCTGCAAGCGAACATGAACGTCATCGATGTAAGGGTTCGACATGCCATTCCCTGGGGTGTTTAAATGATAAATACCCATCTGGGTGGACTCGGTTAATTTTCGAGAGATACGGTCTGGGTCATCGTGAAATCGAGTAAACGCCATATATACTAGGTTAGTTTAAATAATTAGGGCGTTCCCGATTTAACGAGATATAAGGGTCAGGCATCATCAATGGAACCTTTTTGTAATACGAGGTTTCCTGGAGCAGGACAGGAGAGGGGGAAGCCTTGAAGGAGGTCCCTTCTAAATCCGTCGAACGTATACCTCGAAGCATAGACTCAATGTCAATGGCATTTCTGTCGAGTTGGCCCGCATAAATGGAAGGATTGGGGCCGTTGGTGAACAGACTTGGTGCGTGATTTACACCAAAGCCTCGAAAGGTATTGTAGGCAAGATGTTGTTCGTCTTTTCGTTTCTCGGATTGGTAGTCCAAGGCGGTATTCAGATTGCGTGTAGAAGCCATACTAGATAGTATATTTATATTTTTTATGCCTTGGGTGTGTTTTGTTTGTAGAGTTCGCGCGTGTCTGTGCCGACAAACCAACCCGACTCCAGGCCACTCTTCTTGACCATCACATCCTTGTCGTAAAGAGGAAAGCTCTCCAAGGGAAGATAATCGGCCTCTGACATCTGAATCACACTCTTTTTCTCTTTAAAGGTGTCCCCGAACTTGAGCTCGTTCTCGGCCGCGACATTCACGTTCCCGCGCCCTAAAAAGGGAACCGAGAGGTAAGGTCTCTGGTGAAGAGAAACCTTGATGTTGTTGGTCGTATTCTTGCTCTGTTGCAACTGGGTCGATTGCTCTACATTACACCCGTTGGGTCCGACACCATACGTGCCCCGGAAAAAGAGATTGGGCTGGCTCGTGGCAAACTCCATGGTCGTATTACAGGACTGGGTATAAGGGTTCATGAGATTGTAGTTTGAATAGTGCTGGTTCATGATGCCTTTCTGGGTATTCGTCACGGCGTCATTCCCGATTCGGCTCAACTGGTCAAATTGGAAATCCACAACACTCATATAGTTGTAAAGAGATATTTTATTTTATCCTTTACAGATTTTGTCTCGGATTTTTATTCGAGACAAAATTAAAATTTTAAATTTTAGAAGTTAGAAGTTATAAATTAAATTAAAAGATGCGTAGCGGCTTATCCGACGGCAACACCCCGTAACAGTATTTTAAAAAATCCTTGTATTCAGACTGGTCTACCGTCGTAACCGGGTTTGTATGAAACGGTCTTAAAGACTGTTCAAATTGGAATTGGTCTCCTTTATTTTTAAAGAGGTCCCCAATCTGAGAATTACTTTTGTTTTCCTGTAAAATAAATTGTTTGGTCTTGTCGTTAATACTCTTTTCCTTTTGTTCACCATAATCTTTGGGTTCAGCCGTTTTCATGGGATTGTATTTGTAGTCTTGCATCAAAACGTTGTTCATGGGATTGGATTGGTCGATGCGCTGGTAGTCGGACAATTCGGTTTCAAAGTTCTCTTTCTGGCTATGGTGAAAGAGAACGATACAACCCAACAAGATACCTCCTATCACAAGAAAGAGAATGCGATTGAAACAGGCAAATCCAATCACAGACAACACGATGATGAGTCGAGACAAAGCATTCAGGGACTGGTTTCGGTCCATCCCGTCATAAATCCATATCTCTTGTATATACCTCGAGTCAAAGAGTAAGGTTGGATTATCCCCCCAAAAGTTCATATATATACATGATTATATTTTAAGCATGATTATTTTTTGTTCTTTTTCTTCTTGCCTTTGCTCTTGGCGGGCTTGGAACCGTCTACATCCACGATAAAAGTATCGGCCGACTTCTCCGTGATAATCGGCTCAGGACCTGCTGATGGCCGTTCGGGCTTTGTTGCGGCCCGCTCCTCTCGTTTTCGCTGTAGTCGTTCCTTGGTCTTGGTAAGCTTGATATTTTCTTGAATTTTGTTGCTCATGCCCTTGAAATCCATCTTACCTCCCATCCCCATCTTACTCATCATCTCCTTCATCCCAGGCATCATCGTCATCTTCTTCATAATCTCGGCAGCTTCTTCCAGAAGTTCACTCTCTTTGAGGTCGCCCTTCTTAATCTTCGTCTCCAACGTGGTTCCGATATTCTTGACAAGCTCCATGATTTTGGTAGGATTTTTCATCAGCTGCTTCATGAACTCGTCCTTGTCTTCCACGTCGCCCAGTTCCTTGGTGGCCTCCATCGCAATCTCCTTGGCCAGCGAGCCAATCTTCCCGTCCATCAATCCTTCTAAATGGCTCTTGATTTTCTCTGGGTCTTCAAAGGGCGAACCTGAAACACCTTCCCCTGAAACGTCCTGTGGCGTAAAGAGGTCTTTCATTTCACCCATGGTCTCCATAATCTTCTTGTGCAAGTCTTCCTGATGAATGGCCTCGAACAATTTGGAGGTATCGCCAAAGGAATCCTTGTTCTCGACTTGCTCCAGCACAGCAAACAAGATGAGCTGGAGGTATTTCCAAATAGTCTTTTTCGTTTTGTCTGTAATCTTGTCGTCCATCAAGGTCTTAAAGTCAATGTTGGGCAACATGAAACGAGGGACCTCAAAGAATGTCTCATTCTCATAAAGGACCTCGAAGAAGACCTTGGGATAAAGCTCGAGACAATAGGCGTAGACTTCCTCCGTGGTCCCCAGAGGGACTTCTTTGAGCTCAGGAAAAGTCGTATACAGGTCATTGGTAAACTCCTGATAGACCTGTGAAAATTTGTCTGGAACGGACATTATAATGGAAACATAGTTATTTTTATATGTTTTTACGCGACTAAAAGGAGGGGGACTTCATGAGTAGAAATTGATTCACTACCCGTAACTGGAAATCTATATACTTCTACATTTATACCACGTGACTTTCTTACCATAATAGGGGGAAATTTCATAAATCCATTCCTTATATAGAATTTTACAGCCAAAGGAACCGAAGATACATAAATTGGATAAGCCAAACCATTGAGTGGTCTGGGTACTTTAATCAACGTCTTCAAATCTGACAGCCTTCTATGATGATTGAAAGGGGGTAAATGGAATTCATTCAATAATCCTATACATATCGCTACAAGGTGATAACCATTAAATCCTGATATTTCTGCAAAATCTTCATTAAGAGCAACTAATTTAAGCTCGACATAAGGGTCTCCTGCGTTAATTTGTCGCGTTCCTGCGGGCATTGAGGTTTCTGTGTTTTTTCTGCCTCTTTTTTTGTCTCTATGTAAAACCTCGGATGAGCTGTAGGGGATAGGAGGTATGGTGTAGAAAGAATATAAAAATACTCCTACAGCATATCCAACGTCCCGACCTAATTTGTCATGCACTTTAACTACAAACTTATTCCTTTGTTCAGAACTTAAATAAAATTGTTCATCTATAAAGCCTAGATTGAGACCACTATCAAGGCGTTTTAATTCTCCATATGGAATTGGACCCTCTTTTACAACCTCTAATTTGACTGGGACATTGCCTATATCTGTTACAAATACTGTAGAGTTTCCGGGTATAGGCAATCCACCATTTATAACATATACCGTTGCTGTGAACTCAGGAACATCTCTTTCAGGTGAGGTATTGTGCCTATTCTTTGAAGATTTACTTCTAGTGTTTTTTGGCTTTTTGATGTAAAGCTATCTTCATCTTCATCAGATTCATCGTTGGCTGTAAAGTATTCCGTCTCCGAAGCATTACTTCTTGAATTATTTGTTTTTCCATGAGTTCCAGCCTTACGTTTTTTAGTTCGGTTCAAGGGCATTATATGAATACAATAAAATAGTAAGGCTCAATACCTATCGCTTCGGGCCAGGTATATCGGCATTCCGCATTTGCTCAATCTCTTCCATCGAGTAATTCATTTTCGATTTTTTGTCTCCTTCCACCGCTTCCATGTTGGTGCTAAACGTCGGTGGCCCTTCTATCCCACTATACGTATACATTTGTCTCATCCCACCGTTTCCCTGTGGCGTCAATTCGTTGGGACTCGAGTCCAGGAAGCTAAAGTTATCGCTCATCACGCCTGACCGCTTGACGGTATCCCGACTGAGGTCAAACGGATTGGGTTCTTCGTAAAGCATCGTCTTCTCTTGCTTGATGGTATTGATTTGAGGTTTAATGTATTCTAAAATTTGATTCCCGGATAGAATTTCAAATTTAGGTTTCAACAATAAAACCGGCACACGACTAATCATCGGAGGCAACGGGAATTCCTTCCCATTCGGTAATAACACATAGGTAATGTTATTACGGACCACGCGCTTGTCGATGCATAAATAGACAAACTTATCCTGAAACCCTGCCTTGTTCAATTCTTGTAAGATGGCGGTAGAGAACTTACAAAAATGGCTAAAATAGAGTTCATGTTTAGGTGCGTCATTCATTACTATCTCTTATTTTTTTTCCATGAAAAATAAACACATAACCCAATGAATAAAAATGGATTTGTGGAATGAATCCAAAAAATGGATTTGTGGAATGAATCAATAAAATTGATTTGATTTAAATGTAAAATACAAGATATATACAATGGACTTCAAACTGAGCGAAGTGACTGAAAAGGATAACTCCCTCGAGTTTAACATTCACGGGGTAGACGTGAGTGTCGTCAATTCACTTCGGCGGGTGTTACTCACTCGCATCGAGACGCTCGTCTTTCGCGGATTTCCCTATGCTCAAAACAAATTGGAGTTTATCCGGAACAAGACCAAGTTTAACAACGAGTATCTCAAACATCGTATTCAATGTATACCCATCTTTGTCAGCGACGATACCAAGTATGAAAACTTTGTCCAGAACTTCAAGGTGGTATTGAACGTCCAGAATCATACCAATGAGCTCTTGTATGTCACCACGCGCGACTTTAAGGTCATCAATCAAGTGAATGGAAAGCAAGTCGACCCCGCGAAAGTTCGAGAGATGTTCCCACCCGACCCCGTGAGCCAAGACTTTATCCCCATCTGTGTGCTCATGCCTAAACTCACCGAAACGGATGAACCCGAAGGCCTAGAGTTGTCGCTTTCCTTTACCACAGGTTGTGCCAAAGAAGACGCTTGCTGGAATGTGGTATCGAAATGCTGTTATTTCAACCTAGAGGATGACGCCAAGGTCAAGGAGGCCATGTCCAAAATCAAGGATGACGTGGAACGTAAAGATTTCCAACTCTTGGATGCGCAACGTCTATTCCTTCCCAATCAATACCACATGGTCATTCACTCGAATGGTATCTTTGAACCGAACAAGCTTTTAACCAAAGCGTGCAACTACCTCATCGAGCGCTTTCAAGACCTGAACCTCTTTCTAAGCACACAGACGGCCGTGTCAGAGGAGCGTTATGACACGATTGAACCTTTTGCGATTTACAAAGAGGAAACCAATACCGTTCCTATTTATCATCTGCGAATTGAACAAGACGATTTTACCCTAGGTAAACTCATTGAGAATTACCTAAACTTGATGTTCCGACAGGAGTTTCTCTACATTGCTTTCAAAAAGGTTCATCCACACGACAGTCATTGTTTCATATCCTTCTCGTATCGTAATGAGGACAAGCCACTTGAGGTATTGGTTTCCTATCTGGACCAGGTGTCACGACACGTGATTGAAATCTATGAGAAAATCGCGACTGTAGGTGCTTAAATAGGATACTCTAAAATCATATAAAATAAAATAACTGGTTATCTAAATGACAATCACCTATGGTAATCTCATCCGTATTCATACGAAACAGGATACCTACAAGGAGAATGTTTTTTTTGTAGAGAAATGCAAGAGTGATGAACTTTTATTACGTGCTCAAGACCAATCGACCTTTACCTTGAAACTGAACGACCCTGAACTGGAAGACATTGAAATTGTCTATGTGCCAGCCGAAGAAGGATACGCACAACAGCACTTGTTATTTCCAGGGAAGTGGGTCGAGGTTCAATTTGATGCCGAGGGCACGGATACCATTCAAGGTAAAATTATTAGCTCGTCCGGGTTGCTTGAAATACTTACCGAAAATGGAACCTATTACATTCCCGTGTTGTATGGATTGCCCGAGGAAGTCTTTTCTATCCAAGAAATCATTCCGCCCGATATTGTCCTCCCGGAACCCGAGACAAAAATGAAGGCACGAAAGGTTGTTGAGTCGGGGGAATACAAACAAGAGGAGGAAGTAGAAACCGTGGAAAACGTCGAAGACGAGGAAGGCGAACTGGGCGAGATTGAAGAGGACGCCGAGGTTCCTCTCTTTTACACCCGCGAACAAGAAACCAATGATTTGGTGGAAAACTTACTCTTGCAAATCGATGAAAAGAAACGAAATACCTATGCCATGAAAAAGATTTACAACGTCGTCCATCGATACCATGAGCTCAAGCAAGAATACATACGATACGACAAGGGGGTCTATGCTACACAGCTTCCAAAAGACCCTTACCTGAGTAGTTTCTTACAAGGAAACCCGCTGGTCACGCCCGCGAGTCAGTCTATCAAAATCAAACATAGCACCTATGAAGATTACGACCTTCCTTCTTATTATACCGTGCTGGACGAGGCGAGCATGGAGAGAGAGTTTGACTTTAAAATGCCCGAGTTTAGTCCAACCTCTCCTTTCCTGGCATACTTACAAGCCGTGTTAAAGCCCTTCCAATCCTTGATTGTAGATAAGAATGTAGGCGCCCGAGAACATACACAAACCTATGAAGAAGTCTATTTACTCAATGAACTCTATTCTATTCCTATCGACGAACCATTTGTCTCGTCTTCTCTGGTCGTAAGACCACGTTCCTTTATGAATTCTATCCACTTGCTGGGGGACTCAGTGCTCACCCTTTCCAATCATGCCAGGGTCCCTTATTACGACCTCCTTTTTCGAAACCATGTGGATGATTATGTCGTGACAGAAGTCGAACCCTCCTTTGTATCGTCATGTGAATGGAGCAATCCGAATAAACTGACATGGTATCGGAATGAATGCACCGATTACAAAGAATACATAGAGAAGGTCATGCCTACCTTTGACGAATTCATCGATTGCTATCTCAATCGTGATTTTGTGAATTTCAGCCAAGCTCTGAAAGAGTTGGAACATTTCAAGATTTCCAAGATGGATGTTTCCTTGTATCAAAATTTGGTCAAACGAATCGAAACCAATATTCAGTCCCTCCGGACCAAGGAGCAACAGTCAAGAAAAGATAACATGAACCCAGTCGAGACAACGGTCAAGCGAGTCTCTTTTTTGCCAGAACTGACGCAGGATTATGTGGCCCTGAAAGACGATGGCTACTATTCCATGAGTGAAAAAATGAAATATGGGCTCATCGATGGTTACCAATATTACATGTTGCAATTCCTCAAAAACAAACCTCAACTGAACTTGAGCGAGGAAGAGTTGGCCCAATTTATGGAGACGGTTCAAAAAGAGTTTGAGTCACCCCAAGAAGAGGTTGTTCATCGCCATTACTTGTCAGAAGAACTCATGATGGAAGAAAAGGGACGTATTGTCCTACAAGATATCTCTTATGAGGGTAAGTACATTCCGGCAGCGGACTACTTTGCCAAGAAACTCATTGAGCGTCGAGAGCCTCTCACTTACCAAGAAATCTTGGATAAATTGAAACACGTATTGGGAGGTGACCCAGTGGAAGCCCATTTTGACAAGTCATTGGTGCAGTTCGTGAAGGAGTTTATTGCCAAGACTCGGGTGGTCAATGGAAGCAGAGCCATCAACATGGACGGTAACACGCCGTATGTATGGAAAGATACAGAGTGGGTTCCGGAGAGTTGTTCTTTGGACCCCGATAAAAAGACGGGTATCAAACTTGTAGGTAAGTGTGATGATCATAAACGGGAACAATTCAAAAAGCGAGTATCAGAAATGATTCAGTCGTTTAAAGTAGACCGTCTACGCCAAGAGGAATTCCGAAAGGTCTCGCTAGAGGATCCCATTCATAAAAAACGATTACAGTCCATTCAACAGCGTAAACTCTTGTCGGACCTTGTGTATGAAAACGAGAAAAAGTTCTACAAATCCTTGGAACAGCAACAGGCCAATGCCACACCCGTGTCTCCACATCTGGAATTGCGGAAACGTATCTTGATGGAATCCCAGCTGGAATTGAAATACAAGGCGCTACAACTGTTTATTTCTCTCTATACCAAGGTAGGCACAGACCCCAATTGGTTTTATTGTATCGAAACGGGCGTCAAATTGGTTCCCGCGTTTCTCTTGGAAATAGCCGAAGCCTTTTTGCGAAAAGACGACTACGTGGATACCCTACAGCGAATCTGCGACCGCCAGGGCGTCCTCAGTGACCAAGGAGACTATTATGTAGACAAACACAGTGGTTATCCCATTAAAAATATTACGTTTGATGATGGTGAGGATTATACCGAAAATGGGTTCAAGGACATTTACCATGAAGTGATTGCCACGGACGAAGTCTTTGAAAAGGAAATGACGGAAGATGAACAAATTCAAAAAACTTCTCTTCTTACCCTAGTTCGTTACACGGGCTTTGTGTTGGAAGAAAACGAAACACATGAACTGATGGAACGCATCCGAAATTCGACCTTGCTCGCTGGCATTGAAAAGAAAAAAGGTCGAGAACAACAACAGATTTATTTGTATTCCTTGATCACCCATGTCCTTGTCTATTTACAGACGATGGACCGAAAGAAAGGCGCATCCCCGATGCCTCACTGCAAGCGAAGCTTGGCCGGGTTTCCACTCGAAGATGAGGAGAAGCTGGGAGGTCTCGAATTTGTGGTGTGTATTGCGATGGAACTGTCAAAAGGAACCACGCTACCGTGGGCAGCCTTCAAGAAGGTTCCCAAAGATAACCTTTTGCAAATGTCCGTGTCTTTCCTTAAGAAATATGTTTTAGAGATACAAGAGGTCAAAGACCAACTCCAGTTACGGCGTGAACAAGTCGTGGTAGAAGAACCACAAGAAACGGAAACCTTTCCATGGTATAGATTCAGTCCGAGGCTCTATCCATTTATGCCCTTGAATGGAAACTCAACCCTTCCATCGATTCAACAGCAGGTGTTGTCGTTTCGGATTCAGCACAAAATCAATGAACACGTCAAGTCGCAAGATGCGTTGTTGCCAAACCGCCTCGTGAATACATGCTGTTACGAAAACAACGATACCCTAGATTACTTTCTCAAGCATACCTCGGTGGCGACCGAACTTTCCCAGTTTAAAAAACTTATCCAGGCGTCTCATCGACAGGAAGACCTTTTACAATCCAATCTCATGTATTCAGCAAAGCCCACCCAACGGCGCATGGTTCAAATGACGGGAACCATCGAGGACGAAACCATCTACAAAGGTATCATACAATGGTTTTCGATGGACTCTGAATTCAAAGAGCCGAATGAACTGAAGAAATACGGGATTACAATGCCACCTGATTACAACAAAAAGGACAGCCTTGCGGTCAAAATAGACAAACTCAAACGTGTCAAACCGATTAGCGAGGAGCTCTTTATGGAGATGCTCAAGGACCATTCTCTTAAAATGCTGAAATTTGTCTCGGAGGACAAGGCCTCTACGGTCGTGGTTGAACATCCCATCGACCAATGGATTCGAGGCAAAAAAGACAAGGAATTGATTGACTATTGCGAAGAAGAAGCCGAGAAAAAGATTTTGGCCATTCTCGGCACCGTGAAAGAAAAAATCTTCCAGAAAAAATACGAAGATTGTCTACGTATCAATCAGCGGTTTAAATCTGAAAAGAAAAACGGGTTCCTACCTGCAGACCTGGAACACACGACCTTCATGTCCAAAATCCTGTGGAATAAAATCGAACTTATCCTTTTTATTTTACCCCAAAAGTTACATCATGCCTCTAGCTTTTACAACGGCAAGGTCAAAGACCATATGATTCCGACGCGATGGAATTTAAATCATAAACACAAGAAGATGCTGGAGGAATATGTAGAACAATACGACGGTTCTATGTATTCCTTTGTCTCGGACCCAGAAGTGTTGAGCGTGTTGGACAAATGGCAGAAAAGGGAACCTACCATGCATTTCGCGCGTTGGATAAAGTTAAAGATGTCTCCCAAGAGCAAGCGTAGTTTGTATCATTACATCTATGTCTCTCTCTTGTATGAGTTGAATACCACGGACCGATTGAAACAGTTTCTGCGCGTGTTGATTACTCTTTTGAACGCAGAGGACAAGACTGCCCTGAACTTTGACCCGACCTATATCAATTATCTTTCAGACATGTCGAAGAAGTCCGAGGTAGAGATCAAGACGGATACGTTAAAGCAGCTCACCAAGGAAGCACGCAAGGCTCAAAATACCCTGAAAGAGTTGAAATTAGGAGAATGGGGTCTGGGTCTGGGGAAAAGTATTTTTAAATACGACAAGAATGTCTATGAAGATGTATACGAAGAAGCCATGAAAATCGAAAAGGGTATGGATAAAACGGCAGAAGAAAGCGAAATTTTCGGAACCTACGGATTAGACGATGGCGAGAATAAAGAAGGAAATGACGGAGACGAATATTTTTAAATATTCGCTTAGTTATAGTAATGGATATAAACCGTATCGTCTTCATTCTATTTCTCTATCTTGTTCTGTATATAGGATTGGTCCTCTTGAAACCGAATATCCTCTATGAAAGAGGACAAGACATGTTACGACCGTTTGGCGTAGGGTATAAAAATACCACCATTTTACCTTTATGGCTCGCGAGCATATTGCTTGCTATTTTCTCTTATTTTGTAGTGCTCTATGTCATCCATTTACGTTACCAGACCATCTTTATCGCGGCATAATCTTAGGTTCGATTAAAAATAATGTCAAAAGCACCGCCTTTTTTCGTCGAACAACCCTCGTTCATCAACGTGTTGGTGCTGACCAATACAGAGAGTATCCCAATCAACATGAACCAGACAAAAAAGGCAACATTATCCTTTAGCAAGATACAGTAATAGAGTTCCTTCAGCGTGCTCTGTTCAATCTCGGCCGTGAGTAACAACATTTTCAAAGTTCCCGTGAAGGATTTCCACACAATTTCTCCTTTCTCATTAAAGAACACGTCACTTATATCGAGCTCTTGAATAAGGGTGTCTCGGTCGGAATAAAGAGAGTCCAATGCTTTCAAGAGTTGGAAGTTGGTTTGGTCACGTTCTGCATCCGCGCGGTTTTCCACGGTAAAAATCTTATCCATCGTTTCTTTGAGACCATACATGTATGCTGCCGAAGACCCGAAAGTATTTGAAAACAAACGAAGCCATCCAGGAAATATACTGAGAGAAACCGAAAACAGGACAAAAATAGCCATCCAGGGCACAATCGTGGCATAGATGGCTAGGTTGAAGTCGGATTGTCCACACAATTCAGGCAACGAGGTCAGGTAAATATTGATAATGAGTTGAATCACAAAACTCAGCACGACAAACGCAACCATCCACGTGAGACCGTTCTCCGGATAATACTTGAATTTTAACACAAAGAACAAAAAACAAAAAGAGATGTAATTGACTAATCCAGTATTGGCCAAATTGCCGAGTGAGCTCATATTTGTAGTATACTATTATATTTTTTAGTCGAATACTACAAATATGAATGAACCCTCGTTGGTGGAACCCACGATTAAAAAGGTCTTGAACTCTGAGTTACGAATGAGTAACGAGTATAAGTTTGAGCAAAATAGCCTACTGTTAAATCTGGGTCTTTTTATCGTGTTTGTCGTCTTCTTTTCTTTTATCCTCTGGTATTCTTACAAAGGGAAACAAGACCCTTTTCTAAAACGAGAGAAAGACAAGAAAAAGAGAGAATATATCCTGTCCAAATTACAGCATTATCAAAAAATGAAACAGGAAGTTTTTACGAACATTCCTTTTTAAGATTATCCTCCGTCTTTATAATGGAGTATAAAGAAAGGGTCAATTCCTATTACAGGGATAAATCAAAACAAGAGGCCACGGCCAAATGAAAGGGTGTCTCTATCAAGATGGTCCCGTTTGACCGAATCCCTCATCAAGACCTACGTAGTCGCATGCAAGAGCTCAAGACGATTATCCAAGGCTTGGCAGAAGTTTTGAAACGATACGAAATGGATATTTCCTATGATTTACATGATACGATACAAGAATTTGATAACGTAAAACTACAACTAGACCAAGCAAAGGCTCAATACAATGAATTGTTGGGCACCCGAGACAAGCGAGAGGCTCTCTTACGCGATGAATATATCAAAGCAGAGGACGCCTTGTCTCGGCTTGTGGATACCTATCGAAAGACAGACGACGTTCAAGAGAAAAAGGACATTTACAAGCAACAACGTCCGTTCCAGCAAAAGCTATTGTCTCGGTTTATGCGAGAGATGAAAGAAGACGGAAACGAGTTTCGAATGTTTACCTTGTATCGTCCCGTTCAAGAAATCAAGCTATAAGGATTAAAATATACAACTACACTAATGGGAAAGTATATCGATTTCAGATACTTTCTGGTGAGTTTAGCGATTGGGTTGCTCTACATTTACATCTCCGATGACCATCGAAAAGTCATGGTCCTTTATCCTACGCCTGACAACATTAAAGAATACCAATACAAGGACAAGACGGATACCTGTTTCTCTTACGAGTTCAAAGAAAAGGCCTGTCCGTCTGACGCTTCGCAATATCACAGCATCCTTCTACAAAAATAAAGGCCTATTCTAATGATAGACCTCAAACGTTTCCTCAGTAGCCGAACCGGCGTGATTTTAATGTCGATTATCTTAGGTCTTGGTCTATCTACCTTGTTTCGCATGAGTTGCAACTCGCGCAGTTGTATTGTCTATACGTCCCCGGATTTTGACAAAAAGAAGCTCATCCAATACAACAAGAAGTGTTACGAACCCACCGAGAAGATGGTGACCTGCGACCCGAACAAGAAAACGGTCGATGTTTGATAATGTGTAAGAATTCGCGTTTTAGAATACTTGTTTATCTATTATGGAGAACACAACCAACATCAATGACCTACCCATCGATAGCAACCCACCAAGCCATACTCAGTTACCCGAGGAACATATGCAAATGCAGGCGCATCGGATGGACGATGTCTCCATCTATCCAGAGAGACCGCAACAAAAGCATGTGAGGTTCGAAGAGGAAAGTTCGCCGGTCAAGGATACGCACAAGGTGATTCTGTTGGCCATGTTGTTCTTC
>Ga0214919_10001046_pt1 | contig 46699 bp, 40 predicted proteins | sample LL1503_MetaG_FD_177994 | JGI IMG/M metagenome (GOLD analysis project Ga0214919, IMG submission 177994) | Freshwater microbial communities from Lake Lanier, Atlanta, Georgia, United States - LL-1503 | ecosystem: Environmental > Aquatic > Freshwater > Lake | place: USA: Georgia | collected... | reverse complement strand
CAAAATTGGCGGCCAATAAATTCCTTGAAAAGAGGAAAGTTGGAACAGTTATATATTTACACGAATATCCTTCTGGGAAGATTCATGGTCCTTATCGAAAGGAATATGATAAGAAGATTATGAAAGGGGGGGGCATGGTCATTTGGTTCTCTTTCTAAGTCTGAATTCAAAGTCAGAATTCCTCTAGAAATTTTAGATGGAACAAACCAACTTATTATAAAACAAACAAGACGAGATTTTGGTGAGCCACACATTTTTTTTGGACCGAACGATTTTAAGATTGGTCGCGATAATTATTATAAATTTGTTGTTTTTAATAAATATGGACATATGCGTAGTCAAACCACTAAAAATATTTTCATTACAGGATTGATTGAATGTCAAGAAATTACAGCTATTGGTATAGTAGGTAAAACAATGTCAGATATAGAACCACAAATATTGTTGGGTTTATATTATCAATATATTTTACGATGTAAGGAAGATTATGATTCATTAAATGGTCTTGAAAATTATGATGGATTATATATGAAACGATTATTTTTATATTTACTATTGTATGTTTTACCTATACTTAATAATTATATAGCAACAATAATAGATAATGAAGATGATAAATCTATGAAAGAAAAATTATATTTTAAACTGATATTTGAGTATGTTGATTCTATTAATTTGGATGTATTTATTGATATGTTTGCGAGGTGTTATCATATGCCAGAATCTATTAAACAAAAAATTAAGAATGGATATAAAAAAGAGGAACAAACAATAAAGAATGGTAATAATCGTGGTAATGTTGAAAATATTTCTGCCAATGTAAGAAGAAAATCTATTAGAATTGAATCAAGTTTGGAATCACCACCATCATCATCTGGATCTGGACCCATAAATATAAATCCGATAGCGATTGTACCATTAATTCCGTTAATAATTATAGGAGCCGTTATTGGGGGTGTTCTTTGTGGTTCATTTTTCTGTGCAAAAAAACTAATTGAAGCAATTAAAAAACGTAAAAGAAATGGAAATAGAAGAGGAAATGGAAATGAAAGAGGAAATGGAAATGAAAGAGGAAATGGAAACTAAAATTTTTACTCACATTTGTATAATTATTTGAATCATTCTATATAAACGCAAAAAAATTGATTTCTTTTATAAAAACGTTGTAGTTTTAAATGTGCAAATGTGTTAAAGTTTTAAACATCATAAAACAACTGAATTATTTCAATTGTTTTGTTTGTTATATTATTTGGATAAATCCAATAATTTAATTGTTCTTTTAATGTATTTAATCTTTGAATCCATTCTTTACTTTTTGATTTTTTAACTACACAAATACCTTTATTATTTAGACCCCAACATGAATTAACAACTATTTCATTTTCATTATAATCATCTGGATTAAACCTAATAAATACAATCGGTTTATGTCCTACGTCCTGAGATAATTCCATAATACGTTTGTTTTCGCAACTACAATCATATGCTGTATGTTGATTTTCATCGACTTCAATAATAATTATTTGATATCCCAAATCTAAAAATAAATCTGGTCTTCTTTTAGAGCAACCGTCTGTTATTCTTTTATCTGATATCCATGATAAATCTGGAAATGTTGTTTTCACGAACTCTACAACTGCGTATTCTTTGGTCTTGTAATTTCGTGAAACTGGTTTGTCAGGAAACAAGTGCATATAACAATATAAACAATATCCATTGTATTTTTCTGAAACAATTGTTGAACATAAATAACTTTTACAAGTATGACTTATTATATTAACCATTCCTTCAATTTTATGTTTTGAACAATACAACGCTTTTGTCTCACCTTCATTGTTAAAAATTGGTCTAATTTTACATCCTTCGTGAATACAAGTATGACTTATTACATTAATCATTCCTTCAAATTTATGAATTGAACAATACAACGCTTTTGTTTCGCCTTCATTGTTATAATTTGGTTGAATATGACATCCTTCATGAATACAAGTATGATTTTTTACATCAACCATTCCTTCAATTTTATGTATTGAACAATACAACGCTTTTGTCTCGCATTTATTGTTAAAAACTGGTTGAATCTTACATCCTTCATGAATACAAGTATGATTTTTTACATTAACCATTCCTTCAAATTTATGTATTGAACAATACAACGCTTTTGTCTCGCCTTCTTTGTTAAAAGCTGGTATAATTTTACATCCTTCATGAATACAAGTATGACTTTTTACATTAACCATTCCTTCAAATTTATGTTTTGAACAATACAACGCTTTTGTCGAGCCTTCATTGTTAAAAACTGGTATAATCTTACATCCTTCATGAATACAAGTATGATTTTTTACATCAACCATTCCTTCAATTTTATGTTTTGAACAATACAACGCTTTTGTTTCGCATTTATTGTTAAAAGCTGGTATAATTTTACATCCTTCATGAATACAAGTATGATTTTTTACATTAACCATTTCTTCAAATTTATGTTTTGAACAATACAACGCTTTTGTCTCGCCTTCATTGTTAAAAACTGGTCGAATTTTACATCCTTCGTAAATACAAGTATGACTTTTTACATCAACCATTCCTTCAATTTTATGTTTTGAACAATACAACGCTTTTGTCTCGCCTTCATTGTTAAAAGCAGGTTGAATCTTACATCCTTCGTGAATACAAGTATGACTTATTACATTAATCATTCCTTCAATTTTATGTTTTGAACAATACAACGCTTTTGTCTCGCCTTCATTGTTAAAAGCGGGTCGAATTTTACATCCTTCGTGAATACAAGTATGATTTTTTACATTAATCATGCCTTCAATTTTATGTTTTGAACAATACAATGCTTTTGTCGAGCCTTCATTGTTAAAAACTGGTATAATCTTACATCCTTCATGAATACACATTTGTTATATAATATATATAACAAATATTTAAATCAATTTTTCATTTATATAATAATAATAATTTTATCGTAAAATCGCAAAGCAAATTTATTCCAAACAACTATTTTGAAATCATGCGGGATTGATGAAATGAGATCATTATTAAATAATGACATTTTCTACCTCCACCATATAATAATAAAAATTGATTTAAAAATATCTTATTATAATAAGATATTAAACATGACATCACTTCAACTAAAAAAAAAAGATGAACTCTTACTAATCAGTAATGAAAAAAATATAACTGGTGTTTATAAAAATAAAAAATCACTCCAATCAGTTCATATTAAAAATGACAAAGACGAACCCGATTATTTACAAAACTACGACCGTTGTGATATATTCACACCCGACGAAATATCTCAACTCATGGCGACCAAATTAAACGAAAATATAACTTCTCCTCGAACACTCCTCGAACCATCAGTCGGAACCGGAAACCTCCTCAAATACATCCCCCTCGATTTATACGATGCCATCGACGTCTTCGATATCAAGCCGGAATATATGTCATTAATACCCCAGCGCCCCAATTTGAACAAGCACCCGACCGACTTTTTGAAATACAGTCATTCCATGAAATATTCGAATATTGCATTGAATCCGCCGTATATAAAAATCCAAGAATTACCCACCGAATACACACAATTTATCCGCCAGACATGGCCCATATTCAAATCCGGAAATATTGACCTCTACTACGTTTTCCTTATGAAATGTATCGACCTCTTGGAAGACAACGGCGCGATGGTCGCAATTACACCGAACACTTATTTATACAATAAATCATCCACCAATTTCCGAAAATACCTCTTCGAGAACCGCTTCATCAAAGAAATCATCGATTTCAAGGACCGCAAAGTGTTCGAGGACGCATCAGTCTATTGCTGTATAACCGTCATTACGAAGGCCCCAAAGACCACCATTACCTACAATGACCAGCCAATCGAATACGACGCGCTACTCAGCAAGGAAAACCGGCTCCATCTCCTCCATTACGACGCGACCCCCAACACAAAAACGCTCGGAGATATCTGTAATATTTATAACGGGATAGCCACTCTCCGAGACAACATTTTCATCCACCCCGACAAATTATACGACGAACCATGCTGGAAGAAGGTCATAACCGCTAAGAAGGACAAGTTCGCAATTTTTCCATATAATAACGGGGCCGTTATTCCGGAGGCGACATTCAAGGCCCAAAACCCGCAGACTCACACGTTCCTTACGCAAAACAAGGGCGAACTCGCGAAGAGGGACTGTGGGCGCGTCGTTTATCCGGAGTGGTATTCATACGGCCGGACGCAATCGCTCAACATTTCGAAGAAAGAAAGGGTCATTTATATGCCAGTCTTCTTCGAACCGAAGGGGTTGACGTTTCGTGTGGAAGCCCCCACACTTCATATATCATGCCTGTGTATTGAACCGGCGCGAACGGAAGATATTGATTTCATTATTGATACAATAAAAAATAACATGGATTATATAAAAAAGAATAGCAGTGTTAAAAATAATGGATGGATTAATGTGTCTTCAACCATTCTGAAAACAGTTCCTATAAGCCATTAATAATATCATAAAGGGATTTGTTCTCGATGATATCAGTTATTAAAGGAGGCTGGTCATATTTGTCCCCAATCTGACAAGAGTGTTCGGTTTTGATAACGACATTATAAATATCATAGATAATTCCACTATTAACAAGTGTCGAATATACGTTAAAACTATTTTCGTGAGTTATCATTTCAAAATTCTTTATCTTTTTATCATTTGTTAGGTTCGGGATTTTATCGAGAATGAAATTGATGGGAACTATTTTCAAATCGGGGTTTGACTGTTTCAGAAGATAAACCTCGCCGGTTATATTCTCAAAATAATTATTGCGGTTCTTTAAATAGGAGGTCATTACGAATTTAAGGGGGAATACTATGTATGGGGCGTTTTTATAACATACTACGATATCGCATTTCTTCTGTTCGGAGAAATTGGCGCATTGTAAGTTGTGCTCCGTTATCAGAGAGTAGTCATCGATATTTTCTATATTGGAGAAATATACGCTAAGGTATTCTATTATCATGTTGTTCAGATGGTCGGTTTTCTTCGAACTTCGGGGCCCATTCTCAAAATAGATGCGCATACATTCATTTAATCCGGTCATTATTATTTTATAACACTTACTTTTTATTGAGTCCATGGTATTTTATCTATAATAGACGAAAAGTTTTATATTAGAATTATTTTTTTGAATTATAAGTACCACGTGAAGGTATCGATCCTCCATTACCAATGTATGCGGGAGCAGGGACATATGGGCTTGCCAAAGAACGTGGCAATTTACATAAAAAATTTGTTCCGAATTACCATCAATTTTTATTGATGGTAATTCATATTATTAAAATATATTTTTTATAATTTATCTTTTTTGATTGTGATATAATTGAATAATTTACACCATTTAACATTAAACATTAAATAAACAATCAATCAAATTTTGTTGATATTTTTTTTCATTTTCTTTACACATTTTATCATATAAATCATTACTTATTATAATTGGTTTTTTTTCATGAGAAACAATCAAGTCATATTCATTAATTTCTGGTATAATATCTTTTATATACGTAAAAAATGTTCTACCGATATCAGTTTTATAATATTCACATATATGTTTATTGCTTCTTATATTATTAATTGTAGAAATTATAGGAATTAAATTTCCAGTTCTATCCTTATCTAATTCTCCATCCCATTCACTGCTATTTGGACAAATATGTTCTATGCTAAATTTATGTTCTAACATATTTGTTGGGATTTTTTCTTTATAAAAATAAAACATAATTGTCTTTTCAAAGAATTTTAAAGGTCTGCGTTTATTATTTTTATTTTTTCCATTTTCAAGTTTTCTTTCATAAGGATTATTACTTTCATTGTATAATTCATATATTACATCATTAAATAATTCTATTGTTAATTTATTGCTAATATTTTCAGGATTAGATAATAAATTTTTTGTAATATTTTCTATAAATGCACCACCAGCTCTATATGTAATTGAATCAGAATTCTTAAAATATTCTCTTTTATCTTTATTTTTTAAATCACTTACAAAAAAATGAAAAAGTAAACATTTTTCTAAATTATTTTTAATAATAGATATATGTGTATCCTTTTTTTTATAGCCAATTATACAACTTAGTATCATAAATAAATTATTCTTTTTCAATGTATTTAATTTATCTTGACACGTATTATTAAATAATTTATCATTGATTTTTTCTGTAAAAATAGAATTTATTATTTGATCTAAAACATCACATGAATACAATATTTTTTCTTTAAAATCATTAATATTATCAGTTGTAAATGTATCATTATAACTATTATATAATGCCTTATATAATTTAAAAAACAATGATAATCCATCTACATCAGTTTTATCAATAAATTTTGGATATTTTTTATTACATAAATTTTGAAATCCAACAATAAAATCATGTGCGTTAATTTTATCAACTATTGGATCATAATTATAACAAATTAAAACTTCACCATCGGCCTTTGTATTATAATATTCTTTTATACATTCTTCTAATTCTGTTTTAAAAATTCTATCAGTAATATCAAAACTAAATTCATTAAATAACCGACAAGCCAATAATTCTGTTTCTGTTAATTTGCTATTATATTTATTTATATCTTCAAATGTTTTACACAATTCATCAATATTATATCCTTCAAAAAGATTTACATTAATTTTAACATTTAAGTCAAAATATTCGGAACCATTAATTTTTAATTTCGTTTGTATTTCTTCTAGTAATATATCTCCAATTAAATCTCGATATATTTGTATTCTAGTATATAAATCTGAATATCCATTTTTATTGAAAAATAAATTATACTTAAAATTCATAATTTCTTCGTAAGACAAATTACTGAAAATATTGATTAGTGTCTCTTTATCTTCTTGACTTAAATTAATTTTTTGAATTTCATTAATTAAATTATCTAAATAATCATTAAATATTTCAAATGGTTTATCAATAAAATGTTTAATTGCATTTATTCTATTATTCCCATCAATATTCGAATATATATTCCGTGAGTTAGTTTCTTGTCCAAATGTAATTGCGTGAACACTATTTTCTGTATCATATAAGAATTGAATGTAAGCTTTCTCATTTGGAATATTATCACTTTTAGGAAGTATATCCCATTTTCGTTTTCTTTGAAATTTTGGTTTACTTATTTCTTGATTATTTATTTTAGTTATAAGTTGTTTTACATTCCATTGTTCATTTTTGATTATTTTACTTGTCATATTATTATTTTTATATATTAGCGAATATCTTTTAAGCCATTTTTATCGGATATTGATAAAAAATATATTTCATCTTTTTATTATTTCAATCATCTAACATCATTCACATCGCGTGTTTTTGAACAAGAGAGCCCAGCATCCCCTCATACTCACTCATGAACCGCATCGGATTCATAAGCGCCAAAAATTTATCACGGATTCCCCTCTTATATTCATTAAACCAATCAATGTTCGCAACCATATATTTCGCAATTTCAACATACTCATCCGGCGTTTTGGCGACCATCCTTTCCAATCCCGCATTTATCAGAAGAGACGCGCTCACATTATGACAGTGATAATCCTTATTATAGAGGGTTATAATCGGTAGCGAATGATAGAGCGAATGACACGTCGTTGTGGTCCCGCTATATGGCGACGTATCCAACAGGATATCGACATCCACAAAGAGCTCCATATAGGCCCGATCGTGTAATTTCGTCATTATAATTATTCTATCAGGGGAAACATTCATTTTCTCCGCGTAATACGCAAGACGCGCCTCGGCGTTATCAAAACTGTCGAGCTTTATTTTAATCTTGGAGTTCTCCACTTCGCGCAATACACGCCCCCATATTTCCAATATATACTCCGAGTTTTTAGATTCCTTATTGAAAGAACCAAATACGATTTCGCGACGGTTCGACTGGCGATGCGTAATGGCGGGGCTATACTGAATATGATGTTCATAAAGCAAGAAGCATCCTTTCATCCGGAGTAGTTCTTCTGTGTGATACTGGATGCTGTCCAGCGGGTTCGTTATCGAGTCCACAATCTTATATTGGATACTCTTCATGAACGTGCTACTTGGATGACCGAGGTATGTCATTTGAATAGGGGCCGGATTATACGCGAAAACGCCGAGTCTATTATTCAGCGTGTTCCCGTTCAGGTCAATCAAAATATCAATCGCGTCCCGCTGTATTAGCTCAGCGACTATGTAATCATCCGCATTTAATATGAGGCGCTTGAAGGCGGGGATATTCCGATAATATTCGTGTATTTCCTCCAAATTAATGTATAAATAGAGCTCGAATCGGTCTAGGTCATGATTGCGCAATATCGGGAGAATGAAGTGGGAGACGACGTGTAGATTGAAATCGCTGGACACATAACCGATGCGAATCTTTCCGGTCCCACTCCGCCCAATTTTCGGATTGAACTTCTTCGACGCATCGACCACATACATAGATTCAAGCTCGCGCGCCTTCCTGATATACTCTTTGTGGTCGTAAAGGAAATAGTCATATATACACATGACTGACATATACGTGCTTAACTGATAGGAATATAGATTGAATTTGAGGCTCAACTCATATGCCTTTTCAGTGTATTTGAGACCGCTCATAACATCTCCCAAACTGAAATAGATGGACCCCAAATAGAAATAATTCTCGAATTTGAGGTTCATCTGCTCCTTTGTTGAACATTTTACAACAGAACCATCTTTAACGCGTTGTAAAACACAGCGCAAAATATCTTTATGTAATTTGCTCAGCTTCTGGCTAAAAAAATAATAATGTAAGAACTCCTGTTCCCCCAAAAACTGCTCAAATAGATTATCTTTGTTCAAATTGACGAGCTCCCGATAGAGCTTTTTATTGAAGAGTATTCGACAGAGTGGGAGCAAATTATCGAAATAATCAGGCTTCGCATTATATGATAACTTATACCACCACAATTGCTTCTCGGGGTCTTTCCCTTCGTATAATGCACCCATCTTATGATACAGCGTCGCATCATCCGGATAAAAGAACAATATCTGCTTTATAAGTTTCTTCTTCATTTTAAAATCGTGGCGGGTGTCTTTTATCAATTCGGCCCCCACTTTATATAATTCGACCTTTCCATTCGTTTGGAAATCGGGATTATCCACTTGTTTAAGGGTCGTCTCAAATTTTTCCATAAATATAAGATAACAATTCAATCTTTTTTAAACTGCGATATGAAATAAAATATAATCATAATTATGGACGCAATTTTATCGGGCGCTCTCGCAGGAGCAGTCGGATATACAATAACACTTCCCCTCGATTTCTTAAAACAACATCTACAATCAGCATCGACCACAACAGCAGTTTATCAAACTATACAAAAGAATGGTTATAAGGTCTTGTTTCGTGGGGGGCTGGTCGGTCTTTCGAGCATAACCCCGCAAATGGCCCTCAAATATTACGCTTTTCACGAATTGGAGAGAATGGGCGCGTCCAAATATCAGTCCGCATTCGGGGCCGGTTTGATAGATGGGGCCTTTTTAGGGCCAATACTCGCCATCCAATCATTCAAACAAATGAATCTGGAAAACCGGAAGATTTCGTATGCGGATATTGTTCGCAAAAACGTGGGGAGCCTGATGGTCCCGATGGCGATGCGGAATGCGGTTTATACGGGAACAATATTGGGCGGGTATTTTTCGGTCCGGCCGGAACATCGCCTTTTCGCAAAGTCGAAGTTCGCAGAGGATTTCATAATAGGGTCCGCCTTGAATATACCGGCTACTATTTTATGTAGCCCGTTCGACGTCATTCGCGCAAGACATACGCATAATTTGCTCAACAATCGGGCGGTTTCATTGGGAGGAGTAGTAAAAGAAATTATAAATAATAATGGGTTCAAGGGATTTTATAGTGGGTATTCATCCCTCTACATCAATTTCGCAATCCGTTTTCCGCTGACACTCGCTCTCCAATTCCAGATTATTGATTTCTTTAACGGAAAAACATCATGTAAATAATCATAAAATATAAGAGATACAACTTAATCTGGTTCATCAAACGACTAATACGCGTTGATTCGCATTGAGTTCGCAACAACTGATTATCAGTTCGCAAACGGCGAATGTCATCATATAGGGTCGCTTGTGTTCCTTTGAGTGTATCAATCTGGTTGCGTAGAGCGCGATTTTGCTGTTCATAGCTGTTGCTAATGACAAATTCGACCATTGCGCAATTTCCGGTCGCCATCGCAAGTTCAGAGCATGTCTGATTGGTTTTGATGGTTTTTGTGGAAAGAGGAATGCTCGATAAGTCGTGAATCCGGCGCAATAAATCAAGACAATTCTCTTGAATCAAATACTGAATCGGATTCCGATTTCCATCGACAGTTGCGCTATCAGAAACGAAAGTTAAATCACGCGCATTGAGCATCTCAATGATTTTTTCAAGAACTGTCTTCTCCTTTGGAAGTTGGAGGTCAGCATCAATATTCGGGAACATTATACAGTATTCAACCATATTCGGCTTCTTTCCAGTCCTCAAATAGTCCTCGTAAGTTTGAAGTAATTCCAACTCTTGGAGAATCTCATCGCGCGATTTCAGGGACCAAATGAGGTATTCCCCATTTCCACGAAAAATACGATAAATGTTGTCATACTCGCTCTCAATATGACGGAAAGCCTTCTTCAATTGACGAATTATATCGTCCCTTTTTGAAGGGTCGCTCATTTCGGACTTGTATTTTTCATACAGTCTCGCGTGAACGTTGTAAATTGTCATAAGGAGGTCTGGTTTTCCGGACATCGCGTCGATGATTGCTTCCATTGCGCTGAATTGTTGTGGTTGTTGTTGAGTAGCCATTGTGAGATTTATTTATAAGAAACAATCGATTCTAAAATAAATCAATTTTTACTGAGGAAAATGATAGGCGACTCTTTCAATCGAATCCGCCATCGCTGGAATCCCATATTCGGCTCCAATATCTTGACAAAGGCGCCTGATATATGTTCCTCCACTTACTTTCGCAATTAGTGGAATTGAGACCAGAGATATCTCTCCAAGAGCCTGATATTGCGCGATGACTTCATCTTTCCGGAGGCGGGACTTTTGTTCAGTTCATATTTTACATAGTAAAATATGAATTAAAGAGATATAAATCACATCGTGATTTATATCTGTTCAATAACTTGCGCGACCTGTTCAATAAAATATGTGGCGCTTGTAATAATGGTTGGTTCGCCAGTCGGTTCCAGTTGATGGACTGTTATTTGATGAGTGGGGATTTTATCAATGGGAATCCCATTTTTGGCAAAATACCAGAGCGGTTTTTTGAGGCCACCTGCGCGAATTTCATACAGATATAAATCACATAGTGATTTATATCTCTATATATAAAAATCATTGATTTTTATATGTATGAACTATACATGGGATATTCTTGCTCATATGTGTAATTGTTAAATTTTTTTACAATATCGGCTACTCCTACGGTACCAAGAGAAACTGCGCTCATTTTTTGAATGAGCCCAAGCGCATCTCCAGTGTAGTTTATATACTACTTTGTCATATATAAACTCTCGATATAAAAATCAATGATTTTTATATCTGTCAGTTGATATTCCTAGAATAAGATTGAAACCGTATGTTTTGTCGGAATGGAGACGGCTCCTTGAATTAAGACACTCATCTCCTACTAAAAAACAGACGAGACCACTGGCGAGTGGATCGAGGCGCCCAATATAGCATATTTTATCTTTGACTTTTTCTTGGACTTCGCGAGTGAGTTGTCCAAGCGTCTGTCCTTGTGGCTTGTATTTGATTATCATTTGGTTTTAGCTGGTAAATATTTGTTAAAATAAAAATTGATTTTTTTATTTATCGCTTTTTAAATGATATAAAAAGATGTCAAGAACAAGCACAAACACAAGCACTTATTTTGGAAGCTTCGGAAGCAGTATCATTCCTCAATCAAATATCGTTGAACAAATTCGTTTGGCGATTTTGGCAGGAAAACTCTCAGAAGTTGAAAAACTTTGTACCAAGATTGCACAAAATGATGTATCCAATTACCGCGATGTTTATGGAAACACTATCTTACATACTGCTATTTTACTGGGAAGAAATGAAATTGCTCAGTATCTTATCAACTTCGGTTGTCCATTGAAGACCTCAAATTCTATCGGGGAAACCTGCTACGATCTTCTCGCGAAGAGCAACATTGGAAGCTTGGTCAAATATGTCCATGATTCTGAAATAAAACGGGTTGAAGCTTATCAAATGGAAACGCGATCAAAATCAGTCAAGATTGTTGCGTTGGAGACGGAAGTTCGCTCCCTTGAAAACGCGAACGTGCGTTTGAGCAAAGAGAACCAAGACTTGACAATTGAACTTGGTAAGCGTAAGAGAGACATTGAAGAGTTGGAGACGCAAAAGAACAATCTAATCAAGGCTTCAAGGAAGAAGTAGGGGGGGAACTTAGAGTTCCCCCCTTACCCCCCTCCTCTGGGGGGAACTTAGAGTTCCCCCTTACACCCCCTCCTCTGGGGGACCTGATAATTGAACTTTTTGGTTGAATTATTTGATAAAATTATGAAATTTATAAAATATTACATTAAACTTTTTTATAAAAAATAACGTTTTTATGTATTCGCACTTTCCTTTCACACATATCCTGAAAATAAAGTTTATTTTACACATATCCTGAAAATAAATATCTGTTTGGGGGTTCGCACCTTTACCCGCGTATAGCGGGAAAAAGGGGCGCGGGAAAAAGGGGTTTTTAGTAGTAATTGTCCAAAAGTTTCACATTCTCTTCCTCTAACGTCTGTCTGATTATAAGACGAATCGCACTGGATGCTTTGGAGAAATCTGCACTAGCAATCTTAACTTTAACACCAATCTTCGTTCCAACACCAGACATATCCAAAATAACTGCATATACTTTATCTTTATCCAGAACATAAGTTGATTGACGCACTTTTTGAACAAGTAATTGAAGTAATTCAGGGTAATTAATACGATTATTCGCCGATAGTGATGCTTCAAGTAATACATATATTTGGTCATTCTTTGTGTAATTCATGAAAGAATCAACCGTTATCAAATTATTCGGTATTATGATAACTTCGCCCCGATTTGTTATAATTGTTGTATTTACCAAATTAAAGCCCTGAACAAATCCAGTATCCGCTTTTATTTTTACTAAATCTCCTAAATTGAAGTATTGGAATAATAAAATAACAATGCCCGCAATAATTTGTTGAATTAGATTCTGGAATCCGACAGCAATCGCAATACCAATACTTCCTAAAATAACCAAAAATGTGCTTATATTAAATCCCATCTTAGTGAAAGCAAAAATAAGACCGATTAGGATAATAACATAAAATACGAAATTCGCAATAAAAATGCGGTATAATTGTGAAAAATTGCCGTTATCTCCTTGGTTGGGGCTTGGTATCTCTAAATTTCTCAGTTCTCTTTTTTCAGTCGGTTTTTTATCATTCTTAACATATTGTATTTTATTAAGAACTATTTTAGCAATTGTGTAAAAGATGAGGAATATAATTGCTGCGAAAAATACATTTACGATGAAGTAAACCAGTCTTTCCTTATTTTCTGAATTAAAAAATTTGAATAGATATTTCCAAACATCTGAGAGAGTCATAATATTATAAATAAAAAAGTTATTGATATAATTATAAATTAGATAGTAATATATAGTTCTAGAGTTTATAAATGAAACGACCGGTTTGTCATTTCGAGCTCAGATATTTTTCGATAATTCCGTCTTTTCTTGTTCCAATTGCGCAACCAGTCTTTCCAAAACGACCTTGCGGTCATCCGAAATTTCAAGAATGCTTAATTCAATTGCGATTGTCATAAGAGCTACTTCAATTTGAGAAATTCGAGTCTGATTTCCAAGGCGGACAGTATAATCAATATCGCGCTGATGACATGTTTGACAAGTCATTGAAAATGGATTATCTGTTTTGAATATCTGACGACAGCGAATACATGAAATTTTTGTTTGTGTTTGTGGTATATGTGAATAAGACATCGCAGTTATACAATCATTAAAAACTGTTTATTTTCCTTCAATTTTTACGTAGGTTTAACACATAAATTTACGAAATTCATCTCATTCTGTTTTATTATTCTCTTCTTGTATTTTACAAGTTCCAGTATTTTACCATAATAATCATCTTTACTTATTGTAATCAGGCCAATCAGCGGTTCCAATGTGTCTTGGTAGCAAAAGGAGCAGTTTTCGAGGCCGTATATAGCCGCCAGTTTTTCCTCAATTACGAGTGGTATATTAAAATTAATTGCGATAGGTATGGAGCCGGTTAGCCTCTGATTATAGAACCAGCCCCCCTTCTTTGAAAGTGGAAGAATAAATTTGACGTGGTGAAGGTGTTTTATCATCTGTTCTGTGGTTAGACCCGCAAAACTGATTATCTTTGGGTTATTCGCCAGAAACTTATGGCGCTTTGATATCCCAATCCAGTCCCATTTTCTCATAAAGAACCAGAATTCATAATTATCGTCAGGATGTGCTTCTATGAAGTTTCTGAGCTGCGTTAAATCGCGGTCCGTAGGGACCCCATTTGCGTGAATACGAATTCCTCCAACTACTGCGAACACTGTCTTAGAAGATGAATATGATGATTTATAATGGATGTGCTTGTAATTACGATAAATGGGGAGGATGTATTCATTTGTGGGCATTTCTGCGGTTTGAATAACGGGGGAAACTGTTATTGTTTTTTTCATAAATGGCCGGTGATGAAATTTCTGGTGGTGGATGAAAATGGATTTATGTGCGATTTGTTCAATTGCGCTTGTGTTATTTTTATAATCTGAGCTGGATGCGATTATGTATATGTCCAAATCGTAATTAATTTTGGAGATTGGGCGAATATCTAATTTTCCGAATACCTTCTCATAGTATTTTAAGAATGTGTATTCATCGCTTTCTAAATTATAGTATATTGTTAGGGACCAGTCGTATTTTTTTAGGATTTCAATGAAAGTCCCAAAAATTTCGGTATGCTTATTTGAAAATTGTATAATACCGAAATGGACCCTTTTTAAATTCATATAGTTTTATTTAATAAAATAAAAGGCGGAATTGAACTTATTATATAAAATAACAAAAATCAATATGAACATATAAAAATATAATTTTTATATCTACAATATTTATTTTTGTTATTTGTAAAAATAACAAAAATCAATATAAAGGGAATTAAATAAAGAATAATATGAGCGAACCGAAAACCAAAATAATATCAAAAGTTGATTTATTAATGAAATCCCTATCCAAATTTTACGCAGTTGATTCGAATATATCGATACTTCTCCCAATTGTTCAGGGGACTTCAAAGGTTTCATTGCGAGTTCTGGATTGGTTCGTTACGAATTATTGTAAGAAGAATAATATCATCCTTACAAATAAGAGTGGGACTAATATAATTGTTCATATGGATTACAAGAATCAGTTAAAAGCCTATGCGAAAATATACTTCGACCCCTTTTGTAGAAGGGACCGCATAAATTTCATTTATGGGAAGGGCCACGAACTTCTTACTACTGTGGGACAGCTCAACTTCTTCCGGTGGGCGATTGAGAATAATATTATTGAATATACGGTCTCAAATATGGAAATAATTGAGAAGGATATGAATGCGTCATTGAAATATGACAAGGAAGAATCCGATGCGCAAAGGTCAGAGGATTCCATTAGTTCGCAGGAACAGCCGGAGTCATCAGCAAAGAAGGAGATTCGCCGGAGAAAGAGGCACGAGCTATCGGTTTCGGCTGCGAAAAGTATGAGCCGCCATAATGTGAATATTGTTGTTGAGTTCTCATAATTTATTACATATCAGTCGCTTTGTTAACGTGGTCGATAGCGGGGTTTTGATGTTCCCGTATATTTTGCTCAAAAAGATGTATTCTAATATTTTATTATATAACTTCTTATTCTCATGTTTAGATTCAATATATTCAATGGCGTTCTCTTTTGAATATGACTTTCCGAACACTTCATTGAAATTTGGGGGAATTTCGGTCCATATGAGACCATTAATCTTATTTTTCTTAGCGAAACTTACGAGCTCCTGTATTTTTTTATCGTCGAGTAGCGACGTTCGGTATGTGTCTGACGCAATATTTATGAAGCCAATATTTTTAGTGGTTGTTTTTTCTCGGGTTTTCAGTTTTTCGATGGCGGTGTTCAGATTAGAGAAAGAGGTTCGCGCGTAATAGACATTATTCATTTCTCCAGATTTATCGATTACCAATGTGAGGCGTCCCTGACCATTGTCGGATATTCTTGAAAAGTTTAGTGGGAATTTAATATTAGACTTGGTCCATTCGGTTTCTATTCGGAGACTTTTGAAGTTCCAGAGGAGGGACCCCCATGCTATATAATATATTATCATTATGTGAATACTATATTATATTTAGATAATAATTATTTGAGGACATCGAAATAAATTACGTATTGATAGAGTTGGGTTTTGATTCTGAGGCACTTGGCTTTTAGTTCGTCCCCGCGTATAGGAGAGTCCTCGGTAGTCCCAAAAGAGACCTTGTTCGTCCCCTCTATTTTGTCGAGGTAAATATTGAACCCGAAACTGTTAAAATATTTAGACATAAGTGAATATGCGGTCTCGTCCAGATTGTCAAGATTGACTTTTCCGGTTTGGTCTGAATAGACATACTTCATAACTTTGGTAAATATTTCGACTAAAATATTAAAGGTTGTGTCTAAATTGGCGTCTTCATTAATAAGGTGGTAGGTGTTTGGGGGTTGGGATGGCGCGGATACTAAATTATCAATGAAATCATCGAGGGAGCCTTCTTGTTCATGGATGACTGGTTCGGACATACATTTAGAATTATAATATATTTCTTAATCAAACGAATAAAATATATTTCTTAGATATAAGTATGAGCGCAAGTTATAATTCGAATATGGGGTTCCAAGGAAAAGGTTTTCAATCTGGTGATAGTGTATGTAATCCAATAGATGAAATCGAATATTATAATACTAATTATACGCCGATGTTTGATGGGAAAGGCGGGGCTTCCAAAAAAGCGAAGAAGCCCTCTTCTACTGCGAAAAAAGCGAAAAAGCCTTCTACTGCTAAAAAAGCGAAGAAGCCCTCTTCTACTGCGAAAAAAGCGAAGAAGCCCTCTTCTAAGAAGCGCGGTGGAGCAGATTCATTCGCAGATTTTGAAGCAATGAATATTTCATTACCTTATGCTACACAAACTGGTGGGACTGAACTCGCATCAGAGTATTACACATCCGCACAACAGGGAAGCTATGCTCCTTACAACGCATCAACTGATAAGAAATGTGGTGGGTGCAAGAAGAGAGTTCTTCGTGGTGGTGGTGAAATGGATAATTATGCGAGTAAGATGGGTCAGACACAGAGTGGTATGAATGGCTCAATGGCGTCTGCGAATAGCGCAACGAAAGGTGGTGGTTGTGGTTGCGGATACAAGCCAAAGACTTCTGGAACTAAGCGGGGTGGAGGTAATGATGGATATTATGCGAACACACTTACCGGCGATGATGCAGTTTTTGAATCAGAAGAAAAATTAAATGGACAATTGAATGGTGGTGCGGCAAAGGTGAAAGCAAAGAAGAAGTCATCTTCTTCAACGGGAACCAAAAAACCTAAGACCAAGTCTTCTTCTTCAACTGGAACCAAAAAACCAAAGAAAAAGTCATCTTCAAAGCGAAAACTTAAAGGTGGAGATGATAGCGCAGGTGTAGGTAGTGATTTTGCGACTACGCTTGCTTCTCGAGGTCCTTGTAATTACCCTGATGGAAAATCTGCGGATTTGTTCCGTATTTTCAATAAAACTAGCGAATTCATTCCAAACTCAATGTTGAAATACGCGGCGGCCCCTCAATCAACTGGGTATGCTCCTGACCCAAATCCATATCCCCGCGCATACAATGACGATTTCATTGGAGGAACCAAAAAGACGAAACCAGCTAAGAAGAGCGCTTCTTCAAAGTCGAAGGCGAAACCAGCTAAGAAGAGCGCTTCTTCAAAGTCGAAGGCGAAACCAGCTAAGAAGAGCGCTTCTTCAAAGGCTAAGAAACACTAAATAATTTAATTTTTTATTGAAAAATCTGTATTTTCAATAAAATTATTGATTGAAACATAATTTTTTTTATTCAATTTACGTCCGAGAGACAAACAAATAATTCTCAATTTGCTGTAATAAGAAAAATTTATTTTAGAAAACCATATTTATTTTTTAGTCCAATAAAAAATCCAATGAGTGAAACAACTTATTATAAATAGGTCGACCATTTCAGACATCCTAAAAAGATGGTCTATCTCCAGAACCGACCCAATCTTCTCCAAAATTAAAGTAGGTCGTGTCGTTAATTTCATTGATTGCCAACAATCTTATTGTGGGAGAGGGAGAGGGAGAGTGAGAACGAGAACAATTTGGAATGATTCTGATAGAATTCCCAAAAAAATCATATAATGAATATTGAGAATCATCTCCATCTTCATTCAAACCATCCAATGAAGAATCATCTCCATTCAAACCATCCAATGAAGAATCATCTCCATCTCCACCTTTATTGTGTAGTGGTTCTTTATCATGGTTTTCATGCGCATTATAGTAATCGATACATTTCATGGAGTCATTGCTACATTTCTTGGAGACACCGCTACATTTCTTGGAGACATCTTTAGATTTCTTGGAGACATCTTTAGATTTCTTGAAGACATCTTTAGATTTCTTGGAGACACCGCTACATTTCTTGGAGACACCGCTACATTTCTTGGAGACATCTTTAGATTTCTTGGAGACATCTTTAGATTTCTTGGAGACATCTTTACATTTCTTGGAGACACCACTACATTTCTTGGAGACATCTTTACATTTCTTGGAGACATCGCGACACTCATTGCAATTACGATGTAAATGTCCGTGTTCACACCTGCCTTTTCCATTACACTCTATGCATGTGTATTTTTGGCGTCGATGTTCACATATCGAACTCCCGCTACATTCCTTGCATATAGTCTTCCGGCGCCCATGTTCGCATATCGAACTTCCGCCACAGTCCTTGCACTGATTTGGACGCCTGCCATGAATACATAAAGAACTCCCACCACAGTCCTTGCAACGGCTCATCCGGCGACCATGCGGACACCCACTTGATTTTTTCTTCTTTATATTCCAACCTTTTTTTTTAGATTTGGGTTTTTTAGTAGCTTTTTTGATGTTTTTTACCATTTTTAATCGATATAAACACTTATTATTCTATAATTTTAATTTTTTTTACCATCAATTTTTGTATGAATAATTATAATATCAAAAATATTGTTGCAATAAACGATCTGATCAGTAGTAGAATAATTATATAATAAATAAAAATCTAATTCAATAATATAACATGCCTTCCTCTGGGGAGAACTTAGAGTTCAGTCTAAAAGACGAATGTCTTTTAGACTTAAGAGATAAAAAACTAAAAGTTTTTTATCTGTTCCCCCCTTACCCCATCCTCTTTTTTTGGGAATAATTTGATGAAGAAATTATTTGAATATTATAAAAAGAATAAAATATAAGTTAATAGTATATAAATGTCTTCTTCAAAGCGCCATTTTACTGCGGTTGTCGGTTCAAAAGAGCACGGCCTTTATATTTCGGCGAGTCCGTCCTCGGCCGCGCGAAAAATCGTAAGCAAACTTTGCGCTTCCAGTAAAAGTAAAAAGGTGGAGTTTTGCGTTCGAGAAATAACCAACGGCTCCAAAAAGAAAACTTACGGTCCTTATTTAGGAGAAATGAAAAAACTGGCGAAACCGATTGAACTTAAAGGACGAGTTATACGATTTGATATAAAAGTTCATTTGAAGAAGAAAAAAACAGCGATAAAGACTGGGAAAAAGATTGGTAAAAAAATGAGGGGGGGGGGAGTTAGGATAACTGGAATTCCAAGTGTAGATGATTTTCTGATTAGAAAAATTCCTATGGAACAATTTAAAAGTAATACAAGAAATATTACAGAAGGTCGCGCATGTATTACATATTATATTGATTTAGAAAAAACACCTGATGTTAAAGTTATAACTAATTTTGCATCACAAGAACCGTATTTATTTTTTTATCCAGAGTCTAAAGAAATGACTCATATGAGTCCTTATATTCATCCAAATTATAGATATTATCAATATCTTGCTTTTAACAGTGGATTCGGTAATTCAAAAAAAGCAAAATTTAAAAAATTAGCTTATATTGAAATAAATAATAAACGTGATGATAAAAAAGTTGAAGATGTCGTTAATATAGTAGAAGAAATACCAAAAGAAGCATTAACACAATTAAGAAAATTCATTATTGAACAAAGAACTCTAGAAGACCCAACATTTTGTAATACAATATTAACCGAAGTTGAAAAAGTATTATTATAAAAATCACAACAAAAAAATAATTTCTGAAATATTCAATTCAACTATATTTATTGAAAAATCAAATCTTTCAATAAATTATAAAAATAATAAAATATCATTAAATAATATATAACATGTCATCATCAACGCGTCATTTTACCGCGGTTGTCAATTCAAAAGAGCACGGCCTTTATATTTCGGCGAGTCCTTCATCCGCTGCGAGGAAGATTGTCAGCAAACTTTGCGCCAGTAGCAAAAGCAAAAAAGTGGAATTTTGCGTTCGAGAAATAACCCAAGGTTCCAAAAAGAAGACTTATGGTCCATATTTAGGAGAAATGAAAAAACTGGCGAAACCTATTGAACTCAAAGGGCGAATCATTAGATACGCTCCGGAAGTTCATTTGAAGAAGAAAAAAACAGCAATAAAGACTGGGAAAAAGATTGGTAAAAAAATGAGGGGGGGGGATATTGATACGGATGGAGAATTAACTGCGAATGATTTTTTTATTAGACAAGTTAATAATTCAAAAAATATTAATAGTTTCTTAAATAGTTCAAATAATATTTTAATTAAATTAGATCCATCTAATAAAGAATATATATTTTTTGGTTTTTTTATAGGTCGTAGCTCTAATGTGAATAATTTATATTATAGATATGTTTGTTACGATAAACAAAGATCTTTTTTTGGTAAATCAAATATTGTAATTAAATTTAAAAAATATAATCATGAGAATGGTATTGAAGATATTGAAGATATAAGTTTTATTGATAAATCAGCATTAGAAAGATTAGGAAAATATATACAATTTAAAAGTTCTGATTTTTGTATAGAATTAAAGAAAATTCTTAAAGGTATAAATACAGGGCGTTCATTCACAAAAATAAAAGAATCTCCATCTCAAATGGGTACGTTACATAAAACTAGGCAATAAATTCTTAAATATACATATTGAAAATCCAAATAAAACTGAATAATAATCAATAATTTCTTAAATATTCAATTCAACAATATTTATTGAAAAATCAAATCTTTCAATAAACAGACTCCGCTACTTAAAAAACGTTATAATGCGAATTATAACCATACGCCCCCGTATCATTTTCCGTCGGCCCCGTTTTAACAATCGGGAAATACTCCGTATTTATCCCATTCTGCGCGTTCTGTTGCTCAATCTTCTTCTGCGCTTCATCCACATAATTCTGCGTCAATTCCCCCAAGATGTTAGTCCCGTTCTGGTGTTTCTCGTTCATCGCCTCAGAGCTCGGTAATTTGTATATAATTGAGTGCCAACTGTTTAAGCACTCCTCCCTCAAATCGAGCAAAACTTTGTATTGGTCTCCCCTATTTTTGAGCCCGAACAAGATTTCATTGTATAACTTTGTCATGTAGTTAAAGGCGACCAGTGAATTCTTATAGTTGAGATAGCTGTATTGAATGAAATCGCGACTGTTATAGTAGAAATCAACCCCCGCCGGATTCATGTTCATATAAGAAATCGACTCTCCCCCAATAGGAAACTCCAATGAATATTTCCCATAAATGACGGTCCCCTCAATTGCGTCTAAATTATTATTGGACAATATCTTCGAGAGAAAAGCATCTTTATTATTCTTATCGACTGTAAAATCGCGAATATTATAGTATTTATAATTATAATAAATGTAATAGACAAATCCTAAAAAGAAGAACCCGAAGACGGCCCCCAATCTTATTTCAAATCGGATGAACCACGCATAGAATATCAACAACAAAATCGCCACAATAAACATGTCATTTTTACCGATTATATTGAATAAAGTAAAAGGGCTGACGTTATCGAAGAGTCGCGCCGTCTCATTCGTTGAATATTGCTGTTTATTTAATATGGTCGATGTTTGTAAATAATTTTTAAGAATTGTTTCAGTCATAACTATTTAATTCGTGAGAAAAATAAAATAGCAAATTAATGAAAGGAGGATAAACATTATTCCTACATATATGATGCGCTCATTCTTCGTTAATATGATGATATAATTATTAAAATTCTTGTTGTTATTGTCGTCGTAAACTAAATCTGTCATCTCATTGACGATGTGCGTCCATGTCGTAAAAAAGTTCTCAAACAATGTCTTCAATGATAGGTTATATACTCTTTTATTATATTTATCGCTCTCTGATTTCTCATTCTCATATACAGTTTTCGAGTATAATTTCTTGTAAGATTCAGCCAACTGTTGTTTCTGGAAATCGCTTAATGTATATGTATCTTCATTTTGTAAAATATTCTTGCTCATAATGTAATATATTTAAAAAAAAGAAATATATTACTAAATTACATCAACATATATCCGGAATTCTGTCTGGGGTTTCCTTGAACTTCGACAACTCCATAGCGTCTCTCTTTTACGCAACCGTTCATCGCAAGAAACCAGATGATAATGAAAAAAATGAGGAAAATAGTAAACGCGGCTAATCCGTCCATATCTATTATATACAAAAAAATAATCCTAATTTTGAGTGAAATCTAAATCATTATCTACCAAAACGTGTTTTATAACCTCTAAAATACTGGAAACGATGACAACTTCCGGAAGGGAATCATTGTATCGGCTCTGACCGCCGTCATCAATTGACTTCCGGCGCCTCAATATCTTCTGATAATCCTCCTCATTATCCTTCGGAATAAGACACATCCGAACTCCGGCCCTCTTGGCGCCCTCTAACTTCGCCTCTAAACCCCCAATTGGATGAACATTCCCGTGTAAATCAATCTCACCCGTCATCGCGATATCATTCCGGACTTTTATATTACAGAGTCGACTTATAATAGCGGTCGTGATTGTTATTCCGGCGCTGGGGCCGTCTTTGGGGGTCGCCGCCTCGGGGCAATGAAGATGTAATCCGAAGTTCCCGTAAGTCTCGAACTCCTCATTTATTTCCTTCTTAATCGACTTCGGTATGATATTCCAAGCGAGCGTCTTCGCGCACATCATTGACTCCTTCATAACGTCGCCCTGCTGACCCGTTAGTTCAAGCGACAGCTTTCGGTCGCTGGGCGTCTTCAAGCACTCGACAATTGTTATACCGCCGGTCCCCGCTGTCGTCGCGTATAGCCCATTCACGAATCCGACCTGTGGTTCTTTCGCGACCTGACGGATGCTAACTTTCGGCTTGTCGCTGAATAGTTCACTGACGTAGTCCTGCGATACCACAAAGGGGAGCTGGATTATTCCATCGACAATCCGCTTTAAGTTAATTTCGCGCACGATTTCGAAAAGCTTCTCGCGCAATTTGCGGACGCCGGCCTCGTTCGTGTAATTCTGGATGATATACCGAACTACTTCGTCAGATAGAGTAATATCATCCTTTTTATAACCGACCGTGTCCAATATCTCGGGGAGAGAATAGTTCCTCACGATATGTATCTTCTCGTTGAGTGATAGTGGCTTCACGTTTATTTCCGTTATGCGATCGCGCAAAATGCGGTCAAGGGCGTTCGAGTCATTATATGAAAAGATGAATAGCACCTTACTCAAATCAATCTTTATCCCCGAAAAATAGCGGTCATAGAACTCATTGTTCTGGGAGAAGTCCGTCAGATGCGTGAGTATTCCAATAATTTCGCGCCCGTGCTCCGTCATCGAGACCTTATCTACCTCATCAATGTAAATAATCGGGTTCATACATTTCGTCTCCATCAATATATCCACAATGCGCCCCCAAGTCGACCCCAAATAAGTATAACTATGGCCCTCCAATGTAGCGCCGTTGCTACTTCCACCGAGGGGTAGAAATCCGAATGGGCGAGGGTTCCCGTCCTCATCCAAAAAGCACTTGGCGATCCCCTTCTTGGCGATGGTCGTCTTCCCCACACCCGGCGGACCTTGGAATCCGAAGACGAATCCGTCCATTTTCCCGTTCATCCACTGCGCAATCAGTCGCTCCAATTGAAGCTTCGTCTCCTCTTGGCCATAGACGCTCTCATTAAGGGTCGTCCGAACATTCTCCAAATATTTCTTCTTTGACTTCTTATAAATGAGCCAGTCCTTCCAAATATTGACCATGTTAATAGCGATGGATATGAGAATGTGGTTATCAGGATTTGTGTGATGAATTTCGAGAGCTTCATCCCGATCTATCCCATTATCAAGCTCCTCTTTAATCTTTTTCATTTTGAGTATTTCCGCAATAAATTCCCTACAACATTCTTTTAACTTAGAATCACTCTCTTCCATTTCGCATTGATTATACGCAAATATCTGTTTTAGCATCCGCTCCATTTTGCGAAGGAACGACTCCACTGAACTCTCAATGTGGTCATTCTTGAACTCTTTGAGCGTTGTAAAGACATCGGCATATATATAGTTCTCGAACTCAGTCCGTATATTGAATTCATTCAATATTTTCAGACTATTCACAACAATCCCATTCAACTTCGCAGTGAAATTCTCCAATCCAGATAATACGGGCTCCTTCTTATATATTCCAAATGGAATCTTCAATAGGCCGTCCAAATACTGCTGTGCTTTGGCAGACCCCTCGCGCGTCCCCCGCGTTTCCTTGAACTTATCGAGCGCCTTCCCCTTAATGGTGTCGCTACACTTCATCATCGCGATGCGCTTGTCATATGGAATATCGTTCTCAGTAATACTATGAAGTTGCGCGATTTTGTCCTCCACATTTTTAAAGGCGACGCGGAATAGTTTTTGGATGGAATAATGTAGGCTCTTATAGACCTCCTCCGCCATCGGTTGCGGTTTGAGGAGCTCACTCGTATTACAGACCATATCGTAGATAATATGGGCCAGAAACTGGTCCTCACTATCACTGAGCAGGAACAGTGTTAAAATATAGCGTTGCTTATAGTTATTACCAGTTATAAACTCTTTTACAAGCAGAGATAGTGGTTTAGAGCGATATTTTACTAAATCTTTGTGGGCGCTCTCAATGATGCCATTTATCTCAATTTCTGTATTCAAGATAAAATCACGGAGGGACATCTGATTTAGAAACCCACGCTTGAAGTTCGCATCCACAGCGAGATACTCTAACTGCTCCTCAACGCGCTTCAATTTATCGCCAAGAGTTCCTCCAACACGACACATATTAAGGGGGTCCTTCTTAAAATATCCACTTATCACAACTACTTTTTCATCGAACGGAAAATAAATATCTGCGCCCTCAATTTTCTCAATGAATGATGAACTTTTGCTGTCAATTTTCTTTGCGTATGGAAGAATTGTGTGTTCTTCATTAAGGTCCATATCGAGTCTAGCATTTGTAGAAATGAAAAAGTTGTCATAGAAATCAACGAGCTTTTTATATGGGATTGTAAGAGTCGCGTGAATATCGTAGCCTAAATAGAGTGATAATATATTGCTTATTTTCTCACAACCACACTCAGGGAGTAAATCGATGAGCTTTTTTCTTAGATTGTGTATTTTCATGAGATTGTCCGACTGAAAACTTTCGATATTTAGATCCTTATATGCTAAAAGGATTTCGTCTATTTTTTCCATTAAAATATTATATTTCTCTTTCCGGAAAATGCGATTTTCGAAATTATTATGGACATTTGACATAATATTGTAAATTTCTAAATAGAGTGTCCGATGTTGTATAACAATCTGCTTCTGAATAATATTATTCAATTCAATTTCTGGATTATTCATCTAATTATATATTATATTTTTATAATATAATAATATGAGCAATAATACTAATAATCGAAACTCAGGGGCGAATGCTATAACTCCTCGAAATAATAACAATAACAATGCTCGGAGCAATAAAAATACGGTAATTATGGGGAATAATAATCGGGCGAATGCGAACAATAAGACGAAATATCCTCACACGCGCGACATTCACGTTCCACGAGACAGATTATTTGAGCCAATCGGTATTTTGGACCCAGAAGGCCTACAGAATAACCCTTTCACAAATGAGCCCTACCAAAACCTTTATGATGACCCAACGAAGGAACCAACTGATAAAATTGGGACCTATAAACATTTCGGGAACTTTTGGTCTAAATTACCAATGTATGATAAAAGAGTGGAAGCAATCAATCTCATCTATGATAATAATGTAGTTTTAATTGTATCCGGAACTGGTAGTGGAAAAACTGTATTAACGCCTAAATTTGCCCTCCATTGTATGAATTATCAGGGGCGCATCGCAATAACTAACCCAAAACGTATTCCAACAAAGGCAAATACTGATTTTTCCGCGCAACATATGGATGTTAAAGTCGGAACATATATTGGTATGAAATATCGCGATTCTGAAAAGGGAGCATATTCTACTGATTGTCGCCTTATTTATTGTACGGACGGATGGATTCTTCAACTTCTCCAAACGGACCCTCTACTTATGGATCTGGACATGGTTATTATTGATGAGGCACACGAGCGTAATGTAAATATTGACCTCTTACTCCTTCTCCTTAAACACCTCGTTTTAAAAAGGCCATCATTCAAGCTTATTATTATGTCCGCTACAATCAATACTCAAATATTCGTGGATTATTTCCCGACGTCCCAGTTCAAGTTCGCGATGCTTGACGCGGGACAGAAGCCAATGTTTCCAATAAAAACAATCTATTTAAATAAACCAATCAATAAATACGACGAAAATGGAAATATTATAGATAAAAATTATTTCGATGTTGCTGTGGATAAAGTAGTATCCCTTCTAAAAGAGACGGATAATGGTGATATATTGGTATTTTTCCCAAAGAAAGGTGATACAACAGACGGTTGTAGTCAGCTAAGTATTCGATTAGATAAACTTAATCGGGAACTCGGTAAAAAAATATATTCTGCTTCACTAACGAGCACAACTGGTAAAAAGTCGAGAGATGGTCATGATGAACAAAATATGATTATAAATGCACAAAAATATAAACAGAATGGACGATTTTCACGAAAGGTTGTTTTCGCAACGGAGGTCGCGGAATCTTCTGTAACAATTTCCGGACTATTATATGTAATCGACACTGGATTAGTGAATAAAATGATGTATTATTCCGATAAAAATATGGAATCACTCGAAATGAAATTTGTATCGAAGGCGTCGCATAAGCAGAGGAAGGGGCGAACAGGGCGAACCGCCCCCGGAACGTGTTTTTGTCTCTTTACAGAAGAAGAATATAATAAGAAATTTCCGGAATACACACAATCCCCAATTATGAATACGGACCTTTCCAAATATTTAATGACATTCCTTGCGAACCAGAATTTCGTAACACATATCCAGTTCCCAATTGTTTATAAGGGGAATAAAGTCAATAAAGTCAATAATTTGAAGAAATCGGAACTCGTTATTTCGAAAAACTCAAATAAACACAAAAAGCTCGAATTGAGACCAAAAACAGGAGGAGGCGAAGGTAAAAACAATAAAAAGAAGCGGTTGATTATTTCTCCGAAGGTAGTTCCACTAGAAGCATCCGATATTAAACCGTGCGAATTTGTTGAATATTTACACAAGCTTATTGAAGTCCCGCCGATTGATACAGTCAAGACAACCATCAAGAGATTAATCGATTTGAAGATAGTTGAAATGCGAGATGAGAAGGGATATATTACGGATTTAGGTCGCGCTTGTGCGGTTTTAGATGTCATTCCCGAAATTGCTCGAATGATAATTGCCGGATATAATTACCGTTGTCGCGATGATATTTGTAATTTGGCTGGAATATTAGAGAAGGCAGAATACAAAATGGACAGCGTTTTTGATCGATTCCGATCGAAAACAAAAGATGAGAAACTGAAACGCGCAGAGAAGGATGATTATGAGCGCGTCAAGAAGAGATGGGTCAATTCTCTTGGGGACCATTTCAGCTTATTGGATATTTACAATGAATTTTGTAATCATGAGTATGATGAAGTAGATAGAAAGACAGGAACTATTATACGACCCAAGCTTGGCGAAACAAAAGATTGGTGTAAAAAGAACTATTTGAATTATAATACATTAAGGAATGTCAAGGAAGTTGCTCGCCAGTATCAACGGGCGTTCGGACGCGTCATGCGCATTTTTAAAGAGAAACATCCAGATGTAAAACCGCGGTTTATATTCATGGATAAAGAGCCCGTTTTATCGGAAAATTATGCGGAGAATATTCTTCGCGCAATATTGGACGGGTTTTTTGTGAATATGATGCGCAGATTTGATAATCGGAGATATGTGAATTGCTATCCAAAATCGATTACGACAGCACAATTACCACAACAGTCCCTTTATGCTTCCACAAAAACCCAGACAAAATATGCTGTTTATGGACAGCTCAAATCCATTTTTGGGAAACAAGAGTTCTCCATCGTTTCCAAAATCAAACCCATGATAATTGAAACATTTATGAAATCTGATGAAGGAAAATGTTTAGAAAGTTGCTGGAAAAATGGGGATAAAACGCAGAAAAAGAATGAGCGCCATGAGAAGGGATATCAACAATATCAAAAAGGAAAGACTGGGAAAAATGGGAAATGGAAACAAAAGAGAAAACAATATGGGAAAAATGAGTATAAAACACAGGAAAAGAATGGATAATGGAAACAAAAGATAAAACAAGGTGGAAAAATGGACAATTGAAACAAAATAAAAAACAGGCATCAAAAATATTAGTAACTAAAAATTGATGAAAAAAAATCAAAATTAAATTTACAAGAGAAACCAATAATGGTCTGCGTGTTTTGTTTTGAGTTGTTTGGAATAAATTTGCTTTGCGATTTTATGATTAAATTATTATTATTTTATAAATGAAAAATTGATTTAAAATATTCTTTATATAATATATATAAATAAATGTGTATTCACGAAGGATGTAAGATTCGACCAGCTTTTAACAAAGAAGGCGAGACAAAAGCGTTGTATTGTTCAAAACATAAAATTGAAGGAATGGTTGATGTAATAAATCAAACTTGTATTTATAAAGGATGTAAGATTCAACCAGTTTTTAACAATGAAGGCTCGACAAAAGCGTTGTATTGTTCAAAACATAAATTAGAAGGCATGGTTGATATAAAACATCAAACTTGTATTCACGAAGGATGTAAGATTCGACCAGCTTTTAACAATGAAGGCGAAACAAAAGCATTGTATTGTTTAAAACATAAAATTGAAGGAATGGTTGATATAAAACATCAAACTTGTATTCACGAAGGATGTAAGATTCGACCAGCTTTTAACAATGAAGGCGAAACAAAAGCATTGTATTGTTCAAAACATAAATTGGAAGGCATGGTTAATGTAATAAGTCAAACTTGTATTCACGAAGGATGTAAGATTATACCAGCTTTTAACAATGAAGGCTCGACAAAAGCATTGTATTGTTCAAAACATAAATTGGAAGGCATGGTTAATGTAATAAGTCATACTTGTATTCACGAAGGATGTAAGATTCAACCAGTTTTTAACAATGAAGGCGAAACAAAAGCATTGTATTGTTCAAAACATAAATTGGAAGGCATGGTTAATGTAAAAGATAAAACTTGTAAAAGTTATTTATGTTCAACAATTGTTTCAGAAAAATATGATGGATATTGTTTATATTGTTATATGAATTTATTTCCAGACAAACCAGTTTCACGAAATTACAAGACCAAAGAATACGCAGTTGTAGAGTTCGTAAAAATAACATTTCCAGATTTATCATGGATATCAGATAAAAGAATAACAGATGGTTGTTCAAGAAGAAGACCAGATTTGTTATTGGATTTGGGTTATCAAATAATTATTATTGAAGTCGATGAAAATCAGCATACTGCATATGATTGTAGTTGCGAAAACAAACGTATTATGGAATTATCTCAGGATGTAGGACATAAACCGATTGTATTTATCAGATTTAATCCAGATGATTATGATGAAAATGAAATAAGAATAAGTTCATGTTGGGGTCTAAATAATAAAGGTATTTGCGTAGTTAAAAAATCAAAAAGTAAAGAATGGATTCAAAGATTAATCACATTAAAAGAACAATTAAATTACTGGATAAACCCAGATAATATAACTAACAAAACAATAGAAATAATTCAGTTGTTTTATGATGTTTAAAACTTTCTAAATAAAAATTTAATCAAAAACGTTTATTTAGAAAAATTATAATTTTTATAAGACAAAACACAATTATATTCTTCAAAAAACTAATAATCTTATTCTAGCAATATTGGACTGTTATTTGTATAAAAATATGTGTATCGGTCATTCCTAATGGAAATTAAATGAATTTCTATTAGATGAAAATTATTTTCTTAAAACTGACCGAACAAATTATTGAACAAAATAACCAAGAAGATACCTTCTAAGAAGTTCAACTGGCGGAATTTCGTCATGTCGTTTCCGTAGCTTTCAAGCAATCTGGGGACGACAATATTGTATGAAATCATAACTAGCAACACTTTAATAAAGAACATCGCGAGGGCAATAATGAAGAATAGGAATCCGTTGCTATAAGACATATCCATTGCGCCTCCTTTCATCATTTTAGTAGCGCTCCCATTAAAAAGGAAATTTTCGATTACAGAAGAGAACATTATAATAATTAGTTAGAAATTAAATTTATTATATAATATATATTATGAACGATAAACCGACCATTTGTGGGTCCGATTGCGTCCCTTGGAACCACAAATTATGGGAAACTCCGGTAGTGCTTCCTCCAAATATGAACCCTGCTTTATTTAATGTCCTTAATGGTTGCTGGATGTGTAATTTCGAAAAGCAGGACCTCGAAAATAATTACTTATATAGCCGGAATTTTGATATAGACCCACGGGTCCCTTGTAATAAGCTGGGCCCCAGCCCAATTAATAGCGCAGATGAGATATGTCGGTCTCGTAAATCTTGACGTAGTTAGAGGGTTTCAGGCGCATTTTGAGAAGACCGGCCACTTGGAACGTGGACTCATATATGTTCTTCTTCAATTTCTCGTCCTTCTTACATTTTGGAATCATATCGGGGCCCTTATTTATCTCCAAAATATACGGTTCTCCGTCCTCTAATATAACGTCCATACCGAAGAGCTGGAAGCAGACTTTATTTGCGTATTTGACTTCGCTAAATATTGGGGCAATCGCTTTCGCTAAATATTTTATTTTATCGATTATTTTGGCCCATATGCGCCCGTATGCTTCTTTCCCGACGACCTTCTTCAATTCATTAAAATCGTGGGGCATGTTCTCCTTCTCGTAGAGCTCAGAGTCCATCTGAAAGCTGGTTATGTGGGTCTCGAACGTGATATTTCCGGTCGTTTTGTTTTTCGTATATAAAACTTTCCCGTTCGTATTCACGAAAAACTGGATTTTCCCTTTGTGCTTGCGAATCATGAAGTAGATGCGCATATTCATTTTCCGGCCGTGGATTTGGGTCGTGTTCTTCAAGAAGCGCTGTGCTACCTTGAAATCGTCCTTCTTGGCGCGTTCGAGGTCATCTTCCGTAAATACGAGGGCGAGGCCCAACTTGCGTTGGAGGTTCTTTTTACAAATGAGGACGGTTCCGTGCCGGACTTCTTCGAGGGCGATGGCGTATTGGTGGGGGTTTTCAATAAGGAACGACTCGGGCATGAGTTGCTTGGCGCTATGACGGCCGTATGCTTTTTCGAGGACGTCCCAGAGGTTGTTCTTGCTGACGATTTGGTCGCATCCGATGAGACCAAAGATGTATTTGGAAGGGGGGACGTCTATGTTCTTCAACTCTTGCTCTATATTATTGTAGCCACAGGGCATGTAGAAATTGTATTTTTGGTCGTTTCTGGAGAAGCCGTTCTTTCTTAAAATGCCGTCTAAGAGGTCGGTGTGAGGTTTTTCTAAACATTTGTGGTATGTTATCTTTTTGAAGTGGGTCGTGGAAAGGTATATAATTATGGCTATAATTATTACAATGACGCTTCCACAAATAATTGCGAGTTTCATTATATTATAGTAATATAATAAAAATTGATGGGGTAATTTTTTAAAATTTAAGGGTTATTGCTAATCGCGTTTACTTAAAATGAGTCAAAAACATTATCGAAACAAAGAAAAATGCTGGGAATGTGGTGAATCTTTCATGTCAAACCCAGAGTGCCAATTTTGTAGAGACAGTTTGTCTTTTCAAGCAGATTCTGTTGGTGAAGGTAAAGCGTGCAATGTAAGGCCTTTCCAACAAGTTCATGGTTCCTCGAATCAAGATACATGCTCTGATTGTATGAACAATATCGGGTCAAACCCACAAAATTGTATGATTTGCGAATCCTTTTTGGAATCTTCATTGAATCCGGCGCAACCGCCCATCCATTATGACACAATTTTTGGCCCACTTAAAGGTTCATTTGGACCATGCACACATGAGACTACGAAAAGGACTCTTGGTGCCTTCAAAGCGTCATTTGAGGCATCAAAAAAAAATGGGTTTCCATTTACTGGAATCAACAACTTCAAAAGGAGTGCTTCTCTTATTCGCGGTCTTCTTTCGAACAGAACTATCCTTGGGATTGAGGGGTACAACAACTCTTGCTACTACATTGTGGGTTTCTGGATGCTTTCCCAAGGAAACATGCACGAACGCATCAACACTGATTGCCTTTCTGGCCATATCCTCTACAAAATTTTGTGGGATTTGCGAGCAGGCTTGTTTGTGGGAAGGGATATCGTGGAGGCCTTTCGACTTTCTCTTCAAGAATATCCTCTTGTTCAAAGAAGTAAAAGCGACTTTGAAAAAAGTATGGATGACGTCGGTTATCTCTTGGGTCTTCTTGAAGATCATGAAGTTGGAATCCTTAAACAGGGTCCAATACTTTCCAATACCGGATGCTCTTTTCTTGTCCATGAATCGATTGCGGTCGAACATGCGTCTATCCAAGAAGCTCTTTGTGCGTCAGTATCATCTCCTTCACCTGTTCCAGAAAATCGTTCGATTATATTGTTCCAGTTATGTCAGCAAAAAAGCACTCCCCTCTTCACTGGCCAACATCTTGGAACCAATTATGAGTTTCCACGCGATGGAGTTATTCTGGCTGAAAAGTTTCTTAGACCAAAGATGTTTATCATCTACAAATCGCAACATTATCTTGTTGTTCTTTGTGTTGGAGATTCGTACTTTCTGGCGAACAGCCGCTCTGCGTTCCAATGTGGTCATTACCTTCCGGAAATGCGTGAGATTTCCAGAGAAGAAGCGATGGAGTTATTCAGGACACAAGCACATACAATTGTGTTTGAGTGCATTGGAAACGCATATGCACCACCGACACAACCTCGCAGTGAGCAAAGTGGTTTGGTTCCTCCGCATCCGACCCCGTGTGCGTCTGGTCCTTTGGTTACTTCGCCAGCTTTTCCTCCACTTCCGCCACTGGCTCACTGTGAGCAAGTTGCTCAGCCTCTTCAACATCCACATCTGCTACATGCTCCCTGTGTGAATCATAAAGAAAAGTTGTCAGATAGTAGGTTCCTCCCTTTTTTGTTCGATTATGGAATATTCAGGACAGAGACGAAGGGTTTCAAAAAATTTTGGTCTTATAGTTATGAAGTAAGATCCGATTTAACATTTATGATAAGTGGAGAATGTGACGAACAAGCTGGTTCATATTCAGAATATGAATTGAATGGGACCAATTTTTTATTTACCATGCTAAAAATTAAAATACAGACCGAGTATTACAAATTTATCGAGAATTGCGAATGAAATCTTTTTCATTCTCAACTGAAAATATTATAAAAATTGATTAAAAATCCCCATCATTCCCCAACCTATAAAAAATGGAACAACCAACCCAACATTTTTACAAAGGAATCCCAATCGCCGGTTCAACCCCCGCAATTGATGGACAAATCCCACTAATTCTTAAAGCCCCCAAGTTCAAAGGCTGGTTCGACAAACTCGACCATAGCGCCCTCGATTTACAATCGATTACAATAACCGACGTCGATTGGTTTTGCGCGCCCACCGCAATCGCCCCTGAAAAGCTCGGCTTCCTCAAACTGACCGCGAAAGTATTCGACCGGAAAACGGGGAAACCAATTCCGGGAATAGCCTTCATTCGTGGAGGCGCCGTCGCCGTTTTGATACGCGTTTCGGTTGATTCAACTGCGCATTTTATTATGTGTCGCCAGTTGCGCTTTCCTGTTGGAGGCTACACATTGGAGGCTCCCGCTGGGATGATGGACGCAAGCGCGGACATTTCGGGCGTTATGATGAAGGAAATCGCAGAGGAGACCGGACTCATTGTCCCAAACGCTGCCGACCTTATTGATTTAGGGCGCTTTATTCCATCGGCGGGAGGATGCGATGAATCAATCCACCTTTTCGCTTGGAATACTGAGCTCTCGAAGGAGGCGTTTGATGAAATTATGAGGAAAATCCACGGGGCGGCCGAAGAAAATGAGACCATTTACCTTCATATTTTTGAGGACAATGCGTCATTCCCACAAAAGCTCCAAGAGATTGGGGACCCTAAGATGGAAACAGCTTATTGGCGATTCAAACCCCTTTTTTCTTCTACTACGTAGAAGTAAAAGGTGTTAGGCCCCAAAAAGACCCATAACAATACTATTTTATTATAAGATGGCAATCTCTTATTAAGAGTAGATGGCTTAGACGCAAAAAAGACCCATAACAATACTATTTTATTATAAGATGGCAATCTCTTATTAAGAGTAGATGGCTTAGACGCAAAAAAGACCCTCAACAATATTTTTATCTAATATATAGTTATGAAGCTAAAAAGCAAGGGCGCCTTTTTTGTGAAAGATAAAAAAAATGATATTCTATTTATAATATACGTAAGCACAAACGACATAATCAAAAAACATCCAGAAGCAAAATTATCATATATTGACAAAAAGACAAAAACTTATAAACAGAAGTCCCATTCACCAAATAAATTATGGTTCGTTATGTTTGATAAAAATGGTCGCGATTATCTTTCACCGGAAGATGTATCAAGTAGCAAATTGGAGAAACTTATAAAAAAAAATACAGTTGAATCATATAATTATGATGATTATTCTAATCCGGACGACCTTTATATAAAAATGAAAGAATCCAAATTAGGACTGGATAAGTTCTATACTAAAAAATGGTTTAGTAAAAATTACAAGTTTATAAAAAATCAATTACATTCGCTTTAATGAATATAAAAAATATGATTTAGTTTTTTTCATTTAACTTTTTTCTAAAAAGTTATTATATAGTATGGCTGAAAATCCTCTTTCAATATTAAACCAATATGGAGTCGCAATAACTCCAGATGAAAAATATTTATACATTGTGAATAACCAATATTATGGAATAACCCCGTATGATAGTGTATATGTATATAATTTAATAACTGAGCAATTTGTCGCAAAAATAACACATGATTCATTTAAAGAACCGACAACCGCAACAATTTCTGGAAGACGAGTCTATATAACAAATTCGAACTCAACTACAATTACAATAATAGATACGGTGACAAATAAAGTAGTAAATGATATTGATGGATTCAAAAATCCGTATAGAATTGTAGTAAGCGCCGATGGAAAAACTGGATTCGTCTGTAATTATGGGGATGGACTCTCATTAGGGACTGTATCCGTTGTTAATTTGGAAACACTTGTTATTAAAAAAAATATTCAGGTTGGGGTTGGGCCGTATAATTGCGCTTTGTCTCCTGATGGTAAAAAATTATGTGTTGCGAATTATATAAGCAAATTTATTAGTATTATTGATACTAGTTCATTAATTGTTGTAAGAACAGTTATTTTGAATAATAGTGTTGGTAATCCGTATAATTTAAATATTGATTTAAATAATTATTGTTATATTATGAGTGTTGGACAAATTTTTTATCATATTTCAATTATTGATTTATCAACGGATACACTTTTTTTACCATATTCATCATTTTTTAAAGGGTTTGGCTTATTATATGGAATTGTTTTTCCAATAGATCCAACTCTTAAACGAATATATATATTATTTTATAATAAAAATAACAATTTATCGTTTATTGATATAAACAACGGTGTTCCAGAACTTCAGTTTATTCAATATAAAGATATTTTTGATGTAGAAGATTTTTCACTAGTGGAATATATTTCAAATCCTGTAAAAATTTGTCCAGTAGTAGGAAATGCGATTTTAACATATGACAAAAAATTCTTATATATTACTGCTTATGAAACAAATTTAAGTAATATAAATAATTTGGTGAAATTATAGTTTTCTAATTTGAATCAAATAATATATGAAACACGTTATTATGTATATAACTGGTATAAAATTGAACCAAGTATTTTTAACAAAGAATCTACTTATTGAAATGACTTTTACAAATATCAAAAAATAAAATATTGGATTTATAAATATACGATTTATTCCGATATATCCAATTTTTTCAAATATTTGAATAATACCGGCTAATATAAAAATGACTGCTAAAAAACGGTCATTCGGATAATTTCGTAAAAAAAGGAATACACTTGAAATGGAATTATTATCATACGTTTTTATTCTAAAATATTATCGCGTATAAAACTTATTCTATCGATAATATATAGAAGAAACAAAAATATACAAAACTGGTATGAAATTAACTATCCAACACCAAAATGATTTCCATGACGGACTTTTAACAAAGAAAACGCTGAATAAAACAGTCCCTAAAAATAATGCGACTAAAAATATCTGTAATAAAAGCGGACGACTGAATAGAAGTAATATGATTGATGCGTAATATAACACATAAGCAATATAAAATATTACCTTGTTCGGGTATATTTTTTCTAAATCCCATTTTAGATGGAAACCATCCGGTCGCGAGCATACTCTATTTCGCATTCCTTTGATAAAACTCGCGATACATATAATTCCGAAAAATATAGCGTAAAATATAATAACCGGTAATAATTTTTTCCTGTCGAAAGTTAAATTCCCGAAAAAGTATCCGCCGACTAATAAGCAAACTGGCTGTATCAATAGGAGAATATAGGCGAATACAGTTGCGTAATGATTTATTTTCCCGCAATTGTCGCTCCACATCAGGAATTCTAAAAACTGCATGAGACCGGCAACTATGAAAATGATGGATATCCAACGGTCATTCGGATAATTTCGCAAAATTAGAAATATACTTGAAATAGCCATTATCGAAAAAGTAATAATGGACACTTTTGAATTATAACACATTGTAATACTTATTTGAACATTTTTATTTACAAAGTAAATAAAATTCTTTTTCAATCTCTTTATATTTATCAATAAATTTCTATATATATCTCTCTCATTTGTTTTCTTTAACCAATATCATAACATCTTTATTTTGTCTCCAATTTCTTTGTAGTAGAATCCATTATAAGCTAAATTTTTCTTGATTGATTTTGATAAAATTTTATCACTAATCGATAACTGATTACAACAATAATATTTACACAGAAATATACGAGTTAAATTATTGTTGCTGTCATATTGACCAATACCACTCCTATATAATTGTGGATAACCGCCATGCTGAGCTTCAAAATTAGCTCTTAATTCTTCGCTACATTTGTCATAAATCATATAATAGAATCCATTGGTCAATTTTCCACTTCTTACTGGATTATCTAAGGCCGATAATGACTCAAATTCATTATCACTTGCTCCGGTTTTTCTATCAATGTACACGTTCAATATTATTGTTTTTTCTTGGTTGATTTTTGCAATGTATCCCATATCTTTATGTATTGATTCTTTTGTAGGTAAAATATTATGGATAATTGTTGGATCCATGCTTCTTTCAACAAATAACCACCGATAATTATAATATACACGATTTTCAACGATTGCTTTGTTGAGAGTTGGCCTTTTTATATTCGGATTCTCTTTCATCACGTCTGAAACACTTTCATAATATTTTACTAATTCCATTGTTTCAGGATTGATTTTCTGAACGCGTGGACCCAAATTTAATGGTTCTTGATTAAATCCGATTGTAGTTATTACTTGCGATTGATTTACCTTTTCAAGTATTTCTTTGTTCATTTTTTCAACTGAATCAATTTTGTTTGATAAATATTTAATTTCTTTCATTAATTCGGAAATAAATATACTATCGTTATTTGATTCTTTCAATTGAATAATTAGCTTTAATTTTTCATTTTCAAGTTCTAAATTGCGGTTATACTCATTATAGTCATTAAAATATTTTATATTATTATTTATTATATTCAATACCATTTGATATGTAAGATTTTTTCCAATTAGAAAAAGTTCCATCTCATTTTCATGATTTTTCAAATCAGTAATTTTATTTAATCTTATATTTTCATGGTTGTGAATAAAAGATTCGAAATCACTACTGCGATTTACAGAAAAACAATCAAGTAATAAACACTCCTCATATTTGCTTTTATGCTCGGTATATCGATTTTTGATTCCAATTCGACTTTCTCCAATTTTGACAATATAATTTCCATGTTCTAATGTTTTAACACGAATAATATATACAATTGAACCAATTGAAGCAAACTTTTGTAATAGTAGTTTTTCTTTATCAAGTTCTCTTTCTTTTTTGAATTTAACTTCATATTCTTTTGTATTTTTATCTTCAATTTGTAGCAATTGAGTTTTCAATTCAATTGTTTCTTCTTCAAGTATTTCATGAAGAGATTCTTCCAATTTGATAAAATAATCATGGATTTCATCTGCTTTTTTAGTTCCAGCTTTCAAGCAAAACTTTTTGAATGTCGTAATATTCATCATTATAGTTTCTCTATTATGACCTCCATGTGATGATTTTGATTCTTTCTTCGGATGTGGAACAATTTCATCTTCGTCTTCATCATTGTTTGTCATAAAATCTTGCTGCCGAAGCTTCGGTAGCAAGATTTTATAATCTTTATCAATGATAAATTGTTTTTCTAATAAATATTTCGCATGATATTTTTTACTAAACCCCAACCATTTCCACACATTATCCAAATCGATAACATAATCGTTTATTTTATCGTATTTTAGATAGCAGTAAAAGCTTGATAAAAATAGTTGTTGTTCGTAAGTTGTAAATTTGAATTGAATTTTTTCAATCAACTTTGATTTACAAGTTATATTTATTTTTGAGATTGGATTGTTTTCAATCAAATCAACGATATCGATACTTGTCGTATTCTCCATTTTATTATAATATTTAGTTTTGTTTATATTCAAGATTGGAAAAATAAATTTCAATTTTTTTATTTTTCGATGAATAAAATAAATAATTCGATGAATTATAAAATCTTTCTTGACTAATCAGGCAATGTTTTTGTATTATTTTATTTCTTAATATTATTCAAACATTTTATTTTTTAATTCTACATAAGTCCAGCTATCAATTGGACGGTCTTTTTTCTCTTCAAGAAATAAAAGTCCTTTTTCAATTTGTTTATATTTATCAATTAGTGAATGATTTCCACATGTTCCGCATTTCGATGACAGTTTAACTCTCTCATTTTTTTCTTTGACTAATGGATGAAAATGATTTATTACAAAAAATTCTTTCTTTTCTTTATCATTCTTGTAATATTCACAAAATTTTGGTAAATTGTCTAATTGTCTTTCATTTTTTAGCCATTTCATAAATTCATCTGGAATCTTTTTAGCATCGAAATGACGAGATACCTTTCCTCGATTTGTATTTTGTTCAGACTGCGTTGTTATTCTCAAATTACATCTCCGATTATCAATTTTGTTTTGATTTATATGGTCAACGCTCAATTGTCCTTTACCAAAACCAGAATGGTCCATAACAAGCTGATGTAAATATAAACCAGATGAAAAAACATATCCAATCAAAGGATTATACAGTTTATATATGACTTTGTCATATATAAACTCTAGAACTATAAATCACGTCGTGATTTATAGTTATATGACCATGTATAGTCCTGACAGATTATTTTATTAAAATCTTCGATTGAAAAATATGTAATCATATTCGGATTACAGAACATAATATAATATTCCTTTTCAACACTTTCTTCGTTTTCATTCCGAACTAAAAAATACGGGTTTAACAATTTACCGGAATAACGACCCATATTTTTTTTATGGCCCACGTTAGTTGATAAAACAACCAAGTTATTTTCTAAAACATATTTATTCAATGCTTCCATTTTATTTAATTTATTTATTTGAATAAATTAAAATCAATTTTTACAAAAGAATGTAAAAACGTAGAAATAATACTTTAATTGCTGTAAGCTCTCTTTATCTTCTAAGTTTCCCTAGAAGGAGGACTGTATCTTAAGCCGTTTCAGATTGCTTAGATCTTCATAAACGACCCACGCCCGTTCAGTCTCTGACGCCCTACCATAAACTAGCATATCGTTTTTAGGTAGTAAGCATGCGGATTGCCCAATCCTTTTCATTATTACCATACCCAAGTTCATTACTCTTGGCCACTTATTCCTTTCGGAGATAAGCTTGGTAGAAAAGGCTATAAGGGGTTTCCCGAACAACAAGGTGTGTTGCTGGTTGATATAAATCAACCAACTAGCAGTTAGTTATATCATCAAAGTAGATGATTGTGAGAACATAAATGGTTTTCTATAGTAAGAGCTCACTTTACTATAGCATACTGCTTTTAGGCTCTGATTAACAGTCATTAATATTAATGAAACCAGTAGGTTCAAGCCCCCCATCCCGCTCATTATACGAAGAACGTTGTAGTTAGTCGCATATACACGGATTTTAGATGAAATCGAAGTCTTGGGTGTGACTTGAAGTTGAAGAGTCGCGTTGTCAATTCGCGAAAAGTTACAAGTGCCTGAGGGCTGATGCTGTTCGGGCTGCAGCGAAAAAGAATACACGTTAATTCCCGTAGCAGGAATGTTGGTGTGGTGCTGGTAAGGCTGAACAAGATTGAAGTAAGAGCCAAGACGCTCGGAGAAACGATCGTGGCCGTTAAGCTGGAGCTTAGCACGGACGACTGGGTTTCGGCCGGCGCGCTGGGGAGCAAGACCGGCGTGGTCAGCACCTCCGGCAGCCTCGTTGTAATCGGAAAAGTTGACGGGGGCGTTGTTGTTGGTTCCTGCACCACCGCCGGGGGGAAGGTAAGCCCAAGCAACTTCTGGGGTGCTCTGGGACTTTCCGGGCTGGGGGCCAAGAGGGTCAGGGGAACCATAGGTCTGGTTATAGACAGATGGGAATGAAAGAGCGGAATAACCAGACTCAACGTTGGTACGAAGGGCGGCCTGAGGGTCAAGGAGACCGTTGGAACCGATAACACCGAAGGTGTCGTTGTCGAAATCATCAGTGTAGTTGTTCCACTGGTTCATACCGAGCTGAATGACGGAATCTCTCTGAACGACCCAGATCAATTCCTTGACGGGGTGGTTAAAGTTCAATTTAACTTTCACATTTTGGCTGGTAATTGACTCATCTCCTGTGAATTGGAGTTGCTCAATAAGGTACTCGTGGGAGACCTGAGCAAAACGTCTGCGCTCGTCAGTGTCGAGGTAGATGTAGTCAATGTAAAGCGACGCTGCTTCAAGAGAAGGGACGCAGAAGAGGTTATTCTGGGAATCAAGAGAGACACCGCAGTTGCCGAGCTGGTCAGCAGTTACGTAGCACTCGTTCTTCTGGCGGAACTCGAGAATGATCTTTACTTCATGGTATTGGAGGGCGATCAATGGCAATGCAAGACCGGGGTTGCGGCAGAACCAGAACTGGAAGGGAACATAGAGAGTAGTGGCTTCGGCCTTAGCAAGGGCGGTACCAGTAAGAGCGAAGGTGTTTCCAACCATATTGTCATATCCTACCTGATGGCCGGGCTCTTGAGAGAGCTCGTTCCAGATGTCAAGCCAATCACCATATTGTTTGTCAATGCGTTGTCCACCGATTTCAACCTCAACGTTGCGGATAAGAATATGGCCGACGTAGTTGACCCATCGGAAGCAATAGTTGCGATCATAAACATCGGACTGTTGGTTAGTAACAACGGGGCACTCAACAAGGGGAAGAGTGACTTGAAGGTAAACACGATGAATAAGATCACCATTGCGGGAAATGGTGCAAGTAACTCTCTTGCCGAAGTCAGCAGTTCCGTTAAAGACCTGCTCAATAGACTCCATAGAGAAGTTAGTGTGACGACGATACACAACCTTGAAAAAAGTAATTTGGGGGTTTCCAGTGAGATAAATATCTTGAGCGCCATAGGCTACGAGTTGCATCAGACCACCTGACATTATAATTCTAATATAGAAAAAAAAATTCATGAAACGCATTTAATTCAATTTTAATTAAATTTCTGAAATATTAATGTCCTAAACATTCCAAAATTCTAGAATATTTTAAACTGTTTTTGGAAAATGATATGTTTATTTTTTTTAGAGCTAAATAGTGTTATAAAATATCGAATCATTACAATGATTTTCAAATAAAATATAGTTTTTCTAAATGTCTAAATATCTAAATGTATATAACCATAAAATTATATATCTAATCAATATATATTATGATGATTTCTTTAAGCTGTTTAAGTTCGGAGTTTTTCGTAGGAGTGTAATCGTAATTTAAAAAATTGATTTAAATATATCTACATTCATATTATAATTATAAATAATAATGACAAGAAAACAATGTAGCGAACCTGATTGTAAAAAAGGTGCAATCGGAAAATCCAATAAATGTGTAGCACATGGAGGTGGAAAGCGATGTAATGAACCGAATTGTAAAGCAAGTGCAATAGAAAAATTCGATAAATGTATCGCACATGGAGGCGGAAAGCGATGTAATGAACCGAATTGTAATTCAAGCGCACAAGGAAAAACTGATAAATGTATCGCACATGGAGGCGGAAAGCGATGTAATGAACCGAATTGTCATTCAAGTGCAAGAGGAAAAACAGATAAATGTATCACACATGGAGGCGGAAAAAGATGTAATGAACCTGGATGTAAAACCGGATCAGAAGGTAAAACAGATAAATGTATCGCACATGGAGGCGGAAAGCGTTGTAATGAACCAAACTGTAATTCAAGCGCAATAAGCAAAACCGATAAATGTGTCGCGCATGGAGGCGGAAAACGATGTAATGAACCTGATTGTAAAGCAAGTGCAAGAGGAAAAACAAATAAATGTAAATCGCATGGAGGTGGAAAACGTTGTAATTATCCTGATTGTCATTCAAGTGCACAAGACAAAACGAATAAATGTAAAGCGCATGGAGGTGGAAAACGATGTAATGAACCGAACTGTCATTCAAGCGCACGAGACAAAACTAATAAATGTATCGCACATGGAGGCGGAAAACGTTGTAATGAACCAAACTGTAATTCAAGCGCAATAGGCAAAACTGATAAATGTGTAGCACATGGAGGCGGAAAACGTTGTAGCGAACCCAATTGTAAAAAAGGCGCAGACGGTAAAACTGATAAATGTGTCGCACATGGAGGCGGAAATCGATGTCCGAATTGTATAGATTGGATAGATTCAAGAGTTGGATGTTCAAAATATGATGGATACTGCGCAACTTGTTTCAAACGTATTTTCCCAGATGATGAAAGAAGTAAGGTTATATATGCTCATACAAAAGAAATTATGGTTAGAAATTCTATCAACTCTAATTTTGAAGGATTTGTCCATGATAGACCATTATATACAGGTAATTGTGATTGCTCACATCGCCGTCGTATAGATCATCGAAAATTGATAGGTAATACTATTTTAGCAGTTGAAACCGACGAGTTTGGACATAGAGGATATGACCAAAAAGATGAAGAAATACGTTATGATGATTTATATATGATTCACAGTGGTAAATGGATATTTATCCGTTTTAATCCAGATGACAATATCAGTAAAGTAGATATTGACGATAAATTAGATAAATTGATTGAAACAATTGAAGATTGTATTAACCGGATTGAAAATGATGAAAATACAGAACTGGTAGAAATATATAAATTGTATTACTAAAATTTTTCAATAAAAGTTATACTCGAATAAACTGTTTTTTTGGAAACGAAAGGGTTATTTTTGAGAGCGAAATATTAGTGATTATTCTCTAAATGGATTAAAGAAATTATCATTATATCTTATGATGATTTCTTTTAAGCTGTTTAAGTTCGGAGTTTTCGTAAAAAGGTATCGACTATTGTTGAAAAAATTGATCTAAATATTTTCTGAATAATATATTTGTAGGTTTATATTATTTTTTAAGCAAAATTTTATAAAAATGATGATATTAAAAGCTTCTGGATAATATCGACTACCCCAAAAATTAGATTATTGAAAACGTTCGTTTCAATTTAAAGAAAACTACCTATTATATATAAAATGGATATATTTAGAGCATTCAATCTAAATGACGAAGAACACATCATTAATATTCAAGGAACTGTTGAAGACCCACTATTCCAAGCAAATCATGTTTGTGATTTACTTGGAATAAAAAGTTTTCGTTCGCATATAAATGATTTTACTGATGAACATAAAGTTTTATTGAAAGTAAAGACAGCAGGTGGATTACAAGATGTAATATTTTTTACTGAACTTGGACTTTATAAACTTCTTGGACGTTCAAGAAAAGAAATCGCATCGCAATTTCAAAATTGGATAATTAAAGTTATTAAAGAAATAAGAATAACAGGAATATATAAATTAAATGAAAATAATGAAATTGATAAAAAATTATTAGAAAGTAATTATAACTTAATAAATAATAAGACATTTATAAAAGCATTTCATAATAAAAATGTAATATATATATGTAAATTTACAAATATTGATGATAAATATGTAATAAAAATCGGTTCTACTCAAAATATTAAAGAAAGAATATATAACTTAAATAATCAATTTCAACATATTGAACCAGTAATATTAGATATTATTGAAGTGAATAATTATCGTAAATATGAAAAATATTTACATAATCATCCATATATAAAACAATATTACTATAAATTTGAAAAAAAAGATGGAACAATATCAAATGAAACATATTTAACAACAGAAGATGAGTATAATTATATAATTAATATTTTAAATGAAGATAAGAAAAAATTTGATATTGATACAATGGAATTAGAAGAGTTAAGATTAAAAATAGAAGAAAAAAAATCGGATAATAATTCTATTGAATTAAAAATTAATGAATTAAAATTGAAACAAAAAGAATTAGATGCAGAAATTAAAAAGAATGAATTAGAAATTAAAAAAATAGAGTTAGAAAAAATAAATAAAGAAAAACAAGATTCAACTGATGAAAGTCGTTCGGATGATAGTGATGATATAGAAAGTTATGATGATTCTGAAAATGAAGAAGATAATTTATCGTATAATTTTGAAATTAAAAAACAAAAAAATAGTATCAGAGTTCCAAAAGTATATCAATATGATACAAATGATTTGAAAAATCCCATAAAAATATATGATTCACCAAAAGAATTAATTCGTTCAAATAATGATATTTTCATGTCATCTTTGAAAAATGCTTGTAAAAAAAATACAATTTATAAAAATTATAGATGGATATTTGTAAATAGAAATGAAGACCCTCCTTCTGAAATACCAGAAACAGTTGTTAATAATTATAAATCTCCATATGTAAAATACTTAGCAATGATTGATATTAAAAAAACAAAAATATTAAATGTATTTTCTACTCAAAAAGAAGCTTGTGCTGAGAGAAATATGAAAGCAAATGGATTTACAAGAGCAATTAAACAATATTCAATATCATCTGGACATTATTGGAAATTTTTTGAAGACTGTCCAATTGAAATGCAAAATGAATATTTATTACACAATAAACTTCCTGAGAAATATGTATCATCATATAGTAAAACAGTAAGTCAAATATGTCCAAAAACAAATAAAATAATAAATACATATAATTCAAAAAATGAAGTAGTAAATAAATTTCAAATGTCAATGCTAACTTTAAAAAATTGTTCAACCAATGGAAATATTTATAATGGTTATCGATGGAAAATAAATGAATAATTTGGATTATTTTATATTTATTAGTTAAAAATATATAATAATAAAATAATTATACATCTTAAAACGATTTTTCGCTTATTTTCCAAAGGAAACCGTTATGAACTGTATTATTATTTGAAGCTGTCTGTAATGACAATCGGCTCATCGGATTTTCTTTTATTGCGTCTGATATTGAATTATACATATAAATATCTTTGATATTTATATCTAGATGTTTTATTTACTTTGTAAATAAAACATGTACATTTTCAATACAACCTTTGTATTTTTATCAATCTTCGAAACAGTCATTCCTCCACTTATAACAGGTTTTTCCGGTAATTTAT
>Ga0214919_10001045_pt1 | contig 46701 bp, 54 predicted proteins | sample LL1503_MetaG_FD_177994 | JGI IMG/M metagenome (GOLD analysis project Ga0214919, IMG submission 177994) | Freshwater microbial communities from Lake Lanier, Atlanta, Georgia, United States - LL-1503 | ecosystem: Environmental > Aquatic > Freshwater > Lake | place: USA: Georgia | collected... | reverse complement strand
CCTTCCCGACGTGTATGTACCCTGCGACGTTTGTCACGGCAAACGGTATAACCGCGAGACCTTAGAAATTCAGTACAAGGGGAAAAATATTTCTGAGGTATTGGGCATGACTGTTGAAGATGCCCATGTGTTTTTCAAGCCGGTTCCGCTGATTGCTCGCAAACTACAAACCTTGCTTGATGTCGGTCTGGGCTACATACGTTTGGGTCAAAGTGCCACCACGCTATCGGGTGGTGAAGCACAACGCGTCAAGCTGTCGCTGGAATTATCAAAACGCGATACGGGTCGCACGCTGTACATACTTGATGAGCCCACCACCGGTTTGCATTTTCACGATATCGCTCTTTTATTGAAAGTGATACATCGCTTGCGCGATCAAGGGAATACCTTGGTGACCATTGAACACAATCTGGATGTCATCAAAACGGCGGATTGGATTATTGATCTGGGTCCGGAAGGCGGCGCTGGTGGCGGCCAAATCATCGCCTCCGGAACACCCGAGCAAGTAGCCAAAAATCCGGCCAGTGTCACTGGCAAATATCTTGCACCATTACTGGTGACCAAGAAAGAAAAAAAGCGCGCTTAAGAAGACTCACTGAACCTCACTCCGCACTGTCTTGAAGTAAATTCAAGACAGTGCATTTATTTTTGTAGCAACCGTTTCTCAGCGCGCTCCAGTGCCGTTGCGGCACCTCGTAAGACCACTACATCACCCGCTTCAAGAACAGTCTCCGGAGCGAATGGAATGCGACTTTTGCCGCGTCGTACAGCGGTAATTTCTGCTTCCAGTGATTCGATGTTCAAGGCAGACAGCGACAAACCAATCGCTGATGCTTTATCGTTCAAGGGTACGGAATGAAGTCGTACTTGTAGATGCTCGTCGTCGTCGGCCACATCACCCAAGCCATGAAAGTAGCCACGCAGTGAGGCATAGCGTTCGCTTCGCGCTGCCTGTACCCGCTGAATAACACGTCGTAAGGGCACACCTTTTAGCAGTAGCGCATGCGATGCGAGCATCAAGCTCCCCTCAATCGCCTCGGGCACCACTTCATCAGCGCCACCGGCTCTGAGCACATCCAGATCATCCTCACCCACACTCCGAACAATGGCAGGAAGATTGGGGGCAAGCTCATTTGCAAAATGCAGCGTCTTCAAAGCTGCCTGAGTATCGGCATACGTAATCACCAGTGCGGCCGCACGATGAATACCTGCGGCGATCAAACTCTCGCGACGGGTGGCATCACCATAAGAAACTTCTGCACCTGCATTTTGCGCTTCGATGACACGCTCAGGATCAAGGTCAAGTGCGTGGTACGGAATGTTTTCTTCTTCGAGTAATTTCGCCAGACTTTGACCACTGCGACCAAAACCAGCAATGATTACTTGTCCTTCTTCTTTCATCGCTCGACTAGCAATGCGCGTAAGATTCAACGATTGTTCCATCCACTCATTGGATGAAAGTTTCATTGCGATACGATCAAAATTGGCAAAAATAAATGGCGTAGCCAGCATTGACAACACCATGGCTGCCAAAATCAACTGTACCAAAGCAGGATCAACCAAGCCTAATCCACCCGCCTGATTTAATAAAACAAAACCAAACTCTCCGCCTTGTGCCAAACCTAAACCTGTACGCAAAGCAACCCCAGGCTTAGCGCCAAATACCCGAGCCAGTAGCGCGATTAAACCAAACTTGAGAAACAAGGGCATGACCAACAAAAGAAGCACGAGCAGGAAATGATCGACTACGAGCCGCAAGTCAAGCAACATGCCAACGCTGATGAAAAAAAGACCAAGCAATACATCACGAAATGGCTTGATATCTTCTTCAACTTGAATCCGAAACTCCGTTTCAGAAATCAGCATGCCAGCTACAAACGCACCTAAAGCAAGTGACAAACCTGCCGTTTCGGTGATCCAAGCTGCGCCCAATGTGACCAACAACAGATTGAGCATGAACAGTTCGTGCGAACGACGTTGCACTACGATCTGAAACCATCGCCGCAATAAAATTTGTCCAAGAAAAAGCAGTAGGAACAATACGAAACAGGCTTTGATACCCGCGATGACAAGGTCTTCAACCAGATCAGGGCCAGGATGAGCCAGCGAAGGCAGCACGATGATGAGCGGTACCACTGCCAAGTCCTGAAACAGCAAGATGCTGGTAATGCGACGACCATGCTCACTTTCCAGCTCTAGCTTTTCAGTTAATAGCTTCAGCACGATGGCGGTAGACGACATAGATAGCGCAGCGCCTAGCGCAAAAGAGGCGCCCCAACTAATTCCCATTAATGACGGCAGCAGCTTGGCCATCAGGCTTGAGCATAAAACTGTCACGACGATCGTTAGAACAACCTGTGCCATTCCCAAGCCAAAAACATTTCGCCGCATCGATTTCAGCTTGGGTAGCGAGAATTCGAGTCCAATGGAAAACATCAGAAAGACGATGCCAAACTCCGCCAGCATATGGGTCGCATTACTGTTGGCAGCGAGCGCCAACGCGTGCGGGCCGATAAGAATGCCGACCGTGAGATAGCCCAGCATAGGCGGCAGATTCATCATACGGAATGCCACCACGCCCAAAACAGCAGCGACCAGCAAGATGAGCGTCAGTTCCAGCGGTGAATTCATGGGCCAAGGCTATGGTTAAAGGGCTTTGCGACTAGCTGATAGTAAAAATTACTCTAAGTAACAGGATCTTTTACCACTGGCAGGTTTTTTGCTTTAAATCTTGGGCTATACTCTACGCATGAGTGTAACCCATGAAAAAAGGTTCTCGCAGCAATTTGACAACAGCGTTGCTAGTCGCGCGCTGCAGTTGGCACGCGATACTCTTCAAATTGAGGCCGACGCCATACTGGCACTAAAAGCTCGTCTCTCCGCTGATACCCATAATGAATTTGCTCGCGCGACTGCTTTACTCCTGAGCTGTAGTGGCCGCGTGGTTGTATCCGGAATGGGAAAGTCGGGCCACATTGCCAGAAAAATTGCTGCCACCTTAGCCTCCACCGGCACGCCCGCCATGTTCGTCCATCCAGGCGAAGCGGCCCATGGCGATCTGGGCATGGTCACCAAAGCCGATGCAATGATCGCGATTTCCTATTCTGGTGAGTCGGACGAATTACTCGCTATTACTCCCGTCATCAAACGTCTAGGTGCAAAACTCATTTCAATGACGGGCAATCCTGAGTCATCACTAGCGCGCTTAGCTGACGTACACCTAAATATCGCGGTAGAAAAGGAAGCCTGCCCGCTTAATTTGGCACCCACTGCAAGTACCACCGTAACACTCGCCCTCGGTGATGCCTTAGCCGTGGCCATGTTAGATGCACGCGGATTTCGCGAAGAAGATTTTGCCCGCTCTCATCCCGGTGGCTCACTGGGTCGCAAACTACTCACACACGTGCGCGACGTCATGCGAACCGACCAATTGATTCCAGCGGTTAAACCTGATGTGATGTTGCCTGAAGCACTACTTGAAGTCACGCGCAAGGGCATGGCCATGACGGCGATCGTGAACGATGATTACCATGTACTTGGCATATTCACCGACGGCGATCTACGCCGGCTCATCGAACAAGGAAGAGATTTTTCAAAAACGCTTATTCGCGATGTGATGCACACCAAGCCACGCGTGTTAGGCCCCGAACAGCTCGCGGTCGATGCCGTCGAGCTGATGGAACAACACCGCATCAATCAAGTACTGGTATGTGAGGCGAATGGAAAACTAGTCGGCGCTCTACATATTCACGATCTCACGCGCGCCAAGGTAATCTGACTATGACTTCAGATTTAACTTCAATCGAACGAGCAAAGCGAATCAAGCTAATGATCTTTGATGTTGATGGCGTTCTAACTGATGGCGGTTTGCGCTATGGCCCCGATGGAGAGCTAGTTAAAACCTTTAACGTACTCGACGGGCATGGCATCAAGCTACTGCAAAAATCAGGAATACGTACCGCTATTATCAGCGCTCGACAATCGCCTATCGTTGCACGCCGCGCTACCGATCTTGGAATCAGTATTCTGCTGCAAGGCGTTGAAGACAAACGCTCAGCATTTGAAAAAACAATTAGCGAACTTAATCTCAAGCCAGAAGAATGCGGCTTCATGGGCGATGACGTGATTGATCTGCCGGTCATGACGCGCGTGGGTTTTGCTATTAGCGTACCGAATGGACATGCAGAAGTTCGTAGCCGTGCTCATTACGTAGCTCAGGCACATGGCGGCAAAGGAGCCGTACGCGAAGTGTGCGATTTTATTTTGCACGCACAAGGCAATTACGACTCGGCGCTCGCGCCTTATCTGTCATGAGCAGTGACTTGCGCCGACGTTATCCGGCATTGCTGCTATTAGCAGCCGGATCCTTGCTGGCGGCACTTAGCTTTTGGGCATTAGAAATTGCACGCCGCTCCGCAGACGATACGCGTGAACCCACCGTTCGCACTGAACCCGATTACTTCATTGAAGATTTCACCTATACACGCATGTCTGTCAGTGGCAAAGCGCAATACGTTATCAGCGGTAAAAAATTAATTCATTACCCAGTAGATGACAGCAGCACTGTCGAGCAACCGTCCGTACGCAGCTATTCGAGTTTGCGCGACCCAATGACACTGCGTGCGAGCACTGCAAAAATCACCTCAGACCAAAAAGAATTGCATTTTTATGATGACGTCATACTGGAGCGGCCACAGACTCGAGGCTCAGACTCTTTACGAGTCGACTCAGATTACATGTTGGCCTTACCGAATCAAGATATTGTGAAAACCGATAAAAAAGTGGTGATTCAGTTAGGTACTTCCCGCATGGAAGGAACTGGCATGATTGCCGACAACGGTAAACATCAGCTGAATTTACAGAGTCGCGTCAGCGGACATTACGAACCATCGCATTAATAAGGGATGCGCTATTTATGAAAAATTCCATTGCGACTTTATTTAAAACGAGCTCATTAATTTTTTGTCTCTCCCTGCTGAGCACAGCTCATGCTGAAAAGGCAGATTTGAACAAGCCGACGAATGTCGAAGCTAATCAGATGTTCTATGACGAATCCAAACAGACTAATACCTTTATCGGTAATGTCGTGCTAACGCGCGGCAGTTTGATCATGCATGCAGACAAACTTCTGGTACGCCAAGATCAAGCAGGCCATCAATTCGCGACCTTATACGCCCCACCCGGTGGCACCACGCGGTTTCGTCAAAAGCGTGATGGTGGCAAAGACTTATGGATTGAAGGTAACGCATCCGATCGTATTGAGTACGACACCAAAACTGAAATTGCCAAACTATTTAAACAAGCTCGCGTGAAGATGCTGGATGGCTTAAAGATTACCGACGAAGTTGAGGGTGAATTTATTTCATATGACAGCCGCGCTGAGTTCTACTCCGTCAGCAATTCTGTTTCGGGTGAAAGCAAACCAGGGAGTGGTCGAGTAAAAGCTGTCATTCAGCCACGCGGTACGGATAAAGGTAACGATGAAAAGTAGTTTGCCCAGCATGCTGCGCGTACGCAGCCTCCAGAAAAGCTACGGCGCTCGTCAGGTAGTGCATGACGTGTCACTGGATGTTGCTAGTGGTGAAGTGGTGGGATTACTCGGACCAAATGGCGCTGGAAAAACAACCTCTTTTTATATGATCGTCGGTCTAGTTCCATCAGAAGGTGGAGAGATCACCCTCGATGATCAGAGTATTTCAGGGCTACCCATTCACCGCCGTGCAGAACTTGGCTTGTCCTATCTTCCACAAGAAGCGTCGGTATTTCGCAAGCTTTCGGTTGAAGACAATATTCGTGCCGTTCTCGAATTACAAAAAATCCAAGGCAAGCCATTACCCCGCGGTGAAATCGAGCAGCGCCTCGATACGCTGATGGCTGATCTGCAAATTGAAAAACTGCGCGGCAATCAAGCCTTGTCGCTATCCGGTGGTGAAAGGCGTCGAGTTGAAATCGCCCGCGCTTTAGCAACCAGCCCGCGCTTTATTTTGCTGGATGAACCTTTTGCAGGGGTCGATCCGATTGCGGTGATTGAAATTCAGCGCATTGTTCGATTTCTTAAAGAGCGCGGCATCGGCGTACTCATTACCGATCACAGTGTGCGCGAAACACTAGGTATCTGCGATCGTGCTTACATCATTAACCAAGGGGCCGTGCTGGCCTCTGGCAGTCCAGAAGAAATCATTGGCAATGAATCCGTTCGCCGTGTTTATCTCGGCGAAAATTTCAGGATGTAATCGAGGACAATGAAACAGACTTTACAACTACGCGTATCACAACATCTTGCACTGACTCCTCAGCTGCAGCAATCGATACGCCTGTTGCAATTGTCTACACTCGAGCTGCATCAGGAACTCGAGCAAATGCTGTCCGACAATCCCCTGCTCGAACGCTTAGATGACCCGTTAGATCATTCAATACGATTGCTGAGCGACGGCGCTATTAGCCAGGCACCACTCTCTGCACCCACTGATTCCGTGGGCGAGGGCTCAGGCGAGGTCAGCACTCCTGCTGAAACAAGTGCTGAGGGCACCCCAGCCAGTGAGGGTGGCGAAGAAGGTAATACGGGCAATGATGCTGACTGGAGTTTTGACGACGTCTCGCGCTCATCCAAAGCACCCGAAGATGACAACGGACGTCCTCAGCTAGAAGCGCATGAATGTACGTTGCGTGAGCACTTACTCGAGCAACTTTCTGTCACGGTCAATAATCGTCGCGATCGTGCACTCGTCGAGTTACTGATTGAAGCCTTAGATGACAACGGTTATCTCGAAGAACCTCTGGAAGATATCCACGGCCGTCTGCCCGAAGAATTAGATATTGAGTTTGATGAGCTGATGGTGGCACTCAAACTTTTACAAAGCTTTGATCCGGCAGGCATAGGCGCTAGAAATGCGTCGGAATGTCTGGCGATCCAAATCCGTCGCATGGAGAAAGTCGCTTTTGTCACGCGACGTATGGCACTGACCCTGGTTGAAAACCATCTGGAACTGTTTGCTCAACGCGAGTTTAATAAACTGAAAAAAATACTCGATTGTGACGACGAAGATTTACGAGAAGCGCAAGTCGTGATTCGCTGTTGTAATCCCCACCCCGGTGCAGCCTACGCCGGCGATGCATCAGACTACGTAGTTCCAGATGTTATTGTCAAACGTGCAAAAGGTGAGTGGCAAGTTAGCCTCAACCGCGAGGTCATGCCCAAGCTAAGGGTGAATGCCATGTACGCCAGCATCCTTAAACAAAGCAAAGGTGAAGGCTCGCTCACATCACAGTTACAAGAAGCTAAATGGCTTATCAAAAATATGCGGCAACGATTCGATACTATTTTGCGTGTTTCGCAAGCGATAGTAGATCGTCAACGCAATTTTTTCTCCCATGGCGAAGTTGCGATGAAGCCCCTTGTGCTGCGTGAAATTGCTGATACACTGGGTCTGCATGAGAGCACTATTTCGCGCGTAACGACGCAGAAATATATGCTGACACCGCACGGTATGTTTGAACTCAAATTTTTCTTTGGCAGCCACGTAGCCACAGAAACGGGCGGAGAAGCATCATCCACTGCAATACGCGCTTTGATCAAACAACTGATAGGAGCTGAAGACCCAAAAAACCCATTCTCTGACAGCAAGATCACAGACATGCTAAGTGAACAGGGCATGGTAGTCGCGCGGCGTACCGTTGCAAAATACCGCGAGGCCTTAAAAATACCACCCGTTAATTTGCGCAAGTCTTTGTAATTTTTCCAGTTTTTTCACCGTTGCTGCGTTCCTACCGGCCTGCTGCCGGCGGTCGAGCCGGATCCTCCAGCAACGCAATGCGAAGGAGTGCTGTGTATGAATCTGAAAATCAGTGGGCATCATTTGGAACTAACTCCTCCTTTGAGGGAGTATGTGCAAAATAAACTGGAACGAATCAAACGCCATTTCGACAATGTGATTGATATTTCAGTCACCCTTACCGTCGACTCTCTAACAGAAAAAGAAAAACGCCAGCGCGCAGAAATTAATCTGCATACACGCGGCAAAGATTTTCACGTCGAAAGTGAAGCGCAAGATATGTATGCCGCGATTGATATGCTCATGGATAAACTCGATCGACAGGTACTGAAACACAAAGGCCGGATACAAGATCATCAGCACGAAGGAATACGGCGCTACGAAGGTCCAACCGAGGAAATCGCCTGATCACTAAAAATCAGGAAAACAAAGGGCGCTGCGGCGCCCTTTCTCTTTTTTAGAACGAATAACATTAAAAAAAACACTGTCGGCTGCTCTGAGGTGACGTCTGGTTTGAAAGCTCACTGAAAGACCCGCTTTTCCGCTTTTCAATCCCATCACTACGAATGACGCTAAACTTCTATTTTTAGACATCTGCACAGGCTGAGCATGATGAATATCGCGCTCAGTTCATAAATAGCCTATGACCGATCTTATTCGCACTAACATCAGCGGCCGCACTGGCGTTATCACACTGAACCGACCAACAGCGCTGAATTCTTTATCACTCGAGATGGTCAGAGCCATGACTCAGACTTTGCTTGATTGGCGCAATGATGCTGAAATCTCTGCCGTATTTGTGCATGGTAGCGGCGAAAAAGCGTATTGCGCTGGCGGTGATATTCGCTTTTTCCACGAAAAAGGTAATTCCAACTCAATGAACGGCGCAGCACTCATCGAGGATTTTTTTAGCGAAGAATATGCACTTAACTACTTGATACACCACTACCCCAAACCCTACGTTGCATTAATGGATGGCGTCGTTATGGGCGGCGGCATGGGTATCGCTCAAGCAGGCCCGCAAGCGCGTATGCGCATAGTGACTGAACGTACAAAAATGGCCATGCCGGAAGTTGGCATTGGCTTGTTCCCCGATGTAGGTGGCGGACATTTTCTGTCACGTGCGACCGGGCACACAGGGACTTATCTGGGTGTGACGGGTGAAATGATTAGTGCGGCAGATGCGCTGTATGCTAACTTGGCCGATGTGTTCGTGCCTTCATCGGAACTGCCCACCCTGCACGCTATGGTGGCAGAAGCGCGGGGTGATTTGCGCGAAGCGGTGCGCAGCTTTGCAGCGCCTTTTGCAGCGCAAGCCGATCCATCACACTCTCGCCTGGCAAAATCGCGTAACGCGATCGAACAGCATTTCGCTCTGGCTTCCGTACCGGCCATCATGGCCTCACTAGCGACTGACGCAGGTGAATTTGCGACTAAAGCACTTGCGAGTATGCAGAAAAAATCACCATTGATGATGTGCGTCACTCTATCGCAACTGCGACGTGCAGCGACACTCGATATCGCCGATTGTCTACGCATGGAAAGAACGATGGTGAGACGGTGCTTCGAGCATGGTGAAGTAATCGAAGGAGTTCGCTCACTGGCCATCGACAAAGATCACTCGCCCAAGTGGAACCCGGCGAGTTTGCAAGAGGTGACATCTGACATGATCGCCGGCTTTTTTGAATCGGCCTGGCCGGATTACGCGCACCCGTTACGACACTTAGCCTAATAACGGCTAAGGCTTTCTCTTAACGAGATAGCTTAGAAAATATCGATTAAATCTCGTCGACTGCAAACAGTCGGCGGTATTCGCGCATCGCATAGCGATCTGTCATACCTGCAATGTAGTCAGCGACTTTTCTAGCGTGCGCCGTTCTATCATCAACCGCTATCTGATAATCCAGCGGGAGCAATTCTGGGCCGGAGATGAAAATATCAAATAAATCCGTCACGATACGACGCGCTTTGCTGGTCATACGGTTGACTTGATAATGATGATACAGATTAGTTCGTAAAAAACGCTTGAGCTCTTGCGCTTCTTTCTTCATATTTTCTGAGAATGCGATCAGTGGCGGTGCATTTCTAACATCTTCAATGGTTTTAATTTCAGCCTGGCGAATATTCGCGCGTGATTGTTGAATGAGATCGTCCACTAATGCGTTAATCATACGTCGAACGGTTTCATTAATCGCTCGACGACCGCTGATACCTGGAAATTGACTCTCGGCTTCATGACGATAGCGCGCATACAAAGTCACTTCATTTAGCTGATCGGTCGTTAATAAGCCGGAACGTAAACCATCATCGATATCATGGTTGTTATACGCGATTTCATCAGCCAGATTAGCCAACTGAGCTTCTAACGTCGGTTGCTTGCGCTCTATGAATCGGCGACCAACATCACCTAATTGTTGTGCATTCGTTAGCGAACAGTGTTTGAGTACGCCTTCACGCGTTTCGAACATCAAATTTAAGCCATCGAAAGCACCGTAGCGTTGCTCAAGCGAATCGATAACTCTAAGACTCTGAAGATTATGCTCAAAGCCACCGTAATCCTTCATGCATGCATTCAAGGCATCTTGACCAGCATGACCAAAAGGCGTGTGCCCAAGATCATGCGCTAAAGAGATCGCCTCGACTAAATCTTCATTCAATCGCAAGTTGCGTGTGAGAGAGCGTGCAATTTGTGCGACTTCAATACTGTGCGTCAGACGGGTTCTGAATAAATCACCTTCGTGATTAACAAAAACCTGAGTCTTGTATTCCAGACGCCTGAACGCTGTGGAATGGATAATACGATCACGATCACGCTGAAATTCACTGCGCGTAGGCGGCGTTAGCTCTGCGAATTGACGCCCTGGCGAGGAAGATGCCAGAGCAGCATAAGGCGCGAGATGCGCTTCGAATTCGGGCATCATCGGGCAGTTTGCACGCAAGATGACAGTGTGGCGTCAAGATGTTCTGCTGGTACAGATGTCACCGTCGCCTTACCTAAAGGTTTAAGAAGAATAAATTTAATCTTGCCACCTTCATTTTTCTTATCGACTTCCATCAGATCTAACCATCTATCTTTACCTAAATCAGGCGCAACCGTCGGTAAGCCAGCTGCCTTAACCAAGGCGACGAGTCGATCACGATCAGCGGCATCCATATAGCCCATGCGCACAGACAAATCCGCCGCCATCACCATACCGCAACCGACGGCCTCGCCATGTAGCCACTGGCCATAACCTAAGCCAGCTTCGATGGCGTGTCCGAAGGTATGGCCAAAATTCAAAATCGCTCGCAAACCTGTTTCTCGCTCGTCTTGACGTACAACCTCGGACTTAATTTCACACGATCGCTGTATCGCATACGCTAAGGCTTGATCGTCACGCGCCATCAGTTTGGCTATATTATTTTCTTGCCAGCGGAAAAATTCAGCATCAATGATGGCACCGTGCTTAATCACCTCGGCTAAACCGGCTGAAAGCTCACGCGCGGGTAAGCTCATCAGCGTAGACGTATCCGCAATCACAGACTGAGGCTGATAGAACGCCCCAATCATATTTTTACCCATTGGATGATTGATCGCTGTTTTTCCACCCACCGACGAATCGACTTGCGCTAACAAGGTGGTAGGAATCTGCACAAACGGCACACCACGCATGTAGGTCGCCGCAGCAAATCCTGTCAGATCACCAATAACACCACCACCTAGGGCCAATAAAGTCGTCTTACGATCACATTTATTCTCTAGCAGAGCATCAAAAACCTTCATCAGGTTATCGACATTTTTTTCTTCTTCACCGTCCGGCAGTACGATGGATAGACAGTGCTTGCCAGCAGCGGTCAACATGCTGGATAGTCGCTCCAAATACAGTGGAGCCACTATGGTGTTGGTAACAATCACTACCCTCGTGCCAGGTATGTAATCTGCAAACGCTGTTTGCTCGAGCAAGTGCTTGCCAATCACAATGGGATAGCTGCGCTCACCCAAATCGACGTTCAGCTTAGCGAATATTTCTGGAGGTGACTTCATGGATGATCTACCGAACTTTCGTTAGTCGACTCAGGCTGATTTTCAGCAGGTAGGGTCTCGGATACATTGGGCAGCTGGCCGAGAATAGTCTGGACCACTGATTGCACGTTAGGACGACCGGTCTCAATAATGATATGAGCCACTTCTTGATACAGCGGTGCACGTTGCTGCGACAGCTCTTCGATACGCGCTTTAGGATCATCGGTCTGCAATAGCGGACGATTACGATCATGACTAGTTCGTTGAAGAATGCTGTTGACCGAGGCGCGAAGATAAATAACGGTGCCGCGTTCTTTAAGCAGCTTGCGGCTTTGCTCATTCAGCACCGCTCCACCACCGGTTGCTAAGACTATGCCGTCTTGTGCTGTGAGGTCGCGAATGACATCAGCTTCGCGCTGACGAAAACTCGCTTCACCCTCAATCTCAAAGATCCACGGTATGGTCGCTCCTGTGCGCGACTCGATTTCATGATCGGCATCGACAAAACGCTTATTCAAGCGCTTTGCCAACGCTCGGCCTATGGTCGTTTTGCCTGAGCCCATCAGGCCGACAAGAAAAATATTAGTAGATGAATTCAACATACTTGCCCGCAGCGAGCGCCCTTCGTCGCCGATTTTCGCAAGAAAAACCACAGTTTACTGCATTCGCTACGTCGGGCCTGGGGCCGGAAATCTCCTTGTGGGAATGATTATTTCTCGGCGAGAGAGTCTGAGACTACGCGCGGAGTAATAAATATAAGCAATTCAGTACGATCGCGCGTTTTGGAAGCACTTCGAAAAAAATAACCCAGCACGGGCAGATCACCTAAAAATGGGACCTTGTTCACACCATCAATCTCGGTTTGAGTAAAAATACCGCCCAATACAACGGTACCTCCATTTTCAACCTGTACATTGGTTTTCACATGCTTGGTATTAATCGCAAAGCTAGAACCCACCGCGACGCCGCGCGAATCTTTGGCCACATCCACGGTCAGAATGATGTTGCCATCGGGAGTGATCTGGGGCGTCACCTCTAATTTAAGGTTGGCTTTCTTAAACTGTATCGAGGTTGCTCCACTACTCGTGGCTTGCTGATACGGTATCTCCTCACCCTGCTCAATAATGGCCGCCTGCTGATCGGCCGTCACGACGCGCGGACTCGATATGATTTTCCCCTTACCTTCGGCTTCAAGCGCCGACAACTCAAGATTCAAAAATCGATTCGCGCCTGCAGAGAAAAGGCTGACCGCCAAACTTCCCGGAGTAACGCCATTAATAGACGAGGCCGGCATACTGACAAACTGGGAATTGGGAACGTAGCTTCCCGCCGTGGCGGATATCTGACCAGTCTGCTCACCCACACCCAAATAATTTCCGGTAAGTGCCAGTCGGGATGAACCGGGTAGGTTGACTCCGGGCGTTCCTGAGCGACTGGCATTCAAGTCAGTAAATCCTAGCTTCACCCCCAGATTTTTACTGAATCTATCATCTGCCTCGACGATGCGCGCCTCTATCATCACCTGCCGCGTAGGAACGTCAGTCAGCAATATTAATTTGCGTACTTCATCTAAGCGGCTCGGCGTATCGGTAATAAATAATTTATTGGTTCTTGGCTCAGAAGAGGCACTGCCACGCCGCGAAAGTATGCTGCCACGCCCCACCTGACCATCAAGACCAAACACCTGACGAAACGCATCTGCTTTTTGATAATTGAGTTGAAAGGTCTCGGTTACTAAAGGTTCTAATTCAGAAATCTGCGCTCGCTGCTCAAGCTCTAGACGCTCTTTAGTTAACAACTCATCCTTCGGTGCGATCCAAAGAACGTTGCCGTTCTTACGCATATCTAAGCCCCTGGCCTGCATCACAATATCTAAAGCCTGATCCCAGGGCACATCTTTTAATCGCAAGGTCAGCTGACCACTGACACTATCACTTGCCACCACGTTAAAACCCGTAAAGTCAGCAATGACTTGCAGTAAGGCTCTTACTTCAATATTTTGAAAATTCAGCGATAACTTATCACCACGATAGCCGCGCCCCGCATTGGAAGATTTACTCTGCTCAGCTTTAATTGGGCGCACCTCAACCACTAAGCGCTTATCCGTTTGCCAGGCCAGATGCTCCCATTGACCCATCGGTTCTATGACCATGCGCACCATGTCCGACTGCGTACTAGTACTGACAATTTGTATCGGAGTACCAAAATCTTTCACATCCATCCGACGTCGCAATACGTCGGGCAGAGAGGTTTTCATGAAATCAACCACCACGGTCTGCCCCTGCCTACGCACATCAACGGCAGACTGAGCTTTAGCGAGATCAATGATGACGCGCCCTGTTTCACTAACGCCACGCCGAAAATCAATATCGAGTATCGTATTTTTCTCACTAGCGAGAATACTTGATACTTCTGCCGATGATTTTGCCAATGAAGTGCCTTCTGGCTCTGACAGGGTGACTATCAGTTCTTGATTTTGAGTGCGCGTTGAAAAGATCAGAGGTCGTTTTAATGCAAGAACTAGTCGCGTACGACCTGCCACCTGAATAATATCTACGTGTCTCAAATCCCCACTATCCAAAATCCGTCGCAGCTGACCTGTAGCATTAGCGGTATCTGCAAAATCTAATACAACCCTTGGAGGATTTTGTGTTGCAAAACTTAGCGGTGTAATAGTCGGTAATTGTTTAAAACTGATATGCAGCTGTTGTAGCGTACCGCTACGTGCCACATCGATAGCGGTAATCCCATTGATATTTTGGTTAGCCTCAGCTTCTGATTCTTTATCTAATGACTGAGCATGTCCTGCCATCACCATTAAAAAAACTAATGCCATGCATTTCAAGTTGAGCCATGGGTGCCCTATTTTCATTTAGCCTCCCGCATCGACAGCTGAACTCGTCGCTTTACCCAGTTACCATTCGATTCTTGAATCGTTTCTTCAATCTCAATTGAGCCATCCATAATATTGATCACCTCACCCAGATCTTGACCGAGGTGATTGCCTTTACGTAGTTGATACAAAATTTTTCCAACTTCTACTAATGCCACGCTTTGGCCTGGCCGACCCAGACTACCGATCATGCGAAACTGATCCAACGGATAAGATTCGAGAGGTTCACGCGACCGTTTCAAATCGGGACGAACACCCGCACGGTCTGAGATATCGAGCAGCATTGATATTTTTGAAGCATCGAAAGGATCCACTTGTCCCGCCGGCTCATATACGAAAGTTTTCATCGTCAGTGGCGCGGGTAATGTCAACGGGCTACTGTGCGCGGTGCGACGCACCGCAGCCATCCACTCACTTAGATTTTCATCGCTTGTAGCCTCACAAGCAACTAGGCTAAGCAAGGAAAAAAGCAATATGCAGCGTACTAACTCAATTAAAAAATCACTAAAAAAATTATTAAGAAAACCATTTTTTCTTTTTTCAAAAAAACTCTGTGCGCATACATAAATCGCCTGTTTCTGAATTTTGCAAACCCAATTTCTCTTTTAATTTTTTTCTGACTAGTTAACAGGCGTTTCGCTTGATCACTCGCTTCTTCTTTATCAAGATAGCGATAGGTGTGAACAATGGCCTCAAATGACTGCACGCCCTCTTTTTGTTGATTAATGACCAAATGATCGATGGTGACTACACGAGGTAGATTAGCGATATCACTAACAAACCCTGCCAAGGCGTGATAATTACCGACTAGCTTGATAGCAATAGGAAGTTCTGCATAATAGGGACGCAATCGGAGCTGCTCCGGTTTGAATAATTCAAATTGCAACCCACGACCAGTACCGGCTTGATTGATTTCAGATAGCAACGCATCCATCTCGGACTTGCCCGGCAGTTGTCTCCCAAGCACTTCCACCCTAGCTAAGACGTCAGCCTTCTTCTGTCTTAGCGCATCTAAATTTTGCGCTTGTCCGACTTTATGACGAAATAATTTACGCAACTCACCTTCTTCAGCGCGTGCGTGGTCCAGTAATTCCCATTGATCTAACAAACACAACCACACACCAGCGGCAATTACGCCAAATAGAAGTACCGCATACAAAGTGACTCTTGGGATCACGGGCCACAACCCTGGGTGACGCCCTCGCAATTGAGTGAACTGTTGCCCCAATGCTTGTATAGACTGCACTATATTCAGGAGAGCATTGTTTTTTTTCATTGTTGGTTTTACCGAACAAGGTTAGGCACAGCCACAGTAAAATCAAATAATTTTCTACTGTCTTTTCCAGCGCTATAAGGTGCTGATTTAATTTCTATTAATTCCGGCTGACCCAAGCCTAATTCTCTGGGTGAGTCACTTAAGTTGTGTAACAACTCTGAAACTCGAGCATTCGATAAAGCAAATCCAGATAAAACAATCTGATCACCTTGCTTTAAGGATTTCAGCATAATTCCAGCTGGTACTTTCTCTACCAAAAAACTCAACAGGTAAACTGACTGATTGCGATTTGTCTGTAATTTTTCTACCGCAGCTTGCCGATCTTGCAATGCATTAATTTCTTGATTCAAACCACTAATTTCTTGAATTTTTATATCAAGGATTTTTATTTCAGAATTAAGTAGCGCATTTCTCTCTGACTGTATGCTTAGTTTTTCTTCATTAACAAACCAAATTACCAAAACAACGCTGAGTGCTAGCACAATATGCAAGAACACCAGCCGATTAAAAATAGCTTTCTTTTGATGACGTCTTTCTTCACGCCAGGGTAAAAAATTAAATCGCATCACGAAGCTTTATCAGTCATTGCAAGCCCACAGGCAACTAACCATGAAGAGGCCTCTGCTTGAAGCTTGGATTTATTGATAGCAGCAGAAAATTTCATATCAGCGAAGGGATTGGCAAATTCAGCAATGACAGATAATTGCTCTTGCATCATGGATGGCAACCGAAACAAGCTCTGCTCTTGCCCAGATAAGAAAAATTTATCGATAGGCACATGCTGAGATGTTGTTGAATACATCTGTAATGCACGCTTGAATTCTTGACAGACTGCGACACAGAAGGCTTCTGTGGAGGCCACAGCTTGATCTGGATGTCGATCGAGATCTTTCTGTAGCTTTTGAAAGCCAATATTTAATTCATGCTCAAATATGAGGGTTCGATGATTTTCAACAAAGAAATAACTCGAATCACGCCCGATTTGCAAAACGGCTTGGGCGCGCGTAGCCAGAAGCGTATTCACAGAATCTTTCCTTGAGTTTAATGCGGCCATCAACGCTTGCGACTCGATATCAATAACTACCATTCGAATACCTACGGCTTGCGCTATTTCTAGGCGCTCTGCAATGGTTTCTTTGCGTGTCGCCACCAAAATGATGTCGGCACTACCAGGACTCAGGTCTGATGGACCTACAACACCAAAATCAAGATTTAATTCATTGATTGGGAAAGGTAAATTTTGTGCCGCTTCCGATTCAACCTGCAATTCAATTTCATCTTCAGACAGATCATTCGGTAGCGTCAGCATTTTGCGAATGACAAGCCCTGGTGGAAGCGCCATGGCGGCCTCTTTTAGACGGCTACCTGATTTTTGTATGACATCACTTAAGGCTTGCGTGATCTGTTCAACCTGAACGATGTTGCCTTCGCGCATAAGGGTTCTAGGTAATTCATGCTCGGCGTAGTGCTCCACGCGCCAACCATCAGACAACCGGGCTAGCTCAATGACACGTATGGCAGCGGAGCTGATATCGATACCCAATAGTGCTGTCGAACGCTGGGCCAAAAAACTCTGTAGAAGTCCAATTTTCAAACCATACCTTCATAGTGATCGTTGCATTTTTAAAAATTTTGTCGATGCTAACAAGCTCCTTTTTTAACTGTAAAGAAAAGTCCTGCGTGCGTTGTCAAATCCTGACGTAATGCGCTAACTAAGTTCACTCTTGGTCTGATAACTAGCCACACAAAGCAACAAAGCGTTTAACAATTCAGCCGACATGAAAGCTGAATTGTTGAACCGCTATAATGGGCGCCATCAGGCGCATATGCGCTTTTCTACTGAATCCCGCATGAATTCAAATGCTCCAGAGGGAGATTCACCCTTAGGTCCCCGCCGGGACCGATTGCCTGCACCGATAAAGCTTGCCTTAAGTATTTTTGGCGTGCTTACCGGCCTGGGTGTGATTGGCATATTGCTCGTCAGCTTCATGATGATGATGGCCTACCCGAATCTGCCCGACATCGATTCCCTGGCGACTTACCAGCCTAAGATGCCGCTAAGGGTCTTTTCTGCCGATAACATGTTGATCGGAGAGTTTGGCGAAGAGCGCCGCAGCTTAGTTCGTTACAAAGACATTCCTAAAGTAATGAAGCAAGCGGTGCTGGCCATCGAAGATGATCGTTTTTACGAACACGGCGGTGTCGATTACTGGGGCATACTGCGCGCTGCATTACACAATGCAATGGGCGGTAGTCGGCAAGGTGCTTCGACTATCACCCAACAAGTTGCAAGAAACTTTTTTCTAAGTAGCGAACAAACCGTTAAACGCAAGTTGTACGAGGTTCTACTCGCTTGGAAGATAGAAAAAAATCTGACGAAAGATCAGATTCTTGAGCTTTACATGAACCAGATCTATCTAGGTCAACGCTCGTATGGTTTTGCATCCGCTGCACAAATATATTTTGGGAAAAAACTGCATGACATCACCATCGCCGAAGCCGCGATGTTGGCAGGTCTACCCAAAGCCCCTTCAGCCAACAATCCGGTAGTCAATCCCAAGCGTGCCAGAGCTCGCCAGCAATACATATTGCAACGCATGCATGATCTTGGCTATATCACGACCGCTCAATACGAGCAGGCGCGCGATGAACAACTAAAGATAAAAATGGATAGCAATGAATTCGGCGTCCATGCCGAGTACGTTGCCGAGATGGCCAGGCAGATGGTGTATGACCAGTTCAAAGAAGATACCTACACACGCGGCCTGAATGTATTTACCACCATCACCAAAGCTGATCAGGATGCTGCCTACCTCGCGCTACGCCGCGGAGTATTGGATTATGAAAAGCGCCAGGTTTACCGCGGACCCGAAGGCTATATGGATATTCCTGCTGACAAAGGGGAGGCCGAAGCATCGATTGAATCTGAATTAGCCGAACATCCTGATAGCGATGGCATCGTGGCTGCCGTTGTGTTGACGGCCACACCTAAGAGTGTTCGCGCCTTACTGGCCTCGGGTGAAGAAATTACTATCCAAGACACGGGTCTTGGACTGGCAAGCAGTGCACTAACAGATAAAACACCGGCGAATCGGCGCATACGACGTGGAGCGATTATTCGTGTCATGCAAGAAGGTAATGGCTGGGCCATCATTCAATTACCTGAGGTCGAATCAGCTTTTGTCTCAGCCAGCACAGAAGATGGTGCGATTCGCGCGTTAGTCGGCGGTTTTGACTTTAATCGCAACAAATTCAATCACGTGACACAGGCATGGCGTCAACCCGGCTCCTCCTTCAAGCCATTTATTTATTCAGCCTCGCTGGAAAAGGGTCTCTCCCCAGGTACCGTCATCAACGATGCGCCGATTACTTTTGACGCCTCACAAACCGGTAGCCAAGCGTGGGAACCCAAAAATTACGATAATAAATACGAAGGCCCGATGTCGATGCGCAAAGGCCTATCAAAGTCGAAGAACATGATTTCCATCCGTATCCTTGATCGTATCGGCCCAGCCTACGCCCAAGAGTACGTGACTCGTTTTGGCTTTGATCCAGAAAAAAATCCACCGTATCTGACATTAGCCCTTGGTGCAGGTGCTGTCACTCCGCTGCAATTAGCGGGAGCCTATGCCGTATTTGCGAACGGTGGTTACAAGATCAACCCCTACCTGATCTCAAAAATTACCGATAACAATGGCAAGACGCTATTCCAAGTCACCCCTGAAAAAGCAGGTGATGAAAATCTTCGCATCATCGATGCGCGCAATGCGTTTTTGATCGACAGTATGTTGAAAGACGTGATCAAGCATGGCACGGCTATGCGAGCACTCTCTCTAAAGCGCACCGATATTGCAGGCAAAACCGGTACCACCAACGATTCCATTGATGCGTGGTTTGCGGGCTACCATCCCAAGCTAGTTGGCGTTGCGTGGATAGGTTTTGATAAACCGAAAAATCTGGGTAATCGAGAAACGGGGGGCGGACTCGCACTACCTATTTGGATAGGCTATATGCAAAAAGCCCTGCCCGGGATAGCTACGGTTGAGCGAGAAATCCCCTCGGGTATTACCACCGCAGGGGGCGACTATATTTATTCAGAAAATACAGACACAGGCGGCGTAGGATCACTGGGAATCTCACCGCCGTCTGAGTCCAAGCCTCCTTCAGAAAAAACGGAAGAAGGACAGAAGAGCGAATTATTCTGACACTAACGAGCTCAACGTAATGCAGAGCCCGTTAGAGGGTGATAGTACTACCCGCTTGTAGGGAAGCGACTTTTGACAGCGCTGCGTAAAGCTCTGACCCATCGCGTGTATCTAGCCACTGCCGACCGTTGAATCGGTAGTGAAATCCGCCAGAACGTGCCGCCATCCATATTTCCTGCATAGGCGCTTGGGTGTTGACGATGATCTTTGAATCCGTATCAATGAATTCAATTTCGAGCACATTCCCACTTCGGCTGCATTCAATATCAACGTCGCTACTATCGGCAATGTGTTCTAGTCTGATTTCAATATCATTCAGCACGGCTTCAGCCAGCACCAAGTACTCCGATTCGGTCATGCTACACTCCACTTAGTCGTTTTTTGCGAAACTAAAACCTAGTTTTTTTCATTCATGACCACTTTGCGCGTGATTCTAGCGGCGTTTTTGATTACAGGCATAAGCGCCTGCGGTCAAACCGGGCCTCTGTATTTACCTGACAGTACACCACCCAAAAATCAACCCTCGGAAGACGCTGGGGGCAGTGACTCCTCGTCCCAATCCCGCTAGCCTTGATCATGTCGCACTTTACTTATACAAACGGCAAATTACATGCCGAACAAACTGCACTTGATAGTATTGCTGCAGAGTTCGGAACGCCTACCTATGTCTACTCCAGCGCCAGTTTGACAGAAAACTATCTTGCGTATGCAACGGCGTGCCAGCAGCATGGCAGAGGCAACGAAGGTGCGCTTGTTTGCTACTCGGTTAAATCCAACTCTAATCTGGCGGTTCTTAATCTACTAAGCAAACTGGGTTCAGGCTTTGATATCGTATCAGGCGGCGAACTAGAGCGCGTAATCGCCGCCGGTGGTGACACGAAAAAAGTTATTTTTTCAGGTGTTGGCAAATCACGCGATGAGATGAGACTGGCGCTCTCGCATGACATTCTCTGCTTTAACGTGGAATCAATTCCTGAACTGCACCGATTAAATGATGTGGCCGCAAGTATGGGTAAACGTGCGCGCGTGTCGCTGCGGGTGAATCCTGATGTCGATCCCAAAACCCATCCGTATATTTCTACCGGCCTGAAAGAAAATAAGTTTGGTATCGCATTCGAAGATGCTCTTCAAACTTACCATGTAGCAGCCGCACTGCCTCACCTTGATGTGACTGGCATTGATTGTCATATAGGTTCACAACTCTTAGATGATGCGCCGCTGCTTGAAGCCTTGGATAAAGTGATTGAACTAGCCGATCAATTACATGAGGCGGGTATTGAACTGCATCACTTAGATATTGGCGGTGGTATTGGCATCACCTACGATCAGGAACAACCTGTAGCGGTGGGTGATTATTTGGGTCGCCTTTTTAAACGAATCGATAATTGGCGTGCAGCTAACTACAACAACAAGCCCATTACTGTGCTGTTTGAACCAGGCCGTTCTATTGTAGGCAATGCGGGCGTTCTGATCACAGAAGTCCAATACCTTAAGCACGGCGGTAATAAAAATTTTGCTGTCGTCGATGCAGCGATGAATGATCTGATGCGTCCCGCTATGTACGAAGCCTGGCATGGAGTGCAGCCCATCAATCAACGACAAGATTCGCCAAAAATGTATGACGTGGTTGGACCGGTCTGTGAATCCGGTGATTGGCTAGCTCGTGATCGTTCACTAGCAGTTGATTCCGGTGATTTGCTCGCGATTATGTCCGCGGGTGCGTATGGCATGACCATGGCTTCGAACTACAACACGCGCGGCCGAGCAGCCGAAGTGCTGGTCGATGGTGATCAATTCCGACTGATACGCAAACGCGAAAAATCGTCTGATCTGTTCGCTTTGGAAAATATCTAAGTCTGACTGAGTCAGGCTTAGCCACTGTGGCAGGCGCTCAGCGAGAGCGCCATAAGAACATTAAACGCGACCCCAATAGCAACGCCATCACGAGGGCTATGATCATAGGCTCTTGGAGATTATTTTTACCCGATTTCATCCACCAAAAATGTAAAACGGCGAGCAGCGCTACTGCATAAATCAGGCGATGCAACCTTCCCCACCACCGACCCAGTTGTCGCATCATTCGATCGGTACTCGTTGCGGCTAATGGCAGTAACAATACAAAGGCCGTGAAGCCGACGGCAATAAATGATCGCTTCAGTATGTCTTTCCCCATTGCTTCCAGATCAAAAAAATGATCAAACCAAAGAAAACATAAGAAATGCAAAACTGCATAGAAGAAAACATACAAGCCAAGTAAACGGCGCAGTCGCAGTAACCAATTCAACCCCGTTAAACGACGTAAAGGTGTAATTAAAAGGGTTAAGCAAAGAAAATAGATTGCCCAATCACCGGTCGCACGAGTGATGAATTCAAGTGGATTAGCACTCAGATTATCGTGCACACCACGCTCAATCAATCTCAACAGAGGCAGCAGTGCTGCGACAAAGATGAAGAGCTTGACTCGCTTAATGTGAGCGGCAGTGAGGTTCCGCATTGATGCTAAGGATTAGTAGAATTTTTTCAAATCCATACCCGAATAGAGCGATGCAACTTCGGGGTAGCCATTAAACATCAAGGTTTTACGTTTACGCGTAAATAATCCATCTTCGCCTATACGTCGCTCGGTCGCTTGCGACCAACGCGGATGCGCCACCTCGGGATTTACATTCGAGTAAAAACCATATTCGTCGGGTGCGGTTTTGTTCCAAGCGGTTTTAGGCTGCTGTTCTGTAAAGCGTATCCGTACTATCGATTTAGCGGATTTAAAACCATATTTCCAAGGCACGACGACGCGCACCGGCGCGCCATTTTGATTAAGTAATGACTGTCCATACATACCTACACACAGCAAAGCCAGTGGATGACTGGCTTCATCGATTCGCAAGCCTTCCACATATGGCCAGTCGAGTATGCGACTGTTGACACCTTTCATTTGAGCAGGGTCGGCAAGTGACGTAAATTCTATGTATTTGGCATTCCCCGTTGGCTCTACTTTTCTAATCAACTCAGAGAGCGAATAACCAATCCAGGGTATGGCCATCGACCAGCCTTCGACGCAGCGTAGTCTATATAAACGCTCCTCTAAGGGCGCGAGCTTCATTAGAGCATCGATGTCTAAGGTAAGCGGCTTCTTGACCTCACCATCAATCTTGATGGTCCACGGCCGCGTTTTTAAGCTGCCGGCATACAACATGGGATCACCCTTGTCGGTACCGAACTCATAAAAATTATTATACGAACTCGCATCGTCAAATTTTGTCGGGGTGTCCTTAGCTGTAAACGATGGATTGGGTGGCGCAGTCAGCCTAGGGCGCGCACTTTCTGCAGCCAAGGCATTGCTGGCAAAACTGCTGGCTGTCAACGCACCTACAGCGAGTTGATGCATGAACAAACGTCGCGATTCAACAAGGTGTTGCGGCGTGATCTCAGAGCCCGGGATTTGAATAAAACGAGGTCTCTTAATCAGCATAGGAACTCCATCATTAGAAAATCACCAGAAGACTTTAACTAAAAAGGCTGCGTTCCGCAGCCTTTTTATATTTTTATAGTTCGCCGTAAGAATGCAAACCGGAGAGGAACATATTCACACCAAGGAAAGCAAAGGTTGTGACCAGTAAACCAATCACCGCCCACCATGCGGCAATTTGACCGCGCAAACCCTTCATCAAACGCATATGCAACCACGCAGCGTAATTTAGCCAAACAATCAGCGCCCAAGTTTCTTTAGGATCCCATGACCAATAGCCGCCCCATGCATCGGCTGCCCACAAGGCACCCAGAATAGTCGCAATGGTGAAAAATGCAAAACCCACTGCGATAGCTTTGTACATGATGTCATCAAGTACTTCTAGCGAAGGCAATCGATCTACAAACACACCCTTAGACTTAAAAAGATAAGCAACACCGACCATCGCCGCTAACGCAAAGGTTCCATAACCAATAAAATTAGCGGGCACATGGATCTTCATCCACCAACTCTGCAATGCCGGTACCAGTGGTTGAATTTCTTGTGCATCACGACTACTCATATACCAAAGGAGAAAGCCAACCGCGGCTGATATGACGAGCAAAATAAAGGCGCTCACTTGGCGAGTCGCGTATTTCTCTTCGTAGAAAACAGTAAACAACGCAGTAATCAAACAAAACAAAACAAAGACTTCATACAGATTAGAAACCGGAATGTGGCCAATATCGGCACCCAGCAAATACGATTCGTACCAGCGAACCATCATGCCGGTGAATCCCATCAAGATCGCAGCCCAGCATAATTTACTACCCACCGCCGAACCAAAATCAGTTCGTGCCAGCAAACCACCCCAGTGAAAAATCGTCGATAAGAAAAACAACATGCTCATCCACAGGATGGCCGACTGACTAGAGAACAAGTATTTGAGCAAGAAACGCGATTGCGCCATCTCAAGATTGCCACCGTACTGAGCAATCGTCCATAGTGACAATACGCCGATCGATAGCATCAGCAAGCGCACTGGTCGCCAATACCAGCCGAGCCAAACAAAGGTCGGCACCGCAGCTAACAAGATACCTTTTTCATAGATATCCATGAACTCGCCGTAACGATTCAGTGCAAACAAAGCACCGGCCGCTAAAACAGCTAAGAAAAGCCAATCAAACCATGTACGACTTTTCAACAGGCTAGTCGTTTCTGTATAAGAAGGATTCTGAGTTAACTCCATTATTTCTCTCCGCGTAAGGCAGGCTATGCAAGTGCGATAAGTATAGTCCAGGCCTAACGACGCTGCTGATTACCCAGGTTGTAATCTGGGGCAGGCTCAGGAACGTGTTAAATCGCCCTTCAGTTGCTCAAATTCTTTATCAAAGTCCAGGCTGCGGCGTTGCGTACTCATCGCCATCAGCGCATGACTACCACCCTCCGCATCGGAACGAATCCACACCCACAAACGCCGCTCGCGTACGTAGAGCATGGCAAACACACCCAATACCAAGAATAAGCAACCCAGGTAAACCACGTTTTTTCCAGGTGAGCGCGTCACTTGGAATACCGATGCCTTTACTTGCTCAAATCCCTGCAATTGCAACATGATGGGCGCTTCATAAAAAAATGCATCCGCCATTGCATTGGTTGCTAACTGCAAGAAGCGGCCATTTTTTTCATCCGCCGTCATGAGGGGCAACCCCTCTTTTTCGCGCGCAATTTGCCACAACTCCCACAAACTACCGTTAAGTATCTTCATGAAAAGGTCAGCTGCCTTCTCTTGTTGATCTTCCGGTAATTTACCAATGAAACGTGCTATCGCCACATACCCCGAAGCTTCGAGATCGCCAATAAATACATTCAAACTGCGTGCCGAAGAGGCTTTGAGCTGCTCGCGCAAATTCGCATTAGATTTCGCATCGAGCGGCACTTTTTCAGCGTAACGACTTGCGGCTTTTTCACGCAGGCCAGAATCACTTAATGCAGCACGCAAACGCATCCACTCATTCATGGAGCTTTTTTCATCGGCAGGGATGCGCAAATAACGAAAACCATCAGCTGGAGAATCACGCAAACCCGCCAGAAAAATTTCTGCGCCATCGATAGTCACAGGCAGCATGTAGTTATTAAATTCGCGCGCCTGCCCTGTCTTATCGCGTAATTTGTATTGAACGCTAGGCCCCACATTTTTGAGGTCTTTGGTTTTTTTGTTTTTAGCAGCCGAACCTAATTGTTCATCCAGCTTGGTGGTAAATTTCTCGCTAAAACCTTTGTTCTGATTTACCGCGCGCACATCTTGACCATTCGCCGCCGAGGTGTTTTCTACATTAAACGGACGAAAACCCGACCACTCAATCACATACTCACTGCCCGTACTTCCTAATAGCGGAGTGGAGCGACCCACATCACCTTCGACTTGGAACGATTGATTATTCGGGCCTTTCATTGGAAACCCTACCAACTTGAGATGACTTCCGCCATCCTCAAAACTAGATTGATAGACAGCCATTCCTTTGTAAATCAAAGGCTCATTTACCTTGATCGTGGCTTGAAACGACTTTCCCGTTTCATGGTCCGTGACTAGCACTTCGCTGGCAAATAACTTAGGCATGCCCGTCGAATAAAAATCAATCACGAATTTCTTCAGCTGCAAAGTGAATGGCAACTCCTGAATCATGACGCCCTCACCGACTGGAATGATGGCCGTGTTGCTAGCCGCGCCCTCGGGAATAAAGGTGTTTCCTCGAAAGGAAGGATTACCCAAACCTAGCCTGTGCTTTGCAGGAACTTCAGCAATGATGCCATTACCTATAAACGGCGATTTGTTATACAGCCATTGCTGAATACCGATAGGAATATTCGAGTCGAGCAAACCACCAATACAGATAATCACGATGGCGGAGTGAGCAAAAATATAGCCTAGCTTATTCGCAGCGCCTTGCTTAGCCGTCAGTAATGTCGCGCCGTCTTTTTCGACGAGCTTCCATTGATAACCTTTAGATGCCACCTTGCGCCCGACTTCCTGCGCGAAAGCTTCTTGAGTATTCGCTGAACTCCATTCCACACGATGATGAAAGTTACGCAGTGACTGCTCGCGCACACTCTCGCGCCAACTCTTCATGTCAGCGATCATCTTGGGCGCATTACGCGCAATACACAGTGACGTCGATGTAACCAGAAATGCCATGATGAGCAAAAACCACCACGCCGCATACACTGAGTAAATCGAAAACCGACCAAGGATATCGGACCAGAAGGGTCCAAACTGATTGACATAGTTAGGCATGGGCTCATTCTGAGTCACCACGGTGCCTATTACGGACGCGATAGCAATGACGGTTAAAAGGCTAATTGAAAAACGCATCGACGAAAGTAACTCGACGATATCCGACAGCCAACGGCGTCGGGTCTGCAAAACAATGCCTTCGGTGCTTACGTTCATCTCATTTACTTTTTTATTTGATTAGCTGCGCACTAATAAAAAAAGGGGCGGCACCGGCCACCCCTTTGTATCGAATTTGTCGCGCTGTGCTGTTACTGAATACCGCGCTAACGAACGATTATCTGAGGCCAGCGATATAGTCTGCAACTGCCTGCATTTCTTCGTCTGACATACGCTTTCCAACCGCTGTCATTTGCGCACTGTTGGCACGCGTGCCTGTGCGGAAATTCGTCAATTGAGCGATGGTGTAATCCTGATGCTGACCTGCTATGCGCGCATACTGAGCTGGAATACCTGCACCATTTGGACCATGACAACCTGCACAGGCAGGAACCTGTTTTTCAGCGATGCCGGCACGGTAAATTTTCTTGCCGAGATCAACGGTGTTTTTGTTACGCGCTGAACCTGGAGCCGGTTTTTGTTGCTCAAGAAAAGCAGCAATGTTACGCACGTCATCTTCACCCAAGGCTTTCGCAATCCCGGTCATGATCGCGTTGTTGCGATCCGGCCCTTTAAAATTGTGCAATTGCTTTTGGATGTAGGCCTCGTGCTGACCCGCTAACTTAGGATTTTGTGTAATGGTCGAATTGCCCGCTGCACCGTGACATGCGACGCATGCCAAAATACCGCGTGATGGATCGCCATTCGAATACAGTGTGCTGCCCTTGGCAGGATCGGCAGCCGCAGGCGCTTTCTCCTCATTAGCCCAAGCAACAGACAAACTCATCAGCGTGACGCAGACGAACTTAGCGAACATTGGTAGAGCACGATTCATTCAAACACCCGGAAATGGAGATGGATTTTTTGCGGTTTCTGATAACGCTCGCCTGACCAACTGAAGAAGCTGTTTTCAGTACCGATAACAGGCTGACATTGTACTACAATGGCACCCCTTATCTTGCCCCTGATCCATCAGGGCTCCAACATGTCCCTCCTCTGGCAAGCTCGCTTTTTCACTACGGTCAATCGCCTCGGGGATTTACCAACACTTAACGTCCCGGAGATTGCCTTCGCCGGTCGTTCCAACGCGGGCAAATCCACTGCGATTAATCTGCTTTGTAACCAAAAGAAGCTGGCATTCGCCTCAAAGACACCCGGACGTACGCAGCACATCAATTTTTTCTCACTGGGCGGCGCCCACGTCGGCCAACACCGCAAGGACGAGACTAAAGTCGAAGAAATCAACGCGTTTCTGGTCGATTTGCCGGGTTACGGCTACGCGGAAGTGTCTGGTTCGGCTAAAGATCATTGGCAAGAACTGCTAGGCCGCTACGTAAAAGTCAGAGAAACCCTGGTCGCTTTGGTGTTGATCATGGACGCACGACGCCCTTTTACAGAGCTCGATATCCAAATGCTCGAGTGGTTTGCGGGGACTGGCAAGCCGGTTCATTGCCTTTTAAGTAAGTCCGATAAGCTCAATCGCAGCGAATCCGCTGATGCGCTGCGACTTGCACATACGGTGCTGTCAAGTTATGTTGACGAATCTGGCACGCCGCTGCCTTTTTCTGTCCAACTGTTTTCAGCAACCAAACGGGTAGGGTTAGATGAGGCTGACGACACCATACGTCGTTTGCTCGGGCTGTCAGAACAAGTCGCTTCGAAAGAAGCAACGACAGATAAAACAGAATAAAAAAAATCCCTGGAGAAAGGGGAAGATCTCCAGGGTCCAACGCCGTTCGCCCGCAGACGACTCGGCCCCGCTAAGGGAGGAGAAGCGGGGGGTGAAGACCACCCGCTAGTCTGAGGGTAAGTAGCGAAAAAAGTTCGCTGCCTGTTGGCGGCGAACTAAAGAGACGCTTCCCCTGACTCAGACTATTACGGAAAATCATGTCCACCTACCCTGATCCGCAGTTCCCTTCGATTCGTATGCGTCGTATGCGACGCGATGGATTTTCACGCGACTTGATGCGTGAAAACATCATCACTCCCGCCGATCTTATTTATCCGGTCTTCATCCTCGACGGTAATAATAGACGTGAAGTCGTACCGTCTATGCCAGGCGTCGAGCGAGTCTCCGTAGATTTACTGCTACCGATTGCCGAAGATTGTGTGAAGTTAGGTATTCCCGTGTTGGCGCTATTTCCGGTGATTGATCCCTCACTCAAAACGCCTGATGGTATTGAGGCGACGAACCCCGAAGGTTTGGTACCACGCGCAGTGCGTGAACTGAAAGCTCGCTTTCCAGAACTGGGCATCTTGACCGATGTCGCTCTAGATCCGTATACCAGCCATGGCCAAGATGGCGTGCTCGATGCGAACGGCTACGTACTGAATTACGAAACCACTCCTCTACTGGTAAAGCAGGCGTTGGCACAAGCGGCGGCTGGCGTAGATATCGTAGCGCCATCCGACATGATGGATGGGCGCATTGGTGCGATTCGTGCTGCACTCGAACATGAGCATCATATTCACACGCGCATCATGGCCTACTCGGCAAAATACGCCTCAGCATTTTATGGTCCGTTCCGTGATGCTGTAGGGTCAGCAGCGAATTTAGGTAAAGGTAGTAAAGCCACCTACCAAATGGATCCTGGCAATAGTGATGAAGCCTTGCGCGAAGTCGCACTCGATATTGCTGAAGGTGCCGATATGGTGATGGTCAAACCCGGGATGCCTTACTTGGATATCGTTCGGCGTGTTAAAGATGAATTCAAAATGCCTACGTTCGCATACCAAGTCAGTGGCGAATACGCGATGATCAAGGCCGCTGCACAAAACGGCTGGGTCGATCACGATAAAACCATGATGGAAGCCATGCTGTGCTTTAAGCGGGCAGGCGCAAATGGCGTGTTGACGTATTTTTCTCGCGATATTGCTCGTCTATGCAAAGCGGGCTAGCGCAGCTGCAGTACTAGGGGCTAAGCTTTAATACAACATGACCTAGTACATAGTAGAAAGAATTTTTTTCCGATTAGCGTTACCAATCCATGGCAAGTGGCGCATTTTTTCTGGATGCGCTGCTATTTTCACAAAGGAACTAGGCCATGGATAGGATAGCTTCATATATCGCGCGTAGCGATCCGAACGTTAAAGCTGGAGATTCGACTGACAACATCGTTGTATTGGAAAAAGAAAAATCAGTCTCCAATCAAAATGAAAAAACTACTCATCTCATTTTTTCTCACAAACCCGCAGCTGAAGTATTCAAAAACCCTGAATTACTAGCTTCCGCCAAACTAGCTCGCACTGAAATTAAAAAACAATTAGTAGCTTCTGGACGAGCAACAAACGACAAAGCGGAAATAATTCTCGATAATATTAAATATAACTCGGTTATCTTAGACAGAAAGGGTTATGGAAAAGACGTCGAAAAAGTTATGGGAAGTACGTCATTTCATTTGATGACCCAAGCGCTAAAAATTGACACAGGAAAAATTCGCTTTGACGATACAACGAAGACTCTGAATGCGGGAGTTTCAAAATCGCGCGCTAAAAGAGGAACAGGTGTGTTTCAACCTACTGCGATACAGACTGGACGATCGGCTGCCAGCCAACAAAAAAATGCTACTGCGGCCAATACCAAACCACCCCATATCCAAGAAGCGTCGTCACCATCACCCGACGACTTTGTTTTTTCTACTTTCCCGTCCGATCTCGATTCAGGGGAATCGTTACCAGATACTGCATCCGAAAAAAATACAGTCCGCAGTAGCTCAACAAGCAGCGGATGGCGCGCCGCCAAACCCACAGCGGCACGCCCCGAACAATCTGCTACGACACAAGCAACGACTGGCAGTTCATCGAACCAGAAGAAAAGTTAAAGTAATTACTTGTTAGGTTGAGGAGTGATCCGTAAATACGGCTTAGGCGAGCGATAGCCTTTAGGATATTTTTGCTTAATCACCGCCTCATCTTGTACGGATAAAGGGATGATGACGTCATCTCCATCTTTCCAATTGCCCGGTGTTGCGACGGTGTAGGCATCGGTTAATTGAAGTGCATCGATAACGCGCAACACTTCATCAAAGTTACGACCGGTACTCATAGGATAAGTAATAGTCAAACGTACTTTTTTCTTAGGGTCAATCACAAACAAGGAACGCACCGTCGCTGTTTCAGACTGATTCGGATGAATCATGTCGTAGAGTGTTGACACTGATTTATCAGCATCCGCAACAATAGGGAAACCTACGACTGTTTTTTGAGTTTCCTCGATATCTTTAATCCAACTCGTGTGCTTATCTGCAGGGTCGACAGAAAGTGCAATCGCTTTGACATTGCGTTTATCAAACTCTGGTTTCAATTTAGCAGTCAAACCTAATTCGGTTGTGCACACCGGCGTGAAATCGGCGGGGTGCGAAAATAAGACCACCCATGAATCACCTGCCCATTCATGAAATCGAATTTTTCCAATGGAAGAATCCTGCCCAAAGTCCGGTGCGGTATCGCCAAGTTTAAGTGTCATTTTGATCTCCTATGTGAAGTAATTCGAACTAATAAGCCCTTGAAAAGCCAATCACTATAACCGGATTGAATGAGTCCGGAAAATATACTATTGATCTATCTAAATAGCCGCTGGCTATTTAGTGCTTGCTGATTGCGCCTGAACTTGTTGCAATCGCTTTAAAAAATAATCAGCCGTTTTAAATCCGATAACACGCGTATCAAGAATTTCTTGTCCCTCGCGACCAAAGAAAATGATCCCTGGAGGGCCAAACAAAGCAAAACGCTTTAGTAAGGCCTTATCGCTGGCATCATTCGCTGTCACGTCTGCTTGCAATAGGAGCATCTGATCCATCACCTGCTTAACTTCTGGCTCAGTAAACGTGAGTTTTTCCATCTCGATACAGGACACACACCAGTCCGCATAAAAATCTAACATCACGACTTTTCCATCTGCGCTGGCTAATACCTGGTCTAACTCATCGACAGTTTTAATTTTTTTAAATTCTGTCTTGTGCGCACGCTCGCCACGTAAATTCGACCAAGGAGAAAAGGGATTATCACAGCCCGTCCTAATACCTATCCACTGCGTAGCACCAAGCAACACAAATAACACGCCGAAAATTTTAGGAAACCAACCTAAATAACCCGATAGCAGTATAAAAATTCCATACGCAATGGCGAGCAAGCCCCAACCCGCCATCAATACCCACGAAGGAATTAAGGATGCGACCATCCACAGGGCTAGTGCCAGCATTAGTGCGCCAAACAATGGCTTAACTACTTTCATCCACTGCCCTGCACGTGGCAACAGCGTACCCGCCGACAAGCCCAACAACAGTAAAGGAACGCTCATGCCTAGAGCCATAACAAACAAGGCGCTTCCACCAATAATTACATTACGAGTCTGGCTGATATACACCAGCGCACCCGCCAAGGGCGCTGCCACACAAGGGCCCACGATGAGCGCCGACAGTGCGCCCATGATGAATACGCCCATTAATTTTCCACCCTTCTGCCGCTCTGACATTTTCGTTAACAGCAATTGCAATGAAGCTGGCATTTGCAACTGATAGACATCGAACATAGCGAGCGACATGAAGGCAATCAGTAACGCGAACGATGTAAGCAACCAGGGTTTTTGTAACGCTGCAGCTAAGCCTTCGCCCAATAATCCGGCAGCTATGCCTAAAGCGGTATAAACAAAGGCCATACCTAAAGCATAAGATAAAGAAAGTACAAAGCCACGCTGACGGCTAGTCTTCGCACCTTCGCCAACAATGATGAAAGACAAAATGGGCACCATGGGCAATACGCATGGCGTCAATGACAAGCCCAGTCCCAACAAGAAAAACAAAGGAAGTATTAGGGATAATTTTCCACTCGCTAGCGATGCTTGGATACGACCAACTTCTCCATCCTTCTCTTGCTTTACTACAGCGTTATCCGCTTGTATATCGCTAATGGCAGATACACCTTTGTTTGTTGTCAGGTCAGATAACCGAAAGCTTGTTTCCATAGGTGCATAGCACAATCCTTTATCGGAACATCCCTGGTAGCCTACGGTGAGTGTGAAATTACCACTAGTCTCTACTGGAACTCGAACGGTTAATTGCTGCCGAAAAGTTTCAACATCTTTATCAAAGTTCGGATCAAATTTTACTTTTCCATGCGGTATATCAGGCCCACCTAACGTTGCACCTTCTGCTCTAAAAGCGAATCGCTCACGGTAGAGGTAATAGCCTTCGGCGATCTGGAAATTTACCTCAATCGATTTTGCATCGAGCAGACTAGCGCTAACGCGAAATGCTTTTTCAGGAGCTAAAAAATCATCCTCTGCGTAGCTAGGAGCTACGAGGAAACCAAGCAAGTAGATTAAACAGAATAGCGAGCAAATCCAATTACGCATGATTTTCTTTCGCTGTTTCAGTCGCTATCCAATGTAGATAAGGCGCATAACCAGCAACGATGGGTGTAGCAATAATTTCAGGAACATCGTACGGATGGAGTTTCACAATAGCGTGCTGCAAACCATCGTAGTGCTGAGACGTTGTTTTGATTATTAGCGTGATTTCAGTGGCTTCTTCAATCTGCCCTTGCCAACGATATATTGACTGAACGGTAGGCATTAGATTGACACAGGCTGCCAAGCGCGATTCGATCAATGTCCTTGCCATTATTTGCGCGCAGTCCAAGTCGGGCACATTAGTTAATACGAGTAGAGCTTGATCCATGGGCTTGGTAGATAACTATTTCAGCAAGCGACGCCGCGTCAACACAGTGGCTAGATAAAAACCAAAAAAACAATAGGCCATCAAGATGAATACATTCGGCAAGGCCGCTTCAGGCAGCTGGCCGAGCAACAATGGTCGCACAACTTGAACGGCAACGCCGAGCGGCAGAATCTGAGCCAGCGGCTGTAGCCAGGATGGTAACTGGCTGACGGGGTAATAAACGCCAGACACAAAAATCATAGGCGTTAGCATCAAGGTGAAATAATAGGTAAAAAAATCATATCCACGCGCGATAGCATTGATGACTAAAGCAATCGAAGCGAAGGTCAAGCCAACCAAGAACAACATCGGTGGCACAAGCAGCGTCGTGGGATGTAGCCCTATTCCTAATAAAAAGAGTACTCCTAATATGGCCATGCCGGAAATCATGGCCTTGCTCGCTGCCCACAGCATTTCAGCCAACACAATGTCATCTAAATCCATCGGTGTATTTAATAGTGACTCCCAAGTTTTCTGAACATGCATGCGCGAGAAGGCTGAATACAATGCTTCGAATGAGGCCGCCATCATGACTGACATGGAAATAGCGCCACTGGCTAAAAACTCGATGTAGCGTACACCGTTTATATCGCTCAGCAGACTACCAAGGCCATAACCAAAAGCGACTAAGGTGATCAATGGCTCTGCGATATTGCCTATGACACTCGCAATGGCAAGCTTGCGCCAAACAAGAAAATTACGACGCCAGACTGGGAAAAAACGCAGGCTGAACGAAGGAAGTTGATAAATTCGATTGCTCATGACAGCTATTAGTCCCGCATCTCACGGCCGGTAAGTTTCAGAAATAAATCTTCTAGGTTGGCAGGGCGATGCAAATAACGCAGCCCGCTTTGCTCTGAAAGATTTTTGAATAATGCGTCAGTTTGACGGGTATAGCAAAAGGCTGTTTCGCCACTCAACTCCACCCGATCGGAGAGGGGGCGCGCATGAACTATCCAATCAGCCACGTTGTCGCCATAGACCTCAACCACTTGCGGTTCGATGTGTTGTGCTATTAACTCGCGCGGAGCACCCTCTGCAATTAACTGCCCTTGATCAATGACAGCTAGGCGATCGCATAATCGCTCAGCCTCATCCATGAAGTGCGTTGTTAACAATATGGTTTTACCCGACGCCAATAAGGTTTTCAGCCGCTCCCACATTAAGTGACGCGCCTGTGGATCAAGGCCTGTCGTTGGTTCATCCATGAAAATTAAATCAGGATCATTCACCAAGGAGCGAGCTAAGGTTAGGCGTCGTTTCATTCCACCCGAAAGTTCGCCTATTTGCGCTTTTCGCTTAGCGGTAAGAGTAGCGAACTCTAGCAGCCAATCAATACGGTCGTGCACTTGCTTATCGCTCATGCCGAAGTAGCGCCCATACACCAACAAATTTTCTTCTACGGTGAAATCAGGATCGAGACTATCCATCTGAGGCACTACGCCGACACGCATGCGAGCACGACGTGCCTCCGCCGGTATGTGATGACCCCCAAGCATAATGCTTCCGCTATCAGGCTCACTGAGCCCCAAGCACAGCTTCAACGTTGTGGTTTTACCGGCACCATTCGGGCCGAGTAACCCATAACACTCACCAGCTCGCAAACTAAACGACAAATCATTGACGACTTCATGACGTTGATCGCCTTGGCCGTAGGATTTATGCAGATGCTGAACACTCAATACATGCATTACATCGCCCTATGATTTTTGAGATAGCGTGATAAGAAGCACAAAAGCCAGGCATGCCTGGCTTTTGATGATAGTGCATTACAGCTTAGCTTATTCTGCAGAATCGGCCACTTCAGGACGATCCAGCAATTCAACATAGGCCATAGGTGCATTGTCGCCAACGCGGAAACCCATTTTCAAAATGCGCAGATAACCACCATTGCGATTTGCGTAACGTGGGCCCAGCTCAGCGAATAGCTTAACGACCATTTCACGGTCGCGCAAACGGCTAAAAGCGAGGCGCTTATTTGCCAGTGTATCTGTTTTGCCCAAGGTGAGAATTGGCTCTATAACGCGGCGCAATTCTTTAGCTTTTGGCAGAGTAGTCTTGATAGCCTCATGACGCAGCAATGATACGGTCATGTTGCGCAACATCGCAAGGCGATGTGAAGAGGTACGATTTAACTTACGAAGTCCATGACGATGACGCATGACAATTCCTTTTCAGAGTATTAGATCCAGCTCTTCTATCGCTTAACTAAATTCTCTTTTCGAGAGTTTAAGTGGTTGCGCGGGCCGGTAAATTATTTAAACAGTCGAGAAAATTTCTCGAATTACTTATCGAGTCCAGCTGGTGGCCAGTTCTCGAGTTTCATGCCTAACGTGAGACCACGTGAAGCGAGTACTTCTTTAATTTCATTGAGTGATTTACGACCCAGATTTGGCGTCTTCAACAATTCGTTTTCGCTACGCTGAATCAGATCGCCAATGTAGTAAATGTTCTCGGCCTTGAGGCAGTTAGCTGAGCGAACGGTGAGTTCGAGATCATCCACTGGGCGCAACAAGATAGGATCAACGGTCGGTGCGCGCGATGGCACTTCTGCAGCTGTTTCTGTACCTTCAAGTGCGGCAAAGACATTCAATTGATCAACCAACACGCGTGCTGACTGACGAATCGCTTCTTCAGGTGTAATAACGCCATTAGTCTCGATATTCATCACCAACTTGTCTAAGTCGGTACGCTGCTCTACACGGGCAGACTCAACAGAGTACGACACGCGCTTAACGGGTGAAAATGAAGCATCAAGAATGATGCGGCCAATGGTCTTATTTGCATCTTCAGCTAGACGACGCACGTTACCAGGTACGTAACCACGGCCCTTCTCAACTTTGACCTGCATATCGAGCTTGCCGCCTGGGGTCAGGTGAGCAATCACGTGATCCGGATTAATCAATTCCACATCATGTGGCAGATCGATATCAGATGCGAGTACCGCGCCTTCGCCTTCTTTCTTCAGCGTTAGCGTGACTTCGTCACGGCTATGCAGCTTGAACACTACGCCCTTGAGGTTGAGCAGAATATCGACTACGTCTTCCTGAACGCCGTCCAGCGATGAGTACTCGTGCACTACGCCAGCGATCGTCACTTCGGTCGGCGCATAGCCAACCATCGACGACAACAAAACGCGACGCAAAGCATTGCCCAGGGTATGACCATAACCGCGCTCAAACGGCTCCATCTCGACTTTGGCATGACCCAAACCAAGTGGTTCAACTTCAATAATGCGTGGCTTCAACAGATTGTTATGCATGAATGTCCTTTCAATACCCTCGGCTCGTTACGCCGATAAGGCTGATGGAATATCGAAAGGCGTCAGAACCATTGGCTCTGACGCCGGGAAATTAGCGTGAATACAATTCGACGATCAGTGACTCGTTGACTTCTTGATTGAAGTCCGCACGATCTGGCCAGCTCTTGAGTGAGCCTTCCATTTTCTTCGCATCGACTGACACCCACATAGGGAAGCCAACTTGTTCTGCCAGCGACAAAGCCTCAGCAATACGAACTTGTTTTTTGGCCTTTTCGCGAATCGCAACCACGTCGCCAACCTTGACCTGGTACGAAGCGATATTTACGACGTTACCGTTAACAGTGATCGCTTTGTGCGATACCAACTGACGGCCTTCAGCGCGAGTAGATGCAAAACCCAAGCGATAAACGACGTTATCGAGACGAGCTTCTAGCAGTTGCAGCAATGTTTCGCCGGTGTTGCCTTTACGGCGATCAGCTTCTACAAAATAGCGACGGAACTGACGCTCTAGTACACCGTAAATACGCTTAACTTTTTGTTTTTCACGCAGCTGGTTTCCGAAGTCGGAAGTACGAGCGCCTGACGTGCGGCCATGTTGGCCAGGCTTTGAATCAAGTTTGCACTTTGAATCAAGTGAGCGACGTGCGCTCTTGAGGAATAAGTCGGTACCTTCACGACGTGATAATTTTGCTTTAGGTCCAATATAACGTGCCACGATTTCTCCTTTGTATGACGCCCCACACAGCAAAGCTGTTAGGCGCTAGTCTGGCCTGCTTACTGCCAGACGGTGGTCTTCAGAACAAAACCCGCCACAACGGCGGGTCACCTGCAGATACTGCAAATACTTGCTTAGATACGACGACGCTTAGGAGGACGGCAGCCGTTATGCGGTACGGGTGTTACGTCCTGAATTTGCGTGATCTTGATACCGAGGCTATTCAGTGCTCGAACTGCTGATTCGCGACCTGGGCCTGGGCCCTTAATGCGAACTTCTAGATTTTTTACGCCGCACTCAATCGCTACCTTGCCAGCTGCTTCGGCTGCAACCTGCGCTGCAAATGGTGTTGATTTACGTGAGCCCTTGAAGCCAGCACCACCCGACGTCGCCCATGACAGAGCATTGCCCTGACGATCGGTGATCGTGATGATGGTGTTATTGAATGACGCATGGATGTGCGCAATTCCTTCTGCAACGTTCTTTTTGACCTTCTTGCGAACGCGTGCTGAAGCGGCGTTGTTGGGTGCTTTTGCCATAATAATTTCCTAGAATCCAATAAGGGATTATTTTTTCAGTGATTGCGCTGCTTTACGCGGGCCCTTGCGGGTACGTGCATTGGTACGAGTACGCTGACCGCGACATGGCAAGCCACGACGATGGCGCAGGCCACGATAGCAACCCAAGTCCATTAATCGCTTGATGTTCATCGACAGCTCACGACGAAGGTCGCCTTCGACGATGAATTTACCTATCTCATCGCGCAGTTTTTCCAACTCGCTGTCATCAAGGTCTTTAACTTTCTTAGTGACTGGAACGCCGGTCGCAGCACAAATTTTCTGTGCGCGTGGGCGGCCAATACCATAGATAGCAGTCAGACCAATTACTGTGTGTTGATGGTTGGGGACGTTGACCCCTGCAATACGTGCCATGCGTTATTCCTCAATAAATAACGTTAAATTAACCTTGGCGCTGCTTATGACGCGGCTCGATACAAATGACTCGAACAACGCCCTTGCGCTTAATGATCTTACAGTTGCGGCAGATTCGCTTTACTGATGCGAGCACTTTCATGATGGCCCTCTTTCTTTCAGTCTTCTAATTACTAGCTAATTACTTGGTGCGGAAAACAATCCGCGCCCTGCTTAAATCGTACGGTGTCAGTTCTACTGTCACCTTGTCACCTGGAAGAATGCGAATGTAGTTCATTCGCATCTTTCCTGAAATATGCCCGAGTACTACATGCCCGTTTTCCAGTTTTACCCTAAAGGTTGCATTTGGGAGATTTTCAAGAATCTCACCTTGCATCTGAATTACGTCATCCTTGGACATATATAAAGTACGTGTTCTCTAATATCAACGCGACGCTATGCCGCCTTTGAAATTCGCCTTACGCAGCAGAGATTCGTATTGCTGCGACATTACATAATTTTGTACTTGCGCCATAAAATCCATCGTAACCACCACGATGATCAACAACGAAGTGCCACCAAAATAAAAGGGCACATTCCAGCGAGCGATCAAAAACTCTGGCAACAAACAAATCAGCGTTATGTACACAGCACCCGCTAACGTCAGACGAGTCAGAATGCGATCGATATAACGCGCGGTCTGATCACCTGGACGGATACCTGGAACAAAAGCGCCACTTTTCTTCAAGTTATCGGCTGTCTCTTTGCTGTTAAACACCAAAGCTGTGTAAAAGAAGCAAAAGAAAATAATTGCAGCTGCATACAACAGCGCATGAACCGGCTCACCGGGAGCCAATGATGCCGACAAATCTTTCAAAAATCTAACCACAACACTGTCGGCCTCACCGGAGGTAAACCAACTAGTAATCGTCGCAGGAAATAAAATAATCGATGAAGCAAAAATCGGCGGTATCACACCAGCCATATTCAACTTCAAAGGCAAATGGCTGCTTTGGCCGCCATACACCTTATTACCTACCTGACGCTTTGCATAATTCACGAGTATTTTGCGCTGGCCTCGCTCGATGAACACCACAAGGTAAGTCACCAACGCTACAACTAGACAGATAAAAATCGCGCTCAATGCGTTCATCGATCCAGTACGTACCAATTCAAACAAACCACCCAACGCATTTGGCAGACCTGCTGCAATACCCGCAAAAATGATGATCGAGATTCCGTTACCAAGACCACGCTCGGTAATCTGTTCACCCAACCACATCAAAAACATCGTGCCCGTTACCAACGTTACCGCGGTGGTAAAGCGAAACGCCATACCCGGATCAATCACTAACCTTGCCTGAGACTCAAGCGCGATGGCAATGCCAATCGCCTGAAAAGTAGCTAGTACTAATGTCCCGTAGCGCGTGTACTGCGTAATCTTGCGGCGACCTGATTCGCCTTCTTTTTTTAATGCCTCTAGCTGCGGTGACACCACCGACAACAACTGCATGATGATCGACGCTGAGATGTAGGGCATGATGCCCAGCGCGAAAATCGTAAATCTTGACAACGCACCACCTGAAAACATGTTGAACATGCCAAGGATGCCGCCACGATTTTGATTAAATAATGCAGACAACTGCACAGGATCAATTCCCGGTACGGGAATATGCGCACCTATCCTAAATACGATCAATGAACCAAGCAGGAACCACAAGCGCGACCAAGGGAAACCGCTTGCCGCGCTTTTTGCTAATTTTGAAGTGGTTGCCACTGATTCCTTGCCTGTTCCGCTATTACTCTACTGATCCACCAGCAGCTTCAATAGCTGCTTTTGCACCGGCAGTTGCGATCAAACCCTTGATGACAATTTTCTTAGTCAGCTCGCCTGATTTGATCACTCGCACTACGCGGGCCAATTCAGAAACGATGCCAGCTTTCTTCAATGCCAACACATCAATCTCGTTCACCGGCATTTTTTCCAGATCCGACAAGCGCACTTCCGCTTTGAACGGTTTCATTTGCGATTTAAAACCACGCTTAGGCAGGCGACGTTGCAGCGGCATCTGACCGCCCTCGAAGCCTACTTTATGAAAACCACCCGCACGTGATTTTTGACCTTTGTGGCCGCGACCTGCAGTCTTGCCTAAGCCTGAGCCAATGCCACGACCCACGCGACGTTTTGCATGTTTGGCGCCATCTGCAGGCTGAATTGTGTTGAGTTCCATGATTTCTCCGATCGCAAGCGCTGCTTACGACACCACTTTCACGAGATACGATACTTTGTTGATCATGCCGCGGACTGCTGGAGTGTCTTCCAACTCAGAGACTGAATTGATTTTGCGCAATCCCAGGCCCCGTACCGTGGCACGATGAGTTTCTCTAGTTCCGATCAAGCCTTTAATGAGCTTTACTTTGACTGTGTTTGCCATGTCGTTCGCCTCAACCAAGGATTTCTTCGACCGTCTTGCCACGCTTAGCAGCGATCTCAGAAGGGGTGCTCATTTTTGCGAGGCCATTGATGGTCGCACGCACCATGTTGTAAGGATTAGTCGAGCCGTTTGATTTAGCTACAACGTTAGTAACACCCATCACTTCAAAAATCGCGCGCATCGGACCACCTGCGATAACGCCCGTACCTTCTTTGGCAGGAATCATCATCACCGAAGACGCGCCATGGCGACCATGCACGGTGTGATGCAACGTGCCATTGCGCAGCGACACTTTAACCATCTTGCGACGCGCTTCTTCCATCGCCTTTTGAACAGCTACAGGCACCTCTTTTGACTTGCCCTTGCCCATGCCAATGCGTCCGTCGCCATCACCAACCACAGCCAGCGCAGCGAAGCCCATAATACGGCCACCCTTGACGACTTTAGTTACGCGATTAACCGCGATCATTTTTTCGCGCATGCCATCATCAGGCTTGTCGCTTTGCATTTTTTGTTGCATCTTTGCCATGGTGAATTTTCCTTAGAACTTCAGACCAGCTTCACGGGCCGCTTCAGCCACTGCCTTAACACGGCCGTGGTAACGGAAACCTGAACGATCAAACGCTACTTCAGCGATACCCGCTTTGAGCGCCTTTTCTGCTACGCGCTTTCCAACTAGCGCGGCAGCAGCCGTATTGCCACCCTTGCCTGATTTGCCTGCTAACTCTTGGCGCACTTCGACTTCGGCAGTTGATGCACTGGCCAATACTTTTGCATCTGGGCCGATGATGCTGGCGTAGATGTGAAGGTTGGTACGGTGCACAGCAAGCCGATTTACCTTGAGTTCTGCAATCTTCGCGCGCGTTTGATGGGCACGGCGTAGACGGGATGCTTTCTTGTCCATGTTCAACCCTTACTTCTTCTTGGTTTCTTTGATCACCACAACCTCGTCCACATAGCGAACGCCCTTGCCTTTATATGGCTCGGGGCTGCGATAGGCACGAACCTCAGCAGCGACCTGACCCACTTTTTGGCGATCGATACCCTTGATGATAATTTCGGTCTGTGATGGCGTTTCGCACTTAACGCCAGTAGGCATGGAGTGCACTATTGGATGAGAAAAACCTAAAGATAGGTTCAACTTATCGCCTTGCGCTTGCGCACGGAAACCCACGCCGACGAGAGAAAGCTTCTTCTCAAAACCCTTGCTAACACCATTCACCATGTTGTTAACGAGGGCGCGCACCGTTCCCGACATTGCATTCGCTTCGCGAGTTTCATCAGCGGGCGCAAAAGTCAGCGTGTTACTTTCGTTCTTGATCGTGACCTGCCCAGTTAAAGGCAGTGACAGAGTTCCTTGTGGACCTTTGACGCTAATTTTTTCAGCGGCAATCGTCACTTCTAGACCAGCGGGAACCGGGATCGGCATTTTACCTACACGAGACATATGCGTTCTCCCTTTAAGCCACGTAGCAAAGAATCTCGCCGCCGGTACCGGTAGCGCGCGCTTTGCGATCAGTCATCACGCCCTGAGGCGTAGAAATGATGGTGACACCCAAACCATTCATAACGGTCGGTATATCGCCTTTGCCGCGGTATACGCGAAGTCCAGGACGAGATACACGCTCGATACGCTCGATCACCGGGCGACCTGCATAATATTTAAGTTCAATACGCAACTCAGGCTTACCAGCATGGTCTACGATATTGAATTCTTCGATATAGCCTTCGTCTTTCAACACGCGGGCAATCGCCACTTTCAGCTTGGAAGAAGGCATAACAACAAACACCTTATTCACACTTTGGGCATTGCGGATACGGGTCAGCATATCGGCGATAGGATCGCTCATACTCATCGATTATTCTCCTATTACCAGCTAGCTTTAGTCATACCCGGAATCTCGCCACGCATGGCGATCTCACGGAGCTTGATACGACCCAAACCGAATTTACGGAATGTGCCGCGCGGACGTCCAGTCAATGCGCAGCGATTGCGCTGACGGGTCGGAGCAGAGTTACGTGGCAGCGCCTGCAACTTCAGGCGAGCTTCGTAGCGCTCCTCTTCCGACTTCGACTGGTCGTCGATGATAGCTTTTAACTCAGCACGCTTGGCGGCGTATTTCTTTACCAGTGCGGCGCGCTTTTGTTCACGGTTAATCAGTGCCAGTTTTGCCATGGCAGCCTCAGTTTCTGAACGGAAATTTAAATGCGGCGAGCAATGCTTTCGCTTCGTCGTCGGTCTTGGCTGTCGTGGTAATGCTGATATTCATACCACGCAGTGCATCAATTTTGTCGTACTCAATTTCAGGAAAAATGATTTGCTCTTTAACCCCGATGTTGTAGTTACCACGGCCATCAAATGCTTTACCTGAGACACCACGAAAATCGCGGACGCGAGGAAAAGCAATAGTGACTAGTCGATCCAAAAATTCGTACATGCGCGCACCACGCAGAGTCACCATACAACCAATTGGATAACCCTCACGAATTTTAAAACCGGCGATCGCTTTGCGAGCCTTAGTAACCACTGGCTTTTGACCAGCAATCTTCGTCATGTCACCGACTGCGTGCTCGATAATTTTCTTATCAGCGACAGCCTCAGACAAACCCATGTTCAGAGTGATCTTAGTCAGGCGCGGTACTTCCATCGCCGACTTGTAACCAAACTTAGTGGTCAGATCAGGAACGATCTTTTCTTTATATATTGCTTGTAGACGGGCCATGATTTTTACGCTTTCACAACTTCGCCAGTCGATTTGTAAACGCGTACGCGCTTACCATCAACGACCTTTACGCCAACACGATCAGCCTTGCCGGTTGCTGCGTTAAACAACGCAACGTTGGACACGTTAATGGGCATGGTTTTGTCAACTATGCCGCCTACCGCACCAGTCATCGGATTAGGTTTGACTGCCTTCTTGGCCACATTCACACCCTCGACCAACACATGCAGTGCGTCGACGCGTTGTTGAACTAAGCCACGCTTACCTTTATCTTTGCCCGTAAGGACAATGACTTCATCATTTTTACGGATCTTCTCCATGACGGCTCCTTACAGAACTTCTGGTGCCAAAGACACGATTTTCATGAAGCGCTCGGTGCGCAGCTCACGAGTAACCGGTCCAAAAATACGCGTGCCGATAGGCTCGAGTTTGGCATTCAGCAAAACGGCTGCATTACCATCGAAGCGTACCAACGAGCCATCCTGACGACGAACACCTTTAGCGGTGCGCACAACGACAGCATTGTAAATTTCACCCTTTTTTACACGACCGCGGGGGGCAGCCTGCTTAATGGTGACCTTAATTACATCACCTATACCCGCATAGCGACGCTTTGAACCACCAAGCACTTTGATACACATGACGACACGTGCACCAGTGTTGTCGGCTACTTCTAGCCGGCTTTCAGTTTGAATCATGATTTCTCTTTCCCAACTTAATCCGTCCCCGGCCCCGGATGGGCCGCTCGACGATCAGTCTTGGTCCCGCCAGCATTTCCCGAACTTGGAAATGCTGATTGGGTTGACAAAAAAGTTACGAATTCTTTACTACTAACCTAGCTTTTCAATGAAAGCTAAGCGAAGCCCGACATTATGCACCACAAATTGCAGTACATGCAAGCGTTAGACTGCCTGGGCTTCCTGCACAACACGTGTAACGGTCCAGGATTTGGTGCGCGATATTGGGCGACCTTCCTGAATCTCTACGGTATCACCCGATTTCGCCACGTTTCCTTCATTGTGAGCATGATATTTGTTCGAACGAACAATGATCTTGCCGTATAAAGGATGACGCACACGACGCTCGATCAACACAGTAACCGTCTTATCCATCTTGTCGGAAACCACCGTGCCAACCAGTGTACGCTTGAGCGATTTTTTTTCTGTCGCGTTCATTATTGGCCGTCCTTCTGATGTATCACGGTCTTCACACGTGCAATATCGCGACGCACTTTCTTAAGCTGCGCAGTATTTTGCAGCTGTTGCGTTGCAATTTGCATGCGCAATCCAAATTGGGCTTTTAAGAGCTCGTTCAACTCTTTTTTGAGCGACGCTTCGTCTTTGCCTTGGAGTTCAGATGCTTTCATGAATTATCCTTTTATCGACCAACCTGGCGAATTACAAATGTTGTCGCCAGAGGCAGTTTGGCAGCGGCGAGCTTAAAAGCTTCGCGGGCCAACGTTTCGTCAACACCATCCATTTCGTACAAAACTTTACCTGGCTGGATTTCAGCAACGTAGTACTCAGGGTTACCTTTACCGTTACCCATACGTACTTCAGCCGGCTTATTAGAAATTGGTTTATCTGGGAAGATACGAATCCAGATACGACCGCCACGTTTAATGTGACGAGTCATTGCGCGTCGAGCTGACTCAATTTGACGCGCAGTAAGACGACCACGACCGATTGCCTTCAGGCCGAATTCACCGAAAGACACCGCTGTACCCCGCTCGTGCGAGATACCCGTGTTACGTCCCTTTTGTTCTTTACGATATTTCCTACGTGCTGGTTGCAGCATTATTATTCTCCCGCCTTATCAGTCGGCGCTTCTGGAGCGTCGGCCTTCTTTGCACGTACACGCTTAGCCGCCGCTGGCGCTGGCGCGGCTGCAACAGCAGCTTCTCCAGCGGGAGCATCGGTGCGTTTGGTACGCGTGTTACGACCAGCAGGCTTACCATCTTCACGGCGAGGTGCACGACGCTTGCGCTCGTCATCTGCGGCCACTTCGATTACAGGCGTCTCGCCACTTGCCAAGCGATCACCTTTGTAAACCCATACTTTAATACCGATAATGCCGTACGTAGTTTCAGCTTCGCCAAAACCATAGTCGATATCAGCACGCAGCGTATGCAGAGGCACGCGGCCTTCGCGATACCACTCGGTTCGTGCAATCTCGATACCGTTTAAACGGCCCGACGACATAATCTTGATACCTTGCGCGCCAAGTCGCATAGCATTTTGCATCGCACGCTTCATGGCGCGACGGAACATAATGCGCTTCTCAAGTTGCTGAGCAATTGAATCAGCAATCAGCTGTGCATCTGTTTCTGGTTTACGAATTTCTTCGATATTGACGTGCACTGGTACGCCCATCATCTTAGCCAGAGCGGACTTCAATACTTCAATATCCTCACCCTTCTTACCAATAACCACACCTGGACGCGAGCTGAAAATCGTAATGCGAGCGTTCTTTGCAGGACGCTCAATCAATACACGACCCACAGAAGCGTTCTTAAGTTTTTTCTTAAGGAAGGCACGTACCTCGAGATCTTCTTTGAGCATGGAAGCAAAATTACTATTGCCTGCATACCAGCGGGAACCCCAGTTACGGGTAACGGCAAGACGAAAGCCGGTTGGATGAATCTTCTGTCCCATCGTGACTCCCTTAATTACCTACTGTCACGTATATGTGACAGGTTTGTTTGGATATGCGATCGCCACGACCTTTAGCACGAGCGGTAAAGCGCTTAAGCACGGCGCCCTTCTCTACGTAAATCGTTTTAACCTTCAGTTCGTCAATGTCAGCACCATCGTTATGCTCAGCATTTGCGATTGCAGATTCGAGCACCTTCTTAATGATGACTGCGCCTTTTTTTGGGCTGAAGGTCAATATATTCATTGCTTGATCGATCTTCTTGCCGCGGATTAAGTCGGCAACGAGTCGGCCTTTTTGGG
>Ga0214919_10001044_pt1 | contig 46717 bp, 35 predicted proteins | sample LL1503_MetaG_FD_177994 | JGI IMG/M metagenome (GOLD analysis project Ga0214919, IMG submission 177994) | Freshwater microbial communities from Lake Lanier, Atlanta, Georgia, United States - LL-1503 | ecosystem: Environmental > Aquatic > Freshwater > Lake | place: USA: Georgia | collected... | reverse complement strand
ATGGAGAATCAGAAGAAGACTCTACATTAGATAATTGGATTGAAGAAATATCATCAACTAATTGCAAAGAACAATTTTTAGAATAAACTATGTTCTAGACAAACTATGTTCTAGACATATTTATTAGTTATTTTATGTTTTTATTTTTGTATTTTTATATTTTTGTATTTTTGTATTTTTATATTTTTGTATTTTTGTATTTTTGTATTTTTTTATTTTTATTATTATAAATTTTAACTATTTAACTATTTTAACTAATTTTATCTTGCTATATATAAAGTAAGTAATAAGTAAATAAGTAATAAGTAATAAGTAAATACATATATATTATGGCTACAAAAAAAAATATAGATTTGAATATATCTAATTTTTTTAGTAAAAAAAGTAAAATATCTAAAAGCAAAAGCAAATCCAAAACTAGAAGCAAAGCCAAACACAAAATACCCAAATTACACAATCAAACAACTAATTTATACAATGAATCTAAAATATCAGATATATTAAATAGTATATATAGTATGAATAATCCTATTAATAATCCTCTAATAAAATATGATGACAAAGAGTCAAAATTATTACAAAAAGAAGGATTTAATAAATTTAAAATATGTAAACCATTTACATCTGATATATTAAATAGTTATTATGAAAATATAACCGATATTAAAAATGAACAACTACCTAAACCAGTTCAATATGCCTCTGAAGATTTTACCAGAGGTTTAAAAACATTTTTAAATATAAGATATACTAATTTACCAATACCATCAATTAGCAATGCATTTGTAAAGCTTTGGGAAGTATTAGAAACATTTGACTCCATTATAAAAAAAGACACTAAATCTTTCAAGGTATTTCATATTTGTGAAGCACCAGGTCAAATGATTATATCAAATAAATATTTTGCAGAGAAAAAACGTCCTAATATTTCAATGGAAAATTATGATTGGAGAGCAAATAGTCTAAATCCATATAATGCCGAAATCAAGGCAAAATATGGCAAAGTATTTAGCGATAATTACAATATGATTAAAAATAATCAAAAAAAATGGCTATGGGGTGCAGATAATACAGGAGATATTACTAAAATAAAAAATATAAAATCATTTCGCAAATATATTAATGAAGAATGGTTAGATGGTAAAGATGGTAAAAATAATAAACTAGATTTTATTTGCGGAGATGGTGGATTAAGTACAGATTTAGAACCTTTACTATTGCAAAAACTCGATTTAGCACAAGTAATTACAACAATTGTATGCAGTTCAATAGGTGGTTCATGTTGTATTAAACATTTTACACCATTTATAAGGGGAAACAAAGACACATATAATGCCAGTGGATTTTTTATAGGTTTTCTATATTTATACTACATTGCATTTGAACAAGTATCATTATTTAAGCCATATTCTAGTAATCCAGATTCTGGTGAATTTTACGTTGTTGGAATAAATTTCTTGGGTATTAGCGATTCACAAATTGAAAATCTATATAAAATTCTGGATGGTTTTAAATTAAATCATGCTATAATTGAAAAAGATAATATTCCAGAAACATTTATTACGCAAATTAATAATTTTATTAAACTAATGAGCCAATTGAATAATGATAGTATTGAAAAAATAAATTTATTGTTAACTTGTTATGATAATATGCCAAATACAAAGGGGGCAAAAGGGGAAAAAGGGGCAAAAGTGGCAAAAGATGAAAAAATATTCAAATTATTAAAATGTAATAAATTTCTTGATGAAAATAATATTGAAACAATATTGGTGCCAAGGTATAATGAATGGATAAAAAAATATAATTTTGAATGAAAATATAAAATATTTTATATCAATTATTAGGTAATTCGGGATATTTAATAAACCCATCACAACCACAAGGTTTACTAGTAAAAATATTTTTCTTTATACAATAATATTTTGATGATTTATCATTATTATTGTAAAATATTCTAAAAATGCCTCTGGCATATCTAGGCACCTTATGACAATTATTTACATTGTCTAACATCATTTTGACACAATTATAACAGATATTTTTCTTTTTTCCATCTACAAATACTATCCAATAATACTCTCCAATACTATTACATTTATAACATTTATTATCATGATGCAACCGATGACACCAATATTTATAGTAATAATCACTAGTGAAATCACGAGGTAATATATAGATATAATGCGTTAGTAATCTAAACTTATAGAAAATAATAATAGAAATCGCAATTGCAATTGCAATCACAATCAATACTAACATTCTTGCAAAATTAAATCTCGTAAATCTTGCAAAATATCATAGACTAATAATAATTTGCAAATATAAATAAAAAGTTTCAATTTTTATTAAATATTTTTAAACTTATTGAATATAAATAATGGAAAAATATATAATGTTTTAGAAAATTTAGTAAAAACTAACAAAAATTGAATAAAAATTTCATATTTCAAATAAGAATCATTACAGTAGTCATACAACTTTATCTCGTCGTCGCCGTCATCATGTCGTCATCACGAACAGTGTTTGATTTACAGCGTTCAGTAAGCTCAAGCTTATTGGCATTTGCCAATCCAGAAGAACTCTTTAGTCTAGCATTTTACTATGAGTGCGGAAAAGGAGTTATGCAGGATGTAAGAAAGGCAATAACATATTACAAAATTGCTGCAGAAAAAGGGCATGCAGGAGCACAAAAGGCTCTTGCAGAAATAAAAATCCTAAATCCAACATATTTTGAATAAATATAATCCAAAATTTTTTTTATTATAAAAATTTCAAAAATTTCAAAAATTTCAAAAGTTTGAAATTTTTTACCAACAACAAATATATTCTCAATATATAATATGATAAAAATAAAAATGCAAGGACATAATACTCACAATAATACTCACAACAATAATAACCATTATATCGTAATGTTTATTATTATGATATTATCGGGTTTATTATCAACAATGAATGTTTATGTAGATAAATTTAGTGATATAAGTTTTAGCCTAAATGACATATATATGATATTACTAATGAATGGATGGATGTTTATATTTATGAGTATTTACAATAAGAATCTAAAATTTTTTATATTAGGACTAATTTTAGTTATATTTAACCTTTTTGCAATAAGAACGCAATTTATGATTACAAAAACGCAATATATAAGGGGAATGATACCACATCATTCAATGGCTATTACAATGAGTAAAAAATTACTAGAAAAAGATACAACTATATCAAATTTTTTAGAAAATATTATAAATACACAATCTAAGGAAATTGAATTTATGAAAAATGAAATCAATTAAGCCTAAGCTATACTAATTTTTTAGACTTTTTCAAAATTTTAATTAAAAATTGAAATAAAATAGTTAAATATTACTATTATAATGCACGAATCAAGTAGAAGCAAAAACAAAATGGCTCCCTCGACGTCAACCCCTCCTCCTCGCAATATTAATCAAGTGCAACGGACTTGTCCTCCTGCACCAATGAAACCAGTGGCAAAACGCAAAAGCCGACGTAATCAAAAACCTCGTTGTGCAAGAAAGCTTACCTTTTTGCCGTTACCAGACCCAAGAGGTTTTGTAGTTGAGAAAAAAAATGAGTCAGAAATAAATTTGGAAGAGCTTTCACGTATGAAAAATATGGAATGCTTTATGAGGATTCCAGAGGCATACGAAAATTATTATGCACTAAATCAAAATCCTTAGATATGCGTTTTGACTTTTTCATTTTTTTTGTTAAAAATTTTACATAAAAAATTAAATAAATAAAAATAAAAATTAAATAAATAAAAATAAAAATACAAATTAAATAAATAAAAAATAAAAATAAATAAAAATAAAAATAAAAAAACAATATTTCTACAAATTATAATTATAAAATTATCTTGTTAATATATAAGATATCAAATATATTTTATTAATACTAATTAAATACTAATTAAATACTAATCAAATATGGCAAATAAAAAATCTCGTTCTAGACAACAATCAAAAAAACATCGTAAATCTCAAAAGGGTGGAACAGCAACTGCATGTGCTTATACTGGAAATAATGGAGGCGCAGCGGCAAATATCCATAATACTAATCCACAAGCATCATTAGATCTAGATGGTAAATTTATGGCATATGGTGGTCCAGTACCCCTTGGTTCTACTATTGTTGGTGGAGGTAGTTGCAGGAACGAAGGAGTTGGTACCAGTAGTCCAAAGAGTGAAACATTTAAAGAATATATATCATCTCTAGATGCTAAATTGAGCTCCGTTACAGGAGGAGGCAATTGTGGCTCCGATTCCGTTCCCAAGCCAAACTCTGCCCCAAATTCCAAACAATTAGGTGCAGGTTATACGTCTGACCCATCCGAATTTGTAGGAGGTCTCCCAGTATACAAAGGTTATGATGATAATTCTCCTCCCGCAATTATTGGTGGTAAATTAGTATTTGGTACTCCAGACCAACCAGTGTGCGGAAGCGGTGCAGTAGGTGGAGGGAGAAAAAATAAACGCCGTAGTAAACACAAGAGCAGGAAAAATAGCAAAAGCAAGAAAAATAACAAAAGCAGGAAAAACCAAAGAGGAGGAGAATTTAATTCATTTAAACAAAGTAAACCTGCAGAATATGGTTCGGCATTTAGTGGTCAACAAGGTGTATTTACTGAAGATATGTCAAAAAGAACATTTGAAGGTAAACAACCAAATTGGGCAGTAACAGATGTATAAATTATTTGCAAATGCTTATCCACTTATACACTTATTTACAATTTTTTTAATTTATTTTAAACTAATTTATTCTAATATGTTTTTCTAATGTAATTATAGTAATGTAAAATAAAAAGAATAAACAGTAAACTACAAAACTAAATAAATAAAAATGGTAGACGCAATTGTAAAAACAGCATTAGATATTATATTAAATACAGGTGGTATATTAATACAGTTTATGAGATGGTTTTATTTAACATTTTTGCCATTTGTTATACAATATATAGGTATTCCGTTATTTGTGTTAGGTGTAATTCTTGCGGTAGCATTTGCTGGAGGAACACTAATATTTATAATATTATTCTTTATATTTATGTACTTTTTTATAAAAGGTACAATATTTGATTCTAAACCATAACCAATAAACCATAACTAAACATAAATTCACACAATAAACCATAACCAATAAACCATAACTAAACATAAATTCACACAATAAAAATAAATATATAAATTATATACTAATCAATAAATAATAAAAAAATATTAAAATGCGAAACAAAATAATTATATTTTTAAGTCTAGCAACTATTATATTAATAATATTATTATATAACACATATAATACAAAAAAATACGATTCATTTGACCCAACAGTTCCTAATTCATTTCAAAATTCTTTAGAAAGAACTCAATTATACGGCTCATTATTTTTAGATGATCTAGATAAAGTAATAAAAAATATGACTGATCCAGAGATTAAATATGATAAAAAAAGAATAGAACTTATCAAATATAGTGATATATTATTATAATGACAAAACCACAACCAAACCACAACCAAACCACAACCAAACCACAACCAAGCTAACCAATCCAATAAAATTGATTTATTTTTTATTTATTTTTTCAATATAAACACATATATCAAAGATATTCTATTATAAAAAAATCATACAATATGGCATCTCCAATATTTATTCCAAATGAAGAGCAAAAAAAATGTATTACAAATATTAATACATTTATAAAAGAACATAAACCGTATAGTAAATTATTAATAAATGGAAGTGCTGGAACAGGTAAAACTAGTATTATTATTTCTAGTATAATAAATATTTTAATAAATCAAATAATATTACATATAGATGAAATAATCAAAGAATCTACAAATAATAAACATAAACCCAGATGGGGGAAAATAGGGCTAAATAATTTTATTATATCTGCACCAACAAATAAGGCAAAAGATGTATTATTTACAAAATATAATATTTATATTGAAGAACAATTATCTAATATATTACACAATGCATCAATTACGCAAATATCGCCATCCAATATTATTTCATTGTTAAATAGTAAAATATCATTTTTAACTGTTTCACAAGTTCTTAGTATTAGTCGTGTTGTAAATGAAAAGGGTATTGAGGAATTTACAAAAGGAAATGATAAAAAAATAACTGATAAATATGATAAGGCTATAAATACATCAATAATTGTTGATGAATGCAGTATGATTGATAAAAATACAGCAAGGCTTTTAGAATTAATTAAATGTCCAATAATATATATTGGCGATTATTGTCAATTACCTCCTGTTAATGAAGAATTATCAGTAATATTTATAATACATAATGAAAAATCAGCCCAGCTAGACCAATCAGCCCAGCTAGACCAATCAGCCCAGCCATCATCAATTTGCATTACATTAAAAATAGTTGAACGTTGTAAAAATGATATTACATTAATTGCCAATAAGTTAAGAGATAAAATATACAATACTATACCAAAATTTAATTTATTACAACATGCATCTAAAAATTTAATTTTATATAATAAACAATTTTCAAAATGGTTAGAATCTTATGTAAATGATATTAAAGATAAACAAAAAAATATTGATTCTCTAGATAATCCAAAATCATATAGTAATGATACAATGGCATTAGGATGGACAAATAAATGTTGTTTATTATTAAATAAAAATATACGTGGTTTATTATTCGATAAAATACAAAATATTGATGATTACTATATTATAAATGGTGATAAATTACTTATTAAAACACCATATTATAAATATAATAATCATATATATTCTAGTAATATTGTATATGTTTCAAAGGTAGAAAATAAAAAATATTATCCAATAAATTTTAAGGATTGGTGTAGTATTATATTAAAATTAAATGAAATTAAGAATACTCAACAAAACACAGACAATACAAATGGCAATACAAATGGCAATACAAATAGCACATTAGATATTAATATTGATGATATATTAGATACATCTACCCCACTCGCCAAAGCTACCCCACCTACTAAAGCTACCCCACTCGCCAAAGCTACCCCACTCGCCAAAGCTACCCCACCTACCAAAGCAACCCCACCTACCAAAGCTACCCCAACAACTAAAAAAACTGCAAATATTATGGATTATTTTACTGCTAATGAAGAATCCAAAGATTCAAAAAACTCTCAATCATCACAGGCGTCATCCCAAGAATCATCACAGGCGTCATCCCACGCAAAAAAAGAACTAGAGGAACATAGAAAATTATTTTATATATATCATAATTTAAATGATGTTATTTCAAATGATACATATGATTTTAATGATGTAATTTCTAAAAAATATAATTCAATTAATTTACATAATATATTAAATGATATAAAAGATTTGCCGGTAGCATTTCAACGTTCTACTGCATATACTAAATGGCATAAAGCAGTATCTGAAAAATTATTTGGTATTCCAAATGATCGCATATGTTGTAAAAAATGCGCGTTTTTCGTTAAAAAATTCAGCGATAAATGCAAAAATAATAAATCTGAATATATTGAGGATTTTATAAGTGCAACTGAAAACTTAGATTTTGATATGGTTTTATGTAGTTTAACTGCTTTTTCTATAAATGGCAAATCTACATTCAATAGTATTCCTATTCTGGATAACTCAAAAATATATAATAATGAAACTCTTGAAACTTTGCGAACTATAATAAAAAATAGTTATGAAATAAAATTAATACTTTCTAAACAAGATGTGCTAGAGTTAAATTCAATAAATAAGGATTTGGGAGAAGAAGGCGGAGAAGCTAATGAAAAAACAACAAAATATATAACATTGAGTCAAATGTTTGGACATTATATGAGTCATATAATAACATCTAGTTATTTAGAAGTTGATTATGGTTATGCATTAACAGCTCATAAATCACAAGGAAGCACATATGACAATGTTTATTTGGAATATAATAATATTTTACTAAATTCTAGAGAAAATGAGAGAAATAAATTGCTTTATACATCTATTACTAGAGGTGCAAATAAGCTACATATTTACTATTAAGATAAGATACATGCACAAAAAATTAGCCAAAAAAAACAATAAATATTACCAAAATAAAAAATTGATTTTTTTTTTTAATTATTCAGATAAATAATAAAAATTAGCTTTAGAATCTAACCCTAATCCTAATAATCCTAACCCTAAAAATGTTTAATTCAATATATGCATATGCAAGTTCATTTAATGAGCCAGTAAAATATGTTACTAATATATTTGATAATGTACCTACTATGGATACAATATTAACAAGTATTAAAGATACTTATGATAATACACTACAAAATTTTTCAGATGAATCTACATCTAGTACATCTAGTACATCTAATACATATTATAATACTATTTATACAAAACTAAGAATTAATGATTCAACAAACTATATTATTGATATGCTAGGAAATGTATATATACCTATACCAAATATAAATACTATATTGTCAAGTATTAATGATAGTTATAATAATATTCATATTTTTAAAGAAGAAGAAGAAGTAGTCATTCCGATTCCAGAACCTACACAATCTAATGAATATTATGATATTTTATATTATACATTTATTAGTATTACTATTATACTAATTACAATTTTACCAATAATAAGTTTATATATTCAATTCCAATATTTTAATCAACTGCAAAACAAAGTAAATGGCGACATTGGTGCTAGTCCCAATGATTCCAATGATACCAGTAGTAACAGTGATTCCAATGATTCCAATGATTCCAATGATTGCAATAATTCGACAGAATCTACAATTTATTCTACTGATAATACATTATATATTGATAGTATTTCAGAAATTAAAACTCAAACTAATAAAGTAAATACAATAAATACAATAGATAAATATAATAATTATAAAATATTTATCCGTATTAAATTGAAAAATGATTTATTGATGAAAAAAACCAAATATCAATTAAATAATATACATACTATTCAAAATAATTTAATTACAAACAATATGTATATGATATGCAATGTGCATTGTAATACTGATTTTCCAAATTTTGAAACATTAGTAATTTCATATTTGAATTATCTAAATAATGTTTCAAATGAAGATTATAAAAATGAAGATTTTATTATTCTAGCGATAGGTAAAATGGATGATAAACTTAATGAATTATATAATAATTTTAATAATATAGATTATGAATTATCAAATATTAAAGAAATTATTTATAATATTACAAATAATAAGTATTACAAATATATGTTAACATTACCAGTTTATGATGTATATAATATGATTCTAGATTCATATAATGAAATATATTTTGAAACAAAAAATTATTCAATTGATGAATCAAATAATGAAAAATGGAAAAATATACCATTGGATAGAATAGCTAATTGGTAAAAAATAAAAAAATAAAAAAATAAAAAAATTAAAAAATTAAAAAAATTTTATTCATATTTTATTTATATTTTATTCATATTTTATTCATATTTTATTCATATTTTATTCATATTTTATTCATATTTTATTCATATTTTATTCATATTTTATTCATATTTTTAATTTTTTTTATATAAATATTTTCTGTATATTCGTTTATATATATATATATATACCGCTATAAATATAAAAAACTAAACATATATTTATTATGGAAAAAACTATTATAAATTATAATAATGAAACTACAGAAATTTATGTATATTCAATTCATACAGATTATATAAGCAAAATGATAAAATATAATAAAAATTTTTATGAACATGAATTCTTAACATTTTTACGAACTAATTTTCTTAATCAAAAAAATATAATAGATATTGGTGCAAATATAGGCAATCATTCTCTGTTTTTTGCAAAATATATGAATTGTAATAAAATATTCTCTTTTGAACCATTTAGTAAAAATATAGAATTATTTAGACATAATTTAATGAATTATAAAGATAAATGTATTTTATATGAAACTGCATTAAGTGATAAAGATGGTAAAATGATATTATACAATAGTGAACAGAATAATTTTGGTGGTTTATCTCTACATAAACAAGCAAAAAGTTTTGAAATTTTGAAAGAAATTGATGTTGTAAAACTAGATAATTTTAACTTATCTGATATAAGTCTTATAAAAATTGATGTTGAAAATCACGAGAATGAAGTATTACAAGGTAGTAAACAAACTATATTAAATAATAAACCAATAATAGTATTGGAAAATAGTTATTATTATTTTAGTCATATATTTCCAAATCCAGAACCACATAAAGTCATTTTAGAAGAATTAGGCTATACTAAATTATATTCTAATGTTTGTAAAAGTTCTATGGATATTTGGATTCCAAAAATATAAATAAATTATAAAATTGAAAAATATAAACATAAAATATAAATATAAAATATAAACATAAAATATAACTATCTATACATATCTATATACATATCTATATACCTATCTATATACCTATCTATATAACTATCTATAAACCTGAAATGAAATCATTTTTTGATAAAGCAATTTTACTTATTAATGAATTAATTACTATAAGAAATAATCAAATTACTATATATAATGAAATCGGTAATACTAAAGAAGCTACAGGGCTATTATTTAAAATTAAAAATTATAAAAAATGGATTGAAATATTAAAAGACCATATTAAATTAAATACAAGTTTTAAAACTATAAATGATATAAAAGAGATTAAATTTACTCCAAAATTAGAGTTAAAATTAATTGAACTATTTGAAACTGATAATATTAAAGATATTGATGATGCAAAAGTAGAATTAAAGACCCTTGAGGCTAAATTAGCAGATGCACCATCCTCCGCACCATCCTCCACAGAATTCCAAAAATCTCCAGACACATCCGGTTCAGTAGATACTAGTAAAATTGAGTCACAACCAAAGCAACTTATTGATAAAAAGAGACCAAAGGATAAAAAAGGAGGAGATATATATGACCTTTTATATGTTCATGAAATCGGCGAGGTAAATGCAAAAAAACTTGTGGAAGATGGAGTAACACTAAATGGTCTTTTAGAAGAATGGGACAAATGGAGTTTATCAAATCCAGAAAATTCTGTATTATTAACATCAAAAATGCAAAAGCCAAATGAATATTCTACAACACAATGGAAATCATTAGACGATGAACAAAAAGATAAAGTCCAGAAAAGTATATTAGTAAAAAAATTAAATACCGAAACAAAGCTACTAAAAAAAATTCATTTTGCATCACTTATAAGTATTAAACATTTTCATAATATGAGTTTGAAAATACCTAGAGAAGAAATAGATAAGGCAAATACAATATTGCAAAAAATTGGTAAACATATGAATAAAGATATTAAAGTAGTTTTATGTGGTTCATACAGAAGGGGACGCGATAAATCTGGTGATATAGATTGTTTAATATTGCATCCAGATATTAAAACACAGGATGATTTAGATAATAGTAATGCAAATATACTTGCAAATTTTGTAAAATTATTAATAGATACAAATTTTATAGTAGATCAATTAAGTATGGGGATTAAAAAATTTATGGGATTTTGTATTGTTCCAAAGGCAAAAAGTTCTAAAGAAGTGCCAGTATCTAGACGTATAGATATTCGCTTTGTACCTTATAATAGTTTCGGTTCTGCACTAATATATTTTACTGGAAGTAAGAATTTTAATACTACTATAAGAACTATTGCATTAAATAAAGGTTATAGTTTAAGTGAATTTGGTTTTAAAAGTAAAAAAGATAATAGTTTAATAACATTTGCTACTGAAGAAGAAGTATTTAAATTTTTAGATTATCCATATAAAACTCCAAAAGAAAGGGATATTTAAGAAAACTATGCAAATACCCTAACCACCCGAACCACCAGAACCAATTATAAATAATATTTATTATTTTTTATATTTTGATATTTAAGAAATTCTTTATATGAAACGGCATTTGTTTTATTTACAATTTCTAGATATCTCAATATATATATACTAGTTAATACTTTTAAAATTTTATCTTTATTTTCAATTCTTTTATTTTTTAAACTATTTATTGTATCTGATATAGAGTTTAAATCAACAGTATCAAGTTTAACAGATAAAGCCTCTAAATCACCTAAATTTCTTCGTGCTTCGGAATCAGTAATAGTAATATTATCATTGTCAAATTTTTCTCTAATATTTGTTTTAGAATTTTCTATAAGTTCTATTAGCATTAAAATATTATATTTAATATTATTTTTTATATCAATAGAATTACTGTTTTCATTACTATAATTTTCATCATTACCATCATTTTCATCAAATGCAAAATCTTTAGACTTATAAACATATACTTGCATAAAACAAAATATTAATAATATTATAAATATAATTAATAATAATGTTAATGATTTATTTAAAGAAATAGCCATATTATATATTAAATATTTTATCTTTTTTATCAAAAAAATAGATATATAATCATATATTATTATTATATCATATTTATATTTTGCTATAAATATGATATAATAATAATAATAATATTATAATAATATTTTTTGGCATTTTTCGAAAAACTAACAAAAATTGAATTTATTTTGTTAAATAATATAAAGTGTTTTAAAAAAACACTACAGTTAGATAATAAATATTAATCTAATATGTATAATCAGAATTTTATGGTAGTTGTAAAACTATTACATAATTGTAATGATTGTGGTAAATTATAAAAAATAATATAATTAATATTTCAATTAATAAATAATTAATAAGTTATATTTTGTATTAAATTAATTAAGCTTTAAAGTTTTTAAGGTTTAATATTTATATGAGATATGTGTCTTCAGCTAATTAATTTATTGTATTACTTGATTTATATTTAAATATGATAATCAAAAATTAACATATTTAAATATAAACATTCCTTATATTATTTGTCATCAATAGAATATTTTACAATATTTTATTAATACATATAATTTTTCCAAATTTTTTTTATCTAAATCAAAATTTGTAAATTGGCATAACCTTGTTATTGCTAATAGAATCTAATTGCTTACCATTTACATTATTTACTTGATTGGTACATTCTTCTAATTCTTGACCATATTTTCCAACAGAACAAATTGCATTTTTATTTTTAACTCCAGTTTTATTATTTTCCCACGAAGAATGACAAGTTTTACAATTATCATTGTATGTATTTTCACGTAATGATAACCATCTATTATCTAAAAACTCTCGCTTTGGAGTTTTAAATAAATTTATATTATTATCCTTGTCGCCCCTATCACCCCTATCACCCTTGTCTCCCCTATCGCCCTTGTCGCCCCTATTGCCCCTATCATTATCATGATAATAATCCATTTTGCAATCTAGTTTCTGTATATTTTTATATTGCGGTGCACCATATAATTGATTTAGTTGGTCATCTGCAAATTTAGAATCAGTTATACTAATAGAAGGTATTCCAGAACTATATGCACTATTTAAATCATTGATACCATCTTTTACATATGGTTCTGGAATATAATTTATTGTAATATCTTTTGGAACAAATGTAATCATATCTAGTTGTTCTTGAACCATAGATTCCTCGGTTTGTCTATCTTTTGCATTATTCAATGCAATATTCATATTAATATTATTTTGTTTTGTAATATCTCTGGATTCATTTACAATACTAATAAATGTTGAAATTGTATTAGATTTATTTAAATTATAGTATATATAAATATAAAGTATTGATATAAATAATAATGTTTGATAACAATTATTCCATATAAACCAGTCTAGAATAATACATATTATAAATATTAAATAAATAAAGCTAATATGGGTATTTATATGTCTAAAAGATATACTATTGAATATATAGTAGAATATTATAAGAATTATAGATTGATATAATAATTGATTTATTGGTTTTATTGCATTTGAAGTATTAGTTAAAAAAATATTAAATTCTTTTTGTGTCATCATCATTTATCTATTTATCTATATATCTTGCATCTATTATTATTATTAGACAAAAAAACTAAAATATGAAAAACTAAAACATCAAAAACTAAAACATCAAAAACTAAAACATGAAAAACTACTTATAATAAATTCGAATTATCTAAATAATTTGGTCTAATTTCTGGAACTGATAAGCCCGGAATAAGTGTTTGTAAATCTATAAGGTCTTGTATTATTACTGTTAATTCTTTTTGCTTAAAAAAATCATATAAATCATCATATGAAGATGTATCAGTTGGCATACTTTTTATATATTTGTCTGTATTTTTCAAAATATCAATACCTCTTAATATAATCATATCCAAAATTTTATCATCATTTGTTAATTTACCAGCAAGTGGATAATTAAGAAGTCTATTATGTTCTTTAGGAATTCTAAGATAACTCATAAATTCATTTATTTCACTAGATGATGAACCCATTTCAACTATATTTAAATACTTAGTAATTATACGATAAACATAATATGCTAAATATTGTTTTGATATTGTTTTAATATGCATAAATGTTTTTGATTCATCGTTATTATTAATGAGTGTATAAATAGAATATATATCATTTGTAAATGTTTCCATCTCTAGATAGTAATCATATATTATTATATAATAATATATTTAAAAAAAAACAAAATTTAAATCAAATAAGTTTTCTTACAAATATTTACCATCTTTTATAAAATGATAACATAATTCTTTCTTTGGACTTTCTAAATAATCACCATGTATTAAATGTTTACTGTGCATTTTACAATATTTACCATTTTGAATTTTATTATTACAACATCTTTTTCCAATAACATATTTATTATTAAAATCTTTTATATCTAAATCAATAAAATCTACAACTTTAAATTTATCATTAATATCATTGAGCTTTTTCATATTCTGTTTACTAAATATATAATCTGACCATACTCGTCCAGAACATTGCGTATTAGATTGCGTATTAGATTGTGTATTAGATTGTGTATTAGATTGTGTATTAGATTGTGTATTGGTTTTTATTTTGATTTCTTTGACAGTATTTTCAGTTTTCGTTTTCCAAACTATATGCTTTTTTATATAAATAATTTCTTTATCAATATGTTCTTTTTTAAATTTATCAGGATAATTAACATTTATTATTTCTAATAAATTTTGTATTCTGGAATCAATAATATTTTTTAATATTTCTTGCATTTTTAATTTTATATAAATATAAAAAAATAAAATGATTCAATTTTTTTATATATCTAGAATAATAATTATCTAATTATAAATTAAAATAACAAATTTATAAAACTATAAACTATAAACTATAACTAAATTTATATTTATATTACAATTTATATAATCTAATAAATATTATAAATGATTCGTCCTATTCGTGCAAAAGTATCTAAACGTCGTTCTAGACATAAGAAGCTTTCAAAATCAAATAAAAAGGCTAAACACAGAGGTGGAGCTGTTTATAGTTTTGATTTAAATGAGAAAATTGGAGGACTACCAGCTCGTATTACTCTTAATGGAACTCAAGATGGTGATTGTCCAAAAAGTGATGTATTTGACCTCGGCTTTTCAAATTATGGTTTAATAAAAGGAGGTTCAAAGAAAAAGCAAAACTCAAAGAAATCAAATAAATCAAAGAAATCAAAGAAAACAAGAAAATCTAAACTTAGAAAATAAATATTTCCATTATTTCCATTATTTCCATTATTTCCATTTCGTTTTTTTTTAAATTATAGATTATTTAATAAATATAAGATATTCTAAGTTAAATTTTTTTAAATTATTTTGAATATACATACTTATAAACAAATACTTATAAACAAATACATATAAATAAAATGGAAGAAGGTAGCGTAACAGTTTTAGTAGATGCTAAAGAAGAATATACTAAGCAACTAATTAGTATATTAAAAACTTGCATATATCAAGGTATTAAAAGTATATATATGGATGCAAAAGATATTTGCAATCAAGACAATACTCCAGATAACGTTCTTATGGTATTTCAAGATTTATTAAGTCGTATTCCAAAATGGTCTCAAGATATTATAAATAAAGAATACGAAAGAATTTCCAATGTAAGTAAATGCGATTACATTGAGGATTTGCTTAAAGTTATTTATGTTAGTCATATTAAAATCTTAACAATTGTTCATAGTGCTCAAAAAAATAAAAAAATAAGTCTAAAAGTTCCAAGTGGTAGTCATTTTATACATTTGTGTTATGTTGAATGTGCACGTGAATTTTGGAAAGACCCCTATTATTTTAGCGACAGAGTAACCAAATATGAACATCAAAAAAATATGAGGGACAGCGAAACAATGATTACCGAATGTATTATGGAAACTATTCGCAAACAATTGCCAGTTAGGCACATTCTAAAAGAATTTTTAAATGAACCCGACGAAGAAATTGAGGAGGAAGAAGAAGATATTAAAGAACCGTCTAAGAAAAAGTATCTGAAAAAATTAGAGTCAGTTGTTAAAAAAGAATTGAAAACATCAACTAAACTTGGCGAACAAGGAGAAATAAACATAGAATTAATAAGACAAGTAATCAGAGAAGAAATGGCATCTAGACCAAATACAGATACAATTAAAAAAGAACTTGTTGATACAGTAGTTGAAAAAATAGTAGAAAAACAAGAATCGGAGGCAAAATTACCTATTATAGAAACACTAGTCGAAGAGGCAAAATTACCTATTATAGAAACACTAGTCGAAGAGGCAAAATTACCTATTATAGAAACACTAGCCGAAGAGGCAAAATTACCTATTATAGAAACACTAGCCGAAGAGGCAAAATTACCCATTGTTGCCGAAGAGGCAAAACCAGTAGTATCCCAATCAACTTTAGAAAAATTATTATCAAATGATTCTCCAGATGATATTGATAATGATATTGATGTAACTGATGATGCCACCGTTGATATCACTAATAATAAAAAGCCAAATCTCGTTATTAACAATATTGATGAAATTAATCTTAATTTAGATGAATTGGATGATGATTTAGATAATAATATTGATGTTAATATCGATATCAATAATTCATTAGAAAATCAATCAGATAATGAAATAGATTTAGATGAAATGCAATCAGTTGATTTAAAAACAAAAAAAAAAGCAGATCCAAATACTAAATTTATATTTTTTAAAGATGTTGAATAAAAATGAAAAAAAATAATTAAACTATTCAAGCATCCATTCAAGCATCCATTCAAGCATCCATTCAGACATTCGTATTAGTAGGTTTAATTATAATAAAAGAACAAACCAGATTTTCACTAATTTTCAAAACTGCTCCATCATTGCCACAATTACCACAATAATTAGGAGCACTAAAAACAGTAATCATCTTATCATTTCCAAAAAACTTATAACCATCAGAAACTAATTGATGAGCCCTGCATAATAATTGCAATTTATTATTTTTTAAAAACGTATTTATTGCCATACTATTATAAGTATATGAAACACCCCTTGAATTTTGCCCCCATTTAACATTTGAATTACTAGGGTCGGACCACATCAAATCGCACAATAAACCTTTATCCGGAATTTTGCCATATCTATTTAATATTTTTATATCATTTAATGTTTTTAACTCTGGAGAAATCCCTCCATGAACACAAAAAATTTTACTATTTATAATTGCACACAAGGGTAATACACATAAAACCTCGTTAATTTTATTAAAAACCAGTCTGGCATCATTACCAAAACGCGTTTCGCATTCTGCCAATAAACCATAAAGCGAATTTACCTCAGGACACTCATGATTGCCTCGTAATAATTGTATATTATTGGGATAAATGATTTTCATTGCAAATAATAATGCACAAACCTCAATACTATTATTACCACGGTCAACATAATCGCCCAGAAATAGAAATTTTTGATTTGGTGGCAATCCTGTCATTTCGAGAAAATGAATCATATCTGCAAATTGCCCGTGTATATCTCCAAAAACATTTATAGGGGATTCTAATTCCAAAATATTGGGTTCATTTTTTAATATCGGTTTAACTAAATCGCAAAGTTTAATAATAACACGTGCATTTATATTAAAACGAAAAGGTGTATCAGTATTAATTGTATTTTGTTTTGTAAATAATTCCATTTGTTTATTAAATGTTAATAAATGATTTATAAATTTAATAAAATTTGCAATATTTTCACTATTTGCAATATTTTCATTATTTTCATTATTATTCATATTAAAATAATTAACATTAAAACTAGATAATAAAAATATTTTATTTGTATATAATAAACCTATCACTAAATAATAAACCTATCATAAAATTATAATTAAATTATCATAAAATTATAATTAAAATATCATAAAATTATAATTAAATTATCATAAAATTATAATTAAAATATCATAAAATTATAATTAAATTATCATAAAATTATAATTAAAATATCATAAAATTATAATTAAATTATCATAAAATTATATCTAGTAATATTAGTAGAATAAATATAAATAATTACAATAACTAATCATGAAACAAAACACAATCTGTTTTTTTATAGTAATTTTAATATTATTAATACTAATATATATATATTATCTAGAAAATAATTATTCTAGAACAACAAAAATAAATGCCAAATTTTATGTAGATGCCGATGCTAATGCATTTAAAACTACAAATGCCAAATATTCGCAAATGGTAGAAGATATTCAAAAAGATACTATCAGAAAAATTAATCAAGCAGTAGAACAAGGCTATGCAGAAGGATTTCAGGCAATGAATAATGAAGAATTAGATTCCACAGATACCGCAGATAATTCCGCAGATGATTCCGCAGATAATTTCGCAGATATGGACGACTATATGGGCAACGATATTACTTATAGTAGCGAATATGATGTAAAAACATTCAAAAATAGTAGTCGCAAATATAAACAACAAAATAAAAATAAAAATAATAATGATAATATAATATCTTATCTCAATAAGGGTAATTCTGTGCGAATAATGCTATTTTATAAAGCATCTTGTCCATATTGCACCGAATTTATGCCTGTATGGTATAAAATTGTTAATAATTTAGCTAATAATGTTATGTATGAAGAAATAGAATGCGAAAAAGATTATAAAAAGGCAAATGAATATCAAATTACAAGTGTACCAACAATAATTTTACTCGTCAATAATGAAAAAAAAATGTATATGGGTGATAGAAATTATGAAGACATTATGCGATTTTTAAAATATAATGGGGTAAATTTAATAGAACGTACATTTGAAGAATTTGATACAACTGATTATAGCGAATCGCAAACTGATAGTAAAAAAACAAATAAAAGTAAATGCCCAACTGTTTCATTTGATTCGCAATTAGATATTGCACAAGATAAATATATGTTCCAAATATTTAATGCTGATGGGCAATATGGTTATGCAGTTGGTGGTAATAATGATGGCAAATTGTTGACACCATTCACCGCTGCATATTCAACAGTTGATTCTTATTTAACAAGTTTACCAGAGGGGGCAAATATTAGCGAATGTGCAAATACTTATTCTAGTGAAATAAGAGGTTTTGGTTTATGTGATAAGGAAAAATTGGATAATATATTACAGTATCAAAACAATGTTAAAAATGGTAGTGCAAAACTGAAATTCGATGGAACTGATTATAGTTCTAATAAAAAAGTTATAACTGCTATTAAAAATGTGTGTGGCTTGTAGAGTGCATCTTGCAGAGTGCATCTTACAGAGTGAATCTTGCACATCATAATTCTAATAGATGATAACGTAGAAACAAATTACCCATTAGCAAGTTTTCACTATTCATTTGCCGTAATATACTTAATTTATTAATTTTACTATTTGTTAAATAATCATAGAGACCACTAAAATAAAGCCAAGCCACAAAGTTCAAATAACCTTCGGTAATAGTAAATTCTTTATCACCAATGGTTAAATCGATTAAGTCTTCATTGGCAAAATTGGATTCTAATTTTTTATATTCTTTGTAGCTATTATATGTTTGGTCGGTCTTTGTGCAAAAATTACCTTTGATTTTAAATATATAATAGAGAACCAAACTTCTCTCAAGTGTTTTCAAAGACAACATATTGGAAATTATTTCTTGTTTTTGATTTATTAAATCCGATTCTAATGAATCATCGGATAATTTAGAGGATATAGATTTTACTAAATCCTCCTCGGAATCATCCTGTTCTGATTCATCCTGTAAAAATTGTGTTTTAAGATTTCCGAAATCCTCTTGATAAGTATAAGCATAATCGTTTTCTTTTTCTTGTTGTCTTATATATGATATGAATTTATAATAAACATATGAAACTGCACCGTAAAAAAATATTAATGGCACATAAGTTAATGAATTTGCTGAATTTAAATTTTGGTCTAGATATATATTATTACATTGAGCCATTTTTTTAGTTGTAATTTTGAATTATTTTTATTTTATTATTTAATATTAATATTTTACAAATATAACTAATACGCATATTGCAAAATTATATATAAATATATAAATATATAGATATATATATTGCAAAAAATATATTACTTATAATTAATTAGTAAATTAGTAAATTAGTAAATTAGTAATTTTAAAAAATAAATAAAATGAATTATATAAATAAGGATATAGAATTAATAGAACCATTTGATGGCGTAAGAAAAAGTAATGCTAGAAAGATATTTGGTATATTATTAATAATTATAATTGTAGATTTAATTGTATCATAGATAAATTAGATAAATCATTGTTTTCGCTTAGATAAAGTTTTTTTCGAAATGTGTTTTTTGGTTAATTTTTTATGTTTTGTATTTGTTTTACTACCACCACCTGCTGTAGGTTCAGTTAAAGCGTTTTTAAATTTGTCGGTATAATCATAAATATTATTATTACCATTAAATAGGCTTACCATTATTTTAGTTTTATCATCAAACATAATATCAGGATTTGTTATTTTTTGTTTATTATTATCGGTCATTGTAAAAATTAGCAAATTTTTATCATCAATTTTAAGGTCAGTAATAGGAATATTATTTAATGTTCCTGATGTTTTGTCTTTTATTTTTAGGTTAAAATATATTGGATGTCCTAATGATATAATAGGTTTCAAAGTGTCATTATTCGTAATAGCAACTGGATAAACAATATCTTCGTTTTTGAATGAATTTTCCAGAGGATTAATAAATACGATGTATCCAGATAAAAAATTTCCTGCTAATTCTTTTGTTTTACAAAATAAAATATATGTATTGTTAGTTAAAAATTTATTATCCAGATTATGAACACTAAACTGTCCTAAAATAACATCTGTATGTGTTGTTATTGGAGTTTTTAAATCTTGATAGTTCAAAACATTTATAAAATTTGTTCCATCTTTATTTATATTATAATAATTTAATTTATAATATTTATGTTTTTTTGTATTATTAAAAAAATTATCTATAATCATTAAGCCAAAATCTACATCTCCAAATTTTGCCTTAAAAAATGTTTCATAAGTATCTTCCTCCTTTTTCTTCTCTTCAATATTAAAATATTGAACAACATTAGTATTAAAATTTTTATCATCCATACCCACAAAAACTAAATCTACATCATTATGTTCTTTAAATACATCATAAATAATTTGTGCAATTTCTGCAAAATTATCATTTAAAGGACTAACCATTTCATATATTGGCAAAATAATAGTTGTTTTTGTTTGAGCTTTACCCAATATAGCATCTAACATTGACCTAAATCCATTTGGTTTTAAAGTTGAACCAGCATTATTAATATATGTACTTTCAAATACAGTAAATACTGATATTGTAGGATTAGTAATACCACCACTTTCTTCATTTTTAGGTTTATTTCCATACCTAAAAACATTTATCCCTTCCGTAAAAACTACAAAAGTTGATTCAACATTTGATGCTTTTAGTTTATCTTTATCTGCATCTTTATATGTTTCTTTTATTTTATCTAAATCATAACCATTCTTTCCCTCTCCTTCTTCCGCTAATGTTTTCAATGATTCATATAATTGTGGACAACATCGCATTAATTCTGTAGATATTAAATTATTACCTTGTTCAACATTTTTTTCATTACGATAATTAAAAACTTCTCTATTCACGACAAATATAGTATTGTCTGTAGTAGGTTTATTAGCCTCTAGAGCATCTGCCAAAGTAGGGAAAGTTGTAATAGATAGTCTATCATTTTCTGCTGGTTGGGCAACTGCAGGGACAACTACAGCAGGGTCAGGTTCAGTAAGTAATAAAATTTCATTTTTTTTAGCACAACAATTTTCTTTAATTAGAAAAGCTTTATTATAAACAATAATATCATTTTCTGTGATATCAGTATTATTATACAAATAAACAGTAATATGTAAGTTATTTTGTTGCTCTTTCAATTTTTTAAATATCTTATAAATTTTTGATAAATAAACTGCAAAATATTTTTCGTTAGGTACATATACTACATCTATTATTTTACCAGTTTTATCTTTTTCGTGGTAAGTTTTATACTCTTTAAATCCATATAAACTAGACGAAATTAATGGTATTCTTAAGTCAATAGGGTCAGTGGCAGTTGTAAATAAATTTTTGACTACAACCTCTAATTCTGATAATGTTTGCTCTAATTCTGTATCAAAAATCTTTTTATCAGTAAATGTTTTTAGATCATTACCATTTGGTCCAATTGCGTGTATTATAGTTTTAATTGGTTTAGTATTACATATTATGTTTGTCATATCAATAGCAGTTCCATCTTTATTAATTCCTGCATCAGAAATTAAAAATACATTACCTTTACCAATATTAGATAATGTATTATGTTGTAACTCTGCTAACTTATTATTATCTATAGTACAATTGTTATATATAGCACCAGATATTCCACCACTACCGCCAAAACCAGTTGAGACACCTTCAAATGCCGTTCCTGCAGCGTCAACAATTACCGATTGTGCAGTTAAATCATTAAATATATCAACTTTAACCTCAAAAACATCTCTATAGTGTGATATTTGGTTAGGTTCAGCAGGCTCTTCAGGTGGTGCAACACTAGCAAATTTAGCCTCACACTCAATACCATTTAAGTAATGAACCAATAAATTCATTATTTGCGAATGCTTTTTAACTAGTTTGGCTAAGTCACCCAATTCATTATCTTTATTAGCCAACAAAAAATTAACAAATGCTGCCTTTTTGTCAAGTTTATCAAACATTTGTTTCACGGCTGTGACATTTTCTGGTGATAATGGGTCAATTGGTGCTATGGGTGTTTCTACTATAGTTTTAATTTTCTCTAAAATCTCTTCAACTCCATCCTTATCAATAGATTCACCACCAACGGGACCACCACTTCTACCACTTCCAATAGTAAATTTATTGTCATCCAAAGTTTTTAGTTTCGTATCAAAAGTTTCTTTTATTTTAGGCGTATATTTTTTCTTATCTGGTACGGCGAATAATATTTTGTCATAGACAATAGGATTCTTAGATGCATTAAAACCATTTACAATACAATCTAAAACAAATTTTATATACTCATCTTTGTTAGTTAAACTATCTGTAAAATTTTCATTAAATATACCAGTTCCAATAATTAGTGTTTTCTTTGGTGTTGCTGGTGCTGGTGCTGGTGGTGGGTAACTGTATGTTGCTGGTGCTGTTGCTGTTACAGGGTTGATTTCTAATAATTTTGTAAATCTTGCCGCTAAATTATTATTAAATACTTTTATAATATTCTGATTCGGAGTAGTATCAGCTTTTCTTTTTTCTGGTACAAACATCGAAATAATAGATGCAGTAGGTTGTTCTGTATTAGGTATGTTTTCATATGGCTTATCAGCATCACATCCATCATATCTATGAAATGTTATATTAGGTGTTAATAAAAATTTGCAATTAATTAAATCTAATGATGTACCATTAGAAATTTCATACTTATTTTTATCCTTAACACTTAATTTTTTACCATTACTAATATCAGAAATATCTAAATTTTGTATAGTTTTCAAACTCTTATAAAAATTACTCGTTCGGCATAATTCTTCTTCTTCGCCCATAAAACCATTTTCAACTTCCCCTCCAACTTTTTCATTATGTGCAAAATTTAGTATATATACATCATTTGACGGATTACTGTTTTTTTCTTGCATTAATAATCCATTAATTGTTTTATCAGATATTTCTATTGAGGGTAGTTTTGATGATGCAGGGGGTGATAATGCACCACCAACAATAACCTTTTGAATTTCTGTGTTATCCATAGCAGTAGATATAGATGCAATAATTGAACCAACACCATTATCTTCTTCAAGATTAAATATTCTTATTAATCTTTTGTATTTGTCTTTATTTGTATTAGGTGTAGAATCATCTGCACCGTATTCTAATGCAGTTTTAATTTCTGCTTTAGTAATTAGTTTACTATTTTGTTTTAAATTTTTAATACTTGCAAATAATGCTTTATAATCTGAACCTTTATATTCTGTAACTAATTTGTCAATCTCGGCAAAAAATTCTGGTGGTGGTGGTGCTGGTGGTGGTGGTGGCGGTCCTCCATTCAATACATTTAATGCAGTTTGATAATCTTTTAACAATGCTTCAAACTTTGGTTTTAAAGCTGAAAACTTTGGACTAGTGTCACATTCAGTAATAATAGGTATTATTATATCAATTACAGATCTTAATGAAACTATCTTTAAATTTTTATCACTATTAGCGTTTATAGTAATTAGCATCTTTGTATAGGTAGTAAGTAAATCATTTAATTCAGCTAATCTAATAGCATCAGGATCAGGTGGCACAATTATAGGACTCCTAGGACCCAACGCCGGTGCAGTAGCAACAAATCCTTTACAATTTCCTGCATTTATCATCAAAAAATTTCTCTGTAATTCAAGAATATCTTGCTTAATTTTTTCCCCCAATATTTTATTATCACTAATAGTGCCAAGGTATTGATTGATATTAGTAATATAAGGGTTTGGACGTGTAATAAAATTTTTATTATCATCATGGTTTATACCTTTTGTATCATCATATTTAATACATTTAAACAATTGCTCAATCAATTTATAAGCAACATATGCCTCAACAGTTTTTAATTCTAGAATAGTTGATTTAACAGTTTTGCTAGGCTCTGGAATAAATTTTTCTGGTTTAAGCTCATCAACATCTGCATCTTTAATAAACCCTGCATTTATCAATGCTAATAATATTTCATTTTTACCACCCCCATTACGCCACAACGTGAATATGACTTTTGCCAAAGTTTTATATATTTCGCTTTTAATAGCACTTTTTTCCGATTCCACAATAGGTTTTTCCATTTGTAAAACAGCTGTATCAATATCATAAATTTGTTTTTCAATAAATTTTAGTTTTAACATAATTAAAATAAATTCGAATAGATTACTAATTAATGCGGGAGCTAGAGCTGGGTCGGAAAGATTTTTAAGATTTTTAACACCTGTGCTATTATCTATATTAGTTTCAACTAATTTATATAATAAACCTCTATTTAATATTTTTGAACCAATTTCCTCTTGTGCATCTTGTGTATAGTTAGAAGGAGTATCAACACCTTTATTGAAACCTGCATCTTGTAATAATTCTTTGAGCCTCTTTTCTAAGTTTGGAATAACTTTTTTCAAATAAAAATTTTGGCAAAAATCTTGAGCTAGTTTGACATGATTTTTGGCACTTATTATATCATAATCTATACCTGCATCTGAACTATGTGGAGTTTTAGTATTAATAGCCTCAATACTTGATATTGTTTTCAATTCATCACTAGGTATTAGAAACATTCGCAAAATTGTATGCCGAATTAATTCCGATTTAATTTTAATATTTTCCGTCTCTTTAGGGTCATCGGGCTTTTGTAATGCATCTCTTTTCATAAGTTTTTGTATATTTTCTACATTCAAAAAATTAATTACATTTTCTGCCGAATGAGTTGCAACACGTGATAATTGATTTTCACTATAATATACGGCATTGCGTGAATTTGGACTTGAGTCTGATGCCCGATTATAAAATCCACCCAATTGATACAAAAATACATCAATAAACGCCGGATAATTCATAGAATAGAAATCGATAAGTTTTGGGTCAGATTTATCTCGAATATTAAATGGATTTTGCGCATTTTCAAAACTAAAACACCCAAGATCGCGTTTTAAGTATGCTTTATAACCATATGTAAATTGCGACATTAATCTGTCAATCATTCGAATTATTTTTGACATCTCATCTTTGGTATATAATTTAACGTTAGTATATTTTCTACCTTTTATTTGTGTATAGGAATCTTGTTCTCCTAAATCGGTACTACTTATACTTGATGCATCCACGTATGCAGATATAGGTAAACTACCATTATATTTATCTATGTCTATGCCTATAGGTGTACCAGTACCAGTACTAGTACCAGTACCAGCTGTATTATAGTCAGTTAATCCTTGACTAGAAAATATATAATTGGAAATTAGACCTGTATCTTTATTAGTTTCAGGTATAGATGATGATGATGGATCTGGATATGTATTTACCAAATTAGGTATTTTATCCATACCATTGGTATAAAAAATTGTTAAATCATTTTCTAAAGTAGCATCAGCTACAATACTGGTTCCACTACTAGTAGAATTACCAATTTGTTTTTTATATAAATCTACCAAAGTAGGTCTTTTAAGATAATTTAATCGTTCCTTAGTTCCGCCAAAATCTCCGCATAATATACTTGCACTTGCGCTATATTTGACTAATGTATAAAACATTTCCTCGATTTGTTTTGTTCGCAGCTGAGTGGAATTAATTATGTCTAGATGCAAAAGGTCTTCAAGTCTGGAGCCAATTAATTCTACGTTTACAAGGGTGAAACCTTTTTTACCACCACCATGAGCACCACCTGCAGCTAATTCAGTCTTTATTTCTTTTATAATTTCATTTATTTTGTCAAAATCTGAATACGTATTTATAAAAGAATTATATCTTTCTATATTAGCTTTATTTAAAGATTTTACATATAATTTAAAAGAATCTCTTTTATCAAAAACTTTTTTATATTCTTCAAGTACATTTATACATTTTAAAGAATCATCCTCAAATTTTGTAGCATCTTTATTAAATCCTATATCATTAGTTTGGTTTTCAACAAAGGTTATAAAATTATCAAATAACTTTTTATCTTCATCATTTGGAGTATACACATCAGGAACAGTTTTTAATTTTTCAGTAAAATCTTTTTCTATTTTAGCATATTCAATATCAAATAATAATTTTATTTTAGCAGTTTCTAAACATTTTTTAAATGAATCTAAACTATTATAACATGATGAAAAAGTTATTAAATTTGCAGACGTATTGTTTTTTATTGAATCATATAATGCAGTAAATTGTATTTTATCAGTGTCTAATAGTTTTAAATAACCGTCTTTGAATAAATTAAAATTAATAAAATTATTATATTTATTGTTCTTTAATTTAGTCAAAAATAATTTATTATTATCGATAGAATTATCTGCATCTATGTATTTTAAAAATTTATAATCAACAGGATCTGTAGGTAATTTATCAATATAATCATTTATGTCCTTAATAACATTATTTGCACCCAAACTAGCTTTAAAAGTTTGAATTTCTATTAATAATTGTGCAAATTTAGGATTAATAGTATTTTTAATTGTTTGTAAAGATGCTTTTGCCTTATCCAAATCAGTTGCTTGTGTTTGTAAAGCTTTAGCATCCTTTAAAATTTTATCTACTTTATCTACTAAAACTTTTAATTCACCATTTTTAACAGTATCTGTAGCATCTACAGTTATATTACCCAAATCAGTTTGTGCTTTTTCTATTGTCTTTATTTCAGCATCTATTTGAGATTGCAAACTAGGCAAATCAACAGGAGCAGGTCTCCTCAGAAGCTTTAATTTTTCCGCCTCATTAAATAAAGTTGTAATTTGTGTAAGTTTTAGTTTAATTTCAATTAAATTTGCAGTAGCTTTAATATTATCTATAGGATTCAAAAGTGCAGTAGCATCAGTGACAATAATTTGTGCTCGTGTTTTATGAGCAGTTAATGCAAGTATATTTGCATTAACTACTTGTGCATCTGTTATTCCATCTATCTTATCTTTTTCGATTTTTATTTTATCTAATTCATTTTGGATTTCCCCTTTTATTCTATTTAATTCCTCAGCAGCCAACCCCGCCACCTCAGCCAATCTCGCCACCTCAGCCAATCTCGCTGCCTCCGCAGCATCCTTCCTCGCCTTCTCCTCAGCATTCAATTCAGCCTCACGGTTTCTAAAAATATTCATCACATAATTATAACCATCAGAACCAGCATAACCAGTAGAACCAGCAAAACTATTAATTTCAGTTTCTAATTTCTTAAGTTCAGCTTGATTTGCCCCCTTAATCTTTTGAATAAGATTTCCAAACCCTTTTTGTTGTAATTCTTCCTCATAAGCTTGTGCATTTGCCTCACCTGCCTCATCAGGTGTCTCAGCAACAATAGTATTTGATGCAAGTTTAGGTGGTGTTGGATTAGCACTAAACCCAAAATTAACAGCGGCAAAACTTCTGCCAAATTTTTCCAAACTTACCCCATCTCCAATTGGCATAGTTTTCAAGGAAAAATAATTAGATTGGTCAACAGGAACAATAGAATCAGGATTATTAAATTCATTATCTATACATTGTCTACGAACATAAACAATATTATATGCTTTATAATTACCTGTAGTTTGTTTACCATTATAAGCATATGAATATGCAACTTTAACATATTTTTTTTTAAGGAATTGTTCTTCAAATGTTGTATAAGTATCAGCCCTATCACCTATATTTATTAAACCATTCTGGACACACACAACAACTGGTAATTCGTGAACATTATTATTAAAAAGTTTAGAAAACATATCATTTGTATATCTAATACTCGATTTAGATTTATTCAGTTTATCCAAATTTATATTGAATACAGAAAAATTATTTTCTATTTCACAAGTTTTAGTCACACCAGTTCCACCATATGTATATGACTTATAAAGTTGAATATATGGTATAATTGAATCACTCAAAGTTTTATCTTTATCATCAGGTTGGAACATTGTTTTAACATCTTCGCCAAAACCTTTAATCATATAAGTAAATTCATCTATGAATGTAGGATCTTTTGCTAATTCTTCCAATCTTTCCTTTTTAGCAAATATTTGCTTTTCTGATGTAAATTTTAATTTTTCTAAAAGCGTCTTTTTTTTAGGTAGCCCATGATGATGTCTAATACCATAAGCTTCGCCATTAGAAAATAATTTTGTAAATACACCAATATATTTAGTAAAATCATCTCTAAGTTTTATAAAATCACCAGCTTTCCGTTTAAATGAATCGTCAATGGCTTTTTCTTTTTTAATAGTAGAATTTTTAGCTTTTTTCCCAGCATCCAATTGGGTTTTAATTAATTTACCCGCATCATCCATTAAACTAGTGGTTTTTTGCTTTAAATTATACGAATCGCATTTAGTTTTATCAAATTTATAATAAGTTTCAGCCATTTTGCTTTCTTTGTCATCAATATTTAAATATGCGCTAAATATATCAGTTTGCAATGAATTATCGCAATTGGGATATGCTCTAATAAATTTCTTATATTGTTCTCTAAATAAATAGTAAAATTTATTAAATTTTGATTCATATTTGCGATAACGCCCCAAATCGCAAATTAAATCTTTACTTTTTCTAAATTTTCTATCTTTTATATCTTTACTAACAAATTGTCTTAATCCTTTTTTAAGCCCTGATGATACATTACATCCAGAACCTAAATCTTTATTACTATAAAATAAAGTTTGTTTTAATATTTTTTTACGTAATTTATCTTGTTTTTCTGTAATACGCTTTACAAGTATATCATAATTTTTAGGTGGTGCTTTGCCAAATAGCCTTTTAAATTTTGAACCAAGTGATGTTTTTGTAATTGCTTCGTTAGGATTTTTATAAGCATATTCAATATCCATTTGCAAATCAAATATTGTTCTAATTCTACGTTGTAAAAGTCTAATATGTGAATCGTTTGTACTATAAAGTTTTTCTATTATTTTATATAATTTAGCCATAACGAGCTTAATACGTGCAAAATACATATGGCATTTTAATAAGCGTTTGAGTAATTCATGTTCTTCCTCATTAATTTTACCAAATTTTTTTAATAACCATGAACCTCTAATTGTATTATATATATTGCGTTTTAGCCAAAAATATTGCTTCTTTGAGTAAATATTAAAATCTTTAACTTCATGTTTACCTGTTCGACCAGCTCGTTTAGTATTAAACAGGTCGAATTTACCATATTCATATTTTCCATATTGAGCAGTGGTTCCTGTTCCAGCCCCACCACTAGCCCCACCTTTTTGTTTCCGCTTATTTTTGGTATCAATTAATGCTTGGATATTTTTAATATATTTTCTATTATTTAGTAAACTATATTTTTTTGTTTTACTAGAATTAATTAATTCACTTGCACTATATTTTTTAGATAATTTTTTGTTAATCATTCGCCAAATGATTATGAAATTATAATATTTACTATGTATTTACTATGTATATAATATTTACTATGTATTACTATAGACTAATAGATATATATAAATAATACTAATATATTATGTTTTAATTTATAACTTATTACTTATTATTATTTACTAATAAATTATTATTTCCTAATAAATTATTATTTCCTAATAAATAATTATGTCTTAATAAATAATTTATAATTTAATTTATAATTTATATTTTCTCTTACTAATAAATTATTATATTTATAAATAGTATATAATAAAATGGAAAAGAAAAGACGTACCATAAAGAAAAGACGTATCAGAAAGGCAAAATCTTTAAAAGGTGGTAAATATTTAGGCGAGGGTAGTTATGGTTGCGTAGTATATCCAGCAATTCCTTGTAGTAAAACTTTAAAATCTAATAGCAAAAGTGTTAGCAAATTACTCATTGCTCCAACTGATTCAGATAAAGACGAAATATCAATATCAAATAAATTAAAACAAATTGATCCAGAACAAAAACATTTTATTACCTTTGAAGATGCATGTCGTATAAAAAATATTCCCACTAATCGCAGTAATACCGTTAGTGTTGAATTTGAAGATGAATCTCTAAAAAGTTATGATATATTAAATAGCAAAAAATATGATAAACATTATTGTCCTCTAGATTTAAGATTAAAACCTATTAACCTAATTATGCCCTATGGAGGATATGATTTAATTAATATTATAAAAAATAAATCTAAAGATGAAAATATTTCACTAACTGGAAAAATATTAATAAATAATTTTAAAGCATTATTCAAAAATCTATTAGTTGGTATTAAAAAAATGCACGATGCCAGAATAGTAAATCGCGATATTAAAAGTGAAAATATAATGAGCGATTATAATTCTAATCTTATTACATTGCGATATATAGATTTTGGATTATCTAATATATTAACGCCCGAGTTTTGCACTACAACTAGAAATATTGATATTCGCGGAACTGCTGGTTTTATATCTCCAGATTTGTATATTGCATTTTATATTAATGATAAAAAAAATTTTGATTACATTTATAAAGTTCTAAAAAAAGATGTGAAAGATGTTTTGGATAGGTATAAACAATCTAGTTTAACAATGAATTTTTATAAAGACGTTAGAATATTATATGATAGATTAAAAAATGAATATATATCTAGAGAAATATTAGATAGTTTTTTTGGAACAATGAAAAACAAATTTGGCGGATATATGCAAAAAGGTGATATATATGCATTGGGTATTACAATGCTTGAATTTTTAATAAATTATCAAAATAAATATAAAGTAAATAAATTAAATGATAAATTGTTATTTGATTTATTGCAAAAAATGGTTCAATTAAATCCAGATATCAGATATGATGTTAATCAATGCCTAAATCATCCATATTTTGCAACGAATTAAGTAATAGCAATACCAATTAGCCAACTATTTTAATTTATATTTTTAAATTTTTTTTATTATTTAATATTAGAAATATATATGTATACATAAATATATATATATAATATAAAAGAAAGATGAAACTAACAAAGAAATCAAAAAATCGAAAATCTAAGAAATATGCCATGAAATCTGCAAAGAAATCTGCCATAAAAACAAAAAAAAATCGCCATGCATATATTAATATACATAATTCAACTCATCATACTCATTATAAAGCATATGACCGGAAAAGTGATATAATGAAATTTCAATATACACCAAAATTAAGAGGTGGCAAATATATTGATAAAGGTGGGTTCGGATGTGTAATATCACCGGCATTACCGTGCACAAGTTCCGACATAAATCTCGATAGTTCCGTTAGTAAAATAATTAAACATCAAACAAAAGAATTAAATAAAGAATTAAATATTTCCAATATGTTAAAAAAATTAGACCCAGGGCAACAATTTTATATTACTATTGATAAATATTGTTTTATTAATGAAATACCTAAACATCGAACAGATTTAACTAATGTAAAATATAAAAACGACAATTTATCAAAATATAGCATCAATAACGATAAATTATATGATAAATTTGGGAATAAGAAAAAAATAGATAAGACTTTTTGCGATATTGATTTGGATTTAAAACCAGTAAATCTAATTATGTCATATGCTGGTCTAAGTTTATCTAGTATTATGAAAACCAATCGCAAAGGTACCGATATGAAAGCAAAAATGCACCAAATGTTTATCGATAATCTAAAAATCTATTTTAAACATTTAATAATAGGTTTAGTAAAAATGCATAATAATAGGATTGTTAATAAAGATATTAAACAGAGAAATATTATGCTAAATTGGCAACAAGGAAATCCCACGGAGAAATCCAAGGAGAATTCACCAATGTCCATTAGATATATTGATTTTGGATTATCAGAATTTTTAACAGGGGAGTTTTGCAGTAATACAAAAAATATTGATTTAAAGGGAACACCTTATTATTTACCACCGGAACTATTTGTATGCGCATTTATAATAAAATATGAAGATCGCACTGAAAGTTATCAATTAAAAAAAATACACCAATATGTAGATAAACATGTTAAAGGAGCATTGAAAATTATAAATGAAAAACAAATGCTTTTGAAAGTAGATTTTATTATTAGCGAATTATATATTAAAATTAAAAACTTATATGAAAAAGAAAAACTCCTATTTGCATATTTTGGCAATGATGCTAATAAATATAATGGTTTTTTGCAAAAAGCAGATGTATATGCTCTAGGTTTATCAATATATGAAACTTTATACAAATATAGCGAAATAAATGTTAAAACTAATGAAAAATTATACGATTTATTGCTACATATGATAGATTTGAATTATGAAAAAAGATATAATATAGTTCAATGTCTGGGGCATCCTTATTTCACAGGGAAAAAATAAAAAAATAACCCTATATGAGGGAAGACAAATGTCTTTTTATAATAATAATATATGGTCCGCAGCTATGGACTTTTGTTTTTTTTTGGTTGTTTTTGCTGCAATAATAAATAATAGATAAATAATAATAAGTAGTATGAACAGGTAGCCTATGAGGAATGTAAAAATTTGCAATTTACACCAAACTTGCAGGTATTACCATTGCGACAGGGTGTTTTTGCACAAATTTCTAAATGCTTCGCCTTTCGTGCAGCAGTTTTACTGACTACAATTTTGAGAGTAGTTGTAGCCTCTAACATTCGTCCGTTGCAATGCTGAACCACAATAGAATTGATACTATTGAGATCTGCAAGCAAATCTTCAATAACCTCCATTGTATGTTCATTAGGCAGTGTTGTATAGCATTCTATAAACATCTTATCAATGCCTGAAAGGTTTTTGGCATCTGTTTTAGAATATGATTCATACGCAGATATCATTGCTGTCATAAATGAATAACTTGTCGTATTTGCATTTGCTTTAGCTGATAGCATTTGCTCCTCAAAAAACTTCATAAGAAGTTGATGAAGAGCACCACGTATTTTTACAACAAGTAAGATTTGATCTTGTGTTGGAACACTGCCTCTTTGATAAGCCTGAAGAGCTGCAAGGCATGGTGTTGATGTCATATCCAGAAACCCATTCATCAAAGCCCATGAACGACCCGTCAGTTGACTTGTGTGTTGCAAATCAACAAGAGATTTGGGCTGAGACCCACCGGCTTTCACCGACTTGGAATCGGCAGAGGCAGAGGCAGACGCTGAGGAGGCAGACATCTTCAATAAGTATAAAACTTAGAAAAGACAAAGAGCGCACAAATAGAGTTAAAAATCACAATAAAGCGATATAGAGTCTAGAGCGTTGTAATAAAAATTTAAAATAAAAAAAAATTCAATTTTTTCCAAAATTCCGATTTTTTCCGTTTTTTCCCCCAAATTTAAATTTATCATATAAATAATATAAATAAAAAATTGAAGAAATATTCATAATCAACCAAAATACCAAACAACATACCCATACGCATACAAATACCCATAATTAACAAAAATGGCTACCAAAAAACCAACAAAAGTTGAAGAAAGCTTTGAATTCAATGAGGAAACAATTAACTTTTTCACAAAAGATTTAGACCCTAGGCAAATCTTAGTTAAACATTATAAAAATTCTCTGGTTCTTGAAAAACTCAATGATTCGATTTTAATTTGCCTCTTATTGAAATCTGGACATATTAAAGACTATCACTGTTGCACAAAAACTTGCAAAGTTGGCAAAATATGGAATGGGCAACCAATACAACTTATTTTAAATAGATTAAACAATAATCAAAATGATTTAACAATTGGTAATCTAGAATTAATATGCGCCAATTGTTATATGGTAAAAAATGGATTGAATATATTTATAAAAAAGAAAAAAGAGGCAATATTTGTATGTTCATTGTGCAACTTTCCATTAGTTAAATTTAAAGATAGCCGTAAGAAAAAAGGACTTTGCCTTTCCTGTGAAAAACAAACAAGTAAAATTTCATTTGAAAAACAAGAGGAAAGTTTTTATAATAGATTGAAAGAGACTTATAATGATAATCCAATTTTAAGCGATGATATAAAACATACTAATTATTATAGCGAAGTTTCTAAATATAAAAATTTTGATAATACTAAATCAATGCAAAATCAACAGCAAAATCAACAGCAACTGCAACAGCAACAGAAACCTCCACAGCCACAACAACAACCTATTATTGAACTAAATATGAAATTACCAGATTTATCCGATTTGATAGATGAGATAGATGAAGTAGATGCAGTAGTATCTGCAAATGAGGTAGATTCTACAGATTAGCCAAAATACATATAATTTACATCAGAGGCAAAATAGGTTTCATATATTTATAAACTAATCTATAAAAAATATAAAGATAAAGAATAATTATATATTTTTGCTTATCTTTTTCCAAAAAAAGATACTTTTTCCTAAGATATTTGACTAACCTTTTTAATCCTATAAAACAAATACAATCCAAAGAAATTTTTAGCAAAGATATCTAAAATATTGAACATATTATTTTTTATATATGGAGTCATTAATGCTGCAATACCATATATTCCCCATATACTAAATATAAAATAAAATAGTTTCATTGCATTTTTTGAATGTATTGCATAATTTTTATATATAGTATAAAAAGTCATTCCAAAGAATATAAAGCCTATTATTAAAGAAGATGCCATATCCATAACTCCTATTTCTCCTAAATAACCAAATAATAACATACCAAAATTACATAAAAAAATAGTTATAATATTTTTTTTATTTGTCTTTATAAACTCCCAAAATTCTAAATTTTTTTCAATATTTTTTTCCAAATATTCTTCATATTTATAAAATATAATCGTAGTTAATAACATTGTTGGTGTAGTTATAATCCAATCAAAATAACGTAATGCTGCCATTTGAGGTAATGCAGTTGTTGTCATGCTACGAAGGAAATAAATATAAAAAAAAAATTCTACACATTGAACTATCATTTCTAATGTTAAAACATTTTTTAGAATTTGATGTTTTTCAGATAAATTCAAAAAAAGTCCCTGAAATCCTACTGCACCTGTTATTAGTTGAACAAGAATACTTATATCTGTAGTAAATTGAACCATTTATAATATATTTATAATTATTATTATATATATAAACTAAAATAAAAAAGAAAACATTATATAATTAATATATTTTTAATATTTTTAATATATTTTTATTATCTTTTTTAAATTTTTTTAATTAATTTCGTTTATTACTATATACAAACAATATATAAAAATAGTAGATAATATAAATAATATAAAAAAAATTAATATCTAATATCCAATATCCAATAATGGCAAATCTTAATCTACGCAAATTTGATATGAGTAAAATAGGCAACGGTAGTATTGTTGTTATGATAGGTAAACGTAATACAGGAAAAAGTTTTTTAGTTAAAGACCTTCTTTACTACAAGCGCGATGTTCCAATTGGAACAGTAATTTCGGCAACAGAGGGGTCAAATAGGTTTTACGGAGACTTAATGCCAAATCTATTTATTCACGATGAATTCAGCCCAGAAATTGTTGCAAATCTAGTAAAGCGGCAAAAAATAGTAGTTAGTAAAATGAAACAACAAGAGGCAATGTATGGCAAAAGCAATATAGACCCCCACGCATATTTAATTCTAGACGATTTAATGTATGACCCTAGTTGGATTAGAGATACAACTATTAAACAAATTTTTATGAATGGTCGACATTTCAAGCTTTTATTTTTAATAACAATGCAATTCTCTCTAGGTATCCCACCTGCCCTGCGTGGTAATGTTGATTATGTTTTTATTCTACGTGAAAACTATGTGAGCAATCGCAAAAGGCTTTATGAACATTATGCGGGTATGTTTCCAACATTAGAAATATTTTGCCAAGTAATGAATCAATGTACTGAAAATTATGAATGTTTGGTAATTGATAATACTTGCAAAAGTAATAAAATAGAAGATATGGTGTTCTGGTATAAAGCCGATACGCACCCTCCTTTTAAAATGGGCGCCCCTGAATTCTGGCAACACCATAGCAATAATTATACAGAGCAAACTGCTGGTGCCGAAGATGAAATTGACATTAGCCAAATAAAAAAGAAAAATACTTTAAGTGTTAATGTAAAAAAAAGCGGTGCATATTAAGAAATACTAATACATCACTAATGCACAAATAATTATGGATATTTTTGAGGAATAATTATATGCATTTTATAATGTTCACCGTCATTTACATATATTTTACAAAATTCGCAAAATTGTGTTTTTGGAACAAAATTACTATGCTTTCGTCTAGTATGATTTGTTAAATGACCACCATTAGTAAAAGTTTTATCGCAATACAAACAATGTAAACTATATAATCTTATTGGTTGCGACATTTTACAGATGAGATAATGTATCAGATAATGTATCAGATAATGTATCAGATAATGTATCAGATAATGTATCAGATAATGTATCAGATAATGTATCAGATAATGTATCAGATAATGTATCAGATAATGTATCAGATAATTTTAGAAAAATACTATTTATTTTGTATTTTATAAATCAATTTTTATTTTGTTTTTACACATTTATATTGCATTACTATTTATAATTACCAATTCAAGAATAATTTTCCAAATAAACTTCTCTCTATAAAGTAAAATATACCAAATTGACAAATAAATATCATAAATATCATAAATATCATAAATATCATAAATAAATATCATACTATGTCATTTTCTATTCGCAAAGATGGTATATTTGACCCTGAAGGTAAATATCCGAATCCATTAACAGGGCAACCATATAGTCCACAATATAAAGTTCATGCAATAAAAGATGGTATTATTAGCAAGGGTTGGTCGCAACTAGATGCTTGGAAAGCTAGGGTAGAAATCATAAAAAAAATACATAAAAACCAATTATTATTATTAGTATTGCCGACGGGTGTAGGAAAAACCGTTATTGTGCCAAATTTATTATTGCATTACTTTGAATATAAAAAACGCGTAGTTGTAACAGTTCCGCGATTAGCAATTGCCGCAGAAAATGGCGAATGGGCTGCGAAACGTATGGATGTCCCCCTTTATAAAGTAAATGACAAGGGAGACGATATATTTAACGAAGATTCCAAAGATTCCGAAGATAAACGCTATCTATCAGGAAATAAAATTGTCGGATATAAATACACTGATGTTGGAACAAAATATGGCGATTCAAAATCAATATTATTATTTACAACTGATGGTAATATTAAACAATCAATAATTGGCTCCGACAAAGACCTTTCAAATTATGGGGGCATCATTATTGACGAAGCCCATGAACGCAGTGTAAATATTGATGTACTAATTGCATTAGTTATGGATATTATCCCACGTCGCCCAGATTTCAAAGTAATTATAATGAGTGCCACAATCAAAACGGCAACATTTACAGATTATTTTAAACGAATAGGTCTAGGTGATAAATACGGCATATTTTCATTGCCAGAGGTAAAAACAAGTTATAATATTAAAATGCAACCCACCATGAAAAATATCAATGCATCTAAAATAGTTGATGAAGTATATAAAAAAATAAATGAAATTATTCTAGACCCAAAACAAGCAGTTGGCAATATATTAGCATTTGTTACGAGCGAATCGGAAACTCTGAAATTAAAGCGCAAAATTGATAATAATATGGACAAATATGCAATAAATAATAAGCCATATACTATATCATTTACTGCAATCATTAAGCCAAATGATAAAAATATTGCAGTTGGCAAAATAAAATTAAATGAAATAAAACCTACCCCAAATGCTCCACAGGGATTTTCTCGCAAGGTAATAATTGCCACAAATGCCGTAGAAAGTAGCGTTACTTTTAAAGAACCAATGGTCTATATTATAGATACTGGATTGGCTTTTGAGAAAAAATATGATGCAAATAATTATGCCTATGAAACGGGTAAAAATTTAGTTTCACAGGCTAGTATTAAACAGCGATGTGGGAGAACAGGGCGAACGTGTGATGGGGTTTGTATTCAATTATATACCACTGACCAGTACGATAAATTAAAACCTTATACAACGCCAAAAATATTGGTAGAAGAATTTACTGGCGAATTGCTAAAATTGGCAATTATTAATGGAAATATACCTAGTGCATTTAAATTTATGAATAAGATGATAGAAGAACCAAAAAATTATAAAGAAATTATATCCAGAGCATATCATAATTTACTTAATATGAATTTAATAGATGATGCAGGTAATATTACAAATCTAGGACATATTTGCAATAAATTTAACGATATTAAAATTGCAAAAATGATAATTGGTGGGTATTATATGGGTTGTATGAATTGGTCTATAATGTTAGGTGCAATATTAATATGTTGCGATAGTTTTGAAAAAATATTTCATAAGCCACCCTTTATGGACGAAGACCCAAAATTGGAACAAGAATATAGAAATAAAATAAAGAAACTAATAAATGAAAATGGCGACCATATTACTTTATTGACTATATTCAATAATTTTATTTCTACACCAATAAATGAAAGACGCACCTATGCATTAAATAGTGGGTTAGATTATTATATTCTTACAAAAATTCAAACAGAATATGATAATTTAGTTAAAACAGTTACGCAAAATATACCATATATAAAAACTCTCAATCTATTTAACGTTCCACAAGAGGTTCTTATATTTGGCGGGGGGAGCAAAGATGATAGCGAAGGTGAAGGCGATAGCGAAGGCGAAGGCGATAGTGACAGTGAAGGCGACCGAGACTTTGACAGTGAAGGTGACCTAGATAGCAACCTCGATGACGAATTTGACAAAGATGAGGCGGAATTTGCAAATTATATAAAAAATGTTAAATCTCAATCTGGCGGTGCTGATGATAGTGATAGCATGGATGACGATGCTGATGATAGTGATAGCGAGGATGATTTAGATGATGCAGAATTTGATGCAAAATTAGATTCATATGCAGATGCAGATACAGATAAACAACTATATTACGAAAAAATAAATAGTATTAATAGAGATTATAATAATTATAAAAAAAATATATTATCTAATCAAATAGATAATTATTTCAAAAACCAATCGCAAAACCAAAACCAACTCCAAAACCAACTCCAATTAAATAATGAATCCAGAAGTAATAGAGACAATCATAAAGGAGGTTTTCAAAATGCTGATAAATTTTATTACGAAAATAATGATAAGTATGATAGAATTACTAACAATGCTAGAAAGTTTACTAATAAAAATAGTGAAAATCAAGGTACCAGACAAAGTTACGGTACTAGACAAAGTGACAGAAAAACAAAAAAATTATTAACCGGTGGTTCAACTACTGAAGATAGTAAAGCAAAGAAACGACGTATAATAATGGATTTTTTAGATATTAAAAATATTAAAAATACTGATATAACACCTCCATTATCATTAATTGATAGAATATTGGCATCGCTATTTTTTGGATATAGTAATAATATTGCTTGTTATTCTGGCAAAGATAATAAATATTATGTTAAATTTAGCCCCAAACAAGGTAGTATAGAATCCTCATCATTTGATTTTATAAATAAAAAACCAGATTTTATAATATATAATGAATTTACAATAAATAAAGATATGGGTAGCAATGGTTCAAAATTGAATTTGGTTTCAGAAATAAATTCACATCATTTTGGCAAATTTATTGATATTCAAGAATTAAAGAAAAAAATACAAAATATATAAGAATGCAAATTAGGCACACACACAGACATTCACACAGACATTCACACATCCACTAATAATTATGGTAAATATTTTCCATAAAATTTCCGTATGCTATATAACATAAATAAAGTAATCCAAGAATTAATAAAAATATTATTAGTGGATATATTTTTGTCAAAGTTTCGTTATTACTGCTATATTTTGATACCATATCACTATTTATTTTTGATATTTCATCAATTTTTTCAGTTTTTTCTTTTTTAGTTTCAACATATGCATAATCATCATTTAATTTATCATAAGACATTTTTTGTCTATTCATAATATCTTTATTTTTACTAATAGTCTGTTTTATTTCAGCCAATTTCTTGGTTAAAGCTTCTCTAAAAGTTTTAAAATCGGATTCTACCGTGGTTTCTTTTGTTTTCAATTCACTTAGTAATATATTAATTCTACTTATATCACTATTAATTTGTTGTAAATATGTATTTTGCATATTCATAATATTATTAATGGCAGTTAATTTTTCATCACTTGACATACTCATAGTATTATTTGCGAATTTTTCAATTATTGGAACCGTTGGCATAGACACCGTTGGCATAGACACCGTTGGTATTTCAGATGCTTTTTGTCCACCATCAGTGTCATCAGTTTCAAGTATTTGTTGTTCTATTAATTCATTTGGCAATGTTGGTGTTTGCATCATATCATCTTCATTTTCCAGAGTTTCTTCAGTGTCTCCATTATCTTTATATACAATATTATCTGCTGTATTAGGAATTTGGTTATTTAAAATTTGAGATACATAATTTTGTATGTTAACATAGTTATTTCTGATATTGTCTTTTATTTTTTCGAGTGTCTCTTTGAATGCTTCTATACTAAGAATTTGCGATTTAATTGATATCAAATTTGACATTAAATTGTCTTTTGCTACTAAATATTCTGTTGAAACTGAATTAGATTCCTCATTATTATCCATATTAGTTTTTGGTATAATAGACCATATAGTTGTATCGTCACTTCCATAAACAATTTGCAATGATTCATCTTGGCTATTTTGATTTGATGATAAAAAGAAATTACTAATTTGAACTGCTTCAAAAGATACTTTATTAATACTATCATCGACACTACTACCAGAGCCACTAGCATCCTCATCGGAACCATCACCAGACCCGCCACCAGACCCGCCACCAGACCCGCCTGATTGATATATTTTAACAGTCCAATTACTCATGGGACCAATACTTTTGCCAGTAAATGATGCACACCAATCTTGACGCGAGGATTGCCCTTTAGGAATAGTTGTATCATCTGCCATTTGTGGTCCCGCATTTGCAATTAAATATTTCCCATAGGATGACATTAATGCATATACAGTATTATTTTGTGGTACTAGAGTAAAATATATTTCTTGTTGATTAACACTACCATCATTAATATCTTTAATAAAATAAACGGTATTATCTTCATTACAACCCATATAATATCCCAGTCTATTAACTAATAAAACTATATTGGTATTTTCTCCTGATATATTTGGTGTAAGTTTTTGTTGACGTGTATTATATAAAGAAAAATTTCTAGATATACCTGTATTTGGAATTTTAAAGTCATCTGGCAAAAATTCTGTCGTAGCATCAGTAAATGTAGAAACACATTCATTAAATTGGTCTGATGATAATAAACCACTTTTTTGCATTTTATTACACCAATTTACAGTCTTTGTTTTAACATCTTGATAATTTGCAAAAGGTTCTAGCTTCATATTGCATACAATATTAAATTATATATGCTATTTAATCTATATATACTATTAATCTATATATATATAATATATTTAATATATATGTTTATTTTTAACCATAAGAAAAAAATAAATAATACATAAAAACATAATACATAAAAACATAATACATAAATACAAATATTTATCAAATACTTATGCAACAATTTTTTTAATAAACGATTCTGTAAATGCTGTATTATTTCTATTTTTCATTCCAGAACGTTTACACCATCGAATAATATATTTATAAATGGAGGAATAACTATTTCTAATAAAATCATTTTTATAATTATCTCTATTTTCAATAATATCAAAATATTTTGCTTTAATTTTGCTAATAGTTTCAGTTTCAATATTATTTATTTGGCGTTTACGAATGCCATTTACTAATACATTTTTATAACCATACGGAGCCATACCAATTGCATGTCCCTCTTCTCTTAATCTGCGAATTGTTCCCTTTGTTTTTTCACTAATATCATTACTATATTTTTCAGCAGATTGTAATTCTTGTTGAACCATACATTTATGCATAGCACTAATTTGCGAATTATAAATAAGTTGGTTAGTTACAAAATGTGTGCTAATATTGCGTAATGCTAATAAATCAAGATATTGGATACCACTTAATAAATGGCGTGTTAATCTATCAACTGAATATACAATCAAATTTGTATTGTCCTGTAAATATTGTGTCCAGAAGCTTAATTCTCCATTTTTCAGATTTTTACCATGACGACCACTATAGCCATTATCGCAAAAATATCCAGTTAAAGTTAATGAGTGCGTTTTTGCATAATCTAAACATTTTTTAAGTTGTGTTTCTACGCTAACATCATTGCAATTACTGCATCTGACATAAATCGCAGAATATCCATTAGATTGTCGAATTGTTTTATTATGTTCATAAATAACCTTACTAGTTTCCAAAGCATAATCATTAATATCAACTGCTTTTAATTCTTCTGTTTTACCATTTAAAAATGTAATCATATATTTTTCATTAGGATTTTTTTTACTATTAAAATTGGCAGAATTGACATCAGACGGTGCAATAGTTTTAATGATATTACTACCATCTTTTTCTTGCAAAAATTCTATATCACGCTTTTGCTTTTTATGAGTTTCTAGATTAACATTATTAAATAAATTTTCAAAATTATTAACATCATTTACTACTACATCATTTACTACATCATTTACTACATCATTTGCCACATAATTTGCCTTGCGTTTTTTATTAGCTACAATAGGTGGTGCAATAGGTGCTTCAATAGGATCTTCATTAGCTATAATTTCATCAAAATTTAAATTCATATTAGGTCTTTGAATTAAAGGCTGTTGTTGTGCAAATTGCATAGGTTGTTGTGCAAATTGCATAGGTTGTTGTGCAAATTGCATAGGTTGTTGTGCAAATTGCATAGGTTGTTGTGCAAATTGCATAGGTTGCTGTCCATATTGCCCATATTGCATCATAGGCTGTTGTTGTCCAAATTGCCCATATTGCATAATAGGTTGTGGAACAAATTGCATATTTTGCATATTTTGCATATTTTGCATATTTTGCCCCATTTGAACGGGAACATATACAATTTGAGGTTGTTGTTGCATAGGTTGGGTAGGAATAGTGTTCTTAGCCATTTTGAAATTATTTAAACAATTACAAAGTTTAATAATTTAAATATTAATAAAAATAAAATTCAATTTTTTATTAGAATATTTACAAGTTTTTCTAAATAAATAAATTACTTATATAAAAGTAAAATAATATTTATGTATAATTAAATAATTGAAAATATTAAAAAATATTGAAAATATTTACAAGTAAATATTACAATGATGAATGATATTTTACCATCAACTGCTATTCATACAGCAAAGTTATTTATGCAAAAAAAAATAGAAAGAAATGTAATAATTGACCCATTTAGTTGTTTAATGAAATTGTCTCTGTTGAGATTTCTAGATTCTGGAACAAAAATAAGTATATATCAAAATCGCATATATTTTAATTCACCGTCTTATTTTCAAGGTGTAGTAAGATTTTTATATGGCGATAATAGAGAACATTTACATAATTTATATTTACCTATACAAAAATGTGTAGAATGGTTCTGGGATGATAATGATTCAGATATGAAATATATGTTTAATAATGCGATAATTGGGTTAAAAATGTTAAAAATATCATATAATGAATATGCTACAATACAACATACTATTGATTATTACATTATTATAATGATGCAAAAACATTCATATCTTATATCAAAATTTGGTATAAATACTCTAGATATAGAAAAAATTACAAGTGGTCTAATGGAATACGAAGATAAGCCAATTGAAAATAAGACGAATGATAAGCCAATGGAAAATAACAAGACTATTGAAAATAAGCCGAATGATAACCAACAAAATAATGATAAAAATAAATCTGGAAAAAATAAATCTGGAAATACATCTGGAAACACAACTGGAAACACATCTGGAAACACAAATAAAAATTCAGATGATAAAGATAAAGAGTCATCTCTAGATGCTACTATTATAAATGCAAAAGATATAAGAGATTCAATAGTATTAAAAAAAATGCAAGAAGAAACTAAAAAAACTATAGTAGATTCAAAACAAAATGATATACAATTAAATGATATGAATAAATTTTTATTTGAATTATGGTCTAAAAGAGAAATTAATATAGTAATAAATTTATATAAAGAAATGGAAGTTAAAAGCAAAGGAATTGAAAGAGAAAATATATATGCAAATATTATGAGTTATTGTTCAATGAAGGAAAATAATCTTTTTGAATATATTGAAAAAAATAGTAGTATATTACAAAAATAGATATGAAAAATATGCACGGCGTTTTCTAAAATCTGTAAAGATGTATCTGGTTAAATTTTTTATATTTTTATATTTTTAATAATTATCTATAAAAATTAAAATTTATAACATATAAATCTATAAATCACAATCTATAAATCTATAAATCTATAAATCTATAAATCTAAAAATCTATTATGGATACATTAGCAAATCTTTTAAATAAAGCTCTTGAAACTATTAATACTACAAATGATGAATTAATGAAATTAAAAAATGCACATATTAATTTAGCTAATAAATATATTGATTCTTGTAAAACTATTGCAAATTTAGAACAAAGATTATCTAATATTGAAAAAAATATTAATCCAGAATTGTCAATTGACCAAACAAAACTAGAATATCTTATGATAAAAATATGTAGGGAAAATCCAAATAATTTGGGACCAAAGGGACCCGTTGGAGATAAAGGAGAAAAAGGTATTCAAGGGGATAAAGGTACACGGGGTGATACTGGTCCCATAGGTGCAAATGGATTAATTGGAAATACTGGTCCAGAGGGTAAACAGGGCAGAGAGGGTAATAGAGGTGCTGATGGTAGACAAGGAATACAGGGAGAAATTGGCATTCAGGGTCCAATGGGTCCCACGGGGCAAACTGGTCCAATAGGGTTAAAGGGTCGCGATGGTGTAATGGGTATCACAGGGTTTCAGGGTCCAACTGGATGTCAAGGTTCAACTGGCTTTCAGGGTGAAGTTGGCAATATGGGACCAACTGGTTCAACTGGACCCGTCGGACAAGAAGGCAGAGCAGGAGCACAGGGTCCAAGAGGTCAAGAAGGTATAAGAGGTAAAACAGGCAAAATTGATTGTAATTGCAAATGCGCACCAATATAAAATTGTAAAATTGAATTTTATAATAAAAATAAACATAATAAATTAAATATAAAAATTAAACATAATAAATTAAATATAAAAATAAACACAATAAATATTAAACATATTAAATATTATAATTTTTCAAAATGTCAAAAAAAATTTCTCTAAAAGTTAAGTCATCAATTAATAATATGCAAAATACATCTGAACAAACTCATATGTGTTCAATATGCAACAAAGGATTTACTACAGCTATTCTTTTAAATAATCATATTAATCAATCACATAAAAAACATACTTTTATAGAAGTATGTGCAGGAGCAGGTGGATTATCAAATGGATTAATTAAAGCAGGAATGGTACCTCTTTTATTAAATGATAATAATAAAGA